>WNFB01003553.1_pt1 | contig 13743 bp, 11 predicted proteins | sample 5400501 | NCBI WGS metagenome assembly WNFB01 (sample SAMN13153341, study PRJNA577476) | soil metagenome | isolation source: 200 cm saprolite under Douglas fir tree site 2 hole 1 | place: USA:California | collected 2015-04-18
CTTCTCCGTCCGCTAGTCCACAGCAATCATGCGGGCTAAATCAGTGAACATGCTGGCCCTGGCGCACGACAGGACGACTGCGCTCGGGGCTGTGGTAGAATCCGCCGCCAAGGAGAACCGCGTTGAAGAAGCTTTGGTGGGCAATAATCGTAGTCGTGTTCTTAGGGATAGAAGGGGTGCAGGTGTGGCAATTCTTGAAGCTGAGAAAAGACTTGGCCGATCTCAAATGGAGCATTGCCGTGGCGGGCCATGACAATGACAACGTCATCACACCGGACGTCGGAACGATTCAATTTCTTAAGCACGGCGGGTACTCAATTCAACTGGACACGGCAAAGTATACGAACGAAGGTCTGGAGTTGGCAGGATTCGTCGGCAATCCAACGAATCTTTGGGTGTCAAATCTATCACTGAAGTTCACGGCGCAGAAGCAGCTGTACCAATATCAGGATGATTTTAACAAGGATGAGTTCTCGTTCTATTTTGGGCCGCAGGCTATCGGTGAGGCGCAATCCTCTCCAATTACAAGTCTTATTCCCGGTGGACGACAGCGGTTTAACATCACAATTCCTAATGTGAAACAAACAAAGGAGGGCATACGACTCGTTGTTGTATTCACGGGAGGAGAGCGATATTCGTACGGGCCGTAATCCTACGGCAAGGAGACGATATGTATGTGAAGGAAAAGCAATATCTGGCGAATATTTTCAAGAGAATATCGGCATCGGTGAAGACGGCGAACGAGAAGATCATCGCTTGTCAGCAGAAGAAGATTTCTATAGAAGAATTGCATGCGGCAGTCGCTTTAGAGCAGCTTGCTATGCAGCATGAGGCGCTTATCGTGCTTGCGACGTTGGTTGCCGACCCAGAAATAAACGTTGAACCTCTACCTGAATTGCCCAAGCAGCTCATAGGCTTCAATTGACCGCTTTGGGAGGGTACGGCTCAATCCGTGGCTGGCCGTGTGTGATTCACGACCAAGGCACCTGTGGAGAACAGCAGCGACTGAGGGAAATCAAGGTGGGGTATCCGTGGTGAGGTCTATGCCAGTCCCGAGTACAGACGACAGATTGGCTCCAGAAATTTTGGCATGCTTTTGTACATGCTGGGCACCCATTCTATAGTTTTTAGCGGTTTTGGCGGTACCTAGAATCAGCAAGTTACGCAGAATCAGGGGCAATCGCCTTTCTACCGCAGCGGCGACAAGATGATGGCTGTGGACATTGCCACTCAGCCTGGTTTTGCTGCGGGCATGCCCCGAATGCTGTTCGAGGGACGGTACGAACCGGCTCCGGCCCCAATCGCCAACTACGATGTCTCACCTGACAGGCAGCGCTTTCTGATGGTCAAGGCAAATGACCAGGAACAGCCCCCGGCACAAATCAACGTCGTGCTGAACTGGTTTGAAGAGCTGAAGCAGAAAGTTCCCGCAGGGAAAAAGTGATGCTCACTGCGGGCACACGACTCGGCTCACACGAAGTGCTCGCCCTGCTTGGCCAGGGCGGGATGGGCGAAGTCTATCAGGCGCACGACACCAAGCTCGGGCGCGACGTGGCCATCAAAGTCCTGCCCGAAGCGTTTGCGTACGATCCTCAGCGGCTGTCCCGGTTCCAGCGCGAAGCCAAGCTGCTGGCCTCGCTGAATCATCCCAACATCGCCACCATTCACGGGCTGGAGGAATCGAACGGGACGCATTATCTGGTGATGGAATTGGTCCCCGGCGAGACGCAGCGGCAGCGCGAGTCCGCGAGCCTACTTGTCGTACTGGATCAGCGAGAAGGCATCGATTCCGGGCAGCTTTTTGCGGCCATAGAGGAAGGTCAGCTCGACGGCAAAGGCGGCGCCGGCCACTTCTCCGCCGAGCTTGCGCACCAGCTCAACGGTCGCGGCGGCAGTGCCTCCGGTGGCGAGCAAATCGTCGCTGATCAAGACGCGCTGGCCGGGCTTCACCGCATCTTGGTGGATTTCAAGCGTGTCGGTGCCGTATTCAAGCTGGTAAGACACGGAGGCCGTCCGCCACGGCAGCTTCTTCGGCTTGCGCACGGGAACAAACCCCGCATTCAGCCGGTAAGCCAGCGCCGGGGCGAAGATGAATCCCCGCGCTTCGATGCCCACGACCACGTCCACCGATTTGCCCGCATAGTGGTCGCACAGTTGGTCCACGAGCTCATGGAAGCCTGCCGGATTTTGCAGCAGCGTCGTCAAATCATAAAACAAAATTCCAGGTTTTGGATGATCGGGGATTGCCCGGATGAGCGCCTTCAGATGATCCATTCCCTTGCTCCCCTGTACGACTGGCGTTTGAGATCGTCGCGCCATTGGCATGATTCCGGCTCCCCTCTTAGGGCACGGCTCTTGTGGTGAGCGAAGCCGAACCATCAGCCGCGCCGTTCAACGCTGGAAAATCAATGCGGCTTTGGCCGCTGAATTCACTTTGGTCGAGGCTGTTCGTCTCTGTGGACTCCGTGCCCTCTGTGGTGAACTCCGAAGAAGCTTTACCACAGCGCGGCGGAGCCGCAACCAAACTTGTACATACCATACACCGGCGAGCATTGTCACCGAGGGCAACATTTCTGCGCGGATTGCAACGAATTTGAGGATTAGTAGTACAGAGCGCACCGAGAGCACAGAGAAGATGAGGAGTGAACGGGGAGCATTTCCGCGAACTGCTGAGCCGCTGACGTTCCGAATTTTGAGTTCTAACACACACTCTTTCAGCCCCTGAAGTCACTTTCGTTGCGGCTTCGCCGCGCTGGGAGGAATCGAGATCAATATTCTCGCTCGATCGTGAATCCAGCCGAAAATTCCGGCAGGAGTTCCGCCTCGGCTTCAGTCACCTGTGTCACGGAGGCGAATCGCGGGCCGCGCTGCAACTCGATCCGCAGGGCTCGGAGTTGCGCAGCATTGCCGATGGCATACACCTCGACGCGCCCGTCAAGCAAGTTCTTTACGTACCCGGCGACGCCCAACTGCTCGGCGGTGCGCTCGGCGAAAAAACGAAAGCCCACGCCCTGCACATCGCCCGAGACCAAATATCGCTTCGCCTGAGTCTTCACGGCGGCACGCGCGCGGAATCTTTCCCGCAGCCGCGCGATTGTAGCAGAGCTTCCGCTCCCCCCGGTGCGGAAACTGAGCGTGCGGGCGCGCGGCTCGGGCGCCGTCTGGGACTATCGAAATGCCCGCGCCAATCAGGTAAAATCGAAGCTTGATGTTAGGGCTACCTCCCTCTCAGAGGCAGCCAACACGGCACTGCCAGCCAAACGGAGTTGTTGCCGCCGCGGCCTTGGCAGGTCTTTGTTGCGCTCAGGTCCTAGCCCAGTCCGCACCGGCGCAGAAACCCGCGCTGCCGCCCCCCGGCGCGCGAATCGTGCTTGACGCTGGGGAAGCTGAGTTGCGCGTGGACGGCGTGCCGTTTTTCATCCATGCCGCGCAATTCGATTACTTCCGTATCCCACACGACCTTTGGAAGAGTTCGCTCGACCGCTACCGGGAACTCGGCATCAACACGGTGGACTTGCGCATCCCGTGGAACTGGCACGAGCTGCGGGACGCGGAGTTTGATTTCGACGGCCGCACGAATCCCCGCCGTGACCTCCGCGACCTGCTCCAACTGATCGCAGAAAAGCGGTTGAAATTGATCGTGCGCCCCGGACCGCTCGTCGCCGACCACTGGCGGAACGCCGGCCTGCCCGACTGGCTGCTCGCCTACTCCGAGTACGGAATGGACGCTGTAAGCGTTGCGGTGGGCGCCGGGCCTCCTGATGTGGATCTGGCGGCGCGGGACGCCGACGCGGCCGCGCGCCTATGGCTGGCAAACGAAACGCACATGACCTACGCGCGGCGCTGGTTTACCGCCGTAGCCCGGGAACTCGCGCCCTACAGCTCGACGTACACCCTCCGGATCACGGAACCCGGAGACCGGGAGGGAGAAACTCAAGAGAAGGAAATCGGCGGCCCGCTGCTGCTCGTCGCGCTCGGCGACGGGATGGGCGTGCGCCCCGGGGCGCCTGCGCCAAATTTATCGCGCTATTTCGCTGAGCTTCAACGCGCGCTGGCGCGAGGCGGCTTAGACGCGATTCCCTTTGTGAGTGTCTCGGATGTTTCCGCTGTGGGCGTCGCTCCCCTTTCCGTTGAGACTGCACCAGGGACAGATTCCCAAGTCGGCCTTGCGGCTAGGCGGGTTTTGCCTCCTGCTGTGGGACACAGTGCGGCGGAGCGCGCTAAGAGACCTCTTTCCGATCCGGAAGAGAAATTCTCAGTCAACGCCGCAGAGGGGGTCTCCCTCAAACTTCTGGCGACAACGCTGGCAACGCAGTCCGCTTTTCCTTCCTTCCTTTCTGATTTTGCCACCAGCACATTCGCTCCCGCCGATGACATCCGCGCCGCGCAACCTTCTCCCGCAAATACGCTGCTCGCGCCCCGTCTGCTCATCGGCGGCGGTCTTCGAGGAATCGAGTACTCACCGCTCCAGGACACGCTTACTCCGGCGGGCTGGGAGACTCCCTCCGCAGCGCGGAATTTCCGCTGGGACGCCGCGCTGGACCTCGCCGGGAATAGAGGTCCTCGCGCGGAAGGCGTGAAACGAAATGGCCAGTTCCTTTCCGCGTGGGGCGCGATGCTGGCGGGATCGCATTTGCGCGCCGATTTCGGAATCGTGGACTTGCGGACGTCGTTGGCGGCGCTCACTGAAGGCCAGGCGACCCAAACCACGCGAGCACTGGAACAAATTTTCCGCGTAACAGAACTCGCAGGATTTTCTCCCGAACTCGTCAATCCTGCTGCGCAGCCAGTCGAGCGCCTCTTGCGCGACTCCGTGATCTTCCTCCCGGCGATCGGGGGAATCGGTGGCAATCAGCCCCTCTCGAATGAGTCGCAAACGGCGCTGGTGGAATTCGTCCGTCGAGGAGGCGTCCTGGTCTGCGTTTCTTCGCCCGCCACGAGCCTTTTGCCGCAGCCGCTGCGGCAAGGGGCGCCGGCGGCTCCGCCCGGGGGAGGAACACCCGGCGAGTGGGCATTCGAACGCGGCCGTGTCATCGTGTCGCCGGGCGATTTCTCCTCCTGGGTGTCGTTGGATGGCGACTTAGACCACAACCGGAGACAACCCGAAGCCACTCAGGCAATCGAGAATCTCATCGCGCTTCTGGCCCGCGCAGGTGCGGCGCGTGGAGTCCAGCGGATGTCAGCGAACGGATCCAAGGCAGAACTGTTTGCGACCCAGCTCATTTCGAATGAAGTCTCGTCGAGCGCAGGGCGGCAGTCGTGCGCAGTCGACCAGCTCTGCGCTGCTGCGTTGGTCAGCGTCACCAACTTCGGCGACGGTCAGCCCGCCGGGGCGACCCTGGCGATTCAGGATTCCCAGCGCGCTTCATCCGGCAGGGCCCCGCCGCGGGCCATTTCGCTGGACGTGACCGTTCCTGCGCACGATTCGCTCTTGCTCCCCATTCACGCCCCGCTTTGCTCCGCTGCCACTGCCGAGGAGCGCTGCTCCGACGAGGTAGTCGCGGCCGGGGCCGAGTTGCTGGGCGCCCAACGCGACGGCAAAACCCTGGAACTTTTGTTTTATGCCCCGGCACGCGCGACCGTGAGGCTGCGCCTCGAGAGCGAGCCCGCAAAGATCGAGCTCGATGATGACATCCGGCTCGAGTCCCAGTGGAAGCAAGACAGCAGAGAAGCCGAAGTGGTCATCTTACGGGGCGCAGCGCCGGACTTTCTCCGCGTCCTCAAAGTCCATCTTCGCTATAGCCCGCACGTGGTCGAAAAGCCGGCTCCGGCAAAGCACCCCCGCGGTTTCGCCTTCGAAGTCTTTAACGCGGTGAGATTCCCGCTGGGCAGTGATGCCTCGATCTCCACACATCCTCCGCTCATCCTCGCCGACGCAGGAAGCGGCGGGAACTTGGTCATTTCGTCTTGGAATCCCTCTGACAACGCTCGGCTGGTAGACTTCAGCCTCAACGGCGCATTTCATGGCACGAGTTACGCGCGGGTTTTTCCCGGTGAAGAACAATTGACGCGCCTCCGGTTTCAACCCACTCGGTCTTCTGGCGCCACAGAGTCCGCCTCGACCGCTTCCTCCGACGGATTGCTGCGCGGCGAGCTAGGGATTCATTCCGGCCGGAGCCAGACGGGCGGCCCAGTGTTGCTTATGACGCCCGGCGAAAATAAAACCATCCATTACCAATACGATTTCGATCGGGATGGGGCGCTGGAATGGGTTTTGGAAAGCAATCGGCTGCGGCTCATCGTCTCCCCTGCGGACGGGGGCCGGGCTCTGGCGCTGGTGGATAAATCCACGAACGAAGACCTTATCACCTTCGGCGGCGCCCTGTACGACCGAATCGATCGCGCCGACGCTCAAACCGCAGCGAAGGGAGCGGGCGATCTTCCATCCAACCGTGAGTACCTGGCAGAGTGGGTGGAAGAAAAGCAGGGTACCGCGTTGCGCCTCACGTATGACGATCCGAAAATTTCGCCTATGGGCACGCGGATCGAAAAGACGGTGCGGCTAGCGGCTCCTGACGCCGTGGAAATATCGTATCGCATCTCACGAGCCACCACCGGTCCCGCGGGGCCGCGGGGCAGGTCCCCATCAGAGCAGCCGTTTCTTTCGATGCTTTCCATTCCCTTGGCTGAGGCGGGTGACGGTCCCTCGCGCTTCTGTTGGCAGCCGCCGGAATCTTCCGGGCCCGCCGCGGCGCCCGCAGCCTTTGCAAAGCCCGCGGCCGACCCGCACTGCGAAGACGTCACCCCATCACGAGAGCAGATTCTAATTCCTGAGGACATCTCGCGCCTTGAGATTCAGGCCGCGGGGCGCAGCACTTTGGCCGTCGAATGGACCTCCAGCCGAGCCAGAATCGTTCCCAAAATCTTCTCCGCTCAGGTCGAGTTTGCATTCCCCTTGCCTGCGCGGGGCGCTGCGCCTGGTGAGTTCACTCTGCGGTACACTATCGCCTCCGGGCCATAAGGTGTTTGAACTGCGGGAACGCCCACGACAAAGCTTCCAGAAAGTGCATCCAAAAGATTGAGGGAAGCATGAATCATCGCTCGACGACTTTGGCTGTTGGTTCACTGCTGGCGGCCCTATTGACTACCGGGGCGAGTTTTGCTCGCTCCCAGGCATCGGGTCCGATGGCGCCGCCCGCGAGCAGGGTCCCTGCCCCGCCTCCGACGGTTCGCAAGCTCGAGACTCCTCCAATCCCGCCGGAGGAGATGATCCGTCGCTTCGCGCAGAAGGAAGACGCGATGGTCCGCGCGATGGAAGGCTACACTTTCCAACAAAGCATGCAGATCCAAGAAATTGGCGAGGACGGCAAGCCTACCGGGCAAGTGGAAATCGTCTCTTTGCAGTTTCCCGGGCCGGACGGCAAGCGGTATCAAAAAATCACTCGCCGTGCGGCGTCCACGCTTCGTTTCATACAGGTCGAGCGGGGAGACCTCGACGGCTTTTCCTTGGCTCCGATGTTCCCGCTCGTTACGGCGCAGCTTCCGAAATACCAAATCAGCTTCGAGGGAAAGCAGCCGTTGGACGAACTCAGCGTCTTCGTCTTTGCCGTAAAGCCGCGCAGCCTGGACCGCACACGCGCGTACTTCTCCGGCACGGTGTGGGTGGACGAGCAGGATTTCGTCATCGTGAAGACAATCGGGAAGTGGGTCACCGAGACGGGCGACGTCACGCCTCCACAATTTCCGTTCACGGTGTTTGAAACGTATCGCCAGCAGGTGGGCAAGGATCTGTGGCTGCCCGCGTACTCCCGGTCGGACAGCGCCTTGCCGCAAGGCAACAGCAGCGTGCCGATTCGCATGGTCATCCGCTGGAGCGACTATGCGCCTTACACGGGTGGTCCCCCGGCGCCGCCCGCCGCCGCAAATCCGCCGGACAAACCGGACACGCCTTAAAGGCTCCTTAAGAGTGCGGGGAGTTCGCTAATCCTCTCGATCATTGCGTCGGGTGACGCGGCGCGCAACCTGCCCGGTACCGGTGACCCGCCCAGCACCCCGATGGCGCGGACGCCAGCGCGATGGGCCATCTCGATGTCCTCGGGCGCATCTCCTACGTACACGCACGCGTGCGCGGAAATGCCGAGCCGGTCGAGGGCCATTTGAAGCGGGGCGGGGTGGGGCTTGCGGCGGGGCGCGTCCTCGCCGCAAATCTTGGTACGGAAGAGCGGCGCCACCTTGTGCTCCCGCAACTGCCGCCGCACGCGCGCCCGGCTTCCGCTCGACACCAGCGCCAAGGTGAATCGCCGTTCGAGCGTGCACAGCACGCGGCGTGCTCCGGGCTGCAATTTTGGCTGATGCCTGCGGTAGTAGCGCATCCAGAGGCGGTCCGCTTCCTCCCACTTGGCCCGGGGAAGGCGCGCGGCACGGTAAACGCGGTACCAATCCGGCGAGTAGTGCCGTTTCAGCTCTTCGATGCTCCAGCTCATTCCCAGCGCGCGAAACATGTGAAGGTAGGCCTGGGCGTCAGCCTCGAAGGAATCGAGCAGCGTTCCGTCCCAGTCGAACAACACTCCCTCGATCGTATTTGGCTTGTCGATAGCCACCAAAGCCAAAGTAGCATACAACCTGGCGTTCCCGCCAAACGCGCCTAAAACAAGAGGGGCGCTGGCGCGCCCCTCTCGCTTGAATTTGGGATGGTGTTATTCTCTGTCAGAACTCAAACCGAACCGACAGTTGCGCTTCCCGGGGGTCGCCAACGCCTTCCCGCAGGAAGCCATCGAAGTTGAACAGGCCGGGCGTGGTTAGTGTATTCACGTTGTTCTTGTTATTGAACAAATTGAATATTTCGAGTTTCGGGATGAGTCGCATCCGCTCGCCCAAATGGAATGGCCGGGCCGCTCCAAAATCGAAGGCGAAGTAACCGTTGTCTTTGCGCAGGTGATTCCGACCGCAGTCGATGCCGCCCGCGATGCGAGCTGCCGAATTGGTGATACTGCAGGGCGGTCCGCTGGGGCCACTGGCGGGATTTGCCACATCCGTGATCGGTTGGGCAGTGTGTGCTTGCATGCGCACGTCGAGCAGGAAGCCCGCCGGCAGCTCCGAGTAGGAACTGAAGTTGAACTTATGCCTCTCGTCCCGGTCGGAGAAAGAGTACTCCCGTCCGAGATTGTAAAAGTCCATGTAGCGAAAGGTGAAGGGGTCGCGCTCGTTGGAATCGTCGTCGAGGTCCTCGGATACCACATAGTTGGCGTCCAACTGCAAATGCTGGCTGAAGCGCTTTCGTATGCCGACGGTCCCACCGCGGTAAAGGGATCTCGCCGAGCTTTCCGTGTCCGTAACATCGAACAGGATGTGGTTCGTTGCCGTAAACGGCGCAGGCTGGGTGTACGCCGGCCCATCGCCGGGGTTAATGTCCACCTGACCGGGCTTCAAGTCCGCAGAGGAGCAGCAAACATTGGGATTGACGAAGCGAGTCAGATGCACTCCCTTTGACCACGTCAAGTCAATGTAGCCCGTCCAGCCGGAGAAGAGTTCCTGCTCATAGGCCAGGTTCGCGGTGTACACGCGCGGGTTAGCATAATTCTTGCTAAATACCGTCACGCCCGCAAATTGCGGAAACGTCCCCGGAGCCAGCGGCGTCACGGGAAAGGTGTTGGGATACGTCGGGAAGACTCCAACGATTGTCTGTTGTTGTACCCCGTTCGTCGTGATCGCTCCCACCTGCGTCAGCATGTTCTGCCGCGCATTGAAGATGCCCCAGCTCGCCCGCAGCGCAGACTTGCCATTGCCGTGGATGTCCCAGGCGAAGCCGACCCGCGGCTGAAACATTTTGTTCTGGTTCGGAATGAATCCCGTTGAGGGGAAAGCCGGGTTGTTCAGGTAGAAGCCGTAAGCGGTTTGTGCGGGCGGGATGACTGGGCTGGGGAAATGTTGCGCCTCCCACCGCAAGCCATAGTTGAGCGTAAGGTTTTTTGTGACCCTCCAGGTATCCTGAAGGAAAACGGCGAACTCGTTATTCGTGATCGAAGAGGCTCCGGATTGATCCTTCGTCTCGCCCGGCTGCGTCGGCCCGTGCTGGAGGTATAGGAGGAGAGGGCTGCCGCCCGTACCACCCGGACACGACGCTTTAGAACTAGTAAAGGTGGTTCCATTTGAGCATTCAATCGTGCCGGGCCCGAAACCCGTCCCTGCAGGCGAGGCGTAGTGCAAGAAGCCTACAACATCTCCAAAGATGTAGCGCCCGTTGAAAAATCCGCGAAAGACCTGCGTATTCACGCTATGCACCCACTCGCCGCCGAATTTGATCGTGTGGTTCCCCCGGACGACAGAGAAGTTATCTCGCACGTCCGTATGCCAAAAAATTTCGTCTACGCTCGGTTCGAGAAAGAAAGGCTGGCCGAAACGGAACGAGGTTGCAAAGCCGATTGCAGTATCCGGCACGCTGGAAGGATTGATCGTGATGCGCGGACGATTTTCCCGGGTGTACGTGAAGTGTGCTTCATTCAGCTTGGTCGGGGAAATGGTACTGAACCAATTCGTGCTGATCGCCTGGATCTTGGACGGCCCCTCGATCCCATTTGCTGTCGTCCCGTAGGTCGGAACGTCGAACGTCTGGTTCGTATTTTTCGAATAGTCGTAATTGTAGGAAGTTGAGATTTGATTTTTTGCGTTCAGGTTGTAGTCCACGCGCCCGAACGCAGCCCCGTTCCTGACCAGGTGGGCGACCGGCAGACCATCATTCTCACTGAAAGGGGCGGCCTTCAGGAAGTTCACGAGCACTTGCCGCTGGCAATCCGGGTTCGCTTTGATCTGCGCCTCCGTAATGTTGCCGCTGAAGGCCGGATTAGTCACGGGGCAAGGCGTGGCGCCGAGCTGCGTGCTCAGGTTAGAGCGGTTCAGGTTCTCCATAATGCCTTCGCCACTCCCAAAAAAGAACAGCTTGTCCTTCCGGATCGGCCCGCCCAGCGACCCCCCAAATTGCTCTCGCTTGAAACCGTCGAGCGGCTTCCCGTCCGAAGTATGCGAGGACAGCGCCTCGAGCCGTTGGTATTCAAACGCGCTGCCATGCAACTGGTTCGTCCCGGATTTCGTGATCACGTTCACCACGCCGCCGGCGGTCCGTCCAAATTCTGCGTTCGCGCCGCTGGCCACGACTTGGAACTCCTTTACCGCGTCGAGGGTGATGTCGATCGCGGCGCGCTGGCCGCCCATCTGCTCGCCGAAGAAGCCGTTGTTGTAGTCACCGCCGTCCAAGCTGATATTATTGAAGATCCCGCGCTGTCCGTTGAAATTGATTTCGTCCCCGTCCGGCCCTTGCACAATACTGACGCCGGGTGTGAGGGTCAGCAGGTCCTCAAATTTTCTTCCCACAACCGGCGTCTGGCTGACGGAAAGCTCATCCAGGGTCGCAGTCGAAGTGGTACTGGTAGTGTCCACCGCTTCCGGAGTAGCCGACACCACGATATTTTCTTGCGTCGACGATACTTTCATAGTGACAGGCAAGGCCATCGCCTGACCCACGGTCAGCACGGCGCCTTCCTGCACCAATTTCGCAAACCCAGGCTTGGAGACCGTCAGCGTATAACGTCCCGGCGGCAGGGACAGAAATTCAAACCTCCCGTCGGTGCCTGTCGTCAGCGTCTTAGAAAGGTTGGTGTCGAGATTTTTTACTTCGACGGCTGCATCCGCAACGCTTCCACCATTTGCATCAGTAACCGTTCCTTGAATGACGCCTGTGGTGATTTGTACCTGTCCCCACGAGGTTCCCGTCAGACAAAAAAATGAGAATGCCATTACACAAACGGCAGCCAGGTTTTTCATGCGATCTCCCCCTCAGAGACAAAAGAACTGGAAAACCGATAACGAGATCAATTTGAAATCGCGGCTAGACCTCTTCGTCTACATTAGCAGCGCCACCCGCGCCGGCCGGCCTGTTACTCTAAGGCAGGCTTCCCTTGGAATCAAGCAGGAACGCGTGGAGTTTACGGGTTCAATGGAAAGAAAGATTTTCTACACTGAATCTTACAGCGGGTGTTCGGGGAAAACGCCGTTGTTGAGCACGGGGGTTGTCGGAGAGCAGCTTAAGATCCTGCTCCGGGCCAACCATGCCCGCTGCCCAGTTCAGTTCGCGCGCCGCCGATGCTTAAGTCTCCTGGAAGTGCGACGGCAGGGGCTCATCTCTCTGGAACGTGATATCGTCGAAGCTGACTGCCAGGGCGTGCCAACCGGGCCGCGGGGCCATCTCGGCGCGCACTACGTGCGCCTCGGTCACCATTCGCACGCTACCGCGGCCGAATGGCCTGTCAACCAAGCAGACTTCGATTTCCACGGGGGTGCCTGGCTCAATCCGCAGCGGAGACAAAAACAGCACCCCGCTCGAGCTGATGTTCGTCGTGCGCAGCATCCGGCCGTTTGGGGAGCGCTGCCCAGCGACGCGTATGAGCCGCAACGGGAGGCTGAGTTTTGCCCGAGTGTAACCTCGGCGCTCTTCGACCGGTCGAACTGCGTGGGTCGGAACGCGAGCGATTCCCTTGGGCTTGGCCCGGGTCGCCCAATTGGATGACTCGACAACAGCGATCGCCGAACTGTCGGAAGGTTCTTTGCTCACTGTGGCTCCACCACGCTTGGATTCTTATGGGTGCTATTTTTCGGATTCCGAGCAGTGCGCCTATCGCTCCGTTATGATTGAAAGTATGGCACCGCTCGCGAACACTATCCGCTTGTGCGCTTTCACCGTCAATTCACGTTCACGGTGGGTTGTCCAAATGCAAACGTGTAGGCCGGGCGACGCGAGTTTGACCGCAAGAATCGGATAGCGTCCGCGGCGGCGGTTTCGCTATTGTGGTTGCCGTAGGGAGGATGCTCCGTGGCAAAGGCCGTACAACAAATGGCTGCCACAGTTCGGAGGGCTTCTCTGCGCGGTTTCTTCCGGGCTGTGGCTTCGCGAGATGCGCGTCTGGACGGCGTATTCGTTTATGCCGTGCGCTCCACGGGAATTTATTGCCGACCTTCGTGCCCCTCGCGGCGCCCGAATCCCAAGCATCTGCTTTTTTTCGTGGCGCCGGACGAGGCCGAACGCGCAGGGTACAGGCCGTGCGGGCGCTGCCATCCCAAGCAGGTCGCGATCAACCCCCAAATGGAAACGATCCGGCGTGTTTGCCGCGCAATTCAGGCAGAACCCGAGGCTCCCGCCACCCTTCGCCGCCTCGCACAGGCCGCGGGACTGAGCCCGCAGCATCTGCAGCGTACCTTCCGCCGCGCCATGGGCATCACTCCGCGGCAATACGCCGACCATCTCCGCATCGGACGCCTAAAATCTCAATTGCGAAAGGAAAACGAGGTGACCAACGCACTGTACGAAGCAGGATACGGCTCCCCGAGCCGGCTCTATGAGCGCTCCAATTCGCAGCTCGGCATGACGCCGGCAACCTACGGGCGCGGCGGGCTTGGGATGCAGATCACGTACACGATCGCTGACTGCTCCCTCGGGCGCGTGCTCGTCGCCGCCACGAGCCGCGGCGTCTCCGCCGTGTATTTGGGGGAAATCGATGCGCGCCTGGCTGAGGCGCTTTCGAAGGAATATCCGCAGGCAGAAATCCGGCGCGGCACGGCCCAGCATGCGGAGTGGCTGCGCGCCATCGTGCGGCATCTGGACGGCAAATTGCCACAGCTCGACCTCCCGACCGACGTGGTCGCGACCGCGTTCCAGCGGCGCGTCTGGGAAGCCCTGCGCTCGATCCCGTTCGGCACCACGCGTACCTACAGCGAAGTGGCGCAGCGGCTGGGCCAGCCTACGGCCACGCGAGC
>WNFB01003554.1_pt1 | contig 13743 bp, 18 predicted proteins | sample 5400501 | NCBI WGS metagenome assembly WNFB01 (sample SAMN13153341, study PRJNA577476) | soil metagenome | isolation source: 200 cm saprolite under Douglas fir tree site 2 hole 1 | place: USA:California | collected 2015-04-18
GTCATCGTGCAGACCGATGGTCTCTCCGTGGGCCAGGCGCTCGACAAGGTGCTGGGCATCATCACCACGACGTGATCGAGCGGCTCTTCGCCCAGGCGCCGGTGGCGCCGGAGTCGGAGCTCTGGCTGTGGCGCCTGCTGATGCCGCCGGTCCGCTTCGTCGTGTTCCTCTTCGCGCGCATCGAAGTGCGCGGCCGGGAGAATGTGCCGGCGACCGGGTCGTACATGCTCGCGGCAAACCACATCAACTGGAAGGACCCGCCGTCGGTATCGCTCGCGCTCGGCACGCCGATCCGCTGGATGGCGAAGATCGAGGTGTTCGACTACCCGGTCATCGGTTTCCTGCTGCGCGGCATCGGCAACTTCGCGGTGCGCCGCGGCGAGTCCGATCGCCGCTCGATCCAGCTCGCGCTGAAGGTGCTCGAGAAGGGATTGCCGCTGGGCGTGTTCCCCGAGGGCCATCGGAGCGAGACGCGCGCCTTGCTGCGCGGCCAGCCGGGCATCTCGCTGCTCGCCGACCGGACGAACGCGCTCATCGTGCCGTGCGCGATCGTCGGTACGCCGACCGCGCGCCCGCGGCTGATCCGCCGGACCGAGGTCGTGCTCTCGTTCGGCAAGCCGTTCCGCGCGAGCGATCTCCCGCCTGAGATACGGCGGAATCGCCAGGCTACGGCCGACGCGATCATGCTCCGCGTCGCCGAATTGCTTCCACCTGAGATGCGTGGCGCATACGCCAATGGGATGCCAGCGCCGGGCGACTAAGAGCGCGTGCTCCGGGTTGACGACCAGACCGCTACGCCCGTCGCGATCAACGCGGCGGCATACACGAACGTCGTCGCGAGGAGCTGCGCGCTCGGGTCGGCTTCACAGCCACCATTCGGACCACCGCGGTTGAACGCGCGCACTTCTGAAGTCCATCGATCACGCCCCATGCGAAGAAGGGCGCGACTCCCAGAAGCGCGCCGCTGACCGCGAATGCCCTCGGTCGCACGGTCAGCGAGTACAACACGAGCGCCGCGCAGCCTAGGGGGATGAGATAGAAGGCTGACGCGAAGGGCATGGGGAGCGGCAGCAATACGGTCGCGAACGGCAGGCACACCACGGCGATCGCCAGCGCAACGCCGCCCGACCAGGCGCGAAACGCACTCGTTGACGCGATCAAGGGCAACCTCACCGAGACCTCCTGGACCGCATCATCACATGAGGAAAGACCTCGGCGCGCGACTACACTGAGATCAAATGGAAGTGCTCCTCGCCCGTGAGAACGGGTTCTGTTTTGGGGTCAAGAAGGCGGTCGAGCTGACCGAAGCCGCGGCCGAGACAGGCCGTCCGGTGTACAACCTCGGGCAGGTCGTCCACAACCCCAAGATCAGCGAGCGGCTCTCCGCGCTCGGCGTGAGCGTGATCAAGGACCCAGCCGATGCGGCCGAGGGCATCGTTGTGATCCGCGCCCACGGCGTTCCGCCGGAGATACGCGCGAAGATCGAGGAGCGCGGCCTCGAGTGCATCGACGCGACCTGCTCGCTCGTGCTGCGCGCGCAGCGCTTCACGAAGCAGCTGGCGGACGAGGGCTACCGGGTCATCCTCCTCGGCACGCCCGACCATCCCGAGGTCATCGGCCTCAAGGCCTACGCAGGCGAGGACTACGTGATCGTCGAGACCGAGGAACAGTGGAAGAAGCTCCCGAAGATGAAGCGCGCCGGCGTGGTATCGCAGTCGACGCAGCCCCCCTGGGCGTTCACCGCGCTCGTCGCGCATGTCGCGACGATCGCGCAGGAGATGAAGGTCTACAACACCGTGTGCCCCGTCACCGTGAAGCGGCAGGTCGCGGCGAGCGAGCTCGCCGAGCAGGTGCAGACGATCGTGGTCGTGGGCGGCAAGAACTCCGCGAACACCCGCGAGCTCGTGAACCTCGCGCGCATGCAGGGGCGCGATGCGTATCACATCGAGTCCGCCGACGAGGTGCAGCGCTCCTGGATCGACGGACAGCAGCGGGTCGGCCTCATCGGTGGCTGCTCCACGCCGATGGACACGCTCATCGAAGTGAAGGAACGGATCGAGGCGCTCGGCAGGGCGGTCCCGGTCCCGGCCTAGCCCAAGTGGCGCGGGCCGTCGTCGCCATCGTGGGGCGACCGAACGTCGGAAAGTCCACGCTCTTCAATCGCCTGATCGGCGAGCGCATCGCCATCGTCGAGGATCTCCCCGGCACGACGCGCGACCGGATCTATGCGACGACCGAATGGCGCAGCCGCGAGTTCTCGATGATCGACACCGGTGGCCTCGATGATCCCAAGGCGGGTGAGATGGAAGCCGCCGTCCGGCGCCAGGCCGAGGCCGCCATCACGGAAGCCGATGTCGTGTTGTTCATCGTCGATGCGCAGAGCGGGATCCTGCCGGTCGAGCACGAGGTCGCGGATCTCCTGCGCCGCAGCGGAAAGCCGGTGCTGCTCGTGGCGAACAAGGCCGACTCGTGGCGCGGTGAGGCGCAGTCCGCCGAGTTCTACGAGCTTGGGCTTGGGACACCGCTCACCGTGTCGGCGATCCAGGGCATCGGCACCGGCGATCTGCTCGACGCCGTCGTCGAGCACCTGCCCGCGCCAGTTGAGGACACCGAGACGTCGGATGCGCGCGTCGCGATCATCGGCCGGCCCAACGTCGGCAAGTCGAGTTTACTCAACGCGCTCGTCGGTTCGGAGCGCGCGGTCGTCAGCGAGATACCGGGGACGACGCGGGACAGCGTCGACACGGTGATCGACTTCGATGGCCGACGGGTCGTGCTCGTTGACACCGCCGGCATCCGCCGGCGCGGGCGGGTGGAGGAGGGCATCGAGAAATACGCGCTGCTGCGCACCGCGCAGGCGCTCGAACGCGCCGACGTTGCGATCCTGATGACCGACGCGACCGAGGGCGTCACGGCACAGGACGTCCACATCGCGGGTTACGCCTTGGAAGCATCCGTCGGGCTAGTGCTGGCGGTGAACAAGTGGGACGTGGTAGACCGTGGACCCGAGATGACCGCGAAAGTCGAGGCCGAGATCGCGCGCGAATTCCACTTCCTGCCCTGGATGGGGCATCGCTTCGTTTCGGCGAAGACCGGCCGCAACGTGCGCGAGGCGCTCGCCGACGCGGTGAAGATCGTCGACGAGCGGCGCCGGCGCGTCCCGACCGCCGAGCTGCGGAACATGCTGGTCGAGACCGTGGCCGCGCATCCGCCGACGCCGTACAAGGGCAAGGAGCTCCGCTTCACGCACGTCACGCAGGCGCGCGGCAAGGCGCCCACGTTCGTGTTCTTCGTCGATCCGCCCGCGGGCGTGCACTTCACCTACCAGCGCTATCTCGAGAACCAGTTGCGCGAACGCTTCGGCTTCCCGGGCACGCCGATCAGGCTCGAGTTCAAGAGCGCGCGCGAATGACCTTCATCGGCCTCGCCGCGTACGCGATCGTCGCCGTCGTCGGGTATCTCATCGGCTCGATCTCGAGCGGATACCTGGTCGGCAAGGTCTACCGCAACGTCGATCTGCGGACGGTTGGCTCGGGGTCGACCGGCGCCACGAACACGTTCCGCACGCTCGGCCGCGGCGCCGGGATCCTCGTCGCATGCCTGGACATCCTCAAGGGCGCGCTCGCCGTCGTGTTCGCGCAGGTCATGTTCCCCGATGGCCACGCGGGCCGGCCCATCGCCGAGGCGCTCGGCGCGGTCTTCGCGATCGTCGGCCACTGCTGGCCGATCACGCTGCGCGGGCGCGGCGGCCGCGGTGTGGCGACGGGCTTCGGCGCGCTCCTTTTCGTGGCGACGCCGGCGTGGGCCAGTGCGGTGGCCGCGTTCGCGATCGCGCTCGCGCTCACGCGGATGGTCTCGGTCGGCTCGCTGGCGTCGGTCGTCGGTGCCCTGATCGGGTACCTTCTCTTCAGCGCGACGGGCTGGCTCTCGTTCAACTGGGCCACGCTGGCGTTCATCGTCGTGGCCGGCGTCATCGTCTACGTGCGGCACCTGCCGAACATCCAGCGCATCCTCCGCGGCGCCGAGCCCAGACTGCGCGCATAGATACTTCCCTCGTGACGCGCGTCGCGGTGCTGGGGGCCGGCTCGTGGGGGACCACTCTCGCGACGATCCTCGCGCGCGACGCCGGGCGAGACGTGGTGCTGTGGGCGCGTGCGGCGAAGCAGGCAAGCGCACTCGCCGCGGAGCGTGAGAACCGCCGCTACCTCCCGGGCATCCGGATCCCCGATCGCGTGACGATCACCGCGGATCTGCGCGAAGCGGTCTCGACGGCTGACGACATCATCGTTGCCGCGCCGAGCATCGGGGTGCTCGCGCTGCGCCAGGCGTTCGTCCCGCATCTGCGTCCGCAGCACCACGTGCTGTCCGCGACGAAGGGGCTCGCCGAGGACGGGCGGCGCATGAGCACGATCTGGGGCGAGGTGGTGGGGCCGGAACGCGTCGCGGTGCTCTCCGGTCCGAACATCAGCCGCGAGATCGCCGCCGGCCATCCGGCTGCGACGGTGATCGCCTCGACCGAGCCGCAGACGTCGAAGCGCTTCCAGGACCTCATCGGCACGCCGATGTTCCGCTCCTACACCGATGCCGACGTCGTGGGCGTGGAGCTCTGCGGCGCCCTGAAGAACATCGTGGCCCTGGGCGCCGGTGCGATCGACGGCATGGGGTACGGCGACAACGCCAAGGCCGGCTTCATGACCAGAGGCCTCGCGGAGATCGCACGCTACGGATTCGCGTGTGGGGCGAATCCGCTCACGGTCGCCGGGCTCGCCGGGGTGGGGGACCTCATCGCGACATGCATGAGCAAGCACTCCCGCAACCGCACCGTGGGCGAGCTCCTGGCGCAGGGACTGGACACCAAGCAGATCCGCGAGCGCCTGGGCGGCCAGGTCGCCGAGGGCCTCACGACGGCCGAAGCGACGTACCGCGCGGCCAAGGAACTCAACGTGACCATGCCTATCACCGAGCAGACGCACCTGGTGCTGTCCGAGGGCAAGCCCATCCGCGAGGCGATGCGCGACCTGATGCAGCGCGAGCGCGGTGAAGAGGTCGCCGGCCCGCTCGCCGAGATCTCGCGGCTCATCGCGACGGCGGCAGCCGCGCGGCGCGGCTAGATCCCGACCGCTCCGGCGAGCGAGCGCAGCGCCTCACCGATCGCGCCGAGGAGGTTCATGAGGTCGACGCGCAGCAGCGCAGCCTCGACACTTCCACTCATGGCGAACACCAAGACCGCGGCGACCACCAGAAGCACCATCCCGATCCCGACGAGTTCGTTGTCACCGGTCATGGCCGCGTTCTCCTTCACCGTTCTGCCCGTTATGCACGCGAAGCCGTGGCCGTGATGCGCTGGATCTGTTCTGTTTCTGTGAGATGTGCGGCGGTGCTCCTTGCCGCCTGCACGGCCACGAGCACGCCTGCCGAGCCCTCGGCCGCCCCCCCGGCACAGAGCACGCTTCGGGTGCTGGTGACGCGGTCGGAGACCGGTGCGCCCGTTGCCGGCGCGCACGTCTGCGCCGCGAGCACCCGCGGGGTGAGCGACTGCGCCGACGCCGGAAAAGACGGAACGGTCGCCCTCCATGGCGGACCGGGCACCTACTTCGTGCGGGTGAGCGGTCCCGCCGAGCAGCGCTTCGCGGAAGCGCAGCGCGTGACCGACTTGCGCAGTGGCGATGCCTCGCTGTGGGTCGAGCTCACGGCGCTGCAGCGGATCTCCGGCACGATCCGCAACGAGGCGAACGCGAAAGTGGCCGGGGCCGAGGCGTGCGCGCACCCGGCGAGCGACGACCCGCCGACCTGCGCGCGCTCCGGCGCAGACGGGACGTACGCCATCGACGTGAAGGCCGGCATCTACCGCCTCGAGGTCTCGGGCCCGAGCGGCGGCCGGCTCGTCTCGCAGTGGGCACGCGGCCGCGTGTTCCTCGAGGAGGCCGACATCCTCGACGCGCGCCGGACCGACGTGCCGGACGTCGACGTCACGCTGGTGGGAGGCGTCGTGCTCAGCGGCACGGTGCGACTCGCCGGTGCCGTGGTGGAGGACGCGCAGGTCTGCATACGGACTCTCGCGGCGCCGCTCCCCTGGCAGTGCGAGCGCACCGATAAGAAGGGTCATTACGCGGCCCTGCGCGAGCCGGGCGACTACTACGTCTGGGTGGTGCCGCCGGCCAACGTGCGCGCCGTCCCGCAGTGGTACGACCGCGCGCTCACCGGCTTCGGCTCGACGCCGCTCAACCTCAGTGCGGACCGGACCCTCGACGTCGCGCTGCCGAACGGCGTCCAGGTGCGTGGCGTGCTACGCACAACGGACGGTGAGGTCGTCGCGAACGCGCTCGTGTGCATCGACACCGCGTTCACCACCGGCCGCATCTGCCGTGAGACCGACGGCAACGGCCGCTACACGATCACGACACGCGCCGAGGTCTACATCGTGAGCGTGATCCCGCCGGCGCACAGCGGTCTCATCGGCGAGTACTACTCGGGCAAGCGCACCTGGAAGGACGCCGACGAGATCAACCTGACCGGCGCGGACGTCACGCTCGACCTCACGGTGCGCAGAGGCGTGACCATCACCGGGACGATCAAGAACACCCGCGGCATCCCGGTCGCGGGCGCGACGATCAACTTCTCGGACGACCGCGGGGTCGCGGAGGCCACCGACACCGACGCTGCCGGCCGCTACGAGGCCGTCGTCCTGCCGGGGCGGTTCGGCGTCGACGTGGCGCCGCCGTTCGTGGGCAACCTCCTCGGGAAGACGACGTCGATCGACGTGCGGGGCTCGATGCAGCTCGACATCACCCTGGAGGACGTCGCGCCTTAGCGGCGTACAGTGAGGATGCGTCTGGGCGTCGCACGCCCCAGGCAGCTCTCCAGGTATCCAAAGGAGTCGTCCATGCTCGGTCGACTGCTCAAGCCCGCCACCGTGGCCTACGCCCACTGCGACATCCCCTGCGGTATCTACGACCCGACGCCCGCCAAGATCGCTGCCGATACCGTCGCCAAGATGGTCGAGAAGATCACCGCGCTGCCGGCGAACGCGACCGACAACGCAAACCGCCAGAGCTTCGTCCGACTGGTCGTCGTGAAGGAACAGCACGCCGAGATCTGCAAGAAGGAGCTCCAGGTCCTCTGGTCCGACTACTTCAAGCCGGAGCACGTGGAGAAGTACCCGAAGCTGCACGAGACGTTCTGGAAGGCGCTGAAGCTGGCGTCGAAGAACAAGCAGAACGTCGACGCGCAGGCGGCCGCGGATCTCCAGGCCGCGGTCAAGGAGATCAGCGACATCTTCTGGGCGACGAAGAAGTAGAGATGCGACCGTGGCGCGTGGCCGTGAGCGGCCACAGCATGGAGCCGACGCTGCGGGAGGGGGACTGGGTCCTCGTGCTCCCGCAGCGGCGCCCGCGTCCCGGTGACGTCGTGCTGGTGCGCGATCCGCGCGAGCGATCGCGTCTGCTGCTGAAGCGCGTGGCGCAGACGACACCCGACGGCTGCCTGGTCATGGGAGACCGGAAGGATCACTCCACCGACAGCCGCGTCTTTGGTGCGGTCCCATTCGCAGACGTGCTCGGCCGCGCCGCATTCCGCTACGCGCCGTTGCGACGTCTCGGCCGTCTCCGTGCCTGAGAACGTCACTTGCATCCGCTGCGGCCAGACGCGCGAGGGCGCCGGGCGCGTCCTGCCGGGTGCGCTCGGCGATGACATCGCGCGCAGCGTGTGCGCGGTGTGCTGGGCCGAGTGGCTGCAGCAACAGATCCGCGTCATTAATCACTACGCGCTGCGACCGGCGTTGAAGGAAGATCGCGAGAAGCTCTACGACATCACACGCGAGTTCTTTGGATTGGAACCGGTGAAGCGAGAGAGCTGACGTCGACTGTCGGGGTGGTGGGACTCGAACCCACGATCTCGACAACCCCATTGTCGCGGACTGCCAAGCTGTCCTACACCCCGTGTGCTACTCAGTGTATCTGCGATCGACGTTTTTGAATTGTCGTGGCGCGATCCCTTGTGCTGCCCGTGCACGCCGATCGAGAAGTCGGGCACATGCCAGGCAATACTTCCGGACCCGGTCGCCGCGCACGATCACGTACGAATAAGGATGGCCGCGGAGGCAGTGCGTCGCGTCGCCCTTAGTCCGCGTTTGCGCGCGGAAGGCGTCGAGAGCCCTGTTGGCGTCGTCTCGCTTCAGGGAACTCAGGTATGGCTCCAACACGCGCAGCGTGAGGTCGACCATCTCGGGGCCCTCGACGACCCACCGGAAATCATCGGGATCGCCGTGGCGTTCGATGCGACCGAAGCCAAGCGACGATCGCAGCCGGAGAAGTACCTCGGCGGGGACGTCGGGCAGACCGTGCTGGCTGGCTGACGCGCGAACTCGGAACCAGTCCCCGCCGCGAACGCGCTTCGCCGCGCGCGCGAGGCCGAAGCATCCCTCCGCGTCGATGAACCCTGCGGCCCAGGCGAGCTCGCTCTGCTTAGACCGCGTGAATGTCGGAACATCAAGAAGCAGCGCGTTGACCGTCGCGACGTGCCGGCCCACGCGCGACTCGAACGTCGCTTGTTCGTAGTGCCTCAAGAGTCCGCGGATTGCCTCGTTCGCCTGACGACGCTTCACGTCCCCGAGGTCGTTCCAGATCAGAGCGATCGTCGCGAACGCCTCGACTCGTCCGCGAGGTTCCCACCAGTAGCAGAGATCCGCGTTCGGTCCACCAAAGCGACCAGTCCCGCCGACCGCGCGTTGAAAGCGCATCAGAACCTCGGGGATGCCTTGCGCACCCTTCTGCGGGACCTTCATCTCGAGACGCAGATAGCCTGGCCGGGAGACGTCGGAGTGCTGGTACGTGCTGCCTTCGCCGTCAAAGAAGCCGGCGGCCCATGCGAGTTCGAGGCGATCAAGTGTCAAGACATCATGATAGAACGTTGGTTCGATGACTACGAGAGCGCAGAAGCACGCATCTGGCGCGCTCGGGCAACTGCACGCCGACATCCGTGCGTGCACGCGCTGCGTCGCTGCGGGATATCTCGATCGCGCATTTCCGATCGTCGCGGGGAAGGCGAGCGATCGCGTGATGATCGTCGGCCAGGCACCGGGCGCGGTCGAGCTGACGACGGGTCTGCCCTTCTCGGGCCGCGCCGGTGCCGAGCTGCGTCGCTGGCTAGCGCGCGCGGGGATCGATGAGGATCACCTCCCGTACCGCACGTCGATGACGAAGTGCTTCCCGGGAAAAGCGGCGAGCGGCGCGGGCGATCGCCGACCGAGTCCGGCGGAGATCGCGCTCTGCGCGCCGTGGCTCGAGCAGGAGATCGCTCTCGTGCGTCCAAAGATCCTGCTGCTCGTCGGCCAGCTCGCGATCGAGCGATTCATCGGCAAGGTCCCGCTCGGCGACGTCGTCGGGACCTTTCGACGCGAGGGCGATCGCGTCCTCATCCCACTGCCACATCCGAGCGGTGCGTCGCGCTGGCTCAACCAGTCGGCGAACCGCGCGCTGCTCGACCGCGCGCTCCGGATCTTGCGTCGCGAGGCCCGGGCACTTGACATTGCAGGGAGCGCAGTCAGAATCACATCGAGCAGGTGACGCTCATAAAGCACTCTACGCAGGAGCCGCAGTGGCAATGTCGCAGCCGCGTGCAGACCACGATGCCTCCGACGAGGAATTCCTCACGACCGACGAAGTCGCTCGGCGGCTCCGCGTACATCCAACGACCATCCTGCGCCGACTCGGCGCGGTGGACGACCCAGATCCGTCCCGCATCCCTGCGGTCCGGGTCGGTCGGGTCTGGCGCATCCCTCGAAAGGAATTCGACGAATGGCTCGCTCGCTCCAGTCAGGCGTCACGCCTTTCTGGTCGCCAGCGTCGCCTGTTCTGAGATAGCGCGTCAGATCACTCTCGTGGGAAGGGAGGTGACCTAGATGCCGGCCAAGAAGAAGAAGGCAGCCAAGAAGGGCAAGAAGAAGTAGCTCTTCTGACCTCGTGGTGACGGCGCCGCGGGCGGGCGGCGCCAGACCCAACTCCATTGCAACGAAGCCGTTACGAAAGTACTGGGAAACCTTTACCCCCTATCGACAGTCGCGTTACCTGCGTTTTGCCAGTACATGCAGCGACACCGGGTGGGTGTCCGCGTCGCGCGGGTGCTTGCTCTTCTCCCACTGTTCTCTATCGGCCTGTTCTTCGGCGCGCCGGCGGCGGTCGCCCAGGCCGACGCGACGACTGCGACCGCGATGATGCAGCTGCAGAACCAGATGCGTTTCGCGATCGGCGATCCCACGATCCCGATGGACCCAAGCGTCGTCCAGGCCGCGCAGAGCCACGCGAACTACAACGCGGCGAATCGCATCATCGGCCATTACGAGACCGCGGGGAACGCGTACTACACCGGCTACGCACCGCGCGACCGCGTCATCGCCGCGGGTCTCACGACGACGTTCGTGAGCGAGGTCGCGACCGGCGGCAGCAACGCCCTCGGTGGCGTTCAGCAGCTCTGGGACGCGCCGTATCACCGGCTCGGCATGATGCATCCGAGCGCCTCGTCCGCAGGTTGGGGTCACTCCGACCTCTCCGGCTCGGCGACGGTCGCCGACATCACCTACGACTTCGGGATCCGGTCCGTGGACTACGTGCGCTCGCCGGCCAACGGCCAGACGAACATCCCGACCTCGTGGAGCGGCAACGAATCACCGAACCCGCTCCCGGCCGGCACGAGCGGTCCGGTCGGCTATCCGATCATGCTCGTCTACTCGGGCGGACAGCCCGTCGACATGCGGGCCGCGGAGATCGTCGCGCCGGATGGATCGCGGCTGCCGATCTACTACGCGCCGCAGCAGTTCGAGCGCGACTACCAGGTCATCATCCCGCAGCGTCCCCTCGCCACGAACACGACCTACCACGTGCGCTTCGACATCAACGTGAACAGCCGCATGACCACGAACGAGTGGGACTTCAGCACCGGTTCGACGATCAGCGGCGGCGGTGGGAATCCCGCACCGGCATCTGTCCAGACGTTCCACTCGTCGTGGGTCGACCAGTCGACGTTCCCGACGCTCACGCCGGGCCAGTCCACGCAGCTCACGGTGCGCTTCCGTAACACCGGCACCGCGACCTGGCAGAAGGGCGTCGCCGGGTCGCAGGCCAACCTCGGCATCAACGGCGACGACACGACCTTCTCCGCGCTCGGGATGAACGCCGGATGGCTCTCAGCAAACCGTCCCGCGGCGCAGAGCGAGTCGAGCGTTGGCCCTGGCGGCACCGCGTCGTTCACGTTCTCGATCCGCGCGCCTTCCGCGCCCGGCACCTACCGCATCCCCGTCCGGCCGGTCATCGACGGCGTGACGTGGATGGAGGACCAGGGCGTCTACCTCCTGGTCGTGAGTGACGTGGGCTATCACAGCAGCTGGGCAGCGCAGTCGGACTATCCGACGCTCGTGGCCGGCGCCGTCAGCGGGCCGCTCTCGATCACCTTCACGAACACCGGCGTGCGTCCCTGGGTCAAAGGCATCCTCGGGCAGCAGGCCAACCTCGGCGTCGTCGGCGACGTCGAGACGTGGGCGTCGCTCGGCGTCGGCTGGGCGAGCGCGAACCGCGTCGCGACGCAGCTCGAGGGCACGGTGATGCCGGGCGGCACGGGCACGTTCGTGTTCCAGGTGCGTGCGCCGTCGACGCCGGGGGTCTACCGGATCGCGGTGCGGCCGGTGATCGACGGGACCGTGTGGATGGAAGACCAGGGCGTCTTCCTCGTCATCACCGTCCAGTAATCTCCCGGCGCGTTATCACGAGCGCCCAAAGCTCTAGCGCGGCGCGTCGCTGAACTGCACCTCGAAGATCTCTTTGCACTTCGGACATCTCACCGTCGCCGCGTACGGCGGGTTCGGCGGGACGTCGAGATGCTCGCGGGTGACAAAGCGCGGCCCGACGTTGGTGCCGCAGAACGGGCACTGCACCGCGTAGGCGAGGAAGGCATGCCGATCGACCACGGTGCGCCGCCGCTGATCCACGCTCATCTTGCTCAATCTCTCGGCTTTGCCTCGAGACACGCTCAAGGCTGACGGTCTCGCTCCTCGCGGCAAAGCCGCTCGTCGCTCGTCTAGTCTAGGTTCATGCCGCCGAAGGGTCGCAACAAGATCGCGACCGAGACGAAGACCCTTCGCGTCGGCGATGTCGCGCCGGACTTCACGCTCCGCGCGCACGACGGCACCGAGGTCACGCTCTCGAAGCTTCGCGGCCGGCGCGTGGTGCTCGCGTTCTTCGCCTTCGCGTTCACCAATACCTGAAACACCGAGGCCCCCGCGCTGAACTCGCTCCAGGAGCGGTTCGCCGGCGGCGGTGCCCAGGTCGTGGGCATCTCGTGCGACACCGTGTACACGCTGAAGGACTGGGCCGAGCACCTCGGCGGCGTGAAGTACCCGCTGTGCTCGGACTACTGGCCGCACGGCGCCGTGTCCTCGGCCTACGGCGTGTTCAACGAGGAGATCGGCCGCCCGGAGCGAGCGATCATCGTCATCGACGCGGCCGGGGTGGTCCGCTACATCGACGTGCACCAGCTCCGTGAGGTGCCGGACGATGAGGAGATCGCGCAGGAGCTCGAGAAGCTGCAGTAGGTGATCCTTCGACCCCTGCGACATCGGGACTTTCGTCTGCTCTGGATCGGGCAGTCCATCTCGATGCTCGGGAACTCGATCTACGGGGTCGCGCTGCCGTTCCAGATCCTTGCGCTGGGCGGCTCGCCCTTGCAGCTGGGCACGGGCTACGCGATCTACGCCGGCGTTCAACTCGTGCTGATCCTCTTCGGCGGCGCTCTCGTGGATCGCCTTCCCCGTCGTCGCGTGATCCTCGCCAGCGACTTCGCGAGCGGGATCGTCGTGGGCGGTGTCGCTCTATTGGGCGTCGCCGGACAACTTCGCATCGAGCACCTATACGTGGCCTTGGCCTTCTTTGGGGCCGGCGTCCTCCTTCTACATCCCCGCAATGTCGGCCATCGTGCCCGAGCTGGTGCCGAAGGAGATCCTCGTCGCGGGAAACTCGCTCCGTGGTCTCTCGCGACAAGCGGCCAAGGTGAGTGGCCCGTTCGTGGGCGGCCTGATCGTCGTGGCGGCGGGTCCGCCGGTCGCGTTCGCAATCGACGCCGCAACGTTCCTGGTCAGCTTCGCGGTCTTCGCTCTCGCGGGCACGCCGCAGCGGACGCCGGCGATCCGTCAGCCCCTCGTCGCGGCCGTGCGAGAGGGCGTCCGCTTCGTGTTCTCCGTGCCGTGGATCTGGATCAGCATCGTCGGTTTCGGGTTCGTGAACGCCTTCTACCTCGGCGCGTTCACGGTCGGGCTACCGCTGCTCGTTCTGGACGTGCTCAAGGGCGGCGCGGCCACCTTCGGACTCATCGGTTCGGCCGCGGGGATCGGCGAGATCATCGGTAGCCTGGCGGTCGGCAACCTACGCCTGCGGCGCCTCGGGCCGACGATGTACGCCTGCTACGCCCTCACCGCGCTTGCGCTGATCGGATATGGTGCGACCTCGTCGCTGCCAGTGATCCTCATCGCCGCAGCCGCGTTCGCCGCGGGCATCGTTGCCGCGAACACGCTCTGGGACTCGGCACTACAGCGGCATGTGCCCCGAGAACTCATCGGACGCGTAACGAGCGTGGATTACTTCGGCTCGTTCATCGTCGGACCCGTGGCGCCTCTCCTGGCCGCGGCCGTGAGCAGCCAGCTCGGGCCCGGCGCGATCTTCGTGCTCGGTGGCGCGATCGCCTTCGTCTTCACAGTGTCGG
>WNFB01003555.1_pt1 | contig 13741 bp, 10 predicted proteins | sample 5400501 | NCBI WGS metagenome assembly WNFB01 (sample SAMN13153341, study PRJNA577476) | soil metagenome | isolation source: 200 cm saprolite under Douglas fir tree site 2 hole 1 | place: USA:California | collected 2015-04-18
CCTTGCGCATCCAGTCCTCCTGGCCGCGCGCCCACAGGTAGATGAGGGCCACGATGGTCACCACCAAGACGGCGATGAACACCATCAGGCCCCAAAAGACCGGCCCGCTGCTCGTGAACGGCGAGAAGTAGGACTTCCACACCACCACGACGCCGGCGGCTGAGGCGACCGCGGGGATGATCAGGTGCAGCAGCGGGCTGAACTGGCTTCTGCCCTCGGTCAGGTAGTACTTCACCACCCCGACGTTGGCCAGGATGTACATCAGCACCAGGCCGATGGTGATCGCGTTCGCCCAGGAGAAGAACACGTTCGTGACTCCGAAGATCAGGATGCACACGAACGCGACGACCTGCATGCCGACTTCGAGGTGGATCGCGTTGTCCGGTGTCTTCCGCTTCGGATTGACCTTGCCGAGCGCGGCGGGGAGCGCGCCGGAGCGGCCCATCGCATACCAGGTCCGCGTCCCGCCGTTGAAGCACGCGATTGATACCGCTATGGCCGAGTTCAGCAGCGCGAAGAGCAGCAGCACCCAGGCGCCGCTCCACACCCGCTGCGCCAGCGTCGCCACCGGGAAGGCTGCGTTGGGGTTGGTTATGGTCGCGATTGGGGTCTTCACGCCGATACCGACCAGGTATCCCCAGGTGACGAAGACGAAGTAGATCATCAGGACGATGACGGACCCGACCAGGCCGATGGGCACATTGCGCTTGGGGTTCTTGCTCTCCTCGGCCAGCGGGCCGGTTGATTCCCACCCGCTGAAGGCGAATATCGAGAACACGACGCCGAGGAACAGGTTGCCAGCCAGGCCGAAGTTGCCGGGGTTGAGCGGCGCGAAGGTGAACCCGCCCGATCCCGGCGAGGCGAGGCCGGTGAAGGCGAGGGCCACCATGATCACGATTTCGACGGTCCCGGTGATGATGAGCGCCCGCTCCGATATCACGATCCCGTTGTAGGCGAAATAGATCACCAATGCCAGGCCGGCCACTACCCAGATCCACCACGGAATGGTGACGCCGTACTCGGCCTTGATCGACGGCTCCAGAACCGTCTTCGCCAGTAGCGACAGGGTGAGCGCGCCGACCGGCGGCAGCCAGATGGAGAAGAGCACCCCGGCGAAGAAGCCGGCCCGCGGATGGAGGGCCCGCGCGATCCAGGTGTACCAGCCGCCGGCCGACGGGAACACCTTCGCCAGCTGCGCTGCCGACAGCGCCTGCAGCATCAGCAGCGCCCCGCCGAACAGGAACGCCCACGGCGTCACCAACCCCGCGTACGTCACGATGAACACGAACGACGCGAGAATCGCGAACGACGGCGCGATCGTCGCTATCCCCTGCATCAACATCCCGGGGAGCCCGACCGCGTTCTCCCGCAGTTCGGTCTTGACGCTGCCCTTCGACTGACCGGCCTCGACTGCCACCGTGAGTCTCCTTCCCGTTACCCGCCGGAAGCAGGACCCCGCAACCGCGGAGCATTCGCTCACGGACTGGCCATCCGCTCCACTGGGAGTATTGACCTCTCGGATAGATCTTGGCAAGGGCCTGACCGGTCTGAGGTATCCCAGGGCCCGGCAGACGCTGAGCGCGGCGCTCTGCCCAGGCCTAGTGCGCCGCTGCGGCGAGGCCGGCCAGCCCGTGATGGCCCGGACCGCGCGGAATGATGGGCCAGATGTCGACGACGGTTTCGTCCTGGACCACGTGGTACGCGTCGTACCAGTTCACGGTGCTCGGGGAGTACCCGGGCACGAGCGCTACGGAGTCACCGACCTTCAGGGACGAGCCCCCGGGGGCGGCGAAGATGCCGTGCTCCTCGTCGAAACGGAAGACCTTGTGGTCGTGCCCCACGATCGTCACGTCAGCGGGATCGGCGACCGACTTGTTACCGGCGTCGACGATCACCCGGTTGCTCTGCCGGCTGATGACCGTCGCCTGGATCGTGAGCGAGTGCTCAAAGCCCGGCACCATCTGGCCATGGAAGTTGTCCATGACCACATACGTGCCGGCCTGGATCTCCGTGACGCCGGGGTAGCCCGCGGTCCATTGCCACGTGGCGATCCCGCCGGCCGAGCGGATCTTGCATGGAATACCGTTCTCGTCAAGCAGCTCGGCGACGCCGGTGAAGAACTGCATCGCCTCGCGTTGCCGTTCATGGCGCAGGTCGTTGTCGAATGTCAGCGAGCAATGCCCCTCGTAGCCGGTGATTCCCTCGAAGCGCAGCGCGGGAAGGTCCATCACCTGCCGGGCAACGGCCAGGGCATCCTGTGCGGTATCGACTCCGCAGCGGTCCATGCCGGTGTCCACCTCAACGAGGATCCCGAGCGTTGACCCTGCCTGTACGGCGGCGGCGGAATGCGCCGCCGCGTTCGGCGCCTCGTCCACCGCGACGAGGATCCGGTGATCCCGGGCCAGCTCGGCCAGCATCCGGATCTTGGCCGGATGTGACACGGTGTTGACCACGAACAGGTCGTCCATTCCGGCGCCCGCAAGAACGGCCGCCTCCCACACCGTGGCCATCGACAGTCCGCCCGCGCCCGCCTGCACCTGGCGGCGGGCCAGGTCCGGGCTCTTGTGGGTCTTGTAGTGCGGCCGGATCGTGGTCGATCCCATGCGCCGTAGTTCGCTCGCCATATGATCGATGTTGCGCTGCGCCGCGTCGATATCGAGCACGAGCGCGGGCGTGATCAGCTCTTCGCGCCGCTGGCCGACGGCGTCCCCGTATTGCTGCCTGACACGCTCGTGCGCCGCTTGCAGGATCGGCGCGGAATCCAGCATCGAGTACCTCCTAGGCGTGACTTGCGTTGGTAGTCATTCCGCGCTTGGCCCGAGGCAGCGAACGACGCGGACCGGTTCCGGTCCTGCCCGGACGCGCAACGGCAGGCTGGCCGGCAGCGCGAACGTCTCGCCTCGCCGGATCGGCTGGCTGCCGAAGTCGCCCTCGATGGACCCCGCGCCGGACACCACGATCGCGATCGAGAAGCGCCCGTCGCTCACCTCGATCTCGTCCTGGACCTCCAGCGCCGTGGCGTCGAAGAACTCCAGGACGTCGCCGGCGAACAGGCCGATTTCGCGCGAGGCGTGGCTGGTGCGCAGGACGCGCGGCTGCTGTCGCGCCCTGGTGAAGGTCCGCTCGGCGTCAGCGCCGGTGTAGTCGATCATGTCGAGGGCCTCATCCCAGCCCAGGCCCATGGTCGCCCCGGTGTCGTCGTCCCCGGATGTCTCCGGGATCACGATGTGGTCGCTGGGCTCCTGGACCTCGATGAACGAGATCCGCGGCCCGAGGTAATGCGGCACCGCCGCGTGCGCCACGTACACCTCGCCCGGATGGACATCGGTCCGGTGCAGCGTGCCGCGGATGCCCGGGTTGTCGTGACGGCGCACCGCATCGGCAAACCAGTCGCGGTCGATGCCGGGAACGAAGCCGATCCCCGCGTAGGCCGGCTCGCGGCCGTCGCCCGGGGTGTCGAGGAGGATCCACGCCTCGGTTTTCCCGAACGGGGAACCGAGGTGCTGTCGCGCCCATGCGCGGGTCGGGTGGGCGTGCAGCGGCACCTGGCCGGCCGGCGAGAGCAGCTTGACCAGGATGCCGGTGATGGGCCCCCAGCGCTCGGCGAAGCGCGCGCCGACCATCTCCTCCGGCAGTGCCTCGACGATCTCTTTGAGCTCGATCGGGCCGATGCCGGGCAGCTCGACCGAGCTCATGCCCTGCGAACGGCCATCGGGATCGTCGTTGCTGGCGCTGGTGCACGAGCCGACCCAATCTTCTGACCACCAGTCGTCGGGGCGGTCGGGAAGCCCCCGGAAGTTCCTGGTCAGCGAGCCGCCCTCGTAGAAGCGGTAGAGCGGGTGGTAGGCGAGCGGCAGGGGCGCTCTGATCGCCTCCCGCAGCTGGTCGAGCCGCTCGGTCATCGCCCTGCTCGCCTCCTGCCCGTCACAAGGCCGGGTTGCCGCCCGCGCCGATCACGCCGCCATCCCCCGCCAGCCGCGACACCCGCGCCTCGAACTCGCCTATCGAAGCCTCCCCGGCAAGCGCGCCGATCTCGAGGTCATACCGGCGTGCCTCACCGGGCGCGAGCCACTGCAGCTCGCCGCGCTCCCGCGCGTCGCTGCGGCCCGCGTCCCGGTTCGTGCTCGGCTCCAGCGCGAGCGCGTACGTGCCCTCGCCCATCATCCGCCACACGGTATGGTGCGGGAGCTGAGCGATACGGAAGACCTGGTACACCCCGAGCGCCAGGGTCCGGTTGACGAGGGCCGCGGGGACGGTTCCCGCTGGCTCCGCGATGAGCTCGTGCTCGAAGCATGCCTCGGTGGCGTTCGGGACCGGTGCCGACATCGTCCGGTATCCCTCGATCGGCACACCATAGTCAGTGGTCGCACGGCGGGCCGGCACGAGGAGTTCCGACGACTCGTCAACGACCGGGAAGCCCACGTTGCAGTGGTAGAGGAGCATGTGCGAACTCCGGGTGTGCCCAACGTTCTCGACCACGTCGTGGATCGCGAAGCGGGATTCGCCGACTCTCGCCTCGACACGCCGGCGGAGCACGAGGTTCTCGCCGAAGACCGCCGACTGGAGCACCTCACCATCGGCCCACAGGACGCACTCGTCGCCGTCCCACCGCTCGCCATACCCGACCAGGCGCGCGGGCAGGCCGCCGATGCGCCCGTGCAGCCCATACGGGACCGTCTTCCGGACATGCGGCTGGTTGAAGTGCTCTGCCGTGTCCTCGCCTGGTACCAGAGTATGGTCCAGCCCGCAGGTGACGACCATGCCGCCGCCCCAGGCGCGGAACCAGCCCCACTCGTCCGGCTCGTAGTACCAGGGCGCCACGACCCCGGCACTCGATTGCCAGCTCAGTGGCCGCCCGCCGAGCTCGCACCGCCCGACGTCGAAGGCGCGGTCGACCACCACATCGAACGCGAACCCGCTCCCGGTGCGGAACTCAAGGACGCGAACACCCCGCCCCTGGCCGTCGCCGAGCGTGACGAGCCGCACCCCAGCCACCTGCTCGAGGCGTCCGACCCGCCGGAGCAGCTCTGCCCTGCCGTAGCGGGTGCCGAAGAGCTCAGGCATGGCCGAACTTCGTCAACAGGCCGCCCGTAGTCACGAGCGGAGACTGGGCCGCCGGGGGGCACGCCGGATCATGGGCCGCCCACCACTCTTTCGTACTCCTCCTCGCCCTCACCGAGCGCGCTGCCGGCGTTTCTGAGCCAGTCCTCCCGGCCCCTCGACCGGTAGTAGACGAGGACCACGAGGCCAAGCACGAGCCACAGCCCGGCGACGAGCGGCGCGTAGTTGTACGGCGATGCCGGGCAGACCGTCGTGCAGAACGGCTGGAAGGAGATCGCGATCGCGTATATCAGCACTCCCGTCGAGATGACCGGGAACGCGGCGTGCTTGAAGACGTTGAACTCGCTCCTGCGCTCACCGAGGTAGTAGCGCATGACCGCGATGTTCGCGATCACGTAGACGAAGCCCACACCGAGCACCAGGATCAGCCCGTCCACGAAGAAGAACGAGACGTCCGCGCCGAACCAGGCCCCGAAGGCCAAGCCGCTGCCGAGCGCCAGGCACATCTGGACGAGAATGGCGGTGACCGGCGTCTTGTGGGCCGGATGGACCCGTGCGAATGCCTTCGGGAACGAGCCGCTGCGGCCCATGCCGTACCACATCCGCGTCCCGACGTTCGCCGTGGCGATGCACACCGCGATCGTCGAGGACAAGAATGCCGCCATCACCAGCCACCACACGGCTGACCAGTCCTTGTCCGCCAGCGCCAGGCCCGGCAGCACCGGCGATTTGATCAGGGTGTTCACGGCCTTCACGCCGAACCCGGTGATCACGCCCCAGAACGTGGTCACAAGGAAGCACCCCAGCAGGATGATGGAGATCATCACGGACCTGGGGACGTTCCGCTTGGGATCGCGCGTCTCCTCCGCCAGCGGCGCGGCCGCCTCCCATCCGGTCAAGCCCTGGACAGACAGGACCACCGCGAGCGCGAAGCCAGAAAGTGCGAGCTTGTTACCGAAGTTGAAGACGCCCAGCGAGATGCCGCCGGGCCCGGGGTTCGCGAACCCGGTGATCGCCAGGGCAAGGACAATGGCTATCTCAGCGGCGCCGAGTACCACGATCGTCCTGGTGGAGATCTGGATTCCCTGGTACTGCAGGAACGCCACGATCGGGGCCCCGACGGCGATGCAGGCCCACCACAGCCACGGGACGTCGACGCCGTAGTGGGCTTTCAGCTGCCCAGCCAGGATGAAGCCGAAGAAACCATAGATCGGCCCTCCGGCCAGTGGCGAGTAGAGCACGTACATCCACGAGGTGATGAACCCGGCCCGCGGGCTCAGCGCGCGGCTGACGTAGGTGTAGTACCCGCCGGCCGACGGCAGGTGCTTGGAGAACTGCACCAGCGTGTTACCTAGCATCAGCACGATGACAATGCCGACGACATACGCCAGCGGTGCCGTGATCCCGGCCAGCGACACGATGAACTGGGTGAAAAACAGCGCTGCGATGGCCGGTGCGATGTGGGTGATCGCCTGCATGGTGGCACCGACCAGGCCGAGCGAGTTCGGCCGCAGGTCGGTCTGGATCACATCACCCGAGGTGGGTGCCGCAGCCGGGTCAGATTGAGCGCCATAGCGCTCATCGCCGCCGGCCTCTTCCGGGATGCCGGCCGAACCTTGTTCGTCCATGCCCACCTTCCGTCACCGAGGCGACAACACCGCGCGACGAGGCAGCGTCACTGCCGCACCCTCATCGGGTGGACTCTAAGTTCCACCAATGATGCGCATATGTCAAGGGCCTGAGCGCCTGCTCAGAACGGCCCTCCGGGCTCCTCCCGGGATCGTTGAACATCCGGTTACCGGGTGTCAGGCCCGACTCGCCAGGGTGTACTGGTGGATCACTCCGCACGAGGCATATCGTGAGCTGAGCCAGGCTCGGTGAAGGGCAACTCGATGATCTCGGAGTCAGCGGGACTCGCGCGAGGGGTTCGGGCGCACGACGGAGGCGATCGATGAAGCTCGGGATCAACCTGTACCTCTGGACCGACCACATGCACGACGACTTGATGCCCATACTCGAGTCGTTGAAGCGGATCGGCTACGACGGCGTCGAGGTGCCGATCTTTGATCTCGACGAAGCGAAGTGGGCGCGCTGGGGGCAACGTCTGGAAGATCTTGGTCTCCAGCGGACCGCCAACACGGTGATCGCGCCGGAGTGGAATCCGCTGAGTCCCGAGCCGGAAGTACAGCAGGCCGCATACCAGCACATGCAGGCCGTGATCAATTGCTGTGCCGCGGTCGGGTCATCCATCCTGTGCGGCCCGCACCAGGTAGCCCTGGGTGTCTTCACCGGGGCTGGTCCCACCGACGAGGAGTGGACGCGCAGCGTCGAGCACTTGCGCCGGGTGGCCGAGTACGCCGCCGGCACGGGCGTAATGCTGGCCGAAGAAGTCGTCAATCGCTTCGAGGTGTACCACCTGAACACGCTCGACCAGGCGATCCGCTTCGTCGATGACGTGGGGCATCCCAACTGCCGCATCCACCTCGATACGTTCCATGCCCATATCGAGGAGAAGCATCCGGCGGATGCGATCCGGCGCGCGGGGAGTCGGATCGCTCACGTTCACATATCGGAGAACGATCGCGGCGTGCCGGGAACGGGCAGCGTTGCCTGGGACTCGACGTTCGATGCGCTCCAGGACATCGGCTATGACGGGTGGCTCACCGTGGAGGCATTCGGGAACCTCCTGCCGAATCTCGCCGCCGCTACCAGGATCTGGCGAAAGCTTTTCGATAGCGAGGAGCAGCTGGCCGCTGACGCCTACGCCTTCCTCAGAAGCAGAGGCCAGAAGTCGCCGCAATGAAGGCTGCGGCCGCGTGCGCGTGCGCCACGAGCCCTCCTACAGCTCTGCGTTCACGATGAAGCCGCCATCCACGAGCAACGTCGCGCAGGTCACGTAGCTGGCGTCGTCGGAGAGCGCGTAGGCGATCGTGCCAGCGAGTTCCTCGGGCTCGGCCGCCCGGTGGATGGCGATGCGGTCGGTGTAGTACTTCACAACGGCCGGGTCGTCCATCATCGGCGCGCTCATGTTCGTGCGCACCCAGCCTGGCTCGACGGCATTCACCCGGATGCCGTGCTCGCCCAGGTTGCAGCCAAGCGCCTTCGCCAGCATGCTGATGGCGCCCTTCGTCCCGCAGTACGCGGTCTGGTACGGAGCGCCCACGTGCGCCGAGATCGAGCTCACGCAGCAGATCGCGCCGCCGTGGCCCTCCCGGATCATCTGCTTGGCGCTCTCTGTGCAGACCACCCAGGTGCCGCGGACGTTGGTCTCGAACAGGCGGTCAAAATCCTCGATGCTCGTCTCATCCCATTTCATGAACGGGTTGATCGCCGCGTTCGACACCACGCAATCGAGCCGGCCTGCCCGCTCGGCCACGGTGCGCACCATCGCGACTACCTGCCCGGGGTCACGCATGTCGGCGACGACGCTGAAGCCCTCCCCGCCGGCCTCGCCGATCCGCCGGAGCGTCTCGGCCGGATCCCCCGTTGGCCGCTGGTTCACCGCCACGACCGCGCCCTCCGCGGCGAGCCGGACCGCAGTCGCCTGCCCGATGCCGTTCGTCGCTCCGGTGACCAGCGCGACCTTGCCTTCGAAGCGCCGCTCCATGACCGACTCCTCCCTGCGCCGTTAGCGCTGCACGCTGTTTGCCGTTGCCCTGCCGCCTGCTCCGCTCCGACCTTCCGCCCTGCTCCGCTCCGACCTTCCGCCCTGCTCCGCTCCGACCTTCCGCCCTGCTCCGCAGGGACCTTCCGCCCTGCTCCGCTCCGATCAGAAGATCGCGATCGGGTTCCAGGGCGATCCGGTCGCGCCGGGCAGCCGGAGCGGCAAGCCGACGACCATGAACTCGAAACGCCCCTCCTCCGCGCATGCTGTGGCGACGTCCTCGAGCTGCAGGCTGTCGGAGGCGAACATCCCCATGGCCGTGACCTGGAGCGGATGGATCGGATAGAGAATGCCCTCGACGTTGCTGGGGACGGTTTCCCCGTCGCCGTCCGGCAGGAACGCGGAAATCCGGCGCTCGTGCATCCACGGGATCGTGTCGACGTGCAGGCCGGCCTTTCCCTCGCCCGCCGGCGGGTAGTCGTTACTCCACGCGCCGAGCTCTAGCCGGCGCCGATGATGCCCGGTGCGGAAAACCAGGATGTCGCCTTCGGCGAGCCTGACTCCTTCGGCCTGCTCGACCGACTCGAGTTCCGCGCGCGTCACGGCCTCTCCTGGCTCCAGCCACTTGACGCCACGGAACCGCGGCACGTCGAGCAGCACGCCCCTGCCGACCAGCCCGTCGCTGTACGTCGTCACGTCGAGTGCGGTGGCGCCCCTGGAGGTCATGACCTCCTGGGCTGGCCGGCCGTTGTAGACGCAGCCCTTGTAGGCGATGTGGCAGAGCGCGTCCATATGCGTGTGGCAGTCGCCGTGAAAGGCGATACCGAGGTAGTCGGTAGCGAAGGTCAGTGTGCTTGAGCCGATGTCGATGTCATGGCCCTGGACGACGTGGTGGATCACCGGGCTGGGGTTGTCCGGCCCGGCGGTCGTGTTCATCGGGATCGCCATCGTCGCGCGCCGGCCGGACCGGACCAGGGCGGCCGCTGCCCGCACCGTGTCCTTCGTGATGTAGTTGAGCGTCCCGAACTCGTCATCGCGGCCCCAGCGGCCCCAGTTCTTGACCGCCTCGAAGATCTCGTCGAACTCCCGCAACGTCACCCGGGCGGGTTGAGTCAGCGTCGCCATCGCCCTGCTCGCCTCCTAGTCAGTCACACTGCATGCCGGAGAAACTGGTCATATGCTGCCCGCGGTTTCAGGGACTCGTGCACGACCGCGCTGACCGCGTTGATCATTGCGACCGGATCATCGCTCTGGAAGATGTTCCGGCCCATGTCGACTCCCGCCGCTCCTTCCTCGATGGCGCGGTACGCCATCGTGAGCGCCTCGAGCTCCGGCAGCTTCTTCCCGCCGGCCATGACGAGCGGCACCGGACAGGCAGCCGCCACCGTGTCGAAGTCCTCGGCGCAGTAGTAGGTCTTGACCACGTGCGCGCCAAGCTCGGCGCAGATCCTGGTGGCCAGCCTGAGGTACCGCGCGTCCCTGGTGAGTTCCTTGCCGACCGCCGTCACCGCGAGCACCGGGATCCCGTACCGCTGGCTCTCGTCCACCAGCCGGGTCATGTTGCGCACCGACTGGGTCTCGAACTCGCCGCCGATGAACACCTGTACCGCGACCGCCGAGGCGTTGATCCGGGCCGCGTCCTCCATGCTGACCGCGATCTGCTCGTCGGACAGCTCCCGCAGGATGCTCGGACCCCCGCTGGCCCGCAACACGATCGGCGTGCCCGACGCGGGGGGAATGGTGGAACGAACCATGCCGCGGGTGGTCATCAGCGCGTCGGCATAGCCAAGCAGCGGGACGATCGAGAGATCCACCCGCTCAAGGCCGGTGGTCGGGCCCTGGAAGTAGCCGTGGTCGATCGCCAGCATCACCGTGCGGTTCGTGGCCGGCCGGAACACCCGCGCCAGCCTGCTCTGCATTCCCCAGTCGAGCCCGGCCGAGCCCTTCAGCCCGTACGGCTGGGAGCGCGCTGGCACGGCTGGCGAGAACCTGTCCCTCTCGGTGCGGTTGTCGTTGTCGGCCATCGGCTCGCTTTCGGCTGGGTGGGCGGGTGGCTGGCGGATGCGGCTAGCGGGCGGGCACGGACGAGGAGAACCGCTCGCCCTCGGTGCGGCTGTCGTTATCTGCCATCGAGCTCTCTTTCAGCTGTCGGCCCCATGCTGCGGGGCGGCGGCGGCCGGCGCGGTTCTGCGCCCGCTGCCCGCCAGAGCGGGTTGAGCAGGCCATCCTCGGAAAGGTCGAGCATCCGCGGATAGATCTGCTGCCAGGCGGCATAGCTGTCGTGGTAGGCGGCGACGGCCGCCGGGTCCGGCTCGAAGGTTGCCGCGCGCTTGCGCAGCTCGCCTTCGAGTTCCGTCAGGCTGGCGTAGAGCCCGGCGCCCTGGCCGGCGCACAGCGCGGCGCCCAGCGCGCTACTCTCGGTCACCGCCGGCACGTTGACCGGCAGCCCGAGCACGTCCGCGATGATCTGTGGCCACAGCGCGCCCTTGGCAGCTCCGCCGGTGAAGGTCAGCTCGGTGACACGGGCGTCCGTGAGCTCGCCGATGATGCCAAGATGCCCGCGCACCACGTAGGCGGCCGCCTCCTCGATCGCGCGGACGCACGCCGCACGCCCGGTCCCGGCCGGGTTGCTCAGGTCGAATTGCAGGAACGAAGGGCTGGCATGCACCCACCTGCGCGCGTTCATCAGGTTCGACATGATCGCGAAGACGCCGTTCGAGCCCGGCGGGATCGTCGCCGCCGCCTCTTCCATCACGACGTACGGATCCACGCCGCGGCCGCGCGCGACGGCGGCCTCCCCGTCGCAGAAGGCATCCCGGTACCAGCGCATCGCCATCCCGCAGTAGAACCCGATTCCCTCCAGCATCCACTCGCCCGGCATCACGTGGCAGAGCGTCCTGAGCCGGATGGCCGGGTCGATCAGCGGCTTGTCGACGAGCACGGTGTTCTGCCAGAAGGTCCCGGCCAGCACGGTGAACTCGCCTGCCCGCACACCAGCGCCGAGCAGCCCGAGCTGGGTGTCGGCTCCGCCGGCCACCACCGGGGTGCCCGCCCGCAGGCCGGTCTGCGCCGCGGCCTGCCCGGTGACCGTGCCCACCGCCGTGCCCGGGTCGACCACCGCGGGCAGCACGCCCAGCGAGATGCCGCAGATCCGGGCGATCGGCTCCGACCAGGTCCGGCCAGCCAGGCTGAACATTCCCGAGCTTGAGCCGCAGGAGGGCTCGGTCACCTGGACGCCGGCCAGCCGGAAGGTGATCCAGTCGCTGAGCATGCCCAGGCTGTGGATCCGGCCGAAGATGTCCGGCCGGTGCCGGGCCAGCCAGCGCAGCCGGGCCGGCGACGTGATCGATACCCAGTCGCCGGCCTCGGCGAAGATGCGCTCGGCGGCGCCCTCGGCGATCAGGTCCTCAGCCTCGCGCGCTGCCCGGCTGTCCACGTTCGGGCAGGCCCAGATCTCCGCGCCGCTGGCGTCGTAGAGCACGATTCCCTCGCGCATGCTCGTCGCGGCGACGGCCGCGACCTCGTCGCCGGTCGCGCCCGCAAGGCGCAGCGCGTCGCGGATGCAGGCGCAGATCGCCAGCCAGTTGGACTCGACATCGAAATCCTGGCCGCCAGGGACGCCCGGCGGCTCGAGGTGGGTCCATTCCCTGAGCGAGACCGCCACCTGATCGCCCGCCACGGTGAAGAGCAGCGCACGGCAGCTCCCGGTACCGGCGTCGACCGCCAGCAGGTAGGGCCCGGACCGCCCCGTCACGGCGCGGCCGGCTCTCTGGAGAGGATCGCCGGATTCACCAGGTGGTCCGGGATCTCGCCGGACACCAGCCGGGCCACTGCCGCGGCGGCCATCTCGGCCCCGCGGCGGAGCGTCTCGTGCGTGGCGCCGCCGATATGCGGCGTCATGATGACGTTCGGCAGGTCTAGCAGCGGATGACGGTCCCCGGCCGGGCGCCGTTCCGCCACGTCGAGCGCCGCGCCGGCCAGTGCGCCGCTGGCCAGCGCCCTCGCCAGTGCGTCCTCGTCGACCAGCGACTCACGCGCGGTGTTGATGAAGAACGCCCCTCGCGGCATTCGCGCGAATGCTGCGGCGCCGAACAAGTGCCGGTTCCCCGGAGTGGCCCGGGCGTGCACGGAGACGATGCCCGACCGGCTGAGCAGCTCATCGAACGCGACCATGGTCACGCCAGGCGGGATCGCGCCCGGCGGGGCCGGATCGTAGCCGAGCATCGTGAACCCGAGCGCCCGGCCGCGGACGGCCACCTCCCGGCCCACATTGCCCAGCCCGGCCAGGCCAAGCGTCATGCTCGACGCCTCGGCGCCGATGAACTCCCTGCCCTCGTACACGCTGTCCGCGTGCTGCCCGCCGTTGACCAGGTATCGGGCCGACGCCGGCACGCCGCGGATGAGCATCAGGGCGAACGCGATAGTCAGCTCGGCGACGGCCTCGGCGTTTCGTCCCGGCGCGTTCGTCACCGGTATCCCGCGGGCGCTGGCCGCGGCCACGTCGACATTTACCGGCCCGCCGCGGGCGCAGCAGACCAGGCGAAGCGGTGCGGCATCAAGGATCTCGGCGGTGACGGGCGCGCCGTGCACCACGAGGACCTCGTGGCCGGCCACCGCGGCCACGAGGTCAGCAGGGTCGCCCACGTATTCCCGCACGGCCCGTTCGGAGTCGGTCCGCGGCGGGGTCGCCTCGGTGCTGCCGATCTCCAGCTCGGTCACGGTGACGGTGTCACCCAGACTGGCCAGCGCCGCGACGAAGACGCTCACCGGCATGTAGGGGTCGCCGACGACCAGGACGCGCACCGGATCGGCCTGGGTCACGGGTAGACGTAGGTCGGCTTGAGGTCGATGGCATGCCCGCTGCCTGACTCGAGGATGAACTTGAGCATCGGCGCGGTGTCCAGGTAGTAGAACTCGATCGAGTCGCCGATCCGGCCGCTCATCAGGATCTCGGCACCGTTGGACCGCCAGTGCTCCTGCACGAGCGAGCTGTCCTGTTCGGAATGCTTCATGCAGGCGATGTGCTGGACGCCCTCACCGTGAGCGTCCAGGAACTCCTGGTAGATACTCGGCCCG
>WNFB01003556.1_pt1 | contig 13740 bp, 11 predicted proteins | sample 5400501 | NCBI WGS metagenome assembly WNFB01 (sample SAMN13153341, study PRJNA577476) | soil metagenome | isolation source: 200 cm saprolite under Douglas fir tree site 2 hole 1 | place: USA:California | collected 2015-04-18
TGGCAGCACTCCTGGCAGGCCTCGGATTTGTGAAGTTCCGGCAGATTCACGCCGCGGGACAGAACTCGAATTTCCAGCCGCCTCCGGAAGCTGTCACGACGATTGTTGCCCAGCGCGAAACCTGGCCATCAACCCTGAACGTAATCGGCACGGCCGTGGCCATACAGGGCGTGACCGTGAGCGCAGATCTCCCTGGCACCGTGTTTCGGATCAATTTCGAGTCCGGCCAGCCGGTTCGTGCGGGCGATGTGCTCGTCGAGCTTGACACCCGGCAGGAGCGGGCCCAGTTGGCCGCCGCCGAGGCACAGCGCGATCTGGCTCGCATCAATTTCGGTCGGGCGCAGGAGCTGGTAAAGCAAGGAGTCCTCGCCCGGACAGAGTACGACAACACCAGCGCCCAGCAAAAGGCGACGGAAGCGCAGGTGGGGGAGATTCGCGCGACGATTGAGCGCAAGACAGTCCGGGCGCCGTTTTCTGGAGTTCTTGGTATCCGCCAGATCAATCTGGGGCAGTACCTGGCGGCCGGCCAAGCCATTGTTCCTCTGCAGTCGCTGAATCCGATTTACGTGAACTTCGGAGTTCCGCAGCAGACCTCTGCACAGGTACTGGGCGGCCGCAGGTTGCGGGTCACGAGCGATGACCTGCCCGGCGCCGAGTTCAATGGCCGCGTCACGGCGGTTGACTCGGTCATAAACGAAGCGACGCGGAACATTCAGGTGCAAGCGACCCTCCCTAATCCCAACGGCAAATTGCGCCCCGGCATGTTTGTTCAGGTGCAGGTGGCACTAGGTGCGAGCCGTCAAGCGATCGCTCTGCCCGCGTCCGCAATCAACTACGCTCCATACGGCGATTCGGTTTTTGTTGTCACAAATCTTACGGACCCCAAGGGCAAGACCTATCGCGGAGTGCGCCAGCAGTTCGTGAAGGTGGAGGGTTCACGCGGCGACCAGGTAGCGGTCGTCTCCGGCGTCAACGCAGGGGATGAGGTTGTGACCTCGGGAGTGTTTAAGCTGCGCAATGGCGCTGCGGTCCAAGTCAATAATAAGGTTCAGCCGCCAAACAATCCGAAGCCCAAGCCCGAGGACAGCTAATAATGAAGTTAACGGATCTATTTATTAAGCGGCCGGTTCTCGCGATCGTCGTCAACCTGGCGATCCTGATCGCGGGCCTGCAAGCCATCCGTTCCTTGAGCGTGCGCCAGTACCCGCGCAGTGACATCGCGGTGGTGCAGGTCTCAACGGTGTACGTGGGAGCCAACGCCGACCTGGTTCGCGGATTTATCACCACGCCGCTGGAGCGTGTGATTGCCAGCGCTGACGGGATTGACTACATGGAGTCGTCGAGCGCACAGGGCATGAGCACGATCACCGTGCACCTGAAGCTCAACTATGACACCAACGCGGCGCTCACTCAGATCCAGTCAAAAGTAGCCCAGGTTCGCAACGATCTGCCTCCCGAGGCTGAGGCACCGATCATTGATTTGCAGACCGCGGATACACAGTTTGCCTCGATGTACCTGGGCTTCTCGTCCGCCGATCTCGATCAGGGTCAGATTACTGATTATTTGACGCGGGTTGTCCAGCCCAAGCTGAGTGCGGTCAGTGGTGTGCAGCGAGCCGATATCCTGGGAAACCGCACCTTTGCCATGCGGATATGGCTCAAGCCCGACCAGATGGCGGCACGCGGTGTGTCTCCTTCCGCCGTGCACGATGCACTGGCGCGCAACAACTATCTTTCCGCGCTGGGGAGCACAAAGGGCTCCATGGTTTCGGTAAACCTGGTTGCCAACACCGATCTACGGACTGCGGAAGAATTCCGCCAGCTTGTGGTCAAGGAACAAAACGGCGTAGTCGTACGGCTGGGTGAGATTGCCGACGTCGTACTCGGCGCCGAGAACTATGACCAGGATGTGCGCTTCAACGGAGAGACCGCGACATTCATGGGCATCTGGGTGCTGCCCACGGCCAACTCGCTGGAAGTGATTCGTAACGTGCGCGCGGCCCTTCCGGGAGTAAAGGCCCAACTGCCTGCGGGGATGAAACTCGGCGTCCCGTACGACGCGACCGCGTACATTCAGGACGCCATCAACGAAGTGCTCCACACGCTGACCGAAACGCTACTCATCGTCGTCTTCGTTATCTTTCTCTTCCTCGGCTCATTCCGTTCGGTGGTCATTCCAGTCGTCGCCATTCCGATCTCAATGATTGGCGCCGTCTTCCTGATGCTGATAGCGGGTTTCACTATCAACCTGCTGACTTTGCTCGCAATCGTGCTCTCGGTCGGCCTCGTGGTGGACGATGCCATCGTGATGGTGGAAAACGTTGAGCGTCACCTTCACCTTGGCAAGCCGCCCTTCCGCGCGGCCATGGATGCTGCCCGCGAACTGGTGGGGCCGATCGTCGCTATGACCATCACGCTGGCGGCAGTGTACACACCCGTGGCCATTCAGGGCGGTTTGACAGGCGCTCTGTTCCGTGAGTTCGCGTTCACCCTTGCCGGCGCTGTGATTGTCTCCGGTGTGGTGGCGCTGACCCTGTCGCCTATGATGGGGTCGAAGCTTCTGCGCGCGGGAGATACCGAGCGCGGTTTTGCCGGCTGGATCAACCGGCGCTTCGACAGCGTTCGTAACGCTTATACTCGGACCCTGTCCGGAACACTGCGCTACAGGCCGGTTGTCCTCACCGTGTGGGCCATTGTCTTGCTGTTAATCGTTCCGTTTTACATGTTCTCGCAGCGGGAGCTGGCGCCAGCCGAGGACCAGGGAGTGGTCTTCGGAGTTATTCAGTCCGCTGCGAACGCTACGATCGATCAGACCAACCTGTTCACGCAGCAAGTTTACGACGTGTATCGTTCGTTTCCCGAAAGCGACAGCATCTTCCAGATCACGTCTCCGAGTGGCGGGTTCGGCGGCATGGTTACTAAACCGTGGAGCCAACGGAAGAAGACGGCGCAGCAGCTTCTGGTCGAGTCCACCGGCCCGTTGTCAGAGATTCCAGGCATCCGTGTGATTCCCTTGACCCCACCTGCACTGCCCGGCGGCGGAAATTTCCCGGTTGATTTTGTGATCGCGTCGGCCGCGGAGCCACAGCAACTCGCCGAGCTTGCGAACCAACTGGTACAGAAGGCAATGGCGAGCGGGATGTTCATCTTCGCCGACGTTGACATGAAGTTCGATCAACCGCAAACCGAGGTGGTTTTTGATCGTGACAAACTGCGCTCCCAGGGAGTTGACCTGAGCCAGGCGGGACAAGACCTCTCCACGCTTCTCGGCGGAAACTATGTCAACCGCTTCAGCATCCAGGGCCGAAGCTACAAAGTGATTCCGCAGGTAAAACGAGTGGAGCGTTTGACGCCCGATCAGCTCAAGCACATCTACGTCAAGGGATCCAGTGACAAACTCGTGCCTCTCTCAACTTTTGCCAGCCTGAAGACGACGACCGAGCCGCGTTCGCTGAGCAAATTTCAGCAGCTCAACGCCGTGCGCGTTCAGGGCGTGATTCCGCCTCCCGTGCCGCTCGACAAGGCGCTGACATTCCTGGAAGATCAGGCCAAGATAATCCTGCCGCAAGGCTTCACTGTGGACTACGCGGGCGAGTCACGCCAGCTGCGGGTGGAGGGCAGCAAGTTCCTTGGCACTTTCCTGCTCTCAGGAGTTTTGATTTATCTGGTCCTGGCAGCACAGTTTGAGAGCTTCCGCGATCCGTTCATCATCCTTGCCGGCTCCGTGCCGCTGGCCATTTCCGGGGCACTCACGTTTTCGTTTCTGGGATTTACGACGCTTAACATCTACAGCCAGGTAGGACTGATCACCCTGGTCGGTCTGATATCCAAGAATGGCATCCTTATTGTTCAGTTCGCCAACCACCTGCAAGAGACAGGAAGGGACAAGCTCAACGCGATCAACGAGGCGGCCGGCACGCGACTGCGCCCGATCCTGATGACCACCGCAGCTACCGTCTTCGGCCACTTACCGCTTGTCTTCGCCACGGGGCCTGGAGCGGGCGCCCGCAACAGCATTGGCATCATGCTGGTCAGCGGCATGATCATCGGAACTCTTTTTACCCTGTTCGTGGTGCCGTCCATCTACATGCTCGTCGCGCGGACGCATGTGCTCGTGCCTGTGGAGAGCGATGAGACGGAACCTGAAGTCCCTGAGCCGGCCGAGGCTCTCTTGTAAAAAGACTGTTGGAGCGCGGCGACCAGAGCGTCCTGTGCGAGGTCCTCGGAGCGTCCTGTGCGAGGTCCTCGGCAAGACCGACATCGCGCACGATCCGCACCAGACCGGCGATGAGCCTCGGCGACTCGATCCTCCAGACCGCGTCGATCGCGCGATGCGTGTCGGTAGCCGTCACTGCTTGCGATCACACCATCTTTAATCCGTCAGTGCAAGCCGAGGCGCGCCCAGCAGGGCGCGAAAAAAGATATGTTCCACGTGGAACATTACGACGATTTGCACAAGTGTTCCACGTGGAACATTTTGTCAATACTAACATGTACGTATATAAGTGTACGAAGTGGTTCGTGTTGTTGGACTTAGTCAGCGTCGGTCCGAAACTCGGGTCCGAAGCGGGGCAGGGCGACGCCCATTCAATCGCCTCTTGCTTCGACTTCACATGAATCATCCAGTAGGCGCCGATGACCTCCTTGGCCTCGTTGAAGGGCCCGTCGGTCAGCTTGGGCTTGCCTCCAGTGCTTGTTTCCGAGAACGAGACGCGCGCCCAGCGATCCCCATCAACACTGGGTGGAGGCCATCGAGCGCCACGCAGCACACCAGTCTTCTGCAGGGATTCGTTGTACTTCATCATCGCCGCCACGGCCTTGGCGTCGGGCATGGTCTCGACTGGCTGAGCTTCCTTTAAATCCCAGGCTCTACTTAGTGTCGAATGAGTGGCGGGGAGATCGACAGGTTCAGTATCTTTTTTGGAGTGGGTGGGCGAGGGGGATCATCTATGTCCATAGGTGCAACAGATTCGCCTTTTATTCACCAATCGTTTGTGTCACAATCCAGTCAAGAGGGCGGGGCGATGGAGAAGCACCGAACGCGTTACCATTTTGATGCACCGCTCTTGCAGCAGTCGCATACTCTTGCAACACTGAGACTTACTGGACTCTTCCACAGAAGTACTGCGTTTTACGCATTATTCAACGTTGCGGCCATAACACTGCTGCATTTAAAAATGTCCTTCCAGCCGCACGACGTGAGAAAGGTACGCAAGACTCTGGGAACCGACCTTTTGCCGGAACGCGTACGGGGCGACTACGACGTTGCAGAACGCCATCACGCGTGCGCAATCTTGCATACAGACTTCCGCTCTGAATGGGATGATTTAATTGCAGCATTGCTTCAACTGCGCTTGCCCAAAACTCAGATTTTGGCCAAAGGTGGAAGGAAGTCTCCGATCTCAATCGGCATCAATGGATTCTTCTACAAACGGGGATGGCAGGAGCGCAGCTTCAAAATACAAGTAACGGTGGATGATGAGCCCACGCTTTCTCCGACCACCATGTTGACTACTTCAGAAAGCGCGTAGCGGTTGAAACCGAATGGTAAAAATAGATGCGTTTGACTTGCACGAGGTGACGATCCAATGAAGAAGGTGTTCATCACCGTTCGCGGCGGATGTGCCTACGTAATGGAGGATACCTTGCCTCCTTGTTACGTCGTGGAGGTCATCGATTTCGATAACATCGATGCTGGCGACGACTTTCCTTCCGAAGAGGCGCGCGACTATTGTAATAAGCGGGATTTGTGATTCTTCCGCATCATCTCGCACATGAATCTTGAGTGCAGACTCGAGCTAGGGTCCGCCTACAAAGCCCGCTCCCAAATCGCTCGTGTAATTAGTGAGGAATGGTGCGCTCGCGAATTCTACTGCCCAGCCTGCGAGTCAAACCATCTATCGCGCTCGAAAACAAACACTCCCGCGATCGACTTTATCTGCCCAGAATGCGATCAACGCTTTCAGCTGAAGAGTCTCGGGAATTGGAATGCGCGAAAGATCGTCGACGCAGGCTATGACGCGATGATCCGTGCGATTCGTGCGGACACTACTCCGAATCTGCTTGTCCTGCAGTACTCGGCTGACTGGTTCGTTAGAAACCTTCTGTTGATCCCGAGAGTTTTCTTTTCGGAGAGTGTCCTCGAGAAGCGTGCGCCACTGAGTCCTCAAGCGCGACGTGCTGGATGGGTAGGGTGCAATATTCTCTTAAGCGAAATACCGCAGGACGGGCAAATTGCAGTTGTGTCGGCGGGCTTGGTGAAACCGCAGTACGAAGTCCGCAGGGAATTTGCACGGGTTCGGAGGTTAGCCGAGGTGCCTCCATCGTTGCGGGGTTGGGCACTTGACGTTCTGCACGCAATCCGTCGGCTAGGCAAGAATCAATTCAGGCTCCAAGAACTCTATCGGGCTGAGTCGACACTGAGAGCTCTTCATCCAAAGAACAAGCACGTGCGGCCAAAGATACGCCAGCAACTGCAGGTGCTTCGCGACCTGGGCTTGATCGGATTTACTAGTCCTGGGCGCTACTCTCTTCAGGAGTAGGTCGAGTAAACTCCGAACGGCAATTTGTGTCCTCGCTGAAGGGTCTGTAATCTCACACACCCGTTATGAACCCAATGATGCCTGTGAAGAACTTGCCAATCGCCTGCTTCGCGCTGCAGGACCGGGATCGTAAAAGACATGAGATCCTCTGTCGAGCTCATTGTCTATGCTTTCGAATTGCGTTGGTGAAATCCGTCTCTTGTCTCTTGAATTCGGTGGTTGCCTCGACTATCCGCCTCACGTGGTAAACGGTCCCAGATAAAGCAACACAATCGAGAATCCAAACATGTAAGTGGAGGCTTCAAAAGTAAAAAGGTCATTCAACTGCCTACCGGCGGAAGTGAGTCCGAAAAGGACGGCTGCTACGAGATCAATTACGGCGATTAGTACCATGTGCGAAATCTTGCTGGGGAATGCGCGAGCACCGGGAAGATCGACCAGCGCACCCAAAAGATTGGTGCAAGGAGAGCGGTGCAATACATGAACAGCTCACCCTTCGCAACGGAGCCGTGCATCGCAGCTTTGAATGCCGCGTACGCCAGATTGTTGCCCGTTGCATAAACAATGAGCGTCGCCAGCCAGATGGGCGCGGTGGAAAAAAGCAATACCACAAATGTTTGCCCGAGTGCCTCCCAGTGGTCTGCTCCATCGCAGTCCACCAGGCCGCCCAAAAGAGGTACTTGCCTTGCCAGATTGCGAAACTCATCCGCCCTCATAACGCCACAAACTTTCAAACAGGAACTGTTTTCCGACGACAGAGTATATCTCAGACGTTCGCCGCAGAAACTTAGACGATCATGACCATATCCGTTCGTGGTTTTGGGGCTTGTGTCCTTTAAGCTGGTGAGCCACCCTAGGGACGACGGCACTTCAGGAGTCAGCCAAAAATCCCAAGCTGGAGATGATCGTCGAATCCCACCCTTCAAACACAAAGCGTGGCACACCCCGCTGTTCAGTTTCCCGCGAGTTACAACGCGCAAAGCGCTATCCAATGAATAGACTGGGAAAGCGTGGAGGAATCTATGATCGCGAGAATCTGGCAGGGCCGCACTCGGCCAGGAATGGGCCAGGCGTACTACCACTATCTGGAGCAGACGGGGCTGGAGGAATATAGGAAAACCGAGGGCTTCCGGGAAGTATTGGTTCTGCGACGGGAGATGGGGGACGAGACCGAGTATGTTCTGGTCACGCTCTGGGACAGCATGGAAGCTATCCGGGGCTTCGCCGGCCCGGAGCCCGAGCGCGCGGTTTACTATCCTGAAGACAGCCGCTATTTCCCGGAGCAAGAGCTGGGGCCCTACGTGAAGCACTACGACGTGCTGGCAGCGTCTTAGGGGGGATCGGCTTTTTCTGCCGCTCGTCCTTCTGCAGCCCTTCCCAAAAAGAGGTCAAATCGAGTTTTGCCGCAGTCTGTAAAGTCCATTCACTGTTGGGGCGGCACGGCTGAACAGGCTGCGGAAAAACGAGCCTGCGCGACAAATCGTTGCCACAGCGGCTAAAAGCCGTCACTGATTCGGAACGGCTTTCGCGGCCCTGAAGGGCCGCTCTTCCACGGTGCCGCACGCATCCACGATGCTGCATGCATCCACGATGCTGCATGCATCCACGGTGCTGCACGCATCCACGATGCTGCATGCATCCACGGTACTGCACGCATCCACGGTGCTGCATGCATCCACGGTGCTGCAAGCCTGCGCCAGTTTTTCCGCAGTCTGTGAAGCCGTGCTCTACCGAGAAGTCGTGCCCTTCCCAAAAAGAGGTCAAATCGAGTTTTCCCGCAGTCTAAAAAGCTCATTCACTATTGGGCTCGGGGCGGCACGGCTGAACAGGCTGCGGAAAAACGAGCCTGCGCGACAAATCGTGGCCACAGCGGCTAAAAGCCCGCCACTGATTCGGAACGGCTTTCGCGGCCCTGAAGGGCCGCTCTTCCACGGTGCTGCACGCATCCACTTTTAGACCTTAAACTGCAGTGCAAGGCAACGATTGTGCTTTTGATTGCCTGAGATTTTGATAAAGCGCTATCGGCTGTCCACTTCGTGTTTCGTCGCGAAGCCCTTCAAGACAGGTCTAAAACTGCCATCCCTAAGTCCTGCATCTTGTTGAATTTACGTCCCCGCCTGGGTTTGATTTCCCCATCTCCCGCCCCAGTTCGGGACGGTTTGGCTCACCCCAATAATTCTTTGCTCTAGTGTCCGTCTTGTTATAACATTTTTGACGCGTTGTCAGAGCAGTCCCCCCGCTTCTGAGCTGCTCCGAGGTTTGACCGAGGCGAGGATATGAGGATGGCGAATTACGGCGCGCTCTCTGAACAAATCATAACGAAAACAGCGACGCGCTACGCCGCCGCGCTCTTAGCAACTGCAGTTGTCTTGCTGGTCCGTTGGGCACTGCAACCCCTGCTCGGCGATTACGCTCCCTACGTTATGCTCTTCCCAGCGGTAGTTTTTTCGGCCTGGTACTGCGGTGTCGGTCCGTCAGTCCTGACCGCTGTTCTTGCCATCCTTGGGGCGCAATATTGGTTCATTCCTCCTATTCACTCATTTCGCATCGCCAACACGGCACAGTTGGTTGGCATTCTTGCGTTCTTGTTGGTTTCTGGCGCCACTGTGGTGATGGGAGAAGCACATCGCCGCCGTGAGGAAGCACTGCGGAAAGCGCAAGACGAACTGGAAGGCCGAATCAAACAACGTACGGCGGAACTCGATACCGCCAATCATAGCCTCCGCGAACTCACGGCGCGTCTGCTCCAACTGCAAGATGAGGAGAGGCGGCGCATCGCCCGCGAATTGCACGATAGCGTTGGGCAACTGTTAGCGGCCCTGGCGATGAACCTATCTGTCGTACGATCCGACATCGAACGACTTACCAAGACAGCTCGCGCCGTCACGGATAGCGAGGCTCTGGTTCAGGAAATGAGCAAGGATATCCGCACGCTGTCTCACTTGCTTCATCCGCCGCTGCTCGATGAAACAGGGCTTTCGTCGGCTCTTCGTTGGTACATAGATGGATTTGCGCAACGCAGTCAGATTAAGGTTGATCTGGAGTTCCTCGAGGGTTTCGGTCGGCTGCCACGGGAATTAGAAATTGCGGTCTTTCGGACAGTGCAGGAATGCCTCACGAATATTCATCGTCATTCAGAAAGCCCCACAGCCAAGATTCGCATTGTTCGCGCCGCTAGCCATGTTCGCGTAGAAGTGGAGGATCGAGGCAAAGGCATACCGCCAGAGAAGCTCAATGAAATGGCCTCTGCTGGCACTCCCGGAGTTGGAATCAGAGGGATGCGAGAAAGGCTCCGGCAACTCGGCGGCAGGTTGGAGATTAATTCCAATGGCAAGGGAACACTGGTAGCAGCCCAATTGCCGGTTGTGCACGCCGCAGCGCGCTCGGCCGACGCCGCCTAGGATTCTGGGCCAAGGACTTCCTCCTCTACCTTTCGTCGCGCGCTTCATTCTTAGTTGCAAATCCCAGAAAGGTCCCAGAAACCCACACAAGACCGCAGTCTGCGCGCGTTCGCCCAATGCATGCGCTAGTCGGGAGTCACAAGCCGAGCAGCATATTGCTGGGAATGCAGCTGGCAAGACAAAGCCCCGAAGTTGTCTCCGGGGTTCTTTGTGCAAAGCAGGTTATGTGCGCTGTTATCAGCTACGCTTGAAGCGACGGCGAGCCACGCCCGCAAGTCCGACAAGGCCAGTACCGAGAAGCATCAAGCTACCAGGTTCAGGCACCACACCGACGTGGCCAGGTGCGTAGATCCCGCCTTCGGAGTTCGGCGTGACCTGTGTGATGTCCGTGATCACCGTCGTGCAGCCTTTATCGGTGCAGACGTTGTTCAAGGCCAATCCATAGATCACCGTCCCAGGCTGCAAACCAGAGACATTCACCGTTAGAGTGGTGTTCGCGGCCAGAGCTGTAGCCAGATCCACGTACCCAAAGCTGGTAGCGGTCCCGAAGCCCAGTCCCGTGAGAGTGTTGTTGATGGCATTAATGGCGCCACCTTCCGGAAAACTAGACAGACTGGTGAAGCTGATTCCGTTCAGTGTCCCGGTAAGAGGCAGAGGAGAAGCCGCGATCAGGACGATGTCAAGCGCGGACCTGTTCCCCGTCATCTGTACGGTGAAACTGCTCCCGGTGATCAACCCTTGAGTCGTACCCACAGGCAGGCCGGTGCCGGCTTGGCCCACGATGTGAACGTTGTTGGTCACATGAGAAGCACAATCGTAGGTGGCAAAACTGATACAAGTATCCGCGAACGCGGGGCTGACCAGCAGCAGCGCGAGCGCGAGGATGGAAAATGCGAAGATCTTACGCATGTCTCTCTATTCCCCTTTTCTTAAGCGGCGTTTGATGACGCCTGGCAATGCCCGTTAGCCCGGTGCCAAACAAGACCACAGTCCCGGATTGGGGCGTGACGATCGGTGGCTTACAATCTTCGTCGTGCTTCGGATCTCAAGTAGGGGGAACGATAGCGCTAGCACTTTGGAGAACCTCGAAGACCTCCGAACAGCCTCCACAGTTGGACTAAGCAACTCTGCTTCCAGAGCTGAAAAATCGGCTGAACCGCCGGAGAGCTTGTAAGGTACCGGTAACTCAACTGCTTGTAGACCTGCCCGCGATCGATGCTTAAGTAGACGCACTCCTCATGGAGCATTCGCGCACAAGTTTTCACATCTCAGGCTTGCAATAGTCCGTTTATTCCACACGAACAGAAGGGGTTACCTACGTAACCTGAGGTTGGATCAAAAACGGAATTTCCCAAATAGAATCAAACAGAACACTCCTTTTTAAAAACTAAGAAATGTTTGAGCCCAAAAATCCAATTGGAGAAACAAGTGTGAAAACTGCATCGTTGGTACTCGTCTTATTCTCTCTTTCATTGTTGATTGCCTGTGGCGGTGGTGGGCAATCAGGTGGATCGGGCTCTACATCTGCTCTTGCTCCGTCCCTTTCTTCGCTTCAGGTCACCCCAGCTACCATGTCAATTTCCGCTGGAGCGACTCAGCAGTTCACGGCGACGGGAAAATTCTCTGACGGCAGCAGCAAAGACATGACCAGTTCCGTGCAATGGAGCTCGTCTGACTCGACTTTCGCGACAGTCAACAGTGCGGGTGCCGCAAGTGGCGTCGCGGTCGGCGTGGTAACAGTTACCGCGCAATCTGGAAGTATCAACGGGACAGCAATCCTCACTGTGACCAACGCTGCTGCTAACCTAACGTCAATTACTCTGTCTCCACTAGCTTCCTTGATGCCGGTCAACACGACCCAGCAATTCACCGCCACCGGCAGCTACAGTGACGGAAGCAGTCGCGATCTCACGGCCTTGGTCAGCTGGAGTTCATCTGCTCCTTCCAACGCAACCATTGATGCAACCGGGCTGGTCACCAGTGTGGCTGCGGGCTCAACCACCATCACTGCCACGCTCGGCAGCGTCACGCAAAGCACGACCCTCACCGTCACCAACCCGACCATCACCTCAATTTCGATCACGCCGGATGGACTGACGCTGGGCATCGGCATCAACCAGCAGTACACGGTTACCGCCACATACAGCGACTTGTCGACGCAGGATCTCGTTAGTGGTGTAACTTGGAGCTCGTTATCGACATCTGTAGCAACCGTCAACAATTCCGGCCTCGCCACCACCGTGGCGGCGGGAAGCACGACTCTTACCGCAACTCTCGGGTCACTGACTGACACTACGACCCTGACTGTCGTGCCTGCGAATTTGATCTCTATCGAAGTAACTCCTGCAACTGCGTCGATTGCCGTGTCAACCGCGTCGATTGCGGCAGGAACAACTCAGCAATTCACCGCGATCGGAAGCTTTGACGATGGCAGTACGCAGGTACTGACTTCAGTGGCGTGGTCGTCATCCGCATCGACGGTCGCGACCATCAACTCTGCCGGCCTGGCGACAGGGGTTGGCGTCGGCACGGCAACCATCAGCGCGACTTCCGGCTCAGTCACGGGGACCGCGACTCTCACTGTGACCGGCGCAACCCTGGTTTCGATCGCAGTCACGCCAGCTAGCTCGAGCATGGCAGTGGGAACTACCAAACAGTTCACCGCGACCGGCACTTTCAGCGACAGCACTACGCAGGACATCACCGCCTCGGTTCTATGGAGTTCCTCGAGTGCGGCCACTGCGACGATCAACAATCAGGGGTTGGTTACCAGTGCAGCGACTGGGGTCACGACCGTCACGGCAACTTTGGGTTCGGTCAGCGGCTCTACTGGCTTGACCGTTTCGATTTCGCACCTGGTTTCGATCGCCATTACCCCAAGCAATCCGACAATTGCTAAGGGCACGTCTGTGAAGTTCACGGTCACGGGTACTTTCAGTGACCTAAGTACGGCCACCAATCTGAGTGGTGTCAGCTGGAAATCAGACCACCCGCAATTCGCTCAGGTTCGAAGCTCTGGAGTGGCTCACGGCAAGAAGGCCGGATCAGTGACGATCACTGCCACGGTTTCCGGAGTCACCCCGGCGACAACTACCTTGACCATCTTCAGTGGCACGCTGGCGTCGATCGCGATTACGCCAGCAGCCCCGACGGTGTCCGCAGGAAGCACTCAACAGTTCACGGCGATGGGTACGTTCAGCGGCGGCGTAACGCCGCAGGACATAACGCTCACGACTCACTGGAGCTCGTCTTCTTCCAGTGTGGCGACCATTGCGAATGGCCCGAATGGGGCCGGTTTGGCAACTACCACCGGCGTTGGCACCACGAACATTGGCGCCACCTCCGGAGGAGTGACCGCGGCTTCGCCCGCTACTTTGACCGTTCAATAAGCGAGCGGCGAGCAATTACGGAAGAGGGCTGACCGCGCTTGGCACCCACGGTCAGCCCTTAACCATTTCTGACGCCAAACGCGCTGAAACACGCATGACCTTTTTCCACAGAGCTGTAGTGCAATTGGCACGTTTGTGCCATTCACGCCGCTTGCTCTTGTATTTACGATTTGATTGAGCAGTTCTGGGGGAGGGCTGTTTGAGGAGCGCCCCAAGATTCCAACTGGAGTCTGGGGCGCTTTTCTCTTGTAACTTCCACCAGCCTTTCTGCGTGACCGCATCAACGACTGTCTTAGGTGACTGTCAGAAGTCCAAACAATCGGTTTCAGCTGAAGACGTTCAAGTTCCGCAGATCAGAGAATCTATTCTGGATTCATCCGGTACGACCAGAATCCAGCCGTCTGCTGT
>WNFB01004646.1_pt1 | contig 13738 bp, 8 predicted proteins | sample 5400501 | NCBI WGS metagenome assembly WNFB01 (sample SAMN13153341, study PRJNA577476) | soil metagenome | isolation source: 200 cm saprolite under Douglas fir tree site 2 hole 1 | place: USA:California | collected 2015-04-18
GCCGGAGCGCTCAGCCCGAAGCTGCTGGAGAAGTACGAGATCGTGCAGCAGGGGATCTCCGCTGACCTCGTCGCGGACAAGTACAAGATCACCCGGGAGCAGATGGACGAGTTCTCTCTCTGGTCCCATCGGAGGGCGATCCGGGCGATCGACGAAGGCCGTTTCAAGAAAGAGATCGAACCGGTCCCGGTGTTCGACGAGGGTGGCAACAAGAGGATGTTCGACACGGACGAGCATCCGCGGCGGACCACCTCCGTCGAAAAGCTCGCCTCCCTCCCGCCCGCATTCAAGCCCGACGGCCGCATCACGGCCGGCAACTCGAGCGGCATCAACGACGGCGCGTGCGGAATCCTCGTGACCACGCCGGAGAAGGCGCGGGAGTTGAAGCTGGAGCCGCGCGCCCGGTTCGTGTCCACGGGTGTGGCGGGCACGAACCCAACGATCATGCTCGACGGCACGATTCCGGCGATCCGAAAGGCCTTGGCCCGCGCGGACCTGAAGGCCGACGACATCGACATCTGGGAGGTCAACGAAGCCTTTGCGTCCGTCCCGATCGCCACCCGGGACACGATCGGCTTCGACGACGCCAAGCTGAACGTGAATGGCGGCGCGATCGCCCTGGGCCATCCGCTCGGGATGAGCGGCGCGCGGCTGATCACGACGATGCTGCATGAGATGGAGCGACAGGATCTCCACTACGGCCTCGCGAGCCTGTGCATCGGGTTCGGGATGGGCCTTGCGACGATTATCGAGCGACCTACCTAGTGGATTCGCGAAAATTCCGTGTTGAGTGTCCCGCGAGGCCTTCCCCGCGATCGAACCTAGTTGGTCGACGGACGTCAACTCGTGCTGAGTTGAATCACGCGCTCATCGACGGTGAACCGGTCGACGGCGTTGACCGTGAGGACGACCGTGTTCCCCGAGACGCCGTACGTCGTCAAGGCGCCGGTGGCGCGGAACGCGTCCGTGAACCACAGCGCCCACGCGGCCGCGCTCGGACTCTGGATCGTCAGCGTGATTCCGTTGTACCAGTTGGTCCACTGGGTGAGCAGACACGCGGTGAAGAAGATCTGGTCGTTCACGGCCTTGCCGAGCCACGATTGCATGTTGCCGAGCGTGACCTGCTGGTTCGTCGCCGTCACCGCGGCGGAGAGCTGGGACTGCGCGCTGTCCACGTTGAACTTCGCGAGCGAGAGCTTCCCGGCGCTCGCATTCGTGTTGCCCCAATTGAGGCGAGCCTGCGCCTGGTTCAGCGGTTGGCGGACCGCCGCCACGGCGCCCGGGGTCGCAGCGCCCTGGCTACCCCAGTACTGGACATAGGCCGACGTGTTGCCCACGGCCGTGGCCTGTTCGCCCAGGTTGGGCCGAATGATTGGCTGCACGTTCGTATTGGCGTAGAGGAATTGAGCGTTGATGAACGCGTAGTCCGAGCCCGCGGCCTGGAACGGCGCGCCGACAAACGTGATGATCGTGACGCGGAGGCTGCCCGTCCCCAGGTCGCGCGGCGTATACTCGAACGGGATCCCCTGGTGGATGGTGGCCCCGCCGGGCTGGGACAGGGTGACGCCGCCCGCCTCGAGGCTCATCGTCTGGACCGGGTACTGGTGGTTCCCTCGGAAGAGGGTCAAAGTGCCGCTTAGCGAACTCGCCGTCGTGATCGTGCCGCACGCCACGGATCCGGAGTAGTGGTTCGCGATCTCCAAGTAGATGAACCGGATCGCATCGGCCGTCGGCGCGGCGTAGTAGGTCCCGCCCGTGGTCGTCGCAATCTCCTGCAGAAGCGCCGCATCCGCATCGGGCCCGAGTCCGATTGTGAAGACCGTGATGTTGTTCGCCTTCGCCCGGGCCGCTTCGAGTCGGGCCTGCGCGTCGCCGGCGGCCTGGTTCGGGCAACACGTGTTCTGGCCGTCCGTCAGGAGGATGATCACCCAGGCTTTGCCTCGGACCCCGAACGAGATGAGCTCGTTGTTCGCGACGAAGAGCGCGGCCCCGAAGTTCGTGCTGCCACTTTGGTCGATCGAGTTGAGGTCCGTCTGCGCTCCACTGTAATCCGGGATCCCGTTGTTGTACGTGGAGAACAAGTGGTGCGCCGGGCCGCCGATGTTCTCCAACGTGAGATGCGCGACGCTGTCGAAGTCGACGCTGGCAACGCGGTCCGGTCGGCTGAGACGGCCGATGTAGTCCTTCGCGGCCTGGATCCGCAACCGGCCCGGATCGTTCTGCTGCATCGAACCGGAGCTGTCGATGGCCAAGATGATGTCCTGGTCCACCTTCGTGATCCGACTGTCGTGGATCGTGGGGACGTACGCGAGGGAGATGTTCGCGGGCGCGACGCTCCCCGTGTTGAACGCGAGGGTCCCGTCGCTCGCGGTCGAGAAGGCCGAAGCGGCCGGGGTGCCGAGCGGGATGGTGACGGAGAATTGCCCTCCGGCGACCGCGGCGCCGACCGCCGCATACCGAATGTAGTCGAGGGCCTGAAGCGCCTGGACCGAGGTCGTGCGCTCGGCGGCGTATTCCCGCGCGGGGATCACGGAGATTACAGCCGCCTGGAGGAACAGCACGGCGCACAGCAGTGCAAAGAGAGTCGCGACTGTGGACGCGACTCCTTCCGAGTCCTCTCGGAACGAGTTCGCCATTGAGAACGGCTGACCACGGGAAGCCCGCTTTAAATACTTGGTTCGTTCAAAATCTTTCGTGATAACCAGCCGGCGGAACCGGTCCGGAAATCGATTTCAGGAATGCCGCGCGATGACGTGCCTGGAGGACTCCGGCTCGCGCAGCGGATGTCGCTCAACCGCGGGCCCATCGGTGTAGGACAATCGTCGACCGCACGTTGTTCCTTCGCGACCACCTGTGGCGCCCCCTGCCTCGGTCCCACAATTCAGTATTTAGACCCGAAGCGATTGCCGAGCGATGCCGGCGCACGGGGAAGGCAGGCGGACGGGCGCACCGGCCAAACTGAACACGTTCGACGTCACGAGTCTCGTCGTCGGATCGATCATCGGTGCCGACGTGTACATCGCGACCGCGATCGGCGCGCGACTCATCGGTCCCTCGTCGCTGTTGGCATGGATTCTGGCGGGCGCAATGGCGATGGTGATCGCCCTCTCCTTCTCCTACTGCGTGATGATCTTGCCGAAAGTCGGCGGACCCTACGCCTACGTGAGAGCGGTCGCCGGTCCCTTTCCCGGATTCCTCGTCGGTTGGAGCCTGCTGCTCGCGGAGTGGTTCTCCCTCGCGGTCTTCCCGGTCGCCTTCACCCAATACTTCGTCGCGCTCGATCCGGGCATCGATGCACTCGGCAAAGTCATCCTGAAAGCGGTGTTCATCGCAATCATCCTCGTCACGAACCTGGTCGGCGTCAAGGCTGCGGGACGGGTAAACGACGTCCTCACGATTGCGAAGTTGTCGCCGCTCGTCCTCATCGTCCTCGGCGGCCTGGCCTTCGTCGCGCTTCAGCCGGGAAAATTCGTGTCGAACTCCCTCCCGTTCTTCACCGGCGACCTCGCTGCGTTCGGCCAAGCCCTCGTCCTGATCTTCTGGGCGTATGCGGGATTCGAACTCTCGACGCTGCCGACGGATGAGGTGATCGAACCCCGGAAAACGATCCCGAGGGCCATCGTGACCGGCATGATGATCGTGATCGCCTTCTACTTCCTCACGAACTTCGTCGTCATCGGATCGGTCGGCGGAAGTGCCCTCGGCGCGTCGACGAGTCCGCTCATCGATGCCGCGCGCGCGACCTTCAGCTCGCCCGCGCTCTTGACCTCGGTGATTGCGCTCGTCGTCGGCGTCGGCGCGTTGCTGTCCATCACCGGGGCCGATGAATCCGGGACGGTCGGCACGTCGCGCTTGGCGTACGCGATGTCGATTGACGGCCTCCTCCCGCACGTGTTCAGCCGCAAGCAGAAGCGGTTCCACACGCCGTACCTCGGTCTGACCATCCTGTGCGTCACGGCCTACATCGCGAGCCTTCTCGGCGGCTTGTCCGATCTGATCAACTCGGCCGTCTTCTTGCTCGCGTTCGTCTACTTTGCGACGTGCTTCGCGACGATCTTCCTCGAACGGAAGCATCCGCGGATCTCGAGCGGCCTCCGCGGGAAGATCGCGATCCCGGTGACCGGGATGATCTTCTCCGTCGTCCTGATGGGTCTCGTCTCGCCCCGGTTGATCGGGATCTCGCTCATCCTCCTCGCGGTCGGCGTCCCGGTCTACGTGTTCTTCTCACCACGGACGGAGCTCGTCGAACTGAAAGACGCGTTCTTGTCGGCGGACGCGATCTCGCGGAGGGCCTACCAGCAAGGGCAGCGGTTCCTGGCCTATCCGTTGCGACTGATCAAGCGGCTCCGGCGGAGGCGTTCCGCCAGCTAGGCGGCCTTCAGGCTCGCCCAGTCTTCGAGGACCGCGTGGGCCCCGTTGTATCCGGGAGCGCCGCTCACGCCGCCTCCGGGATGGGTGCCGGCGCCGCACAGGTAGAGCCCCGGGACAGGCGTGCGGTAGTTCGACCATCCGGGCACCGGGCGGAAGGAGAAGAACTGGTCCGGACCCATCTCTCCGTGCGACTGGTGCGCCTCGGTCAAGCCGAACCGCCGCTCGAGGTCCAGGGGCGTGACGACGTCCCGGGCGAGGATCGCCTTCGGCACGTTCGGGGCGTACTCCGCCAGGGTCTCGACGATGCGGTCCCCGTACGGCTCCTTGAGTTCGTCCCAGGAACCGGATGCGAGGTGATACGGGCTATATTGCACGTAGATCGAGAGCGTGTGCTTCCCGCGCGGCGCGACGGACGGATCGAGGACGCTCTGCGTGACGACCTCGAGCCAGGGATGCTCGGAGGGCCGTCCGTACTTCGCATCGAGGAAAGCATCCTCGACGTACTCGATCGACGGTCCGATGTAGGTGCTTCCCCGATGTTGCGGACCCGGGGTCGCGTCGGCAGCGTTCCAACGAGGGAGCTCTGAAAGGGCGCAGTTGACCTTCATCGCGGCCCCGTGCATCTTGATCGCGCCGACGGACCGCCGGAATTCCGCGGGTAGTTGGTCGGGTTCCAGCATCTGGAGGAACGTGCGCTTCGGATCCGCGGTGGAGACGACGGCCTTCGCGTCGAGTGTTCGTCCCCCCTCGAGCCGCACGCCGACCGCGCGTCCGCCCCGCACTTGGATTCGTTCCACAGGAGACCGCAGGAGGATCTCGACGCCCCGCGCCCGCGCCGCGGCCGCCAGCGCATCGGGCAGGGCACCCATCCCACCGAGGACGAGCCCCCACCCGCCGACCTGGCCATCGATGTTCCCGAGCAGATTGTGCGCAAGGGTGAACGCCGTTCCCGGGGCCGACGGACCGGAGAAATGACCGATGACGCTCTCGTTCGCGAAGGCGGCCTTGACCTCGTCCGACTCGAAATATTCGTCGAGCAGCTCTTCCGCACTGTAGAAGAGCAGGCGCCGCAGCAGGTCCTCGGCCTCCGGGCCGCGGAGGAGCGAGACGAGCTCGGCGATCGGGACGGGCGGGGCGAGCAGCATCGGCTCGACGAGATCGTAGACCTCGGCCCACATCGCCTCGTATTTCGGATAGGCCGCGGCGTCTTTCTTCGAGAACTTCGCGATCTCCTTTGCAGTCTTGTCCCCGTCGGACCAGAGCATGAGATATTTTCCATCGGGGAACGGGCAGAAACCTTGCGGATCGAAGGCCACTTGCCTCAGCCCGAACTTCGCGAGCTCGAGGTCCTCGATGATTTGAGGCCGGAAGAGTCCCGACACGTAGGCGGCGGCGCTGACCTTGAATCCCGGCGCGACCTCGTCCGTGACGCACGCGCCGCCGACGCGATCCGACCGCTCGACCACCACGACTCGGAGCCCGGCCCTCGCGAGGTAGTTGGCGGCGACTAGGCCATTATGGCCCGCTCCGATGATGACGACGTCCGCGGAGACCATGAGTTGGCCGCCGAGAAGGTCTCAGGTCGTATGTTGATTTCGTCCCGCCCTGCCGTTTCTCGAAGAAGCGAACCGAGCTACCGGCGCCGCTTGAGAGCGGGATTCAGTACTTCTTCCAATCCATATCCGAGCATCGCGAATCCGAGGACGACGAGTGTGATGAAGATTCCCGGAGGCGCAAAATACAGCCAAAGCCCTCGCAGCAGGGCCGAGTTCACGTAGGCCTCGTTTGCGATTTGACCCCAGCTTTCGACTGCGCCCGGACCTTTCCAACCGAGGCCGAAAAATGAGAGGAAGGCCTCGGTGAATACCGCGCTGGAGATCGTCAGGACCGCTTCGGCCCAGACGAGCGGCATGACATTCGGCAAGATGTGTTTGCGGAGGATGAAGCCGTTCCCTGACCCCACCGCCCGGGCCCGCTCGATGAATTGCCGTTCTTTCACTGTAAGCACTTGAGCGCGGATGATTCGGGCCGTCGTCGGCCAGCTCACGACCGCGATTGCGAAGATGATCGTCGTAAGGCTGCTGCCCAAGATGGCGACGAGGATCAGAACGAACGGCAACCAAGGGATGACGAGGAAGAAATCTGTCGCTCGAGAGAGGACCTGGTCCGTCACCCGGCCGTAGTACCCGGCGACCAATCCGACTGATGTACCGAGGAGCATGGCCACGACAGACGAGATGAATCCGATGAGCATCGACACCCGGCCGCCGTATACGACAAGCTTCAGCACATCGAACCCCTGCCAATCCGTCCCGAACGGATGGGCAGCTGAGGGACGCTGCATCGCGGTCGTGCGGTCGAACTGAGTCGGATAGGGCCCGACGAGCAATGGAGCTGCGATTGAGATGAAGACGAAGGCTAGAATCATCGCAAGGCCGGCCACCGCGAGTTTGTCGCGGAGGAGAAGCCGCATGAACTTCTGGAACCGCGTCACGTCGAGCGCGATGCGTTCGCGGAGCGCCGTTGCCCGCTGGGTCGTCGCAGAGACGATCTTTGTCGCCAGGCCTCACGCCTCCCGAACCCGAGGATCGAGGTACATGTAAAGGACGTCCGCGATCGCGTTTGCCACCACGACGCCCAGGGTTGCCACGAGGAACACCCCAGACAAGAGGGGGAAGTCTCGGACGCGGGTGGCATCCCACGTGAGTTGCCCGAGGCCCGGAATGTTGAATACCTCCTCGATCACGATCGCGCCGCTCACGACCCAGCCGAAATATAGGGCGGACGCGGTCAGGAGAGGGAGACGGGCGTTTGGCATCGCGTGCTTTCGGAGTTGCTCTCTCTCAGTGAGTCCTTTGGCCATCGCGGTGAGCATGTAGTCTTCGGGCAACGTGTCCGTCAACGAATTCCGCAGCGTAAGCGAGAACCACGCCACGTTCGTGATGACGAACGTGAGGACGGGCAAGAAGTAGTGGTAGAGCTGGTCGAGCACCTTCGTCAACGGGTCGAACGTCGCGGCATCCCGCGACTGGACGCCGTACGCGGGAAAGAGCGGAATGACGTAGGCTAGGGCGAAGATTAGCATCAGGGAGACCCAGAACGAAGGCATCGAGTATCCGAAGAGGGTCGCCATCGTGATCGAGACATCGGAGCGATGGCCTCGCCGCCATCCCGAGATCCGGCCCAGGACAATTCCGAGCCACATCGTCGCGGCCGTCGCGAGGCCCACCAGGACGAGGGTCGTCGTCAGTCTCGGCGCGATGACCCCCGCGACCGGCAATCCACCCTTCTGGTAGGTGATCGTCGTGCCAAGGTTCCCTTGTGCCAAGTTCGCGAAATAGACGACGTATCGCGTTGTGATTGGCTGGTCGAGGCCCCATTGGTGGATGAGCAGCGCCCGTAGATCACTCCCGCCCTGCGTCACGTTGGACGAGCCGCGTGGGAGCAAGACTCGGGTCGGGTCGCCAGGCAACACCTGGACGATAAAAAAGTTCAGGGATGCGATGAGCCACACCGTGATTGCGACATAGACGGCCTTCTTCGCGAGGTACCTACGAAGGTTCGTTGCAACGCCTCGGGATTATGTTCACGGTTCGAGCGATCTGCTCCTCAGCGGGGCGGGATATTGATTTTCGACTCTTCCGCCTCTTTGGTTCGCTTCCGCCGCATGAGCAGGACCGCCAAGATGGCGACGGCAACGAGCACGACGGCAACGGCGATCCCGGCGATTACCAGGGTCGAGAGACCGCCGCCGGGCGGCGGTGGAGGCGCGACCATCCGGAAGTCCGCTGTCGTTACTTGCCCGCCCGTTACGACGACCCCCGTCTTGGTCTGCTGCACGTACGAGCTGCTGGTGGCCCGGACCGAGTACGTTCCATCGGCGACGGACACCTTGTACTGGCCCGAAACGTTCGTCGACGTCGCGGCGATGCTCGCGGTGCCGCTCAGGATCGCGATTCCGATCGAGGCGAGCGGGGAACCATCGGCATCGCTCACGACGGTCCCCGAGATCCACCCGGCGGTGAACGCCAGGGTGAAGTTAACCCATTTCGCGGTGGACGCGGTGACGACGATTCCGCTCTGGCTCGAGGTGTTGTGGAGTGGCGCACTCGCGCTGACATTGTACATCCCAGCCGGGAGTTGGATGGTATACGAGCCGTCACCCACCGTGTCGTTTCCGTAGTTGCCCGGAGTCACGGAGACAGAAGCCCCAGGAATCGGACTCCCGGACGGCAATTTGACGAACCCGGTGATCGACCCGAGAGAGGGCGGAGCCTGCGTCACGTTCTCGAAGATGGCGTTGGAGAAGATTGGGGCGTTGAACCCGTCCGCGACGCTCACCTTCACGGTATAGTTGCCCGGCGTCGGCCAGTGGTACGTCGTAGTATCGCTGACCGTCCCCGAGGCGCGCCTCGACGGGCCCACGGTGATGTTCCCATCGCCCCAATCCCACTTGAACGTCAGGTTGTCCGTGGACTCTGGATCGGACGAGGTGGCGGTGAACGCCTGCGTGATGTTGGTGAACGTGCTCCGGTACGTGGTCCCGGAGATGACTGGCTTCACCGGCGGTTGGTTGGGAGTGACCGTCCCGGTATACACCAAATCGAAGAACAGCGGGTTCGCGCCCCAGAACGCGTCCATTTGTCGGTACGGGTGAGCGTTCCAGTCGCCCCAGTTCGTCCACAAATCCGTGCGGTACGCCCACTCCCCATACGGGAAGATGTAGATGATGTACACCGCGCTCTCGTAGTTGAGCTTCTCGGCCGCGCGGACGATCGATTGACGCTGGGCCAAGTTCGTCGCCCCGAGATGTTCGACGTACAGCTGGTTGTAGGTCGCGTTGTTCCAATAGTTGTCGTTCCAGCCATCGAGCGTGTAGCCAGACTCAATGGACAAGAGGTAGTTCGGATCCGGATCCCCCGACCAGTACCAGATGTACGTGTCGGTAAGTCCGCCGTAGACTTCCGCGGACAGCGCGTCCTCGGCGAGCGCCTGCACATCGAGTTTGATCCCAATCTTCTCCCACTCCGCTTGAAGATAGTTTGCGGTCTGCTGCTCCTGCGGGAATTCGAGGCGGACGTCCATCTTGAATTCGAGGTGCTGTCCCGCCGGCACCAGCTTCGTCACGTTCTGCGGATTCGGACACCCGCAAGCATTCGTCTGCACGCTCAGCGTGATGGCATTCGTCGCCATGCGATACTGCTTTCCCGTTCCGGTGTCGGTCCAATACGAATTGTAGCCGGCGGCGTCGAGCACCGCGTTCGCCGCCGCGATATCGAACGTGAGATTGGCGCCCGGATCGGTGGTGGGGTCGTACCACCACTGAGGCGTCACGGGAGACATCAACGAATCGCCGCGGACGCCCTTGCCTTGGTAGATTGTACTGACGACGTAGTCTTTGTTCGTCGCCATCGCCATAGCGCGGCGGACGCTCACATCCCACCGCGCCGGATTCAGCGGGGTGTTCTTGTTGCCCGGGTCGGACTGTTCGATTCCGATTTCGTTCCAGTACTGCGTGCTGAGCAAGCCTTCCTGAGTGCCGATGTTCGGTTGTCCCTGGACGGTGCCGATGCCGCCCGAGGTCATCTTGGCCAAATCGATGTCCCCCCGGAGGAGGGAGATCGCCATCGTCTGCTCATCCTGGAACTGCTGCAGATAGATGTTGTCGATGGGAGACGGCCCTGTGTGGTTCCCCACCGGGTGGTAATTTGGATTCTTAAACAGATGGAGGGCTTGCGCGGGTTGGTTCTGGTATTCGGTGTAGATCGCCGCGTCCGCGACGAACGGTCCCGTCCCGATGGGGTTCGGGTTTGGGAACGAATATTGCGCCTGCTGCGGTGAAATTCCCGCCCACTGCGCCTCCTGAATGATCGGCACGAACAACGACTTTCCGGGGACGAAAGGTCGGTCGAAGTAAACAGTGACGTTCCATGGGGAATTGCTGTACGCTCCACAGCCCTGTTTCGGGTACTTCCCCGCGCACTGCACGATTCGGTTCATGTACGGTTCGAACGCCCACAGGTGGAAGATGCTCTGACTGTTGTAGTTGATGGTGAACACGACGTCGTTGACGGTGAATGGCGTGCCGTCGTGCCAGGTGACGCCTTGCCGAATCTGGTAGGTCCAGTTCATGCAGACGGCGTCGCACGACGCGCTCAACGCGAGATTGGGAACATAATTTCCATCTTCGTCGAACGAAAACAGATAATCGTAGACGAGGCCGTACAATAGATACGATGGATCGTTCAATCCCTGGAATGGATTGAGGCTGTCGACCGATTCGAGGAAGCCGATTTTCAGGTCGGCCGATGTTGCTTTCGGCCTCGGCGTCGTCCCTTCGGTGGACCGAGCTGCGGCTCCGACGGATTGCATCGATACCATTACGACGACAAGCCCACAGATCAAGGCGACGGCGCCTGACTTCGTCGAGACTCCTCCTGCACGGCGCGAGCCGCGAGAGAACTCTTGGCCCGCTCCATGCTAGGGATGACTTGCAGCCATTAAATAGATTGCCAGAACTTTTCCTATCAGCCTCCATAGAATTTCGCGAATTGCCGATTAATGTTCATCATTTCGAAAAACGGAATCACAAATTCACGCATTTGTCCCGGTGAGCGGCGGACCAACTAGCATGGACTCAATGGTCGGCCGCGATGCTCTGTTGTGCGTTACACTTGTTTGGGCTTATTCGTCCACGAGATACTTTTGCCCGGAACCGTTTTATAAAACCTCGATCTAAAGTGACGCCGCGCGGACGAGGGCCACGGGCCCAAGGAGTCTGCGGAACGATGGACGAAGAAGAGGAACCCGGCAGTTATCGAAGTGAGGCGAGAGATGGAGCTCTGGCTCGTCTGCGCCCTGCTCACGGTCGTGTGCTATGGCGTGGGCGAGGGCCTGTCCAAAGAGCCGACAGTCCGGCTCGGGTCAGCTCGCATGCTCGTCCTGTACGCGCTTGGTAGCGCGCCGATCTACGCCGCCTGGTTTGTCCTCGGATCCGGTTGGGACCGGTTGACGCCTTTCGGCGTCGCGTTGGCGATCGCGAGCGCGGTCTGCGGGTGTTTCGGCACGATCTTCTGGTTCCGCGCGATGGAGTCCGGCACCGCGAGCGTTGTCAGCGGATTCACGGCGGCATACCCGGTCATCACGGTCGCGGCGGCCGTCGTCATCCTAGGCGTCTCGCTCGTCCCCGTACAGATCATCGCGATTGCTTTCCTGCTGATCGGCGCCGTGGTCCTCGGTCTGCACGACCACCCGGGCGAAGCCGCGGTCGGAAGGGCTTGGCTCGTCCCGATGCTCTTCGCGGTCGTCCTGTGGGGCGCCTGGGGAATCCTCGAACGGATGTCGATCGATGCGCTCGGCTTCGCGGGCAATGCCGGAATCTACGTTGTGGTCTCGACGCCGATCTGCCTGGCCGTGGCCTCACGAGGCGTCCGCGGAACCGGCTCCTGGGATCGGGCCGGAATCCGCGAGGCGGTCCCGTCCCTGTTCCTCTTCAGCATCGCAGGGATCACGATCTTCCTGGCCATCGGGCTCGGGCCGATCGCGATCGTCGTGCCCCTCACCACCGCCTACCCGATCGTCGCGATCCTCGTGCGGCGGTTCTGGATGGACGAGCGGCTCACCTTTCCACAGAAGTTCGCGATCGCCCTCGCCATGGTCGGGGCCTTCCTCGCGACGCTCTGATGCGGTAGGCTTTTCATCCGCGGTCCGTCTCCGCCCGCCGTGTTTCGGCCGTGGCGCTCGTTCCCGACGATGGTCGCCTCGGGCCTTGTGGTCGGCTTCGCGACCGGCGGCTTCCCCGCGTACTCGAAGGAGATCTCACAGGTCGCGCTCGTCCTCGGGATGACGAGCGGTCTCATCCTCACGTTCGCGGTCCTCAGTCCGGACCCTCAGATCCGGAACGGATGGGTCCTCATGGCGGCCGTCCCTCCGGCGATTGCCGTTGTGCCGATCACTTCGATTCTCAAGGGAGACACGCGACGGTCCGTGATCTCGCTGGCCTTCCTGTACCTGCTGGGCCTCGGGCTCGTCCCCGCGATCACCTTGGTCTTCACGAGTCAGGCAGCGCCCTTTGGGGAACTAGTCGTGCAAACAGTCCTGTTGATCGGGGTGCCGCTCGTCGCGTCACGCTTCCTCCGCCGGTGGCATCGCGGCGCGGATATTCGCGGGAGCGCGGTGAGCGTCTCGTTCTTCTTCCTCGTCGTGGCGATCGCCGGCTCGACGCGAGCTCCCCTGCTCGCCCATCCGGAGCTCATCGCGTCTCTCGCTCTCCTGTCGTTCGTGCGGACGTTCCTGTTGGGCGGAGTCGTGTTCGTCCTTACGCGGGCCTTCCATGTCCCATGGGCGGAGCGGGTGGCGGTCACGGCCTTCTCGTCGTTCAAGAATCTCGGCCTGACGGTCGTCTTGGCCTTCGCGGTGTTCGGGTCGGTCGCGACGTTGCCGTCGATCGTATCCTTAATCTTCGAGATTCTCTGGCTCGCGGCCCTGCCCCTGCTTTTTCGGGCGGACATGAGGAAGGCCGCGGCCGCGGCGTAGCGCCGCTCACCGATTACGAGACCAGCGGAGCGGAACCGAGCTCGCAACTCCAACATCGGTCGAGCTCGAATTCGTTCCGTTGCCCGCAGGCGAGGCAGATCCAGTCCAAGCGCCGAACCCCCGACCGGACCCCATGGTGTCGTCCCAACGCGAACCCGGCCAACGAGGAAACGAACAAGGAGATGGCTGCGATGGCGATTGGATCCATGGAGGACGTCGCGTCGTTCCCGGTCCGGACTAAGAACGTTCCTGGCTGCCTATCCGAAATGAAACTCTTGCGCGCCCTCCGCGAGATCGCTGGAGACTAGTGTCCGATCACGCGGGACCCGAAGTAGAACGTGACGACGAGGGACAGCGCCTGCTCCGCGCGACCCGCGAAGACGCCCTGCTGGTTCGTGATGAGCGCGAAACAGATGTAGGCCGTCAGCCCGAGTGCGCCCGCCGCGACGAGGTCGCGGAAGATCGTGGCCAGGCGATGCCGGACATGGGTTTCATGCGCGCGTCGATGCACGAGCCAGGAAGCGGTGGCCCCGAGCACATAACCGCCAAGCACCTCGAGGACCGCCAAAAGGGCGGTCGGGATGCCTTGAAGGGACGGATCGTGGACGAGGAACCAGGCTGTAAGGCCTGCGAAACCGACGAAGAGGAGGATGCGGACAAGTCGCGGACGGTGAGGGATGGGCTGACCCGGTGTGACCGGCGGCGTTGAGGTCGCATGGCTCCCGAAGTAGAACGCGATGACGACCACGACCGCGTTCACGAGGACGGTCGGCACGGCGGCTTTCTGAACGACGAGCGCATACCCATACGCCGCCGCGACCACCACCGCGAT
>WNFB01003560.1_pt1 | contig 13732 bp, 12 predicted proteins | sample 5400501 | NCBI WGS metagenome assembly WNFB01 (sample SAMN13153341, study PRJNA577476) | soil metagenome | isolation source: 200 cm saprolite under Douglas fir tree site 2 hole 1 | place: USA:California | collected 2015-04-18
TGGGTCGCGGCGCCCTCCCCGGCGGTTATAATCCGCCTGCACCCCAGCCCAGCGGTCCTGGATGCCCGTCTGGATCTGCACCAGCTCCGTCGCGTCAATTTCTTCACCCGGCTTGAAGTTCAGTTCGCATGCGAAGAGCTGGTCCGGCTTCTTCGGGTTGTAGAGGGGAATCCCGTACTTGCGGCAGATGAGGGGCCGGTGAGAATAGATCTGGCAGGCGCCGTCCTCGAGCGCGGGGCAGGGGAGCCGGAGGCCGGGCGGCGGCAAGCGGCCCCAGGCGTCCGGAACATTCTTTTCAGCGAGGAGGTGGTCCCTTTGCGGCAGATACTTTCGAGCGCGGTCTTTCAATTTTTCCTGGGCCTCCGCAGGGAGTTTTTTGACCGCCCGTGAGATATACGCGGCCTCGATTTCGGTAATCTGAAACAACTGGCTGCAGCAATCGCTGCAGCCTTTGCGGCAAAGGATCTTCTCGCCGTACTGCCGCTTGTTGCGGGCGAATTCGCCTTCCCATTCCCCGGCCATCTTGAGGTAATCGCGGTAGAGGGACATGAACGTGTCCTATTGAATCATTGATTTTTCAATGGTTCAATGGCATGAGTACTCCTGCTATCAGAAGAGGTGCCCGTGGACTTCCTGGCCACGCTTCGTGTTGCGCTGAGTTCGCTCGAACGTCACAAGATGCGCTCGTGCCTGACGATGCTCGGCGTCGTCATCGGCATCGCTGCCGTCGTGGCCTCGGTGAGCTTCGGCGAAGGCGCCAACAATCTGGTACAGGCCCAGATTGCCAACATGGGGACCAACTTGCTTTACGTCTTCGCCGGCAGCGTCAGTCGCCGGGGCGTCCATCAGGGCTGGGGTTCGATTTCGACTCTGACGGTCGAGGATGCCCAGACCATCGCGCGCGACTGCTCGGCGGTCAAGCTTGTCTCCGCGGGCGTCGGTGGCAAGGTCCAGGTTGTGTACGGCAACCAGAACTGGTTCACGGACCTGAACGGCGTGGACGTAACTTTTCCAATCATTCGGAACTGGCCGATGGCCTCCGGGGCGTTCTTCAGCGAAGAGGACGTGCACCGCGCCGCGAACGTCGTTGCCGTTGGGCAGACGGTGGTGGATGTGCTCTTTGGGGAAGAGGACCCGCTTGGGCAGACCATCCGGATTAAAAACATTCCCTTCCGCGTCATCGGGGTCCTGGCCCCGAAGGGCCAGGCAGCCTTCGGGTTTGACCAGGACGACCGCGTGGAAATCCCGTACACGACCGCGCAGAAGAAGATCGTGGGGAACACTTATCTCCAGTTCATCGCCATGTCGGCCGTGGACCGCGACGCGGTGAGCCTGGCCCAGGACCAGGCCAACAAGCTGATGCGGCAGAGGCACCACCTTCGCCCCGACCAGGATGCCGATTTCGAAGTGCGCGCCATGACCGAGGCGGCGGACGTGGCGGCATCGGCGGGCCGGGTGATGACGCTGCTGCTGGCCAGCGTGGCGTCCATTTCGCTTCTCGTCGGCGGCATCGGGATCATGAACATCATGCTCGTGTCGGTGACGGAGAGGACCCGGGAAATCGGGATCCGGATGGCCACGGGAGCGACGGAGGCCGACATCCGTCTCCAGTTCATCGTGGAGGCGGTCGCCTTGAGCCTGGTGGGGGGAATTCTAGGCATCATCGTCGGCGTATTCCTTTCGGGAAGCGTCGCCCGGCTTTTCGGCTGGCCGCGTTTCATCTCTTTTACAGCCTTGACCGCCGCAGTCGTATTCTCGACCGGAGTGGGAATCTTTTTCGGATATTACCCTGCCGGAAAGGCCGCCAAACTCGACCCCATCGAGGCGCTGCGGTACGAATAGTGGCGCGCCCGTCGGGAAATGGCCTCATGCGGCCAGTCCGTTCCCGAACCACAAAATCCGGTTCCCAGCCCCCCAATTCCCCTCATCTTCGGAGAAAACACCATGGAAACCGTAGTAGAACGCCTAGTGTAGTCCCATTCCAAAAACACAAGATGTTGGGTAAAACATCGTAAAAACCGGCCAAATCTCCCCTGTTCTCCCCGAAAAAACACCATAAACTTACAGAAACAGCTTGACATCTTCGGAAGCCAGAGCGTATAAGGCGAGACACGGCCCCACTCTTGCCGGGCTCTCGGTGAGTGCATCCAGCTTTTCACTTAGGGCTCGCGAGAAACGATTTCTAGCTCAGGGTTGAAGGCATGGCTGAGACAAGAGAGGTCATGGACATGCGCGAAGCATCGCAGTATCTGGGCGTCTCTCGCGACACACTCTACAAGTATGTTTATGAAGAGCGGATTCCGGCTTTCAAACTGGGCAACCGTTGGAAATTTAAAAAGACCGTTCTCGACCGGTGGATGGAAAAACAGAGCACGCAACACGAGGAGCGCGCGCGCCGCAAGACCCGCGCCGCGAGTCGCTAGGGAGTCTCACTCATGTTTGGGTTCGGGAAAAAGAAGAAAGAGCTGGTCGGCCTCGACATCGGTTCAAGCTCGGTGAAGGCCGTCAAGCTCAAGAGAAAGGGCGAGGGCTACGAGCTCGAGAACCTGGGGCTTGAAACGTTCGACCCGGACACCGTCGTGGACGGGTCCATCATGAACGCGCCCGAGGTCTCCCGGCGGATCAATGCCATCTTCAGCGAGAACAAGATTTCAACGAAAAACGTCGCCACGTCGGTCTCCGGCCATTCGGTCATCGTCAAGCGGATCACCGTGGCCGCCGCGACGGAGGAAGAGGTCGCCAACGCCATCCCTTACGAGGCGCAACAGTACATCCCCTTCGATATGGCCGATGTGAATATGAGCTATCAGGTCCTGGGGCCCGCGCCCACGGGGAGCGGCCTCGACGTGATGCTGGTGGCGGTGAAGCGCGAAAAAATCCAGAACTACACCACGGTCCTGAGCGTGGCGGGAAAGGCGCCTTTGGTCGTGGATATTGACGCCTTCGCGGTGCAGAACGCCTTTGAAGTGAATTACGAGCCTCCGCCGGACCTGATGGTGGCCCTGTTGAATGTCGGCGCCAGCATCATGAACATCAACATCGTCCGGGGCGGCGTGCCGCTGTTCACCCGCGACGTTTCGGTGGGCGGAAATCAGTTTACCGACACGCTGCAAAAAGAACTCGATCTGAGTTTCGAGGACGCCGAAAGACTGAAACAGGGGCACGAAGTTGCCAACGTCTCTCCGGACGCGAAGGCGCCCCATATCCGTTCCGTTTCCGAGATTCTGCTCCTCGAAGTCCAGAAGACCTTCGACTTCTTCCGTCAGACGACTTCGACAGAAAACATCCAGCACATCTATGTAGCGGGCGGGACCGCAAAGCTCGAGGGGCTGGCGGACCTGCTGAAAGCGGACTTCAACGTCCCGGTGGAAGTGCTGAACCCGTTCCAGAGGATTTCGTACAACCCCTCGAAGTTCGATCCCAATTATATCGATGACATCGCTCCCCGCATGACCGTTGCGGTGGGGCTGGCGTTGAGGAGCTTTGACACGGCATGATGAGAATAAACCTACTCGGAGCTGCGCCAACCCCCACGGCCAAGCCGCCCGCGCCGCCGACGACCGTTGGGTCCCAGGTGGTGGTCCTGGTCGTCGCCCTCGTGGTGGGCGGGGGTATCGTGGTCCTCTGGCATAGCATCTGGCAGTCGCAGATTGACAAGCTCAAGCTGCAGCAGGCCGCCCTGCAACGGGAAAGAGACCGCCTGGCCCAGGTCGCCGCGGAAAACCAGCGCTACGAACAGCAGAAGCAGCAGCTCGAACGGCGCATCAACACTATTCAAGCGCTTGAGGCCGCCAAAGTGGGACCGGTGGATATCATGAGCGTCATGGGCAACACGGTGAACCGGACGACCGACCTGTACCTGCTCTCCGTGAGTCCCCAGGGAGCCAGGCTGGCCGTCAACGGCCAGGCCAACTCGGTCGAGTCCATCGCGCGGTTCATCGCGGCCCTCAAGCAGTCAGGCAGTTTTGAGGACGTGCAACTCGTCCGGTATTACCAGGACGACCAGTTCAGCCGGATGACTTTCAAGTTCAACCTCGACGTTCTTTACAAACTCCCCACTCCCCCGACTCCGGCGCCCGCGGCGCAACCCGCCGGGGCTCCTGGAGCGCCTGTACGTCGGGCGGGGTTGTAGGGAAGGAGAAGAGAATGCCGAAAAGCCTAAAAGACCTTCCGCCGGCCGTCGCCTCCCTGATCTTTGCCGTGCTGGGCCTGGCCGTGGCCGGCATTGCCGCCTACTTCTGGGTGTGGCCTCTGGGTCAGGCGCGCGACGACCTGCAAAAGAAAGTTGATGCCCTCAAGGCTGAAATCCAGAAGTACCAGGCGGTCGAACAGCAGCGACAGGAATACCTGGTCCGGATTGCCGCACTCCAGAAGAAACTGGACGAGCTTCGAACCATCGTCCCGGACGAGCAGGCGACTGACCAGTTTGTGAGAATGGTTTACAACGCGGCGACGGGCACGGGCATCAACCTCCGGACCTTCGTGGCCCAGCCGCAAGTGCAGCGCGATTTTTACGCCGAGATGCCCTTCGCATCCCGTCTCGACGGGACCTATTACGCCCTGCTGAGTTTCTTCGATCGGCTGGCGCACGCGCAGCGCCTGGTGAGCGTGGCGGCCCTTTCACTGGGGCAACCGCAGGGAGGCGGGATGGGAGCTTACACGGTCCTCTCCAGCGAAACGGTGGGAGCCAACTGTGTGTTCATCACTTACTACAACCGTCCGCAAGCCGCTCCCGCGCCGCCGCCGGCGAAAAAGTAAGACAGGATCAGAGCCATGGCCAACGACAGGCTTCGTCCCAAGGTGAGAAAACTGCCAAGCAGAGTGCTCCTCTTCGCGTTCCTTGGAGCCTTAGGCTGGGCAACAGCGGTCGGCCGGGCTGACTCGGCCCAGGATGGCGGTTTGCAATTCCCCGCCAAACTACCCGCTCTGCCGACGACGCCTTCGCCGACCAATCCCCCCGCTGGGGCGCCTCCAGCTCAAGTCAAAAGTCCGAAGAAGCCGGCCAAGGTGAGAACGCGCAGGCGGGCCGCGCCGAGGACGAAAAAGGCGGCAAATCCCATTCCGACGCCTTCCAGGATTGAGCGGAGGCCGGTCCTCACCGGCCTGAGGGACCCCTTCAGGCTCCCCCCGCCGCCGGGACGTCCCGGAGAAAACTATACTGTGGAGGAGCTCAAGGGGCCGATGCCACCGGGGACGCGAGGTCTGGTCATCAATCAGCTCAAGTTGCAAGGCGTCGTCCGGCTTGATCTGAGCAACTCCATGATTGCAGTGATTGTGCCCGTTTACGCGAACCGGGCTTACTTCTTGCGGGAAAATGACGCAGTCTATAACGGCGTGGTCAGCAAGATTACGCCCGACTCAATCTACTTCAAGGAGAACTTCCTCGACCGTTACGGCCGGGCGCAGGTCCGAGAAGTAGTAAAGCGTTTGGGTTCGGCTTCGGGAGAGGGAAGATGAGACGAAAACCGTTCACTGTGCTGACAAGAGCATCGCTGGTTCTCGGGATGGTCTGGGTTGCGGCGACCCGAGGTGCAGGGGCTCCGGCCCCCGCGCTCTTAAAGGACATCGCCATGTCCGAGCGGGCGTCGGGGAGCGAGGTCCTGCTCCGGATCGAAGGGGAGTACTCCTTCAGGCCCGCTCAGGCCTCCGAGCACGCCATCGTTATTGATCTGGTGGGCGTCAAGGCCGGACCGATTCCCGCAAGCCACGAGTGGGATGGCAGCGTCCTTGCCGGCTATCACTTGACTTCGTACATCGACGCGGCGAACCAGCCCGTAGTCCGGGTCGAAGTGGCGACAAAACACCTTGACCCCTTCAAAGTCGAGCGGCAGGGACAATCTCTCCGAGTGCTCTTCGGCCAGGGGCCCGCAGCGGGGGCGACGACGGGAACCGAGACGGCCAGTCTCAGGCCCGCTTCCGTGGCGGCGCCGGCCACCTCTGGGGTTGACCGAGAGCGCTCCGCGGCATCTTCAAAGGCGACTGCACTCGTTTCCGGCATCACCATAAATCCTGGTGTTGACGGCGGCACGGTAGTGGAAGTTCTTACTACCCGGCGGGCTGCCTATCATGTTCTCCATCTGAGGCATCCTGACCGGGTCGTCGTGGACCTCGAGGGCGCGCGTTACACGGGTCGCAATCGAACCTACGCCGCTCAGTCCCCCGTCCTCAGGGGAGTGAGGGTGGGTCAGTTCCGATCCTCGGGCCCGGCCATCGTCCGCGTCGTTGCAGACCTCGCGGGCCATCCGACGTACGAGGTCCAGACCGTGGACGGCCGCGTCCGCATCGAGCTGAAAACGCGCGGGCGGGCGAGGCAGGTGGATGGAGGGTCCACGATAACTGCGCATAATCTCTCACCCGGGAAGGACGAAGCCAGGACTCTCCCGGTCGCGAAAGCGCCACCGGCAGTAACGGACAACGGCAAAGCCAAGGCGCGATCAGCACCTCAGGCGGACTATCAAGCGGCGTTGCCGGCGTCCTCCGGTTCCCGCGAAATTGCGGCAGCTCCGCGTCCGGAACCTTCGGTTCAGACGCCGGATTCCCTCCGCGCCGCGCGGGCCGCAAGAATCCTTGCAGCCAATGCTGACTCAGGCGCGGTGTCTCAACAGCCTCAGAACCCGCCGGCCCCTGAGACGCCTCCACCCTCGGAGCCCGCATCTCCTGCGCCCGCTCAACCTCCAGCCGCGCCCGCAACGCCGGCTCAAGCGCCGACTCAAGCTCCAGCCGCACCCGCGACCCAGGCTCAAGCTCCGCCTCAAGCTCCGGCCGCGCCCGAAACGCCGACTCAGGAAAAGCCCAAGTACACGGGCGAGCCGATTTCTCTTAACCTGAAGGAAGTTGACCTGAAGGACTTCTTCCGGTTGATCCACGAAATCAGCGGACTGAACTTAATCATTGATCCGAACGTGACGGGTAATGTGACCCTTGTGCTGGACAGTGTGCCTTGGGACCAGGCGCTCGACATCGTCCTCAAGAACAACCGACTGGACAAGACTTTGGAGGGCAACGTCCTCCGCATTGCCAAGATGGAGACTCTCGCCGCTGAACAGGACGAATCTAAGAAGCTCACGGAGGCGCGCGAGCAGGCGCAGCCGCTGGTAACGGTCTTCCGGCCGGTCAACTACGCCAAGGCCTCGGATATCTCGACAATGCTCAAGGGCTGGACCGGTGGCGGGGCGCTCAGCAAGCGGGGCAACGTTCTGGTGGACACCCGCGCCAACACGCTGATCATCTCCGACATTCAGTCGCAGATCCCGGTCATTGAATCCATCATCGCAAAGCTCGACCGGAAGGCCAAGCAAGTCGCGATTGAGGCGCGGATCGTTCTGGCCACCGCAGCCTTCTCGCGGAGCCTGCAGTCAGCCCTGACGGGCGCCACGACAAACGTCTCCGGCACAACGGCGACCGGGGGCTCGACGGGGTCGGGCGCGGCCGTTACTGCGAACGTCGTTCCGCCGCCCAGGATCACCATCCAGCAGACTTCCGCAGGCGGGTTCGGCGCGGTTGCCATCTCGAACGAGGCCGGACGTTACATCCTGACTGCGGCGATTGCTGCGGCGGAAACAAAGAGCCAGGCTAAGACCATTTCCCGGCCGACTATCGTGACGCAGAACAACGTCCAGGGCACAGTCCAGCAAGGCAGCCAGATCCCCATCCAGACGTCGATCAATAACACCATCAGCATCCAGTACATTGCCGCCACCCTGAACCTGAGCGTTACGCCGCAGGTGACCGAGGACGGGAACATTTTCCTCAATGTCAACGTCACCAACGCATCGCCCGGCCCTGTCCTTACCTCAGCGGGCCCCAGCATCAACACCCAGTCGGCGACGACCCAGGTCATGGTCCCGAACGGCGGGACGGTGGTCTTCGGTGGCGTGACGGTGAGCTCGCGAAGCCGGTCGGCGACTTACGTCCCAGTCATTGGCAACATCCCCATCGTGGGTCACCTGTTCAAGACCAGCAACGTCCAGGACTCGGACAACGAGCTGCTGTTCTTCGTATCGCCCAAGATTTTGCCCGGCTAACCACGACCCACGTCAGGGGCGAGGCATTGGGCTTATTTCTCAGAGGAGACAGAGGTCTCCTCTTTTTTGTTTCCGCGGATGAAGCCAGGTTCCTCTACAAACCCGGTCGCAGCCCGGAGAGAGCGGCTACGTTCTTTGATGGAAGAACGGAAACTCCCTCTTGTAGTGGTCACGAACCTTACGAACATCTCTTATCTGACCGGGTTCCACGGGAGCGCCGGGATTGCACTGATTGACCCCGAAGAAGCAACCCTCCTCGTTGACCCCCGGTATACCCTCCAGGCGCGCGATCAGGCTGCAGGTGTGGAAGTCATTGAAGAGAAAGGGAGATTGGTCGACGCCGCCGGAAAGCTCGCCCGGAAGAAAAAACCCAAGACGGCGGGCTATGAGGACTCCGACCTAACCTGCCAACAATTTGACTCGCTCAAGATGTCCAGCGGGCCCCGAGTCCGCTGGAAACCACTGGGCGAGATGATCGAGGAACTGCGAGCCGTCAAGGGTCCTGAGGAAATCGAGGCGATCCGCAAAGCATGTCAACTGACGTGCGAGGTTCTTGAAGAAGTAGTGCCTTTCCTACGGCCGGGAGCGCGCGAATCGGACCTTGCGGCGGAAGTCGAATACCGCGTGAGGCTTAAGGGTGGTGACCGGACGGCGTTTGACACGATTGTGGCTTCCGGCCCCCGCGCGGCGCTGCCTCACGCGCACGCCTCGGAAAAGGTGCTGAACAGGAGTGAATTGGTTATCTTTGATCTTGGTGCTATACTGGCCGCCTACGCCGCTGACATGACACGGACTTTTTATCTGGGGGAGCCTCCCCGGCTGGTGCGCCGTATCTACGAAGCCGTCCGGGAAGCCCAAGCGGAGGCCGTGGAGGCCCTGCGCGCAGGCGCGCGCGCCGGGGATGTGGACGCCGCGGCGCGGAACGCTCTGGCGCGACGAGGCTTGGCCAAGTACTTCACCCACAGCACGGGTCATGGAGTTGGGCTTGAGATCCACGAAAGGCCCCGGCTGGGCAAAGGTGAGAAGACGCGGCTCGCCGTGGGTTCCGTGGTCACGGCGGAACCCGGGGTCTACATGGAGGGCTTCGGGGGCGTGCGGGTGGAAGACACCGTCCTGATCGGCCCCGAGGGCCCGGAGATTCTGACCCCTGCGCCGAAGGACCGCTGGATCCTCGCCTGAGGGCTGGGCCGCCCCCCCAGTCCGCATCGCGGGCGCGCAAGTTCACTGCTGAAAAGACCTTACATGCCTGGGAAAAAACCACTCCGAGCAAAGGAAAGTACTGACCGAGGTTGGAGCCTGAAGGAGATTCAGGACCTCATCGACGTCCTTGTGGAGCGCGAGATCACCGAATTTGAGATGGAACAGAGCGGACTCCGGGTCCGGATCAAGCGCGGGGACGCCCAGTCAATGAATCCCGGAGCCGCTTCACTCTCGTTCGCGGTACCTGCTTCACCCGCGCTGGCACCAGCGGGCCCGCCACTGCCGGTTGGCGCGGCCGAAGCCTCGGCGGCTCCCGTCGAGACGTCCACAGAAGCTCCGGAAGGGCTGCACCTCATCAAGTCGCCCATTGTGGGGACTTTTTACTCGGCGCCTGCGCCGAACGCGCCGCCCTTCGTCAAGCTGGGCGACGTCGTGCAAGTCGGACAGGTGCTCTGCGTCATCGAGGCGATGAAACTGATGAATGAAATCGAGTCCGAAGTGGCCGGCGAGCTGGTTCGCGTCTACGTCGAAAACGGACAGCCGGTCGAATACGGCCAATCCTTGTTCGCCATCAAGCCCTCGCATAAGAAGTGAACGTCGGATAACGCGGTCCTCAAGCGGGACTTTGACAATCGACGCGCCGCCAGCCCGGCCAGGTTTTTCGGTCTGGCAGTCCTGATTTTCTGGCGTCACGATGTTCAAAAAAATCCTGATTGCCAACCGGGGCGAAATTGCGGTGCGGGTCATCTGCGCCTGCAAGGAGCTGGGCGTCCGCACCGTCGCCGTCTATTCCGAAGCCGACCGATCCTCGCTCCACGTGCGGTTTGCGGACGAAGCCGTGTGCATCGGCCCGCCGAGAAGTTCTGAAAGCTATTTGAACATTGCGAGCATCATCTCCGCTGCCGAAGTCACCGGCGCCGACGCCGTCCACCCCGGTTACGGTTTCCTGGCGGAGAACCCCCACTTTGCCGAGGTCTGCGAGACTTGCAATCTGGCCTTCATCGGGCCGTCGCCCGAGACTGTCCGGTTGATGGGCGACAAAAACCGGGCGAGGAAGTCCATGAGCGAGCTGGGCCTGCCGGTCCTGCCGGGCTCCGAGGTCGTGCGGTCGGAGGCCGAGGCGCTGGAGTGGGGGAACAGGATCGGGTACCCCGTGATGGTCAAGGCGGCGGCGGGCGGAGGCGGCCGGGGCATGCGCGCCGTGAAGACGCCGGAGGAGCTCCCGCAGGCTTTCCAGTCAGCGCAAAACGAAGCGGCGGCGGCCTTCGGTTCGCCCGACGTTTATCTCGAGAAGTTCGTTGCCTCCCCGCGTCACATCGAGTTCCAGATCCTGGGCGACACGCACGGCAAAGTGATTCACCTCGGCGAGCGCGAATGCACCATCCAGCGCCGGCACCAGAAGGTCCTCGAAGAATCGCCCTCAACTCAAATCGAGCCCGCCACCCGGCAGCGCATCGGGCACCAGCTCGTGGAGGCCCTGCGCGAAATCGGTTATTCGAATGCGGGCACGGTCGAGTTCCTGATGGACGAGGACCGCAATCTCTATTTCCTCGAGATGAACGCGCGCATCCAGGTGGAGCACGCCGTCACCGAAATGGTGACGGGCCTCGACCTGGTCCAGTTGCAGATTCTGATCGCCGCCGGCGAACGGATACCCGTCGAAGGCGAGACGGTGGGCCTGCGCGGCCATTCCATCGAATGCCGGATTTGCGCGGAAAACCCGGAGACTTTCGCTCCCTGCGCCGGGAAAGTGACGGGCTTCCACGCGCCCGGCGGAGCCGGCGTGCGGGTCGATACCGCCGTTTACTCCGAGTCCGTGATTCCCCCTTATTACGATTCGCTGATCGCCAAATTGGTCGTTCATGGCAGGAACCGCCCGGAGGCGATCAGCCGGATGCTGCGGGCGCTGCAAATGTTCATCATCGAGGGAATCGCCACCTCCATCCCCCTTCACGAAAAAATCCTGACGGACCCTGACTTCCGCGCCGGCAAGTTTGACACTCATTTCCTCGCCAGATTTTCTCCGAACGGCGCAGGCTCGAGTTGATGCCGCGGATAGAATCCGCTTTATGAGTTTCGCCCTCCCGCGCCTCTATGCCATAATCGACGCAGCACAGACGGGCAACCGCTCGACCGCCGCCGTTTCCGATGCGCTCCTGGCGGCGGGCGTCAAGCTGATCCAGTACCGCGATAAGCAGGCGTCGTCCCGTGTGCTGTACGAAAACAGCTTCGAGCTGGCAGCGCGGGCAAGGCATGCCAACGCCGTCCTGATCGTCAACGACCGCGCCGACGTTGCGCGGGCTGTCCAAGCGGATGGCGTCCATGTGGGCCAGGACGATTTATCGGTGGAACTGGCGCGGAGGGTCCTCGGGGCGGGTAGGCGGATCGGATGCTCCACTCACCGCCCGGACCAGGTAAGAGATGCGGACCGTTCCTCGGCTGACTACATCGCCTTTGGCCCCATTTTTGAGACCCAGAGCAAGCAGCAGCCCGACCCCGTCGTGGGACTCGAAGGGTTGAGAGAGGCTCGCGGGCTGACGCGCAAACCCTTAGTGGCCATCGGTGGTATTACCCTCGAGAACGCGCGCGCCGTCATTGAAGCAGGCGCGGACTCCGTCGCGGTAATCTCAGACTTACTGAAGCCCGCCGATATCGAGAGCCGGGCGAGGGACTTCTTAAAGCTCTTGGGCGGACTTTGACGGCCTGCGGAGTTCTCCGGCCTCCTGATTTTCCGCTTCACGCGCCGGCGGACCGATCCCGAAGGCGCACCACTCGCCCTTCCAAATGGCATCACCGGTTGCATTGAACACGAGTCCCGAGGACGCTTCAAACGAGCTGGTCAAAGGACTGCGCCTGTTTGACGCCACGACGATCGTCATGGGGTCGATGATCGGCTCGGGGATCTTTATCGTGGCGGCCGACGTCGCGCGCCAGGTCCGCTCGCCCGGACTCTTCCTGCTCGCCTGGATCTTGAGCGGTCTGATGACGGTCAGCGCCGCGGTTACTTACGGAGAGCTTGCCGGGATGATGCCCAAGTCGGGCGGGCAATATGTTTATCTGCGCGAGGCTTTCGGTCCGCTCTCCGGCTTCCTCTACGGTTGGACACTGTTCCTCGTCATCCAGACCGGCACCATCGCCGCCGTCGCCGTGGCCTTCGGGAAATTTCTGGGAGTATTTGTTCCCTGGGTCTCCGCGCAAAACATCCTGATCAACCTGGGCAGCTTCGAGGCCTTCGGACGTCCTATCTCCTTGACGGTTTCATCTCAGCAATTGATTGCCATTGTGGCCTTGTTGTTTTTGGGCGTGGTTAACATCTTCGGGCTCCGCACGGGAGCCTGGGTGCAGAACATTTTTACCGTGCTGAAAGTCGGGGCACTGCTCGGGATTGTGGCGCTCGGGCTGGGGTGGGGGAGCAGCCATGGCTCCGAGGTCGTTCGCACACAAAACGTTCAACGGTTGTGGCAGGGCGTCAGTTGGGACCTGGCAACTCTGACCCTGGTTTCCGTCGCCCTGGTCGGACCACTGTTCTCGTCGGACGCCTGGAACAACGTGACCTTTACCGGGGCCGAAGTCATCAACCCCAAACGGAATCTGCCTCTGGCCCTGTTCCTGGGGACTGCGGTCGTCTGCGCGATCTACCTGGCGTGCAACTGGGCGTACTTGAGCGTGCTGCCATTCTTCGGTTCTCCTCAGGGTGTCGCACCGCTTGAACGCGGAATCCAGTATGCCGCAGAAGACCGGGTGGCGACAGCGGCGATGCAGGTGATCTTCGGACGAATCGGCTCGGGCCTGATGGCTGCTGCCATCATGATTTCAACGTTCGGCTGCATCAACGGCATGACGCTGGCCGGGGCGCGGGTCTATTACGCCATGGCCAAGGACGGGCTGTTCTTTCCCGCCGTGGGCCGGGTCAACTCGAGGTTTCACACTCCGGCCGTGTCACTCATTGTGCAGGCGGTCTGGGCCAGCCTGCTGACGTTGACGGGGACTTACAGCGAGCTTTTGGACTACGTGATTTTCGCGGTGGTTGTGTTCTACATCCTCACCATCGCCGGAGTCTTTGTGCTGAGGCGGACGCGCCCGGACGCTCCTCGGCCGTACCGCGCGTGGGGCTACCCGGTGCTGCCGGCGCTGTACATCCTCTTCGCTCTGTTCGTCGAGTGGGCGCTCCTGACCCACAAGACCGGGCGGAGCGTGGCTGGACTCGCCATTGTGGCGGTTGGGATTCCTGTCTTCTATTTTTGGCGGCGGCGCAGTCAAGCGCGCGCCAAGTAGCGCGCTTGAGCTTGCCGGCCCGGGATATCACGAACGGGTAGTCCGCTAGGCGAGGCTGAAGAAGGAGAAGCGTTCGAAGGGAAAGGGTTGCCTGTTCGACGTCTCAAATTGATTCACGCTGCGTCGCGAAAGTGGAGGGACATACGAGATGGCCAATCTGCTGGCAACGAAGTCGCTTGACTCGATCCGCAGGGAGGCGCAGGAGGCCGGCGAGCACACGCTCCGGCGAGCCC
>WNFB01003561.1_pt1 | contig 13730 bp, 8 predicted proteins | sample 5400501 | NCBI WGS metagenome assembly WNFB01 (sample SAMN13153341, study PRJNA577476) | soil metagenome | isolation source: 200 cm saprolite under Douglas fir tree site 2 hole 1 | place: USA:California | collected 2015-04-18
AGCACGAATCTGCGAGCCGGAGGGTACGGGCGACGGGAAGCGAACTCGATTCAAGCCGTAGTTGATGCCTAAGCGGACGCCGCTGCGGATCTGGATGGCCTGCCTCATAAACTGGCTCAAGAGGGAAAGCGTCAGAAAGCCGTGGGCAATTGTGGTGCGGTAGGGCGATTCGCGCCGCGCCCGCTCGCCATCCACGTGAATCCACTGCCGGTCTTCGGTGGCCTCGGCAAACTGCTGGATGCGCTCTTGCGTGACGCAGAGCCACTCCGTCGTGGCAAGCTCCTGGCCCACAAAGCCTTTCAAAGCGTCCAGACTGTCAAGGACAAGTGGTGGCATGGACATCTCCTGTTTCGCGGCGGCTTTCCCGCTGACCAATACCGCGCCCCGAGCCCGTGATCACGGCGATTTTACCCTCCGGCAGCCGGTTCATGGCTTCCTCCCCGGCAGGGATGGTCGGAAGAGTCCTGCTTTGTCTCAGGTGGCTGGCGTCAGCGATTGGGCCTTCTCATCCGCCGGCCAGTACTTCTTGCGAAGTTCTTTCTTCAAAATTTTTCCCGTGCCTGTCTTGGGCAAACTCTCGAAGAAGTCCACCGATTTGGGCGCCTTGAAGTGCGCCAGACGAGCGCGGCAGAATTCCAGCAGCTCCGCTTCCGTCGCGCGGGCCCCCGGTTTCAGCACCACGAGCGCTTTCGGCACTTCCCCCCATTTCGCATCGGGAACCGGTATGACCGCGACCTCGTAGACGCTGGGATGCGCCGAAAGCGCTTTTTCCACTTCCAGCGAGGAAATGTTCTCGCCGCCACTCACAATGATGTCTTTCTTGCGGTCCACGATCAGAACGTAGTTCTCCTGGTCGATCGTGGCCATGTCTCCGGTGTGAAGCCAGCCATCCCGGATAGCCTGTTTGGTTTCTTCGGGTTTTTGCCAGTAGCCTTCCATCACGCCGTCGGTGCGGGCCACGACTTCGCCGATAGTTTTTCCGTCATGGGGCACGTCGTTCCCCGCCGGGTCCACCACGCGGAGCTCTACACCAGGGATCGCAAACCCGGCCATCGCCTGAGCCGCGTACCGCTGTTCTCCTTCCCATCGAAGCCCCGGCTTCATCGAGGAAATCGTCAGCACCGGCGAAGTTTCCGTCAGCCCGTAGCCGGAAAAGCACGTGCCTCCCAGCTTTTCCTCGACCTCCCGCACCAGGGTCGGGGAAGAGGCCGCCCCGCCAAGCGAGATCCTGCGCAAGCTGCTCAAGTCGTACCTGTGCCGCTCCGGAGAATTGACCAATGCCGTGGCCATGGTGGGCACAAGGCTGCAAGCGTGCACCCGCTCCCGTTCCACCAGCCGGAAGACTTCTTCGGGATCGAACCGATGGATCATCACGTGGGTGCCCCCGAGAAATGTGAGTGAATGCGCAACGCCCCAGCCGTTGGCGTGGAACAACGGAATGGTGTGCAGCTCGACGCTCTCCGGCGAGGTCTGTCTGGCCAGCGCGGCGTAGAGGGCGTGGATGTAAACGTTGCGGTGAGTCAGCATCACTCCTTTCGGGTGAGCGCTCGTGCCGCTGGTATAGAAGAGCTCGGCCAGCGAGTTTTCGTCAAACTCCATGACGTCGCGCCGGCACACCGCGGCGCCAGCCAGAAGATCTTCGTAGTTCTGCGGCGCCAGCCAGCCTGCTTCGGGCCGGCCGTCCAGCAGGAAGAAAGACTCCACCGCGGGAGCCGCGGGTCGAAAAGATTCGACGACGCCGAGAAACTGGCTTTCGAGGAACAGTATTTTCGCGCCCGCATCGGTCAGGATGTAAGCAAGCTCCTGCGGGGCCAGCCGAATGTTCAGGGGAAGCAAGGCGCCGCCGGCTTCCAATACGCCGTAGTACGCCTCGAGGAGCCGGTGGCAGTTGGCGCTGAGGAACGCGACGCGATCGCCCGACTCCACGCCGCAAGCGCGCAGGGCGCCGGCCAGCCGGCCGGCTCGCTCGCCGAAATCTGCGTAGGTGAACCGCAGGTCTCCGCAAACGATCGCGGTCTTGCGCGGGAATTGCTGCTGCGCGTAGCGCAGAAAGCGAACCGGTGTGAGCGGAACGTTCATGACAAACCTCGCTGGGGTCGCGCCACTCCTACCATGACGACTGCCCTCCATCAACCACCAGCACGTGGCCGGTCACGTAGGCCGAGGCATCCGAGGCAAGGAACACGGCGGCTCCCTTGAGATCGTCCGGGCCCCCGAACCGGCCCTGGGGAATCCCCTTCAGCAGCAATTCCCTTCTGTGCTCGATCACCCAGCCGGACATGTGCGTGGGAAACCAGCCGGGAGCGATGGCATTCACCTGGACGTTGTGCCGGGCCCATTTGCACGCCAGGTCTTTGGTCAATGCGATCACTCCGCCCTTGCTGGCATGGTAGCCCGTTGCCTCCATCACTTCCGGCGGGGCGCCCCCGAAACCGGCTACGGAAGCAATGTTGATGATTTTTCCCCGGCCCTGGCCGATCATGATCTTCCCCACCGCTTGCGCGCACAAGAAGGCGCCCGTCAAATTCGTCTCCAGGACCTTCTTCCAATCCTCCAGGAGCATCTTCTCCGGCGGCGCGCCCCAGGAAATGCCGGCGTTGTTGACGAGAATATCTATCTTTCCAAATTCGGCGAGCGCCGTTTCCACCAAGTCCTGGATCTCTTTGGGGTTCGTCACATCGCAAGCGAGCGCCAGAGTCCGAACCCCGAGCTGACGGAGCTCGTCGGCGGCCTGCTGGCAGCGCTCCGCGCGGCGGGCGCAAAGGACCAGGTGCGCGCCCATCTCCGCCAGCCCTTCTGCCATTTGGCGCCCCAAGCCAATCGAGCTCCCGGTGACGATGGCGACACGCCCGGTGAGATCAAAAAGCTGCCGAGTATTCATGCTGAAATCCTGGGCCGAACTTCAAGATCAGACTTGGTCCTATTCGAAGAGACCCCTGGGTCGGAAATGGCTCCGATCTCCCAAGGCGCCTTCAGCGGGATGGACCCCGCATCGAGCAAAGCCCGGTCCGGCTACGCCGTCACACCCTGTTCCCTGTTGAAATCGGCGAACGTCTTGCCTTTTTCGGCCAATTGTTTCAGCAGCGAGGAGGGTTCCCAGAGCTCGCCGTGCTGCCGATGGAATTCGCAGACGCGATCATAGACCTTCTTCAGCCCCACGGTGTCAGCGTACCACATCGGACCGCCGCGATAGCCCGGGAATCCGTATCCGTTGAGGTAGATGATATCGATGTCTACCGCGCGCAGCGCGTACCCTTCTTCGAGAAGGCGCGCACCCTCATTGACCAGCGCATAGATGCAGCGTTCGACGCTTTCTTCGGCCGCGATCTGGCGCTGCGGAATGCCGGCCTCTTCGGCCCACTGGCGCACCAGTTCGGCCACTTCGGGATCGGGAACCGCGCGACGGTTCTCGCCGTACTTGTACCAGCCGGCGCCCGTCTTCTGGCCGTAGCGTCCGAGCTCGCACAGACGGTCCTCGGCGAGCGGCTGGCGTACGCCGGGCTTTTCCAGGTGGCGATATTCCTTGCGGATGCGCCAGCCCACGTCGAGACCCGCGAGGTCCCCCGTAGCCAGCGGGCCCATCGCCATGCCGTAGTCGTACAGCGCGTTGTCCACCGCCTCTACGCTTGCGCCCTCTTCCACGAGGAATTGGGCTTCGCGGCGGTACGGATGGAACATGCGGTTGCCGACAAAGCCGCGGCAGTTGCCCACGAGCACCGCGATCTTGCCGAGCTTCTTCGCAAGCTGCATGCAGGTGGCGATCACTTCTTTGCTGGTCGCCTTGCCACGCACGATTTCGAGCAGGCGCATCACGTTCGCCGGGCTGAAGAAATGCGTGCCGATCACGGCTTGGGGCCGCGATGTGGCCGAGGCGATCTCGTCGATGTCGAGCGTCGACGTGTTGCTCGCCAGAATCGCGCCGGGCTTGCACACGCCATCGAGCTCGCGGAAGACTTCCTTCTTGAGCGCCATGCTCTCGAACACGGCCTCAACGACCATGTCCACGCTCGCGAAACCGTCGTAGCTGAGCGTCGGCTGAATCAGCTTCAGGCGTTCATCGGCGAACTGCTGCGTGAAGCGGCCACGCTTGACCGAATTCGCGTAGTTCTTCTGAATGGTGGCCAGCCCGCGATCGAGTGCCGCCTGGTCGACCTCCCTGAGCAGGACGGGGATGCCGGCGTTCGCGAATACCATGGCGATGCCCCCGCCCATCGTTCCGGCGCCGACGATGGCCGCAGCGTTCACCGGGATAATGGGTGTTTCTTTCGGAATGTCCGGGATCTTGGCCACTTCGCGCTCGCCGAAGAATACGTGAATGAGCGCCTTCGACTGATCGGAGAAGAGGCAGTCGGTGAACAGCCTCTGCTCCGCCTGACACCCTTCCTCGAAGGGCAGCTTGGTGGCGGCTTCAACGGCTTCGATGGCCGCGAGCGGCGCCTTCATGCCGCGCTGCTTCTTGCGCGCAGTCTCGCGAGCGGCGGCGAAGATGGGGGCGTTCTGCTCCGGCGTGCCGAGCTTGTCGTTGCGCTGGCGGGTCTTGGGTGCAGGCTTTCCGGCGATTTCGCGCGCGAAAGCCACAGCGCCGGCCAGTAGGTCGCCCTCAATCAGCCGGTCGACAATGCCAAGCCTCAGCGCTTCCTGCGCCTTGATCGGATTGCCTTCGGCGCACATCTCGACGCCTTTCGCGACGCCCGCGAGCCGAGGGAGGCGCTGTGTCCCGCCCGCGCCGGGGATAATGCCCAGTTTCACTTCGGGCTGGCCGACCTGCGCGCTGGGAACGGCCACGCGGTAGTGCCCGGCCATCGCCAACTCCAGGCCGCCGCCCAAGGCCGCCCCGTGAATGGCCATCACTACCGGCTTGCGGCAATCTTCGATCCGCAGCAGCAGGGGAAGAAACCCCGCGCCACGGCTCTTGCCCGAGGTGATCTTGCCGAATTCCTTGATATCCGCGCCAGCGACGAAAGTCCGGCCGCCGCCAATGAGCACCGCAGCCTTTACGCTGTCGTCTTGATTGATCTGCTCGATGGCCTCGGAAATCCCCTCCGGCACGCCGGGGCTCAGAGCGTTCACGGGCGGATTATTGATCGTAACGATGGCAATGCCGTTGGCTCTTGTGAGTTGGACTAGGTCGCTCATCACAGTCATTCTCTCCCGTTGAACTCATCTGCGTTTTGGGCCCGCGGCGCCCCGGCGTCGATCACCAGCCGGGCGATGCGCTCGCGATGGAAGGTCGCATCGCCCAGCGCCGTCTCTGACGCTTTCGCGCGCCGGTAATACAGGTGTAAGTCGTTCTCCCAGGTAAAACCCATGCCGCCGTGGATCTGAATCCCGCGATTGCCCACCGTGCGGCAGGCGTCGCTGGCATACGTCTTGGCAATCGAGACGGCCACGGCGGCGTCGGGCGTGTTCTCTTCGAGCGTCCACGCAGCATAGTAGGCCGCCGAGCGCGAACTTTCGGTCTCCAGGTACATGTCCGCGCACTGGTGCTGCACTGCCTGGAACGCCCCGATGGGCTTGCCGAACTGCTTCCTCGTTTTGGCGTATTCGACGCTGATTTCAAGCGTGCGCTGCATCCCGCCCACCATCTCGGCGACCAGAGCGGCGGTCGCCACGTCGAGGGCCTTTGCCAAACCGGCCCCGTTGCCGAGCTTCTCGGCGGGCGTGTTGTGGAACTGCACCGAATAGAGCTTGCGCGTGAGATCCATACCTGACATCGGCGCGATTCGGATGCCGGCAGACTGGGCATCAACGACGAAGACGCCGTTGCGCGCCACGACGATCATCGAGCCGGCCCCTGCGGCGTCAGGCACAAACAGTTTTTCGCCCGTCAGCTTTCCATTCACAACGGCAATCTGTGCATCCGCGGGATCCCAGCTCGCGCTGGCTTCGAGCATCGCGACCGTGGAACGCTCCTCGCCCCGGCAGATGGGCGCCAGGTATTTCTTCTTCTGCTCGGCAGTGGCGGCGGCGTCAAGCACGGCGCCGGCCAGCGCGACGGTGGAGAAGAACGGTCCGGGCAAGAGCGCGCGCCCCGCCTCTTCCATCAGGAGAATGAATTCGACCTTGCCGAGACCCACGCCGCCGTACTCCTCGGGGAAAATGATGCCGGTAAACCCCTGCTCGGCCATCTTCGACCACAGGGCGGCATCGTAAGCAGTGTCGGTTTCCATGAGGCGCCGGACCGCCGCGATCGGGCACTCGCCCGCGAAAAACCTGCGCGCGTTGTTTCTGAGAATCTGTTGGCTCTCGCTCAATCCGAACTGCATCGCGTTTCCCTTAGTAGCTCCTGGGCAGGCCGAGCACGAAGTGTCCAATGATGTTGCGCTGGATCTCCGACGTTCCGGCTTCGATCGTGTTGCCGCGCGAACGCAGGTATCCGTAGGACCAGATGCCCTTGTCGATGGCGTGGTCGTCGGGTGCGCCGAGCTGCCCGTACGGGCCGAGCAGCTCCTGAGCGACCTGCTGGAACCGCTGGTTCAGCTCGCTCCAGAAGATCTTTTGGATCGATCCTTCGGGGCCGGGCACGCCGGTGGCGCTGATCCGGCTGAATGCACGCATCTGGTTGAGGCGCATGATGGCAATCTCGGCGTAGCATTGCGCGAGCTTCTGTCGTATGAGCGGGTCTTGGGCGGCGGGGCGTCCGTTGCGGTGGAGGGTGCGGGAGAGTTCAATGAGGCGATCCATGTTGCGCTTGTAGATGATCTGGAGACCGGCGCCGAACGTGCCGCGCTCGTGCATCAGCGTGCCGATGGCCACATCCCAACCCGCATTCACCTTGCCAAGGACGTTTTCGGCCGGCACGCGCACGTCGCGCAGGAACAGTTCGTTGAACTCGGCCTCGCCGGTCATCTGGCGCAAGGGGCGGACGTCCACGCCGGGCGTCTTCATGTCCACCAATAGGACCGTGAGGCCCTTGTGCTTGGGTGCATTCGGGTCCGTGCGTACGACGAGTTCACACCAGTCCGCCACCCAGCCGTAGCTAATCCATACCTTCTGACCGTTGACGACGTAGTGGTCCCCATCCAAGCGCCCTTCGGTGCTTAGGCCGGCGAAGTCTGACCCGGCGTTCGGTTCGGAAAAGCCCTGACACCAGATCTCCTCGGCGCTGAGAATCTTCCGCAGGTAGCGCTTCTTTTGCGCTTCCGTGCCAAAGGCGATGATGGTGGGCCCGATCAGCCCCAGGCCGAGGACGTTGGCCATCGGCGGCGCTCCGGCCCGTGCCATCTCCTGCCAGAAGATGACCTGTTGCATCAGGCTGGCGCCGCGGCCGCCGTACTCCTTCGGCCAGGAAATGCCGGCCCAGCCGCCTTCGTAGAGCTTGCGTTGCCAGACCCTCAGATACTCGAAGCGCGTTTCAAGCGATTCCTCTCGCCGCTCGTCCCAGTCCTTGGGAACATTGGCCTCGAGCCACGCGCGCAATTCGTCGCGGAACTGCAGTTCTTCCGCGGTCAGATTCAGATCCATGTAGGGAACTCCTTCATCTCGTTGGCACGCCCGCTGCTTTATTCAGAGCCTGAGGGGCTCTCTGCGCCCTCTGCGACAGATGAAGCCAGGAAGACAGCGGCGCCGTAACAGTGACCTCCTCTAAGATCGGACTTGGTCCTTCTCGGAGAGGCTCTTGGGCCGGGATATGGCTCCGATCTCCCAAGGCGCCTTCAGCGCGATGGACCACTCCAGCAAAGCCGGGCCCGGCGCGCCCAGCCAGCCGGGAAGTGCCTGGCCCAAGCCATCGCAGTCTGCCACACGTTTGGCCCAAATGCCAAAGGCCTCAGCCAAGCGGCAAAAATCAGGATTTTTCAGGGAGACCTCGTGGGTGTGGCCGAAGCGAAAGCGTTGCAAATACCCGATCACTCCATAAGCGCTGTCGTTCACGAGCAGGATCTTTACCGGCAGCCCGTGCTGCGCCAGGGTGGCCAGCTCGTGCGAAGTGTATTGAAAGCCGCCGTCGCCGGACACACAGACCACCTGCCCAGACAGGCCGTAGCGCTGCGCGGCACAGGCCGCTCCGATGGCTGCAGGCAGCCCGTAGCCGAGCGCCCCCGACCCGGAAGGATACAAAAAGGTGCGCGGCTCAAACACAGGAAAAAACGCCGCGGCCCAATAGTTCAGAATGGACTGGTCGTGAGCCACCACGTCCCCCCGGCCGAGCGCCTCGCGGAGCCGTCTGAGCGCCGCGTAGCCATCTGCCCCAAGCGCGCAGAGCCGTTCCCGCTCCCGAGCCCTGGCCTTGGCGGTGTCCCACCAGCCCGCTCGCGGCGCCGCCCGGGCAAGCAAGCCCCGCGCGATAGTGTTGAGATTTCCAACCAGCCCGGCCGTCACCGGAAACCGGCGTCCAATGCGGGCAGCGTCTTCGTCGGCTTGAAGGTGCCGTGCCGGAAGCTGGAGCCTAAAGTGCCCGGTGTCAAACTCGGTGAACCGCGCCCCGAAAGAAATCAGCAGATCGCTTGCCAGCAGCAACTCTTGCGCCGCCCCGAGACGCGCGATGCAGCCCATCGCCAGAGGATGGTCGTCGGGGATCAGCCCCTTGCCGCCAGTCGTGGTCAACACCGGCGCCTGCAACGTCTCCGCCAGCTTTCGAACCGAGCTGGCGGCATCGTCGCGCAGCGCGCCGGAGCCCAGGAGAATTGTCGGGCGCTGACTTTGCCCGACGTGCGCCGCCGCCTCTGCGATTTCTCCTTCAGAGGGGACCGCCGCTGTTTTCCCTGGTCCCTCGGGAAAACCGGCGGCCACTGGCGCGGAAAGGAAATCGTGAGGGATTTCGATAAAGGCGGGCCCCGGCGTTGGGCCATAGAGCACTTCCGCGGCTCGCGCAACTGCTTCGGGGATGGCGTCAGGCGACGTTACGCGCAGGGCCAACCGCGTGAGGGGTTGGAAGATGTCCAGCTGTCGCGGAGTCTCGTGCAGCGCGCTGCAAGGCTTATCCAGCAACGGGGAGGCCACATTGGTGCCGATCAAAAGGACGGGTGTGTTGGTCTGAAGGCTTTCGAGCAGCGGCACCAGAGTGAACAGATTGCCGGGCCCGGTCGAGGCGAAGACAGCGGCGGGACGTCCGCTGCGTCGTGCGAAGCCGTCGGCGGCAAACGCGGCCGCTTGCTCGTGGCGTACCGTCCAGTGCTGAAAGCTCGGCTGCTGCCGCAACGCCTCATAAATCGCTAGGTTGTGAATGCTGGGGACGCCGAACCCCGCGGTAATTCCATACCTGAGCAGGGCTTCCACTACGGCCTGCGCGCCGGTGAACTGCGTAGGTTTGGACATTATGCGACGGGCTGGCGAAGGCTTATGGTGGAAACGTTCGCTGACCTGGATGAAGTGCCGGAAAGGCAACGCGCCCGCTTGCATCGTGCCCTGAGGCTTCCGGCCCGTCCCGGCTCAACTCGGCAAAGACACCAGCGAAACGATCCGTACTTGGTCCTGGTCCTCCCCTGCAATCCTAGAAGCTCAAGCGCAGGCCGAGCTGAATCTGCCGCTTGGGCAGCGCCGCAGTAAAGCCCAGCGGCTGGCTCGGCGAGAACTGGCTACTTCCGTGCAAATTAAAGGGTGGGGGGATCACACCCACCGTATTGTTGACGGCCGCAAAGTTCGTCCGGTTGAAGAGGTTGAATCCTTCGGCCGTCAGTTGCAGGCGCGCCTTCTCGCCTAAGCCAATCTGCCGCGTCAAGCGCATGTCGAACGTCCAAAAGTTGGGGCCAATACCCGTATCGCGGCCCGCCCCTGGCGACCGGTCCGTCGTCGAATGCCGGTCCCCGTTAACCTCGGTCCCGGTCACGAGATTGAAAGGACGTGCGCTATTGCCCCGCACGATGGGCGAAAGCGTGAAGCCCGAGAAGATGCGCGCGGCCAGGCCGGCGTCGCGCCCGCCCGTCCAAGGGGACTCCAGCACGGCCGCAACGACGAGCTTGTGTCTCTGGTCGAAGGGAGAAAGCGCGCGTTCGGCGCGCAGGTTCGTTTGATCGTTAGCTTCGAAGTCGCTGTTGAAATCGGTCACGTCGTCAATGGCCTTGCTGTAGGTGTAATTCCCAAACAGGCTGAAATGCTGACCGAAGCGCTTGTTCACTTCGATGATGCCCCCGTCGTAGAAGGCTTTGCCGCTGGACTCATACTGTTGGCCTAGCAGAAGCGCCGGATGCACAAAGCAACCTGGGCCACACAGATCCCATCGCTTGATCCTGATGCCCGCCGGTCCAGTGGGCACGTCACCACACGTTGTTCCGCCCGCCGCGAGACAAGCCGGCGTCTTGAAGTTGCTGGGGTCGAGCAGGTTCGTGTCGCGGGCGCGGGTCACTTTAAGCGTGCGCGAGTGGATGTAGCTGAGCGAAATCGAGAAGTTCCGCCCCAGCTCGCGTTCGATCCCGAACTCGGCCTGTTGCGAGTAGGCGTTCTGGTAGTTGGGGTCACTGCCGAAGATCACGCTAAGGGGAGGAATGGGGCCGTTGTGGGTGACGTTGATGCCAAACAGGTTTTTTAGATCATCCTGCGTGATGCAAGCTTCCCCTGTCGGAGTTCCGCAGCCGATCTTTCCCTTGGCGAACAAGGTCTGGAAGATGGGAGCACTCCCTGGGAAAGCGGAAAAGATCAGGGCAATTTGCCGGAAGCAATCGACAGTGCCGGACCCGCAAGTCACGAACGGGTCCGTAACCTGCTGATTGCCCTTCGTGCGGTCCACTGCGTTCAGGTACCGCACTACAGAGTCAATCTGATTATAGATCGGGGAGTAGAAAATCCCGTACCCTGCGCGAACTACCGTCTTGTGGTTACCGAACGGATCCCAGGCGAGAGAAACGCGAGGAGCAAAATTGTCCGTGTCGGAGCGGAGGGGTGCGTAGCGCTTATCCAGTTCGTACCGGATGCCGTAGTTGAGGGTGAGGTTGGACCGAAGGGACCACGAATCCTGCCAGTAGCCGGCGATCAATGGATTCGCATCCGCGATCACGCCGCTGCCAAAACCCTGAATGTAACTCTGAGGCAAGCCCAACGCGGCCGCTTGCAGTCCATTCAAACTGGCTCCGCTCGAAAGACCGCATGCGTTGGTCCCCGATGCTGGCGTCACCAGGCACGGGCTGAGCACCACCCCGGGCAAGTCGCCAAAAAAGAATCGGCCGGGAAAGTAGGTGTGAGAGTTGGTGTGATTGCCGCGGACCAACAGGGAAGCGCCGGTCTTCATCTTGTGCCGGCCTCGGATGAAGGTAAAGTTGTCGGCGGCTTCATAGCGGTGGGCAATGGTGCGCGACGGCAAGAAGATGTTGCGCCCAAAGGAGCCGAAGCCGTTGATTTCAAGCTGCGGCCCACCCGGATCGTTGGGGATCACGTTGAACTTATAGTAGATGAACTGCGCGCGGGCTTCATTCGAGGTCTGTGGGCTGAATTGATGGAACCAGCCCCCCACGATCGTGTTGCTTGTGGGCGTGCTGACCTCGTTGCCCTGTGAAAAGCCCACCAGCGCCTGCACGTTCGGGTTCTGCTCGATGTCCCGCCCGTAGTTGTAGCGAAAGAAGACCTGATTGTTCGCGCTGAAGACGTGATCCAGCCGGGCAGATCCAAGGTCTTGCGTGGCTTGGAACGGAAAGAGCCCGGCGTTGGTGATAAACTGCCTCACCCAAAACTGTTTCAAGGCCTGTGACGGTCCCGCGACCCTCGGATCCACAGTCAGAATGCTGCGGAGTGTGGCGGCACACGTGGATGCGGGCACCATTGCGGCCGGCGCCGGCTGGCATTGCACCAGGGCCGAACCTCGTGCTGTCAGCGCGCTCAGAACGGCCGCCTGGTTGGAACTCTGTCCGGGGAGTCCTGAGGTTAGAGCAAAAAGAGAGCCGTCTGTCAGTAGCGAGACCGGAGTCGATTCATCCCGGCGCAGGCCTTCATAAGCGAGGAACAGGAACGTCTTGTCCTTCTGAATCGGGAAACCGATCGAGCCGCCGAATTGCTGGCGGCTCAGAGTAGGCTTGACCGGCGTGCCTTTGGCAGTGAGACTGAAATCGGTGAAATTGGTCCCGTCCTTGAGGGCCGGAGTTTTGGCAAACGGGTCCTGCGCGTCCAGGGCGTCGTTCCGGAAAAAACCGTAGCCGCTGCCGTGAATGTTGTTTGTGCCGGATTTCGATACGATGTTAATGGAGGCACCGCTGGCCCCCCCCAACTCCGCCGAATAGTTGCTGCGGTTGATCTGGAACTCCTGCACGGCATCCTGGTTCAAGGTCAGCAGGACGCCCCCGGCATCATCGTTGGCCTCGCCCCCGTCTACCGTGACGCTGTTCCCACGGCCATTGCTCCCATAGAAGGAGAGTCCGCTCTGCGGTGTTTGCTTGACGCGGATGACGCTCGCTGTGCTATCGGCCATGGTAGTGGAATCGGTCACGCCGGGCGCTAGCAGGGTATACGTCAGGTAGTCGCGGCGGTCGATGGGCAAGTTGCGAATGTACCGTTCTTCGATGGTATCCGCCTGTTTGCTTTTTTCCGTGTCCACCAGCGGCGCTTCCGCGGTCACCTCGACCTGCGTCGTCAACTGCGACACCTTTAGCTGGAAATCCAAGATGACCGTCTGCCCGACGGTGACGCTCACGCCCTTGCGGACCTCGCGCTGAAATCCTGCCAGCTCCGCGCTTACGTTGTAGATCGCTGGCGGCAGTCCCGTCACCCGATACTGACCGTTGTCGTCGCTGGTAGTGGTGCGCCGGAAACCCTTCTCGGTTTCCACCGCCACGACCGTCACTTTCGGCAACACCCCGCCTGAAGGGTCGGTTATGGTTCCCTTGATATCGCCTGAGGCGCCGACACCCTGCGCGTAAGCTACGGGAGTGGCTAGCGCGAGTGAAACAAACAGAAACAGCACCACATGGATGGATTTCACGGCTCCTCCTTTTGCAGGCTCAAGCGCTTCACAAAGGTACTTATGGGTCTGCCCCATGACGTTTGTCGGCCCCCGCATGAAACTCGGCTCCCCAACACCGGAACGGCCCGATGGCCTGGTTGCTAGTCCGTTCCGAGCCCAGTAACGCGCATCGAATCCTGGCGACGGGGTACAATCCTATGAGCCCAAGGGTCCCACGACCAAGCCTAAAACCCTCTGGACTTCTTCGAGTTTCCCTGGCACGTCACCCCACCCCAGCGGTTCGATATTGTGATAGTCCGTATCACATAAGAGTGACTAACGTCAAGACCAAACCGGGCCCGCCCGTCCGGGAGCCGCAGCGTCACGGCTGGACGCCACACAGGAAAAACTCCACGGCGCTGCCCACCCGCTCGCTCAGTGCATGGGGCCCCGTGAGGTCCACGGCCCATTGGCGAACCACGGTGTGGTAGAGCCCTTCCATGAACTCGGCGAGATGAACTACGGGAAAGGCGCGAGTCACCTCACCACACTTTTGGCCCTCGGCGAGAATCTCTCGAAGCAGGCCGATTGCGACTCCCTCGGGTCCGCGCATGTCCGGCGAACGGACTGGGTCCATTGCCCCGGCCAGCACCACCGCTTGCCACAGCGGCCGGTCGGCCTCTGTTTCCCGCGCCAAGGCCTGATACAATCGGCGCAAGCGCTCAGCGGTGGTAGCTTTGCTGGAAAGTTCGGATTTCAGATGTTCCGCGATGCAAGCGAAGCCGCGCCGGCCAACGTCGCGCAGAACGGCATCCTTGCTCGGAAAATAACGGAAAAAAGTTGGCTGGCTGATTTCGAGAATCTGGACGATATCATCGACGCGGGTGTTTTCGTAGCCGCGTTTGCGGAACAGCCGAAGGGCAGTGTC
>WNFB01003562.1_pt1 | contig 13730 bp, 13 predicted proteins | sample 5400501 | NCBI WGS metagenome assembly WNFB01 (sample SAMN13153341, study PRJNA577476) | soil metagenome | isolation source: 200 cm saprolite under Douglas fir tree site 2 hole 1 | place: USA:California | collected 2015-04-18
CGGAGGCCATGCCCTACACCACGCCCACCGGCGGCATTTACGATAGTGGCGATTACCCGACCGGTCTGCAGAAGGTGCTGCAGCTGGCCGACTATGAGAATCTGAAGCGCGAGCGCGACAAGGCTCGCGCCGAGGGACGGCTGTTCGGCATTGGCGTGGCCACCGTAGTCGACCCATCCGTCTCCAACCTGGGCTACGTTACCGTGGCCATCGATCCCAAGATCCGCGCCCGCGACGACTACCTGCCCAAATCCGGCGCTATGGAGACAGCCGCGGTCAAGATCGACACCCTGGGCGGTGTCACGTGCCTGGTCAATACAACGCCGCAGGGCCAGGGACATGAGACGCTGGTTTCGCAGATCGTGGCCGACGAGATCGGCGTCCGGCCTGAGGACGTGAACGTGGTCACCGAGTTCGACACCTTCAATCGTGTGTGGAGCATCGCCTCGGGCACTTATTCCAGCCGCTTCGCGTCGATTGGCGCCAGCGCGTTCGGGGTGGCCGCCCGTAAGCTGCGCACCAAGCTCATCCATATCGCCGCCCACCTGCTGGAGGCCAATGCGGCGGACATGGATGTGGAGGATGGCCAGGTCTACGTTAAGGGCACGCCCGAGCGCAAGATCTCCATCAAGCGCCTGGCCGGCATCTGCCATTGGAACCCCACTCAGCTGCCGGAAGATATGGACATCACGCTGGAAGCGATGCACGTCTACAGCTTCCCGCTGGCGAAGCCGCCCGACGAGCACGACCGGGTGAACTCGTCCAATACGTACGGCTTCATCGGCGAGGTCGTAGCGGTGGAGATCGACCGAGAGACGCGCGAGGTCCAGATCAAGAAGTACGCCACGCTGCACGACGCCGGCACGATCATGAACCCAACGATCGTGGAGGCCCAGATTTACGGCGGCGCCATGCACGGCATTGCCGGGGCGCTGTACGAGGAGTTGTCGTACGGGCCCGACGGGCAGATGACGGCAGCGTCTTTCATGGACTACCTGGCGCCGACAGCCTGCGAAGCCGTGGACCTGGACATCGGACACATGGAGTCGCCGTCGCCGATTACGGCATTAGGATCGAAAGGCCTGGGCGAAAGCTCGACCATGACCGCGCCAGCCGTGATTGCCGGAGCGGTGGCGGACGCCCTCAAGCCGCTGGGCATCGACGTTCGCGAGCTGCCGCTCAGCCCGGACCGCGTGTTCAGCCTAATGGAACAGGCGGCAAGCTAGCAATCGTTACCGGCAGGACCACGCTGGTGTCACCGCGATCGGTTGGCAGGCGCGCGCCGCTGGCGAGGTCGTACAGCCCGATCTCCAGCCGGTAATTGCCGGCAGGCAGCGCCGACACGTCCAGCAAGTGGTTGTCGGGTACCTCTACGCCACCGCTGAGGAGCGAGGTTGGAAACGCTCCGCCGCCGGGCTGGGCGTCGTGTTGGGCCACTTGCTTGCCATCGGGCGAGACCATGTGCACGAACACGGTGTAATCCTTGCTCGGCGGTACGCTGGCGTTCCAGTGCAGGGTAATCCGCAGCTGGCCTCCAACCTGCTCGATAATGTGGCCGCTGAGCTGAAGGTTGTCTTTGAATCGGACCCCGTCCTCCGCAGCAGGCGCCTGTAAGCCGACCGGTAGGACCAGGAAACGGCCGAGTGTCACGGTCTCATTGGCCAGGCGCTGGCCATCGCCACCAATCGCCGGCAAGTGATCCCCGGGCGGCGCGGGATCGATCGCGCTCAGCAGCAGCGTCTGGGCGCCGAGCATGTCCGGCCGCACGCGGATGCGGTGTCGGTCGCGCACGACCTGGCCTGGCTGCCAAGCAGTCATTGGGGCACGGCCCTCATCCGGCACCGACTGCTCCTTCCAGGTCAGCCTGCTTAGGGCGTCGACCGCGGCCACGTCGGTGGCATAGTCCTTGGGGATGGGCGCCAGGGCCCGCCAGAACAGGTCCACCTCAACCGTGTCCCCGGGCTTGCTGTGGAGCCGCGCCGGGGTGCCATAGCCTACCAGCTGCAGCGCCTCTCCGAAGCGCACCTCGGTAGGATGCTCGATGGCCCCGCTGTATGGGCCGAGGGGGGCATACGCCGGCCTCACCAGCAGCGCGATGGCCCCGACGTTCAGGACCAGCAGCAGGCATGGGATGGCGACTAAAAGCCCCGATTGCCGGCGTACGAGACGGTACAGGCCGGCCGTCGCGATCAGCGCCAAGGCGGGGTAGGCTGGGAACAGCAGCCGCCACTGGTCGGCGGCTGTGTTTATCTCGACCCAGCGAGCGAGGGCCACGAAAAAGCCCACGGGCCAAAGCAGCACGAGCCAGTGCTGGAGCTTGAGACCGTTCACGGCCAGCCTCCGCACGGCCACCAAGATGCCGCCGAGAACTCCCCAGCCACCCACGACAGCCGACAGCCAGTACCAGAACCAATGGACGGGTAGGTTCGCCCAACCGAACACCGCCAGGCCGGTGTACCAGCGCTCCAGCAGCCGAACCACGGCCGAGTGGAAGTCGAGGGGCACCTGGCGCAGCATCGCCCCCGTCGCCGGCAGCATGGCGCTCCAACCGAGCGGATCGCCCAGCAGCGCCCAATTCCGCACGTACCACCAGCCTGCCACCACCACCGCCAGGCCGGCGGCCAAGCCAACATCGCCGAACGCTCCGGGAGCCTTGGCGCGCCGCAAGCGCACGGCGTGAACAGTCATGAACGCCAGCGCGATCCCCACGGCTGCCAGTCCGCTCAGCTTGGATAGCGCCGCTGCGCCCAGCGCAACGCCCAAGAGCGCTGCCGTCCACAGCGAAGGCCCGCGGTTCAGCCAGCGCAGCAGCAGATACAGCGCCGCGGCTGATAGCGAGCCGATGGCGTTGTCCGCGTTCAGCGCACCTCCCAGGAACAGCAGTTGCGGGACGAGACCAGCCGTCGCCGCCGCAAGCCAGGCCAATGGCGCCGACAGGCCGAGCTCGACCGCGCAGCCATAGGTCGCCAGCACCGTCAGCGCTACGAACAGCAGGTTGGCGAGCCGCATCAGGTGCAGCCCCAGCAGCGCTCCCGTCCAAGGGAAGGCCTCGCGTGATGAGTGGAGATACAAGTTGGCGTTCCCGAAGTCGGTGGCGTTCTGGAAGGGGTTGTGCTGGGACTCCCAATCGGGCAGGTTGGCCGGCTGGCGCCCGGCTATCCAGGCAAAAGGCGCTTCGACCAGGTAGTACAACGGCGGCTGGCTGAACTCAGGCTGGAGGGGCGGCGGCTCGTCGCCTTGCAGCGGGATGCCGCGGCCGTCGAGCAGCCACTCGACGTAGGCGTAGTGGCCGGGCTCGTCCGGGGCCTCGAATGGCGGATCTACGATGGAATAGACCGCGGCGAGCAGGCAGCAGACGGCGACCAGTCCGGACAGCGCGGCGCGTCTCCCTCTCCCGCCGGTGCGGGAGAGGGCCGGGGTTAGGGATCCTCGAGCGGCGGCCACCCTTACCCTCTCCCGCCAGCGGGAGAGGGGACAGTTAGCTCGACAGCATTGTCCGCAAGGCGAAAGCCCGCTTGGTCGATAGCCAGCGCTCGCTTGGCAGGCGCTGCTCGGTCGTAGAGACCAACCAGCACGCGCAGCGTCTGGCCGCGTGCGTCTGGCGGCAGCGGGAGGCGCCGCTCGTCGTAAACGCGGCTGCCCGGCGGCCAATCCCGTGGCGGCAGCAGGCCCGCGATGGGATAGCCGTCGCTCTGAACGATCGGCTGGGGCGCTTCGCCCGCGACATGGGCGAAGACGGTGTAGTCGCCCGGCGCGCTGGCTATCGTGCGCCAGACGAGGTGGAGGACCAGCCCGTCGCCATCAGCCGCGGCACGTGCCTGCTCAAGGACAGCCCAGTCGCCGAAGCGAGCAGTGGGCGTGGCTGACTCGGCTCCAGGTCGCTCGACCCGGCCCGCGTACTCCAGCCGCAGGGCGCCCGGTTCGAAGCGCGTCACATACACGCCGCCGCCTTTGGCGATGCTGGCGGAGATGTCGCGCAGGCCGCCGTGCTGGCCCTGCAGGCCGTAAGCTTCATCCCAGGGCCTGGCGACGTCGTCATAGGCCACCGAATCGATCGGTAGGCGCTCGCCGGTCGCGGCGGCGATCTCCAGGTCAAGGCCAAAGTAGTCCGGCAGCATGGTCACGCCGGAATGGCCAAGTAGGAAGTCGGACTCTTTGGGCCCCAGGAATGCCGGCACGTTCACGTAGGTGCGGCCTGCCTCCGGGCCCGACTGCGCTGCCGTGGCAACGACCTGACGGACCAGCGCGGCCCCCTGATCCAGCAGCCGCTCGCGGATACTGACGAACAGCCAGCTTTGCGCCAACATGGCCAGCATCGCTGCCGAGCCGAGGATGCCCCAGCCCGAGAGGCGCTGCGGTGCAAGCGCGCAGGCCCACAGCAGGGCGATGCCCGCTGAGGCAGCGTAGAGCAGGCGCGGCGCGTCGATGACGTAGTTGGGCCAAGGCAGCAGCAGACAGGGCAGCGCTAGCGCTGCCGCGATCCACAGCAGCGCGAAGCCGGCCACCGCGAGCTGTCGGCGGATGGCAGCGAGGGCGAGCAGCGCGGCGACGATCAGGGCTGAGACGAGGACCACCTCAGCGACGTCATTCCCGGCCCGCGGCAGATGGCCGAGCAGCATGGTGAACGGGTAGCCCAGCATCTGCGCGAAGTAGGCGGCGTTCAGCTGAAGCGATGGCACATCCAGCTTCGGCGTCGACGGCCAGCGCGGCACGGCTAGCCATATCGCCAGGAACACCAGCGTCTCGCCCGCAAACGCGGCCGGCCACCGGGGCCATCCCAGCTTGCCGATCTTTCGTTGCAGCAGGAGCTCGAGTCCAATCGCGGCTGGCGTGAGCAAGGCGGCAGTGCCCTCGTGCGTCAACAGCGCCAGCCCGGCGCAGGCCAACGCCCCGGCTAAGCGCGGGCGGCTGCCCAGCGCTCGCCCGTCCCAATACAGCACCGCCGCCGCCACCGCCCACAGCGCGGCCAGCGAGTGAAACAGCGAGTCCACGAAGCCGACGACCTGATAGCTCAGCGGAAACAACACGAACAGCGCGGCCGCGAGCAGGCCCGCACCCCGGTTCAGGAGACGTCGCCCAAGCTGATACACCAGCCAACCGCAAATGATGTGGCTGGCCACGGAGAGGCCATGCAGAACAGCGAAATCGTTGCGGCCCAGCAGCTCGTAGCAGCCTTTCCAGAGCAGCAGCGTGACCGGCCGGAAATAGGGAGAGGGCCCGGCGTTGGTCAGGACATCGAGCCAGCTGCGCTCGGTGGCGCGAGGAAGGTCGAGCGCCGCGTCGAACATAATGCCAGCCTGCAGCGAGCTGCCGTAGGCGGCGAGGGTTAGGCCAATGCACACGGCCCACGGCAAAACCGTTCCTCGCCGGAGGAGCAGTTTTGCGGGCACCGCGATATTGTGGCAGGCGTACGATAGGCGGCATGCCCAGCAGCTACTGAGCCATGGCCATTACCGTCGTCAGCAGCACGATTACCCAGGAGCTGGCGGACTTTTGCGCTCGTTTGCGCTTCGACCGACTGCCCGCGGAGGTTGTGGAGCGTACAAAGGACCTCCTTCTCGACCACCTGGGCGTCTGCTGGCGAGGCATGCAGGCGGACTCGAGCGCCGCTGTGCTGCGCGCCGCACGCGCCCTCGCCGACGGCGGGCGCAGCACCGTCGTTGGCCAGGCCGAGCGACTGTCGCCCGCATGGGCGGCGCTGGTCAATGGCACTGCCGCGCACGCCATCGAGATGGACGATGTGGCCTCGAAGTCTTCGCTGCACCCCGGCGTGCCCGTGTTCCCGGCGGCACTCGCGCTGGCCGAAGAGCTCGATGCTTCGGCCGAAGCGCTGCTGGTGGCGGTGATCGTTGCCTATGAAGTGGTCATGCGCGTGGGCAATGCGTTGAATCCGGCCTCGGCCTATAAGCGCGGCTTCCATCCGACCGGCGTGGCCGGCGCTTTCGGAGCCACTGCGGCCGCGGCCTCGCTGCTGGGCCTGGACGCGGAGCGGTTCGCAAATGCGCTGGGTATCGCGGGGACGATGGCGTCCGGCTCGATCGAGTACCTCAGCGGCGGCGCCTGGACGAAGCGCCTTAATGCCGGCTGGGCCGCGCACTGCGGCGTGGTGGCCGCACGGCTCGCGACCGAAGGGTTCACCGGCCCAGCAACGGCCATCGAAGGCCCGCTTGGCCTGCTGCACGCCTACTCCGACGAGCCCAATGCGAATGAGGCAATCGCGGGCCTGGTGGAGAGCTATCAAGTCATGCGGGTCTCGATCAAGCCTTACGCCTGCTGCCGTTACAACCATGGGCCGATTGACTGTATGCTCCAGCTTCGTCGCTCGGTTTCGGACCTGGACGCCATCGAGGACATCCGGCTGGGCGTGCTGAGCGGCGGCTACCTGCTGGTGGCCGATCCGATCGATCAGAAGCGCCAGCCCCACAACGTCGTGGACGCGCAGTTCAGCGCTCCGTTCGCCGCCGCGGTGGCGCTGGTCCACGGCCAGGCTGGCCTGCCCCAGTACACCCAGGCCACCGTCGACGACTCGCGCATCCGCTCGCTCATGGCCCGCGTCACCTGCTACACCGACCCGGAGCTGGACGCGGTCTACCCCGATCAGTGGCCCGCGGCAGCCTCCATTCGCCTGCGCTCCGGCGCCGTCCTCGAAGCGCACCAACCCTATCCGCTAGGTGAGCCCGAGAACCCCCTCTCGACCGAGGCCCTAACCGCCAAGTTCCGTCAGATGGTAGACGTCCCCTGGGCCGACGAGGCCATCGAGCGCATCCGCGCTCTGCCCGCCGGCTCCGTGCCCGGCGTGCTGGCGCTGTTCAGGGCTTAGCCTCTTGATTGCTTGAGTTCCCACCACGACACATCCACATCGTCCAGGCAAGTGCTTGCCCGAGAATGGCCGGTGCCAGTGTGCCATGGGCCTTCGCGTATTTCGATGATGGTGAGGTCGGCCAGGGCTAGGCAGCGCCAGTTGTCGTTGGAGCCGTCCTCGCCAAGGCCATGCTCGCTGAAGCCGGCGAACTGATAGAAGAGAGCCTGCGGGCGACCGGCTTTGCAGCCAATGGCATGCGGGCAAAGTTGCCGGCGCAGCTTCTTGTAGTCGGCGATCACCTGCCGCTCGTGGAGGATGGCCTCGCGAATCAGTGGGTATGTGTCGGGCGCTGCCACGGCCGGTTCCTTCTCTGAAGTGTATCAAGCCGCCGGCCGAGCGCTAAGCAGCTGGCGCGGAGGGGCAAAGCTCGCTAGCATAGCCGGTGAGGGCGATTGAGTGGCCTCGCAGAGCAGAGGCGGCAAGGGCGTGCTGCACAAGCGGCTGAGCGTGCTGCTGAACATTGCCTTGCTGCTGGTGGTGCTAGCCACGTTCCTGTCCGGGTTCGTCGGCGCGGCGCTCGACTTGAACCGTTTCGCCTACCACAAATACGCCGCCTATGCCGCCATCGTGCTGGCGTTGGCGCACGTGGTTCTCCATTGGCGGGCCCTGGTCGGGCAGATCCGGCGCTGGCTGGTCCACGCCCCCATACCACCCATGCCCCGGCCCAGCGTTCGACTTCCGGAGGGGCCGCTGCTCAGCCGGCGAGCGATGCTGCTGCCGCCGTTTTGGCTGGCGGCAGGCGGCGTCGCTGGGCGTTGGCTGCTCCTGCCCGGCAGCCGGCCGGCCTTCGAAGAGGGCGACGACCTGGGCCAGGTCTACCAGCAGTGGAGCAAACCCAGCTACGCCGGGCTGCTGGCGAAATCGCTCCGAGTGGCGCCCCAGCCGCCGCTGTACAAGACCTACCCGGGCGCACCGACGGTGGCCCTGCCGGGGGTCGAAGCTGGCCCCGATCGGCCACTGGCCGAAACCATCGAGCATCGCCGCTCTGTGCGTGAGTACGCGTCGCGGCCGCTCAGGCTGGCCGAGGTATCGCAGCTGCTGCACTACTGCGGCGGCATCACCGACCGGCGCGACCCGACGTGGGCCTTTCGGGCCGCGCCCTCGTCAGGCGCCCTGTACCCGATTGAGCTGTACGCCGCCGTCTTCAACGTCCAGGGTGTCGATCCAGGCGTCTATCACTACGACGTGCAGCGCCACGCCCTGGAGCAGCTGCGGACGGGCGACGTGCGCCAGCAGGCCTTCAGTGCCGCGCTGTCCCAGGAGATGGTGCTGCACGCCTCGATGATGCTGGTGTTCACCGGCACGTTTTCGCGGGTGCAGTGGAAGTACGTCGATCGCAGCTACCGCTACATGCTGCTGGAGGCGGGCCACCTCGGCCAGAACGCCTATCTGACGGCCGGGGCCATGGGCCTGGGCGCATGCGGCATGGGCGCCTTCCTGGACGACGACGTGAACCAGCTCATCGGCGTGGACGGTAAGGACGAAGCCGCCGTGTACCTGATGGCAATTGGCGCTTTAGCGTAAGCGGCCGAAGGTCATGGACGCAAGCTGGACGGCGAAGTCCAGGCGGGTGCCGGGGACGAGGACGATGGTCACCACGGCGTTGGAGCGGCGAGACCGCAAGGCAAGCTGCCGGAAAGTGGCCGAGTAGGACGAGGGGTCGTCCGGCTTCCAGGTCAGGACCTGGGTTTCGTCGCCGAGCTGGGTTGTCTTCAGGACTCCGTCGCTCTGCTGCAGGTTGCCCAGGTCCAGGAACAGCGTGTGAGCCAGCTCGGGCGAGGGCAGCAGCTGGATGGTCTGAACGATAGTCCGGCTGGCAGAGAAGCGGTCCTGGCCCGTCCGGAACAGGGTGGCCGATGCCGACATCTCATTGATGTTGGAGTCTGCCATCTGGAAGCCGAAGCCGAGCGCGGCCGCTGGCAACAGCCCGGTGGCCGGCTCGCTGAACATGCCGGATTCGGGGGTGAAGCCGTTCAGCTCCCACGCGAAGCGCTCCGTATTGGCTCGCCGGGTGGGGCCTTCCGGGCCCAGTATCAGGGTGCGGCTGGTGCCGATGAAGCCCGTCCAGTTGTCCGCCTTGCGCCACAGCAGCAGGCCCTTGCTGGTAGCCTGGGAAGCGTCGCCGTTGTCCTCGTCGATCTGGCCGCCGCGGCATTCGCCGACCTCGCTGGGGGCCGCGTCGTGGAGGCTCCGGAAAGTGTCGAGAAGTGTGCATTGCGAAGCCGATTGGGCGGCGGCCGGAGGCGCCAACGCGAGGCAGCACAGCAGCGATGCCAGAAGGGGGAACGATCGCCACGGGGACATGGGCCGCCTTGTGGCAGCCATTGTCGCACGACTACTTCCGAATCAGCGGCAGCACTTCGGAGATGACGGCCTCCAGCTGATCGTGTTTTTCGACGGGCGGGCAGGTGGGGTTGATGATCAGGTGTGTGGCGCCGAGATCCCGGAACTCGCGGATGCGCTCGGCGATCTGCTCGCCCGGGCCGAACGAGGCGAAGCGCTCGACGCGCTCGCCGAAGTCCATGTTGTAGGTCCGGTTCAGGTAGTCCAGGGCCTTGGCCTTCGACTGCTCCCGGCTGGGGCTGACGTGCATGTACTCATACTGCACCCACTCCATGCCCTGCTTGGCGCCGAAGGCCTCAATGGCCTGTTTGGCGTCGCTGAAGTGGCGCTGGGACGAGAACACCGCAATGTAGCCGTCGCCCCAGCGGGCGGCGCGTTGATAGGCGGCCTCGGAGCGCCCGCCGATGTAGATTGGCAGCCGCGGCGGCTTGGGATCGAGCGATAGGTTGTCGAAGCTGAAGTGCTTGCCGTGGAAGGTGACGCCGTCCTCTTTCCACAGCCTGGTCATGGCGTCCAGCGCCTCATCCATGATCTCCCCGCGCTGGTGGTGGGGCACGCCGCAGGCATCGAATTCCTTCTTGTTCTCACCGCCAACGCCAAAGCCAGCCACCACGCGGCCGTTGGACAGGTAGGCCATGGTGCCCAGCATCTTGGCCAGCACGACGGGCTGCCGCAGCGGCATGATTAGGACCGAGGTGCCGATGGTCACGCGCTTGGTCCGGGCGACGTAGCAGGCGAGTGTCGTCAGCGCTTCGAGCGTGGGGTTTGTCCAGGCGATGTGGTCGCCCACCCACAGGGAGTCGAAGCCAGCCTCCTCCACCCGGTCTACGTAGTGGAAGAAGCTCTCGGGCGTAGGGACGCCGCCGTAGTTCGTGCCAACGGTCATGCCAACTTTCATCGCAAACATTGTCCGGTATCCTGTTCCCGATGAAGCTTGATGGTTCGTACACTTTCGAGGCGCCGCGTCAGGTTGTCTGGGACACCCTGCAAGACCCTGAGGCGCTGAAGAAGTGCATCCCCGGTGTGGAAACGTTCGAGGAGATCGGCCAGGATGAGTACCAGACCCGCATGAAGATCGGCGTGGCGTCGATCAAGGGCACCTACTCGGCCAAGATCCGGGCATTCGATAAGCAGGAGCCCAGCCACTACAAGCTGGGCATCGACGCCACCGGCACCCCCGGGTTCGTGCGCGGCGAGGGCACGTTCGACCTGGTGGAGGACGCGCCCGGCCAGACCACGGTCAAGTGGGAGGCCGATGCCCAGGTGGGCGGGCTGGTGGCTGGCGTGGGACAGCGCATGCTCAGCGGAGTCGCTAAGATGACCGTCGGCCAGCTCTGGAAAGCGATGGACGGCCAGATCAAGGAGAAGCAGGGGACGGCGTGAAACCAGCCCAATTCGAGTATCTCGACCCGAAGACGCTCGACGAAGCCGTGTCGCTGCTTAACCAGTACGCGGACGACGACGGCAAGATTCTGGCGGGCGGGCAGTCGCTGGTGCCGCTGATGAACTTCCGCCTCGCTCGGCCCAAGTGGCTTATCGACATCAACGGCATCGAAGCGCTCGACTACATCCGCGAGGAGGGCGACTGGCTCGCCATCGGCGCGATTACCCGTGAGCGTGACGTGGAGCGATCCGCCATCGTCGCCGACAAGTGCCCGCTGCTCAAGGAGGTCACGCGCTGGATCGGGCACGTGACCATCCGCAACCGCGGCACGGTGGGCGGCTGCATCGCCCACAACGATCCCACCGCCGAGTATCCGCTGGCGGCCGTGCTGCTCGACGCGGAGGTCAAGGCCCAGGGGCCGAACGGCGTCCGGACTATTCCCATCCAGGAATTCCTGGTGACGTACCTGACCACGGCGCTGGAGCCAAATGAGATCCTGACCGAGGTTCGTTTCCCGGTGATGGCCAAGAACACCGGCTGGGCCTTTCAGGAATTCGCCCGCCGGCACGGGGACTTTGCCATCGTGGAGGTCGGTGCCATGCTGGCCCTGGACCACGGCACGGTCAAGGACGCCCGCATCGCCATCGGCGGCGCCACTCCGGTGGCCTTCAGGGCCACGGATGCCGAGGACGCGCTCAAAGGGCAGAAGCTGACGGATGAGCTGATCGACCAGGCCGGCGAGAAGGCGGGGGCCATGACCGAGCCGGAACCAGACGTGCACGCCTCGGCCGAGTATCGGACGCACCTGGCCAAGGTACTCACGCGCCGAGCATTGAAGGAGGCCCAGACGCGTGCCCATTGACAAAGTCGCGGTCAGCATGGCCATCAATGGCCAGACGTACGACGGGCTGGTCGAGCCGCGCAAGCTGCTGGTGGACTTCATTCGTGAGGACGCCGGCCTGACCGGCACGCACATCGGCTGCGAGCACGGCGTGTGCGGCGCTTGCACGATCCTGCTGGATGGCGAGACCATCCGGTCCTGCCTGACGTTCGCGGTGCAGGCGCAAGGGAAGCAGCTGTGGACGGTGGAGAGTCTGGCCGAGAACGGTAAGCTATCGCCCCTTCAGAATGCCTTTTGGGAGAACCATGGTCTGCAGTGCGGGTTCTGTACTCCGGGCATCCTGATGACGGCCGTCGAGCTGCTGCGCGATAACTCCTCGCCGGACGATCGCGAGATCCGCGAAGGCATCAGCGGCAACCTGTGCCGCTGCACCGGTTACAAGAACATCGTCAAGTCCATTGCCGCCGCCGCGGACAAGTACAAGGCAGGCGAGAAGGAGCCGGTCGTCGCGAAGGTCTGGGGCCGGTAGTCGCTAGGCGCTAGTCGCTAGTGGTCATCGACGTCCATCAGCATCTGGTCCAGTACCAGGTGTATGCGCCTGGTTACAGGGCGTACCTCGAGGAAACCAATCCCGACTACTTCGGCCCGCTGATGGAGCGCTTCAGCCAGCCAGCGGAAGTTGACCGCATGCTGGCGGAAGCGGGCGTGGAGACCGCGTTCATCATGGCCGAGGACGCGCCGCTGACGACTGGGCTGGCCAGCACCGAGTACGTCGCGGACTTCTGCCGCCAGACGAAGCGGCTGCGCTTCTTCGCCTCGATCAACCCGCTGACCAAGCTCGACGCCGCCGCCCAGCTGGAGCGGGACGTGACGGATCTGGGCGCCAGCGGCCTCAAGCTGTACCCCAGCTACCAATGGTTCTATCCCAACGACCGGGCGCTCTACGCGCTGTACGCCAAGGCCGTCGAGCTGGGCGTGCCGGTCACCTTTCACACCGGCTCGTCGACCTTTCCGGGCTCTCGGGTCAAGTACTCGCAGCCCATCCATCTCGACGACGTGGCGGTCGACTTCCCAGAGCTGACCATCTTGATGGCGCATGCCGGCCGGCCATTCTGGTATGACGAATGTGAGTGGCTGGTAAAGCGCCATCCCAACGTCCACATCGATCTGGCCGGCCTGCCGCCCAAGCACCTGCCGCAGTACTTGCCGGACTTGGAGCGCATCGCGGGGAAAGTGCTGTTCGGCTCCGATTGGCCGGCGATTCCGCCCGGGCTGGCTGCGAACATCAGCCAGCTGCAGGACCTGCCCATCTCGGACAAGGCCAAGGAGCAAATCCTTTACGACAACGCCAAGCGGGTGCTGAATCTCTAGCGCATGCCCTTGACGGCCCAACCGTGCGCCAGGGCACGAGTTTGGACCGCGTGAAGGCCGGCCTTGACGAACAGCTGGTCTACGCGTGAATCCTGGCCGTAAGCGGCCACGATGCCGCCCGGGACAACCACCCGGCGGAGCTCGGGCAGCAGCGCCTCGGGTTGGGTGGTTACGGCCACGTCGAAGGTGCCCGATGTCAAGGGCGAAGGGTCAGCCAGGGTGGTCACGCCCGAGGGTTTGGTGGCCGTAATCTCCTCCAGCAGGGCCTCGTCGTCCCAGCCGGCGACCAGCCAGTTACGACCAGGAATCATATCCAGCCAGCGGACGAACTCGCCCGGCATGACGCGTATTATCCGCGGGTGAGGATTCGCGGGCGACTCGTGACCGGGTTGGGCGAAGCGCCGGCGTTCACCGAGCTGGCGTGGGTGACGGAGCAGTGCCGCGACAAGCTCGGCTTCGCGCCCTTCCCGGGCACGGTCAACCTGGAGGTCGTGCCCGAGGACCTGCCGCTATGGGAGCAGCTCAAGCGCCGGCCCGGCGTGGTGCTGGCGCCGCCCAACCCGAGCTTCTGCGAGGCGACCTGCCAGCGGGTATCCATCGGCGGACAGATCGCCGGCGCCACCATTGTGCCGCACGTCGGTGGCTATCCGGCGAACAAGCTCGAGCTGCTGGCGCCTTGCCCGGTGGTCGACACCCTGGGGCTCAGGCTGGGCGAGGAGCTGGCAATCGAAGCTTAGGACTTTCCCCAGACCTGGTCGATGAAGCCGCTGGCTTTGATCTTGTTCACAAACGTCATGTCGACGAACTGCTCGGGCTTGGCGGTTTTGGCCTCCGGGATGGCATCGGTGGCAATATCCAGGTTCTGCTGGATGCCTGGCATTGACGGGAAGCCGTCCTTCACGAACTGGTCCTTGTAGTAGTCGTAGGTC
>WNFB01003563.1_pt1 | contig 13729 bp, 16 predicted proteins | sample 5400501 | NCBI WGS metagenome assembly WNFB01 (sample SAMN13153341, study PRJNA577476) | soil metagenome | isolation source: 200 cm saprolite under Douglas fir tree site 2 hole 1 | place: USA:California | collected 2015-04-18
TCGCTGCGGATCTCCGCGTCGATCGGGATCATGAAGTTCTTGCCGGACACCTGCATGCCGTGGCCGGAGTAGTAGAAGAGGCCCGCGCCGAGGCCCGGCCCGCCGCTCCCGAGCTTCTCGCCGAACGCGGCGACGGCCCGGCGGAACTGGGCGGAGTTGACGTTCTCGTACGCCATCACCTCGAAGCCCATGCGCTTGAGCACTTGCGTCATCGCGCGCGCGTCGTTGACCGGGTTGTTCAGCTTGCCGGTCGCATAGGCGCCGTTGCCGATGACGAGCGCGAGCCGCTTCTCGCGCTTCATCTCGTCGACGGTGATGGTGCGGAACTGCTGCGCCGAGGTCGAGGCGACGGCCAGCAGCACGAGAAGCGCCCCAAGCCAGTAACGCGTCATGCGCACGGTCAGCCCCTCCTGTGTCAGAGACCTGCGAGAACAGAAACCATTGCGAGTCTAGCATTTGTCCACGCGTCAGTGAATCCCCTCATGCGCTCCATTCGACCGCCGCCCGGTGCCATCCTTACCGTGCCGGCATGGTCAGAAAGGGGACACGATTTGGAAGGAATCCGACGCCGGAATACGCGAAGCGTTTCAAATCAAACACTTCCCCCGGGAGAATCCGGTGGTATCCCGTGTGCACCCGTATGCCGCGTGTCGGCGCAGCGCAAGACCGGCTGGAATCCGGAAACGTGGCGGAACCTGCCGGGCAAACACGTCCTGATCCTGGACGATCCGTCCGACCAGGCGGACACGCTCAAGGGCTACTTCGGACGGTTCGAGCACGGGGTGCGGTACAACCTCTTCGCGGCGTCGAGCGGCCCCGAGGCCGCGGCCGCGATGCGCCACGGCCGGCCCGACCTGATCCTGCTCGACCCGCAGATGAAGGGCCTCAACGGGCTCGCGCTGCTCAAGCAGGTCCGCGCCCTCGACAGCTCGATCCCGGTGATCGTCGTCACGGGCAAGCAGGCGACCGGCGCCGTCGTCGAGGTCCTGAACGTCGGGGTCTTCGCGTACGTGCCCAAGCCCTGCGACTTCCAGCAGCTCGAGCACCTGGTGGCCCTGATCGTCGGGGCGCCGTCCAGGGCCGCGTCATAGGCCTCCCGGAGGCCCGCGTCGCATATACTTGCCGTGTGCCGGACGCCGCGCCCGCTCCCAAGCGCATCCTCATCGTGGACGATGAGGCGGCGGTGATCGAGGTCCTGACGGAATTCTTCCGCCAGTTCGAGCACGGCCACACCTACGCCATCGAGACGGCGTCGAACGGCACCGACGGCTACATGGCCTTCCTCAAGCAGCGCCCGGACCTCGTCCTGCTCGACATGAACATGCCGGGGATGGACGGGCTCCAGCTCCTGAAGCAGATCCGCGCCCTCGACACGCGCGTGCCGGTCATGATGGTCACGGCGAACGAGGACACGAAGATGGCCGCCGAGGCGCAGACCACCGGGATCTTCGCGTACGTGCCGAAGCCGTTCGACTTCCGCCACCTCGACCTGCTGGTCAGCCTCGTCCTCCAGCAGTCGAAGCCACGCGGCGGCCCGGGCGGCGCGCCCTCGCGCTGAGCGCGTGGCGCGCCCGCGGGTCGTCCTGATCGGCGCGGCCGGCCAGCTCGGCTTCGACCTCGCCCGGACGTTCGACCTCGACGGCGAGCTGATCCCGCTCACGCGCGCCGATCTGGACGTGCTCGACGCGCCGCGGGTCGCGGCACGCCTCGCGGAGCTCCGTCCCACCCACGTCGTCAACACCGCGGCCTACAACCGCGTGGACCAGGCGGAGGAGGACCGTGACGCGGCGTTCGCGCTCAACGCCCGCGCCGTCGGCGACCTCGCGGCCGCCTGCCAGCGGCTCGGCGCCACGCTCGTCCACTTCTCCACCGACTACGTCTTCGACGGCCGCCGCGCGACGCCGTACCTCGAGTCGGACGCGCCGAACCCCCTCTCGGTCTACGCGGAGTCCAAGCTCGCGGGCGAGCGGGCGGCGCTCGAGCGCTGCGAGCGCGCCCACGTGTTCCGCGTCTGCGGGCTCTACGGCGTCGCGCGGAGCTCGGGCAAGGGCGGGACGAACTTCGTCGAGACCATGCTGCGCCTGGCGGCCGAGGGCAAGCGGATCCGGGTCGTCGCCGACCAGGTGCTCGGGCCGAGCTACACCCTCGACCTCGCGCGGAAGGTCTGGAAGATCCTGCCGCGCGCCGAGCATCCCATCTACCACCTCACGAGCGCCGGCGCGACGAGCTGGTACGGCTTCGCGCGGCGGGTGTTCGAGCTCGCCGGGGTCACGCCGGACCTCGCGCCCGTGACCGCGGCGGAGTTCGGCGCCCGGGCGCGGCGCCCCGCCTACTCGGTCCTCGGCCACGCGAACCTGGCCGCCCTCGGCGAGGACGACCTCCGCTCCTGGGACGCGGCGCTCGCGGCCTACGTCGCCGAGCGCTCGTCGTCCCGGTAACGCTCGGCCAGCGCCAGCTGGGCGGTCACGCCGATCAGCTCGTTGAAGTCGCGGAAGTTCATGTAGCGGTCCTTCAGCGCCAGCACGTCGTCGCGCGCCTTCACTTCGCCGAGGAACGCCCGGATCGCCTGGACGCCGACGAGGAGCGTGTCCACCGGGAGCAGGATGATCGCGTAGCCGAGGCCGCGCAGCGTCGGGAACGGCAGGAGCGGCGAGCGCCCGCCCGGCGCGTAGTTGTAGAGGAGGGGCGTGTCGAAGGCGCGCGCGACCCGCTCCACCTGCGCCTCGTCGCGCGGCGCCTCGACGAAGAGCACGTCGGCGCCGGCCTTCGCCGCGGCCTCGCCACGGCGGAGCGCCTCGTCGAAGTCCACGGCCGAGATCGCGTCGGTCCGCGCGATGACCAGGAGGTCCGGATCGCGACGCGCCTCCACCGCCGCGCGGATCTTGCCCGCGAACTCGCCGCGCGGGATCACCTGGTGGCCGGAGAGGTGGCCGCAGCGCTTGGGGGTGATCTGGTCCTCGATGTGGAGCGCCGCCACGCCCGCGGCCTCGTAGGTCTGGACCGTCCGGCGGACGTTGAGCGCGTTGCCGTAGCCCGTGTCCGCGTCGGCGATCAGCGGGATGTCCACGACCGCCGCCAGGTTGCGCGCGTTGTCGGCCATCTCGGCGAGGCCCGCGAAGCCGAGGTCGGGCAGGCCGAGCCGCGAGGCGGCCGTGCCGTAGCCGGTCATGTAGACCGCGGGGAAGCCCGCCTGCTGGACGAGCCGCGCGGAGATGCCGTCGTAGGCGCCGGGGACGACGAGGCCCTGCTTCTTCTCGACGAGCGTTCGGAGCGTGCGGCGAGGCGTCATGCGGGCTCTCCTCTGGCGCGCGCGATCCGCCGATCGAGCGCGGGATGCGAGTACAGCACGAGCTCCTTCAGCCGGCCCGGGCGCCGCTCGGCGAGGTTCAGGTCGCCGAGCCGCTCCAGCGCGCGGATGAATGCCGCCGGGTTGCCGGTGGCGGCGAGGGCGAAGTCGTCCGCCTCCCGCTCGATCCGGCGCGAGAAGCCGTTGCCGAGCGGCAGCGTGGCGAGGCCCAGGACGAGCAGGATCAGTGCGAGCGCGGGCATGCCCGCCGGATCGGCGGGGCCCGCGAGGCCGAGCGCGCCGGCACCGGCCCGGAGCAGCCGGTCCGCGAGCCCGAACGTCACGACCGTCAACGTCCCCTGCACGGCGAGGCCCCGGCGCACGTCGCCGTGAGCGTGGTGGCCGAGCTCGTGGGCGAGCACGGACTCGATCTCGTCCGCGGTGAAGCCCGCGAGGAGCGTGTCGAACAGGATGATGCGGCGCGTGCGGCCCCACCCCACGACCGCCGCGTTCGCCGTGCGGCCGCGGCGCGACTGGTCGGCGACGCTCACGTCCACGGCGCCTACGCCCATGCGCCGCGCGAGCGCCAGGAGACGCTCGCGCAGGGCCGCGTCCTCGAGGGGTCGGAGCCGATAGAAGAGCGGGACGATCCAGACCGGGAGCACGAACGCGAGCGCGGCCTCCGCGACGACGAAGACGGCGGCGGCCGCGAGCCACCACCACGCGGTCGCGCGGAGCAGCGCGTAGACGATCTCGACCGCGGCGAGCCCGAGCGCCCCGGCGAGGAGCGCCGCCTTCGCGCGGTCGGCGAGCCACGCGGCGAGCCGCTGGTGGAGGAGGCCGTAGCGGCGCGGCAGCCACCACCCGCGCGCCCACGCGAGCGGGAAGATCAGCACGCCGTGCGCGGCGCCGAGCGCCGCCGCGACGGCGGCGAGCTGGCCCCAGGCCCCGCCCGGCGCCGCCGCGGCGGCGCGCGCGAGGGCGTGGGCCGAGCCGGTCAGGAGCACGGCGAGGAGATAGCCCGCCGAGACCGCGAGCTCGGCGACCGCGAGGGCGAGCTGCAGGCGGTGATAGCGAGCCGCGTCGGGCATGACGCATTGTAGACAACTCGGGGGTTTCTTTGCATCCGCGGGTGAGGAATTCGCCATCCGCCCGCCGGAATTGAGGCTGGGACGCAAAGCCACGGGTCAGGCAATGGTGTCCGACAGCCGGGTTACCGAAGAAGAGGCAGGGTGCAATCCCTTCCTCCGGAGAGGGCACTCTCGAGAGGGAGGACGACTGTGAAGATTCACAGGATCGGGAACGCGGGCGCTCGCGTCCGCGGTGTCCAGCTCAGGCATCGGCCCGATGCCGTCAGACGTTGCCAGGCACAGTACCCGCTGCCCGCCGGACGGGAATCCGCTACAATGAACGCTAATTCATCTCATCTCACGTCGTCTCACGAGGAGCCATCATGTTCGAGTCCGTCGAGGAGGTCCAGCAGCGGTTCATCGCCGCGCGCTACATCGCGAGCCGGCGGATCGCCACCGTCGTGTTCCTCGCCGCCCGCATGGGCCGTCCGGTGCTCGTCGAAGGGCCCGCGGGCGTCGGCAAGACCGAGCTCGCGAAGACGCTGTCGGACGTCACCCGGCGCCGGCTCATCCGGCTCCAGTGCTACGAGGGGCTCGACGAGGGCAAGGCGCTCTACGAGTGGAAGTACGCCAAGCAGCTCCTCTACACGCAGCTCCTGCGCGACCGCATCGGCGAGCTGATCGCCGACGCGCCGTCGCTGCCGGACGCCGTCGCGAAGATCGCCGGGCAGGAGGACGCGTTCTTCTCGTTCCGCTTCCTCTCGCCGCGCCCGCTCCTCTCCGCGATCCTCGCCGAGGAGCCCGTCGTCCTCCTCGTGGACGAGATCGACAAGGCCGAGCCCGAGTTCGAGGCGTTCCTGCTCGAGGTGCTGTCGGACTTCCAGGTCTCGGTCCCCGAGCTCGGCACGGTCGTGGCCAAGCACATCCCCCTCGTCGTGCTCACGTCGAACAACGCGCGCGAGCTGTCCGACGGGCTCAAGCGGCGGTGCCTGCACCTCTTCATCGACTTCCCGGTCCCGGCGGACGAGCTGGCGATCATCCGCCTCAAGGTGCCGGAGATCCCGGAGAAGCTCGCCGCGGCGGTCGTCGCGGCCGTCCAGAAGATCCGGGCGATGGACCTCCGGAAGCTCCCGTCCATCTCGGAGTCGCTCGACTGGGCGCGCTCGCTCGTGATCCTGAACGCCCGGGAGCTCTCGCCCGAGCTCGTCGAGTCCACGCTGACGATGCTCGTCAAGCACGAGAAGGACCTCGAGCGCGTGAAGGGCGCCCTCGACAAGGTGCTCGCCGAGTAGTCCTTGGACGAGCGGATCCTCGAGTTCATCGGCGACCTCCGCCGCGCGGAGGTGCGGATCTCGCCCTCCGAGGCGCTCGACGCGCTCGCCGCCGCGTCCGAGGTCGGGCTCGTCGACCGCGAGACGTTCAAGACCACGCTCGCCGCGACGCTGGTCAAGGAGTTCCGCGACCAGCCGACGTTCGACCGCCTCTTCGACCTCTACTTCCTCGACCTCGAGGCGCTCGGGCAGGGGCTCCAGAAGGCGCTCGGGCCCGCCGACCCGCGCGTGCAGGACATGCTCGACCGGCTGCTGGCCGAGGAGGGGATGGAGCTCGACGACCTCACCGAGCTCCTCATGCGCGGCGGCGGGAGCGAGATGGAGATGGCCATCCGCGCCTCGGGCCAGAACGCCGGGCTCGAGCGGCTCATGTACTTCCTCCAGGTCGGCTTCTTCTCGCGCCGGATCTCGGACCGCTTCGACTGGTCGGCGACCGAGGCCGACCTGGAGCGGCTCATGAAAATGCTCGAGGCGCGCGGCCTCGACCCGGGCCAGCTCGCCCGCATCCGCAACTACCTCGAGCTGCGGCTCGAGGCGTTCAAGCGGATGATCCGCCAGCACGTCGAACGCGAGCTGGAGCGGCGCGCCTACCGCCAGGGCGAGAAGCTCACGCGCGAGGTCCTGTCCGAGAAGCCGCTCTTCGCGCTGACGCCGGACGAGATCGCGCAGATGAAGGCGGTCGTCGCGCGGCTCGCGCGGAAGATCAAGGACGCGCTGGCCCTGCGCCAGCGCCAGGAGCACCGCGGCCGCATCGACACGCGGCGCACCACGCGCAAGAGCCTCCAGTACGGCGGCATCCCGATGGAGATCTTCCTGAAGCGGCGCCACCGCGAGAAGCCGAAGCTCGTCACGGTCTGCGACGTCTCGGACTCGGTCCGCAACGCCTCCCGCTTCATGCTCCAGCTCGTCTGGAGCCTCCAGGAGTGCTTCAGCCGGGTGCGCTCCTACGTCTTCGTCTCGGAGATCGCGGAGGTGACGCAGGCGTTCAACACCTACCCGGTGGAGCGCGCGATCGAGTGGGCGCTCAAGGGCGCGCCGGTGGACTTCCACTGCCGCTCGGACTTCGGCTACGCGTTCAGCCGCTTCGCGCGGACCGAGCTCGACATGCTCGACCGGAAGACAACGATCCTGGTCCTGGGCGACGCGCGCAACAACTACAACGACCCGCAGGCGTGGGCGCTCCGGCTCATCCGCGAGCGCGTGAAGGGCATCATCTGGCTCAACCCCGAAGGGCAGTGGGGCTGGGGCATCGGCGACAGCGTCATGCCCCTCTACTCGCCCTCGTGCGACTTCGTGCGCGAGTGCCGGACGATCGCCCAGCTCGGCGAGGTCGTGGACAACCTCGTGCACCACTGGTGGAGGCGCGGACGATGAAGTGGGTCGCGGTGACGGCGCTCACGCTGCTCGCCGCCTCGCCCGCCGCGGCGCAGCCGCCCGAGTGCGTCACGCTCGAGGACTTCGCGAAGGCGAAGCCCGGCGAGTTCCCCACCGACTGGAAGCCGCGCAAGGACGCGGGCAAGGACGTCTACAAGGTGATGGAGGACCAGGGTCTTCGCTTCCTCCGCGCGGCGTCGAAGGGGCTCGGCATCCAGGCCGCGAAGCAGGTCGAGTGGGACTTCGGCCAGTACCCGATGCTCGCCTGGTCGTGGCGGCCGCGCGAGTTCCCGAAGGGCGGCGACGAGCGCGACTCCGGCACCAACGACAGCGCCCTCGCCGTCTATCTGCTGGTCCCGTACTCCCGCATCAGGGGGCCGAAGGCGGTGAAGTACGTCTGGAGTGAGAAGGTGCCGGTCGGCACGCACCTGAACTCCAACTACGGCCTCACGCAGGTGCTCGTCCTCCGGAGCGGCCGTCCGGACAAGGACGACTGGGTCGAGGAGAAGGTGGACGCCCTCGCCGACTACAAGAAGCTCTTCGGCGAGGGCGACCCGCCCAAGCCCGCCGGCATCGCCGTCCTCACCGACGCCGACGACACCAAGTCCACCGCCCAGGGCGACTACACGAACTTCCGCGCCTGCCGGCGCTAGCGGACCGGCCGCGGGCGCGAGGCGGCGATGCCCCAGGAGATCCTGGTCGTCGAGGACGAGCCCGACATCCGGAGCCTCGTGGTCATGCACCTCGAGCGCGAGGGCTTCCGCTGCCGGACGGCCGCGAGCGGGCACACGCTCGCCTGAGATCGCGGCGTCGTCGCGGATTCTCTATACTTACGACCCGTGCCAGACCCGATCTTCCAGGCCGAGCGCGTGTCGCTCACGTACCCGGACGGTGAGGGCCGTCCGCGGGCGCCGGTCCTGGACGACGTGTCGCTGGAGGTGGAGCGCGGCGGCGCGCTCACGCTGGTCGGCCCCTCGGGCTCGGGCAAATCCACGCTCCTCCGCTGTCTCAACCGGCTCGTGGAGCCGACGGGCGGGACCGTGCGCTTCGACGGCCGCGACATCCGGTCGCTCGACCCCCGCGATCTTCGACGCCGGGCCGCGCTGGTGATGCAGACGCCCGTGCTCTTCGAGGGCACGGTCGGGGACAATCTCCGCATTCGACCCGCCGACGCCCCGGGCGATTTCTCCGAGGCGCGGCTGGCGGCCGCGCTCGCCGAGGTGGGCCTCGACCCGGACTTCCTCGACCGCGACGCCGCCACCCTGTCCGGCGGTGAGAAGCAGCGGGTGACGATCGCCCGGGCGCTCCTGCGCGACCCGCAGGCCCTCCTGCTCGATGAGCCCACCTCGGCGCTGGACCCGCCCAACGCGGCGCTGGTCGTCGAGACGATCTCCCGGCTGCGGGAGGCGCGCGGCCTCTCCATCGTCGCCGTGACGCATCAGCCGGAGCTCGTCCGCCGTCTCGGTGGCCGGCTGCTCTACCTCGTGAAGGGGCGGGCGCAGGCCTACGAGCGCATCGACGCCGCCGCGTCCGGCGCCGTCACCGATGCGCGGCTGCAGGCGTTCCTGGCCGGCGAACGCGCGCCCGCCGGCCCCGGCGGCGCATGACCGGCGCCGCGGGCGTGATCGATCTCTCGGTCTGGCAGCTCGCGGTGGCGCTGCTGCTCGTCGGCGTGGTCGTGGCGGTCTCGTTCCGCCAGGCCCTGGGGCTCGAGCGCGATCTCGTGATCGGCTCCGTCCGGACCATCGTCCAGCTCTACCTGGTCGGCCTCATCCTCGCCGCGGTGTTCGCGGCGGCGCGCTGGTACTGGGTCGTGCTGATCCTGGCGGTGATGACGGCCGTCGCGACGCACGCGGCGGTGTCGCGGCTCAGGAAGCCGATCCCCGGCGGGTACCAGATCGCCGCCGCCGCGCTGACGGTCTCGACGGCGGCGACGCTCGCGTACGTGATCGGCGTGGTCGTCCGCGTGCGCCCCTGGTACGAGCCCCAGTACATCATTCCCATCGCGGGCATGATCCTCGGCAACTCGATGACGAGCGCCGCGCTGGCCGGCGATCGCCTGCAGGGCGACCTCCGGGCCCGCGCGGACGAGGTGGAGGCGCGGCTCGCCCTCGGCTTCTCCGGGCGCGAGGCGGTGCAGCCCATGGTGCGCGCGTCGCTGCGGGCCGCGATGATCCCGACCGTGAGCGGGATGATGACGGTCGGCCTGGTGCAGCTCCCGGGGATGATGACGGGCCAGATCCTCGCGGGCTCGTCCCCGCTCGTGGCGATCCGCTACCAGATGGTCGTCGTGTTCATGCTCGCGGCGGCCACGGCCATGGGGTCGCTCCTCTTCGTCCGGCTCGCCGCACGGCGCTACCTCACGGACGCCCACCAGCTCCGGCGGTACCTGCTCTAGATTTCGCTCGCCTCGGACGGCGGGGCCTCTTGGACTCCGCTCGCCTCGCACGCTGGGGCCCCAGCCCCAGGCCGTGCTGCGGCTCGCACCGCGGCCCCGCGACGTCCTGCGGCTCGCCCTGCCAGGAGCGCCCCGGGTCGCGGCGACCCGGGGTGTGTTAGCCTCTCCCCATGTCACTGGCCGATCCCGAGCTCACCGCCGACGCGATCGAGGAGCTGTACGCGCGCGGCGTGACCGACGGCCTGCCGGTGGTCCCACCGACGCGCGCGCGCGTCGCGCGCGCGGTCGCGGCGACGGGACGCGACGGCGCGGAGCTCGTCGCGGAGGTCCCGCCCAACTACGGGCGCGCGACCGTGGAGAAGGTCGCGATCAACGCGGTGATGGCGGGGTGCCGTCCCGAGTACCTGCCGGTCGTCCTCGCCGCCGTCGAGGCCGTCTGCGACGACGCGTTCGACCTCCACGGGGTCTCGGCGACGACCAATGCCCCCGCGCCGCTCGTGATCGTCAACGGCCCGATCCGCGGCAAGCTCGAGATCAACTGCGGCGCCGGCCTCTTCGGCCCCGGCTGGCGCGCCAACGCGACGATCGGCCGCGCCGTGCGCCTCGTCTGCGTCAACGTGGGCGGCGCGATCCCGGGTGTCGTCAGCATGTCCACGTTCGCCCACCCGGGCCGCTACACCTACTGCATCGGCGAGCACGAGGAGGCGAGCCCGTGGGAGCCGCTCGCCGTGGAGCACGGCTTCGCCGCGGGCGAGTCGACCGTGGCCGTCCTCGCGGCCGACGCGCCGCTCGGCGTCTACGATCAGCGGTCGCGCACGCCCGAGGACCTCCTGGCGACGCTCGCGGCGAGCCTGGCCGTGGTCGCGCACCACAAGATGACCCACTGGGGCGACACGCTGCTCGTCCTCTCGCCCGAGCACGCGGCGCTCGTCGGCGGCGCCGGCTGGACGAAGACCGACGTGCGCCGCTGGCTCTGGAAGCGTTTGCATCGCCCGGTCAGCGACCTGCTCCCGGGCAGGGACGGCGGCGACGGGCTCCCCGAGCACGTGCTGAAGAAGTTCAAGGACCCCGCGCACGACGACACGCCGATCGCGAAGTTCCGCGAGCCCGAGAACATCAAGATCGTGGTGGCGGGCGGCACGGCCGGGCGCTTCTCGGCGATCGTCCCGGGCTGGACGTTCTCCAAGGGCTCGGCGCTCGTCTTCCGCCCCATCCGCAGCGCGTGAAAGGAGAAAGCACATGAGCGAGTACCTGGACCCGACCGCCTCCGTCGCCGTCCCGCGGAAGACCGCGGCGCGGCCCGCGAGCCTCGAGGGCAAGACGATCACGCTCCTCGACATCTCGAAGGCGAAGGGCGATCACCTCCTCGACCGGATCGAGGAGCTCCTGCGCGAGCGCGCCCGGCCGAAGGCCATCGTGCGGAGGAAGAAGCCCACGTTCGCGCGCCCGGCCCCGGACGAGCTGCGCCGCGACATCGTCGGCGCGACCGACGTCCTGATCGAGGCGCTCGCCGACTGAGGGTCGTGCACAACGTGCAGTGTGCACGACGGCGTGTTCTTCGAGGACCACGGCATCCCGACGGCGACGGTGGTCTCGTCCGAGTTCGTCCGCGCGGCGCGCGCCCAGGCCGGCGCGCTCGGCGCCACGGACTACCGGACCGTGGCCGTCCCTCACCCGATCCAGCCCCTGACGCGCGATGAGGTCCGGGCGCTGGCCGACAAGGCGTTCGACGAGATCGTGAGGAGGCTCACGGCGTGAAGACCGCGGAGAAGCGGTGGTACCTGTTCGACGTCAACCCGTCCACGCCGCCGGCGTTCGAGGCGGCGCCCGGTGAGGAGTTCACCCTCGAGGTGCGCGGCGCGTTCGCCGACGTGCAGGACATCAGCACGGTGCCGACGCCGTTCACGCCGGCGTGCGACGGCCATCCGCTCGCGCCGATCGCCGGCCCGGTGTTGATCCGCGGCGCCAAGCCCGGCGACGCCGTCGTCGTGGATCTCCTCGAGATCAGCCCTCACGGCGAAGGGAAGACCGCCATCCTCCGGGACTTCGGGGTGCTCCGGCGCGAGTTCGGCGAGCCGTGGGCGCTCTCGTGCCCGGTGAAGGACGGCAAGGCGTGGTTCGGCGGGCGCATCCCGATCGCCCTCAACCCGAACCTCGGCACGGTCTCCACGATGCCGACCGAGGGCTACAAGCCCTCCTACGCCGGGCCGTACGGCGGCGACTTCGACCAGAAAGACGTGCGTGCGGGGTGCCGCGTCCACCTGCCCGTGATGGTGGACGGCGCGCTCCTCTTCTTCGCCGACCCGCACGCCGCGATCAGCGACGGCATCATCACCGGCACCGGCGTCGAGTGCGACGCGACCGTGCGCGCGCGGGTGACCCTCGACAAGGGGCGCGCGCTCGACCGGCCGGTCCTCGAGGTGGACGACACGGTGCAGGTCCTCGGCTTCGGGCCGACGGTCGAGCTCGCGACGGAGGACGCGGCGCGCGGCGCGGTCGCGTGGTTCGTCGCGCGCACGGGGATGGACCGGCGCGAGGCCTACATGCTCCTCTCCATCGTGGGCGAGCTGCGCATCGGCACGTCGCCGCGGCCGGTCATGGCGGCCCGCCTCATCATCCCGCGCCCGATCGTCGAGGCCGCGGCGAAGGGCCGGTGAGTCATGGCGACGACGCTCGGCGACGACGACGTGGTCAAGATGCTCTCCTCGCTCAGCAACTGGGGGCGCTGGGGCAAGGACGACGAGCTCGGGACGATCAACCTCATCACGCCGGCCAAGCGCAAGCAGGCCGCGGCGCTCGTGCGGGACGGCGTCCCGGTGAGCTGCGCGCGTCCGATCGTGACGAACGACATCAGCGTGGACACGGCGTTCCAGCCGCTCCGGCTCATGGTGGACTCGGGCGAGGGGCGCGACCACGACTCGCGCGAGCGGCTCCTGGCGCGCCGCGGCGCCTCGGAGTTCATCGGGATGGTCTTCCACGGCTACACGATCACGCACGTGGACACGCCCGCGCACTACTTCTGGCAGGGGAAGATCTACAACGGCCGCTCCTGCAACCTCATCACCGCGCGCGAGGGCGCCGGCGCCGAGTCGGTGGACCTGCTCCACGACGGCGTGGTGAGCCGGGGCGTGCTGCTCGACGTCGCGGCGCTCCGGGGACGCCCGCTCGACGCGGGCGAGGGCGTGATGCCCGAGGACCTCGAGGCGGCGGAGAAGGCCCAGCAGGTCCGCGTCGAGCCGGGCGACATCCTCCTGATCCGGACGGGCTACTACGCCCGGCGGCTCGAGACGCCGCGCCACCCGCTGAAGGACGGCTCGCCCGCCGCCCACGTCGCCTCGATGCCGTGGTTCCGCGAGCGCGACATCGCCATGCTCGGCACCGACACCCACAACGACGTGAGCCCCGCGACCCACCCGCGGCTTGGCAACGTGGTCCACATCGTGGCGCTCGTGAGCATGGGGCTCTGGCTCATCGACAACGGGAACCTCGAGGAGCTCGCGAAGGCGTGCGCGGCGCGGCGGCGCTGGGAGTTCATGCTGACGCTCGCGCCGCTCAGGCTCCAGCACGCGACGGGCTCCCCCGTGAACCCGATCGCGCTCTTTTAGCCGCCGCGGGGAGGGCACGCCGCATGCTGTTCATGGTGGTCGAGCGGTTCAAGAACCGCGACGCCAAGGCGGTGTATCGCCGCTTTCGCGACCAGGGGCGCGGCGCGCCCGACGGATTGAAATACGTCGGCAGCTGGATCGAGGCCAATTTCGACCGGTGCTTCCAGCTGATGGAGTGCGACGACGCGCGCCTCCTGCAGCGGTGGGTCGCGGTCTGGAGCGACCTCATCGAGTTCGAGATCGTGCCCGTCGTGCCGTCGGCAGAGACGCGCGAGGCGATCGAGCCGCTGCTCTGACGCCCGTGCCGGCCCGCCGCGGCGATCGGCGGCCGGCGGTAAACCCCGACGTCGCTGGCTCGTCTTTCCTAAAGGGCGGACAGGAACAATGGCGCCCCGAGGGGGGCGGGCGTGGACCCAGAGGAGATCGAGGCCGTCATCCAGCGGGCCAGGCTGGAGCTGTATCGCGACAACCTCTCGGGCGCGCTCGAGATCCTGGAGCGGGGCCGGGACGGCCGTGCCGACGATCGGCTGGCCCAGGAGATGCAGGGGATCCGCTCGTGCCTCGCGCACCTCGGCAGTCGCGACGCGTACGCGCGGGCCTACGAGGACTATTACCGGGAGAGGAAGGCGCGCCCCGGCCTGAAGCTCCTCGAGCGCGAGATCCGG
>WNFB01003564.1_pt1 | contig 13729 bp, 12 predicted proteins | sample 5400501 | NCBI WGS metagenome assembly WNFB01 (sample SAMN13153341, study PRJNA577476) | soil metagenome | isolation source: 200 cm saprolite under Douglas fir tree site 2 hole 1 | place: USA:California | collected 2015-04-18
GGGGGCCGCGCTGGTGCGGGAGGTCGGCGGCAGGGTCACCGACTGGTCCGGCGGAGAATCGTGGCTCGAGACTGGCAACATCCTGGCCGCACCGGCCGCGGTGCACGAAGTCCTGCTAGAGCTGGCCCAGCAGTCTCTGCAGCGGTAGCTCGACCAGCGCGCGCCACTGCTGGCGCAGCGCGACATCCATCGGAGCCCGACCCGCCCGGCGCAATCGCTTCGGCGCCGTCGCGCGCTGCTGGATCGCCGTCTTGAAGTCGCCCTCGTACTCCGTTACGGCCGAGGCGATGTCATGCGCGCCGAAGTGGCAGTCGCTTCCCCCGACTGCCGCCCCGAGGCGCTCCTTGTTGGCGGCATAGAACTCGTCGAGCAGCTTGCGGCGCCGCTCGCCTATCGGCACTGTGAACACCATCTCGATCCCGTCGACATGATGCTTCTCGATCAAGCGCCGCAACATCTTCGGCTGAATCGAGGCGAAATAGAGCGGCATGAACGGATGCGGGACGATCGCGAGCCCGCCCTGGTCGTGAATCGCTTCGACGGTGTCTTCCACCGACATCCCGCGCTTCACCGGCTTCTCGAGGAACCAACCCATGATGTGCGTCTGCGCCGGCCACCTGGTCGTGATCTCCTCGCCCGCGACGACGGTGAGACCGGCCTCAGCGCCCAGCTCCTGCGTGACCTTGACCGACGCCATCGTGTCGTGGTCGGTCACGGCGATCAGGTCGAGATGCGCTGCGACCGCGGTCCTGACGAGCTCCGCCGGGCTGACCATGCCGTCGGACGCAGTCGTGTGACAGTGCGGGTCAGCAATCACCTCAGTCGAAGATTGCACGAATGAACGCCGCGGGTTCGAACGGAGCCAGGTCGTCGATGCCCTCCCCCACCCCGGCCAGCTTCACCGGCACGTCTAGCTCGGACTCGATCGTGATCACGGCGCCACCTTTCGCGCTGCTGTCGAGCTTTGCCAGCACGAGGCCTGTCATCGGAACCGCCTTGTTGAAGGCGCGCGCCTGGACAAGGCTCGTCAGCCCGAGAACCGCGTCGAGGACGAGGAGTGATTCGTATGGCGCGCCGTCGAGCGCCTTGCTCGTGACCCGCCCCACCTTCGCCAGCTCGTCCAGCAGGTTGCGCTGCGTCTGCAGGCGGCCCGCCGTGTCGGCCAGCACCACGTCATTGCCGCGTTTGCGCGCGGTCAGCACGCCGTCGTAGACAACCGACGCGGGGTCGGCCCCGCTCGCGCCCGCGAGGTGAGGCACACCGGCGCGCTCGGCCCACGCCACCATCTGCTCGACGCCGGCCGCGCGGTACGTGTCGGCCGCGACGACCAGCGGGTTGCGTCCCTGCGCGCGAAGCCGGTGTGCGAGCTTGCCGGCGGTCGTGGTCTTCCCTGCTCCATTGACGCCGTAGAGCAGGACGCAGGCCGGGCTCCCCTGGAGGTCCAGATCCCGCGACCTCTTCGACATCAGGCCTGTCGCGACCTCGACGAGCGCGCTCACGGCCTCCTCGCGTGTCCGCGGCGCCTTGGAGCGCAGGCCGGCAGCAAGCCGGGCGGCCATCGCCGGGCCGAGGTCCGCGGCCAGGAGCACATCTTCGAGCTCCTCGTAGTAGCCCGCGGCCAGAGGGGGGCTGATCGAGCGCAGGCCCGCCGCAAGCAGGCCGCGGGTCCGCCCGCCGACCCGGCTCCAGAGGCTGTCCGTCAGCCTACTTTCGCCGTTGAGGCGGTTCGGCTCGCCGGCTTGCGGATGTCGTCGAGGCGCACGGAGACGAGGTGCGACGAGCCGCTCTCGTCGAGGTGGATGCCGTAGAGCGTCGTTGCGTACGACATCGTGACGTGGTTGTGCGTGATGACGAGGAACTGGCGCTGCGCGCCGAGCCGCGCGACCATCTGCCCGAAGCGGTCGACGTTGGCGTCGTCGAGGGCCGCGTCGACCTCGTCCAGGATGGTGAACGGGCTCGGGTTCACCTCGTCGAGGGCGAGCACGAACGCAAGCGCGGCCAGGGAGCGCTCGCCCGAGGACAGCAGCGTCACGTTCTGCAGCCTTTTCCGCGGCGGCTGGACCAGGATCTCGACCCCCGTGCGCGGACCGTCGTCGCCTTCGGCATGGCGGAGCGTCGCGCGTCCGCCGGGGTTCAGCTCCGAGAAGTACTCGTGGAAGTTCGCCGCCACAGCGCCGAACACCGCCTCGTAGCGCGACTCCTCTTCCTCGCGTAGCTTGCCGATGAGCTGCTCGAGGTCGGCGCGGGCCGCGGTGATGTCCTCGAGCTGCTCGGCGAGATTCTGGTAGCGCTCCTCGAGCTCTCGGCACTCGGACTCGGCGAGCGCGTTGGTCGGGCCGATCTCCTCGATGCGGCGCTCCAGCGCCCGCATCTCGCGTTCGCGCGCTTTGCCCCCGGGCACCTCCTCGGGCGCGACGCCGTCGGGCATGCGAAGCCGGATCTCGTCCATGCGCGCTTGCAGCAGCTCCGCCTCGCGCGCGATGAGCTCGAGGTTTCCTTGCAGCGTGCCGACGCGCAATCGCGCGTCGAGGCGGGTCTCTTCCAGCGCGACGAGGCGGCGTGCGCTCTCCGCCATCTCGGCCTCGTCCTCGGGTGCGTCGTGCTCGGCCGCCTGCATCGCCTCACGCGCCGCTTCGACGAGCTTGCGCAGGTCGGGAAGCGCGGCGTCCGCCGTTTCCACTACGCGCTCCGCCTCGGCGAGCTGTCCCTCACGCTCGACGGACGACGCCTTCAGACGTGACACATCGTCGTCGACCAAGGCGAGCTGGCGGCGGAGCGACTCGGCGCGATCGCGCCAGCGATCGTGGTCATGCGCGCGCTGCAGGATCGCGGCGCGCTGCTCCGCGATCTCGCGGATGCGCTCGTCGAGCTCTCGCGCGATGGCAGCCGCCCGTTCCTCCGCGGCATCCGCCGCCTGCTCGAGCTCAGCCAGCCTGGCGGCTTCGACCTGCTCGGCTTCACGGGCGCCGTCGAGAAGGCGAGCGTTCTCGTCCGACCTTGCCGCGCCCACGGCGCGGCTGCGCAGGTCCGCCAGCCTGGTCTGCGCCGCGCTCAGCTCGCGGGACACATCGGCGGCGATCGCCGGCTCGCCCTCCAGCTCCTCGATGCGCCGCCGCAGGTCAAACCGGCGTGCGTCGAGCGCGGCCCGCTGGTCCGCGCCTGCCCGCACCAGACCGGCTTCGCGGTAGACGCCGTCCATCGTGACGTCCTTGCCGACGACGACCTGGCCGAGCAGGCGACGGGCGATCCCGTCGTAGCCCTCGCGGACGTCGACGTGGTGATAGAGCGACCCGTCCACCGGGTCGGCCGCGGAACTGGGAAACAGGACGGTGACCTGCCCACCCGCGCGCCTCGCAACGTCCAGGGCAGGCTCCTCGGCGGATCCCACGATCGCGTCGACCAGGGCGCCCAGCACCGAGGACAGCGCCGCTTCGTAGCCCTCGTGGGCGGTCAGCACCTCGCCCAGGCGCGGGCCCAGGCTCCCGGCGGGCCTCAGCGCTTCGATCCCGTCCAGCTCGGAGCGCAGCCTCGACACCATGTTGGCGGCGTCCTCGGCCGCTTTGGCCCGTGCGGCGGCTCGCTCCAGGTCCGCCTCCGCGCCGGGAAGCTCACCGGCGGCGGCGGTCATGTTGGCGATCTGGGCGGCCTGCTCCTCCAGGAACTCGCGCCTGGTGCGAAGCGACGCCAGCGACGAGGACGCGATGGCGGCCGCCCTCCGGGCTCGCTCGGCGTCGCGCCTGGCCTCCTGGGCCGGAGCCCCATCCGGCTCGGCGGGAAGCATCACTGGACTGATCCGCTCCTCGACCGCCTTGGCTGCGGTCCCCAGCTCGCGGGCAAGCTGGCCGCGCAGCGCGACCGCCGCCTCGAGGAGCGTTCGCAGCTCCGCTTCCGACCGCCGCGTGGCTTCGGTTGCGGCTCGCCGGCTTTCCAGCCTCTCCTCCGCAAGCTGCAGCCGGTGCTCCGCGTCCGAGAGCTGGAGGCGCACCTGGCCGAGTGTTCGCTGCCGCGCGAGGCGGCGGTCCTGGGCGGACTGCATGGCCAAGCGGCCGGTCTGGAACTCGTCCTCGGCGATGTGGCTTTGCTCGCGAGCTTCCACCAGCTTGCGTTCGAGACCCTGGAGCTGGGACGACGCGCGCCGATGCGCGTCGCGGGCCTCGCGCCACTCCTCCCACACGATGCTGCCTCGCAGCAGCTCGAGGCGTGCGCCCGCCTCGGTCGCCTCGCGGGCCGCAGCGGCCTGGGCGCGCAAAGCCTCGAGGCGGGGCGCCAGCTCGGACTTCAGGTCTTCGAGCCGGAGCAGGTTGGCCGCGAGCTCCTCCAGGCGCTGCACCGCCTCCTGGCGCCGAGCTTTGACGCCGCGGACCTGCGCCGCCTCCTCGAGGAGCTGTCTTCGCTCGGCGGGCGTGCACACGACGATGTGCTCGATGTCGTGCTGGTCGATGATCGCGTAGGAGTCGACGGTCAGGCCCGTCGAGGCCAACATGTGGATGAGGTCGCGACGCCGGATCCGAGTGCTGTTCAAGAAGTAGTCGCTCTCGCCGTCCCGCTCGACGCGGCGTTTGATCGCGACCTCGTGGTAGTCGACCGGGAGGCGGCCGGCGGTGTTGTCGAACGTCAGCGTCACCTCCGCGTAGGAGGCTCGCGAGCGTCGCTCCCCGCCGGCGTAGATGACCTCTTCCATCTTCTTGCCGCGGATGTCGCGCGCCTGGCCGGAGCCGAGCACCCACTTGATGGAGTCGACGATGTTCGTCTTGCCCGAACCGTTGGGACCAACGATCGCGGTGACGCCGCCATCGAACTGGATCTCGGTCTGCCGGGCGAAGGTTTTGAAGCCCAGCAATTGCAGGGACCTGAGGAACAAACTGGCGCCGAGAGTAGCAGATGTAGGGGTCGTTGGACCCCTGGGCCACTACCTAATCGATCGGCTCGCCGAACTGCCTGCTTCTTGGCTCGGAAAGCACCGGCTGGGGTGCGCGCTCAGGCGGAGCGTGCAGCGGCACGACCTCGGCGGTCGCAACCTCCGCTGGCGGTGCCTCCTCGCGCTTCTTGCGCGGCGCCCGGCGGGTCCGTGGACGGGACGACGGCGCCCTGCCCGCCGGCGCCTCGGTCACCGATCCGACCAGACTCTCGAGCGCCGCCCGAGCAGCGTCCTGCTCCGACTCCTGCTTGCTCGCGCCATGGCCTGTGCCGAGCGGCTCCGAGCCTGCGAACACGACCGACGTGTACTCCCTGCGGTTGCCCACCCTCGCGCCCTCGCTGTCGTACACCGGCGTCTCGCCGAAGCGCTCCTGCGCGACCTGCTGGAGGCGCCCTTTGAAGTTCTCATCGCGCACCGGCGACGGCAGCGCGCGGTAGAGGTTCAGGTAGTAGTGGTAAGCGGCGTCGTAGCCCGCGTCGAGAAACACCGCGCCGAGCACCGCTTCGAATCCATTGGCGAGCAGCGATTTCAGGTTCCGGCCGCCGCCCTTGGCGATGCCTTTGCCCAGGTACAGGTAGCTGCCGAGGTCGAGCTGTTCGGCGAGCGACGCCAGCGTGTTGGTGTTGACCATCGCCGAGCGCGTCTGGGTCAGCTCGCCTTCAGTGGCCCCGGGGTGGTGCTTGTACAGATATTCCGCCGTGATGAGCTGGAGGACCGCGTCGCCGAGGTACTCCAGGCGTTCGTTGTCGCGAGGCGAAACGGACGGGCTCTCGTTGGCGAAGGAGCTGTGCGTGACGGCCTCGAGCAGGAGGCCGGGGTCGCGAAAATGAATCCCGATCTTCTGCTGCAGAAGCTGGAGCGACTGCGCGAGAGGCGCAGTCTGAGGCTGTGCTATGAGCCGGCCTTCTCCTGGATGTACTCCCAGGCCTGTCCCACCGTCGTGATCTTCTCCGCATCTTCGTCGGGGATCTCGAGGCCGGTGTTCTCCTCGAACGCGTAGATCAGCTCGACCAGGTCGAGCGAATCGGCGTTGAGGTCGTCCTGAAAAGACGCGTCCATGGTGACCTGCTCGGGCTCACAACCCAGGCGCTCGACGATGATGTTTTTGAAGTCCTCGAAGCTCAGCTTTTGAGTTTCCATACGCGGACTACTGTACACGAGCAAGGGAGTGCGCCCAAGGGGCCGGGACTCCACACGGCCCCGGCCCCCACGCCCTACGTCAGGCCTTTCGGCCTGTGCTTACCGACCTGTCTTGACCGATTGCTGCTGCGGCGACGGCGCCATGCCGAGCTGTGTCATCAGCTGGACCTGGTCGTAGAGAAGAGAGGCCTTCTTGACGAGGCCGCGGTCGATCTCGAAGATCTGCACGAACTCACCCTTGACCTTTCGGCCGGTCGCGGGCACATCGCCCATCGGCGTCTTGAGCGTCCCGTTGTGCGTTCCGGTGAAAACGCCATCCACGACGACGTGCTTGCCCTGGACGAAGATGTTCTTCGCCTCGGTGCGCGCGTCGGGAAACGCAGTGATGAAGGTCTGGTTGTACTCCTTGGCGGCCTGCGGCCCCTTGAGCTTGACGTCTCCCGGTGCTGTGCCTTCGAAGTCCGGGGCTGAGTCGCGGGCGATGGCCTCGAGGTCATGTGCGTTGAACGCCTTCATGCCTCGCTCCACGACCGCCTTGGATTCGATCTGCGTCGACGTCGCCACCTCATAGAGCTCTCGCTTCGGCTCGGCGGTGCCGGCCTGGTACTTCTTAAACGAGTCGATGAGCTTCTCGGCCTTTGGCGCAAAAGACCTGGCGGCAGCTTCGTCGTCATACATCGCGACCGAGATCGCATCGCCTGTGTCGCGATTGAGGAGCAAGAACGCTGAGCGAGCGCCCTCGTGTGATGCGATCGTCGGAAGCGCCTGCTCCTTGTACTCCTTGATCGCCTTGTCGAGGTCGGCTTTGTTAAGGGTCGTCTTGACCACGCCTGTGTGCATATCTCACCTCCGTGAGAAAAGGTCCAACGCGGTGAGCGTGTCTCGCTGTGTGAGGGCGGCGCTCTAACCCGACCGGACGCTTGCAGCATGTCCATACCACCCCATCCTTGGGATGCCTGCGTCTCCATACTGCGCCCCTGGCGGCCCGGCCAGTCAAGGTACGTAACCCCGGTAGGCGACGAAATGTCGCCTAGTCGGGTAGGGCCAGCTCCTGGACCGCCGCCGGAGTGCCTGCGGCCACCGCGGTTCGGCCCGGCGCGAGCTCGCGCATCATGCCGGTCAGCCCGCGCTTCGGGCCCACCTCGATGAACGTGTCACACCCCATCTCCACGAGCGAGGAGATGCACGCGGCCCAGCGGACCGGCGAGCGAAGCTGCATCTCCATCACGTGCGGGATGCGATCGCCGCCCTGGTGCGCGCGTCCCGTGAGATTCGCCATCACGGGCATGCGCGGCGAGCGCCATTCGATGCGGTCCAGCGCGGCGCGCAGCCGCTCCGCGGCGGGCGCCATGAGCGGCGTATGAAACGCGGCACTGACGTTCAGCGCGATGACGCGTTTCGCGCCCGCTACCTGAAGGCGCTGCGCGGCCACCTCGAGGCCTGTCGTCGTCCCCGCGATCACCGTCTGCGTCGGCGTGTTGTAGTTCGCCGGCCACGCGTCGTTCATGCCCGCGAGCGCCATCTCCACCGCCTGCGCGTCGAGGCCGAGCACGGCGGCCATCGAGCTGGTCCCCGCCGGCACGGCCTCCGCCATCGCCTTGCCGCGCTCGACCACGGCCTTGATGACCTGGGGCGCCGAGACGGATCCGGCGGCGGCGAGCGCCGCGTACTCGCCGACCGAATGGCCGGCGGCCGCGCTCGGCTCCACGCCTCGGCGGCGTAGGAGAAGGGTGAGCGCGATCCCGACAAAGGTGAGGGCCGGCTGCGCGTTCTGCGTCAGGCGCAGCTCGTCATCATCGGCGGTCGTCAGCAATCGCCGCAGGTCGATGCCCGCGGCTGACGCGCACTGGTCGCACAGGGTAGCCACCTCGGCGTCCTGGAGAATCTCGGTTCCCATGCCGGGCTGCTGCGAGCCCTGGCCGGGAAACAGGAACGCGGTTTTAGCCGTTATTCCTTGACTTTGATGACTTCGCGGCCCGTGCCGGCGCCATAGTGGCCGCAGTTCGGACACACGCTGTGGGGTCGCCTCATGTGCTTGCAGTTCGGGCAGGGCTGGATCTGGACCAGCGCCAGCGCGAGGTGCGAGCGGCGTCGTCCCTTCTTCGACTTGGATAGCTTGACCTTCGGTAGAGCCACGGCTCCCGGAAGTTTACGGGAAGGAGCGCGGGTGAGGCAGGCCTCCGCGCGGGACCCCCTCCATTCCTAGCCGCGTCCGGAGGCGTCTGGTGTCAAGACGCTGGGTGACGGCCGGAATGAATCCGGCCTACAGCCCCACCTCGTCTTCTTAGCTGTGGGTCGCCTGGTCCGCGGTCTCCCCATTCGCCGGCTGGTTTGTTTGCAGCGCTTCGACCCCTCGCCGGACCGTGCCCAGCGTCCGGCTCAGGTGCGCCTCCAGCTGCTTCAGCTGCTCGAGCGCGTATGCCTCCGCCTCGCGGATGATCTGGTCGGACTTGCTCTGGGCGTCCTTCACGACCTGGGAGGCGTGACGCTCCGCGCGGCGCAGGATCTCGTGCTCGGACGCGGCTTCCTCCGCCCGCTCGTTCGCGCGTGACATCGTGCGCGCCGCCTCGCCGTGGGCCTCGGTCATGATGCGCTGCTGCTCGGAGACGGTCCAGTTCGCCTGCTTGATCTCGTCCGGGAGGTTGAAGCGGATCTGGTCGATCAGCTCCATGAGCTCGTCCTCGTTGAGCATGATCTGCGTCGAGAGCGGGACATGGCGCGCGTTCTGGATCAGATACTCGAAACGGTCAAGCAGCTCGTCGACCTTTATCGGAATTTCTCCTTCAACGCTCTCGCGACCACCGGCGGCACGAGGTCGGAGACCTTGCCGCCGTAGCTGGCGATGTCCTTCAAGATACTTGACGAGACGTAGATGTGCGCGAAGCCTGACATCAGGAAGACGGTGTGGATGTCGGGTGCGAGCTTGCGGTTCATCAGCGCCTGCTGCAGCTCCGCGTCGAAGTCCGAGTAGGCGCGCAAGCCCTTGACCAGAGTCCTGGCGCCGCGCGACCGCGCGTATTCGACGGTCAAGCCCTTGTAGCTCGCCACCTCGACGCGGTCGCGGCTCTCGAGCGCGGTGCGGATGAGCTGCAGCCTCTCCTCGACAGTGAACAGAGGCTGGCGCTTCTCGGGGTTCGCGGCGACCGCGACGATGAGCATGTCGAAAATGCCGAGCGCGCGGTCGACCACGTCGAGATGGCCGTTGGTGAACGGGTCGAAGCTTCCGGGGTAGACGGCGATCTTCGAGTTGGGCACCTGGCTGCTGTTCTTCGCGCTCATGTTCGGAACACCGTGACCATCGTGTCGCCGTACTTGCGCTGGCGGTCCACCTTGAGACGAGTCATCGCCGGCATCGTCTGCCGTCGCGAGTGCTCGGCAAGGACCACGGCATGGGTGACCTCGCGGTCGAGAACTTTGAGCGCGCGGTCCAGCACCGCGTCGTCGTAGGGAGGATCCAGGAACACGAACCCCGCCGCCCTGATCGCGTCTGGCGATGCTTCGAGCCAGCGCACGGCGTCGCCGCGGACGATGCGGGCGCGGTCCTTGAAGCCGAGGGCGTCCAAGTTCTGGCGCAGGATATCAAGACCGCGCGGCTGCCGGTCCACGAAAGTGACGCTTGCCGCGCCGCGCGACAGCGCCTCGATGCCGAGCGCGCCCGAGCCCGCGAAGAGGTCGAGCACCTCGGCGTCTTCGATCTCGGGACCGACCATGTTGAAGATCGCCTGCTTCACCATGCCCTGGGTCGGGCGGATGTTCTTGGGCGCCTTGAGTCGGCGGCCGCGCGCCTCTCCCCCGCTGACGCGAAGCTTCGTCATGGGTGCACTCGGATCGCGCCGTCGTCGCGCATCACGCCGATCCTTTCCCCGATCCGAAACCGGTGCGCCTTCTCCGGCGGGATTGCGACCAGCAGGCCGCCACTCGTCTGCGCGTCGCACATCATCAGCTGCTCCGTCTCGCCGAGTCCCCCCCACTCGACGCGGTCGCGATATGCAGCGTGGTTGCGCCTGGTCCCGTCGGGAAACAGGTTCCTCTCGGCAAGGTTGCCCACGCCCTTCATGAAGGGCACCGAGTCGAAGTCGACGTCCGCCCCACCTCGCAGGTTGAGGAGGTGTCCGATGAGGCCGTAGCCCGTGACGTCGGTCGCGGCGGTCGCACCCGCCTTGACCATCTGCTCGGACGCCTCGCGGTTCAGCGTGGTCATCACCGCGATCGCCTCGGCCTCGAGCTCGGGTGGGCACAGGCCGCGCTTGATCGCGGTCGTGACAAGGCCGGAGCCGAGCGGCTTGGTGAGAAACAGGACGTCACCCCCGCTCGCGCCGTCGTGACCGACTACGCGGTCGGGGTTCACCTCGCCGATCACCGTGTAGCCGAACTTGGGCTCGTTGTCGTCGACCGAGTGGCCGCCGACGACGGCGACGCCCGCCTCCCCCATCTTCGCGGCGCCGCCGGCCACGATCTTCTCGAGCAGGCCGGTCCCGAGCTTGTCTCTTGGAAAACCTGTGATGCCGAGAGCGAAAAGGGGCTTTCCGCCGACCGCGTACACGTCGCTGAGCGCGTTGGCCGCCGCTATCGCGCCGTACGCGTAAGGGTCGTCGACGATCGGCGTGAAAAAGTCGACGGTGGCCACGAGGGCGCGCTTAGGCGCGATGCGATACACCGCCGCGTCGTCGCGGGCGGACGCACCGCGCAGCACGTTGGGATCGACGATCGGGGGCAGCGCCCCGAGTACCTGCCCTAGCTCCACCGGGCTGAGCTTGCAGGCTCAACCGGCCCCGTGGCTGTACTCCGTCAATCGAAGAGGCGAAACCGGATCCATGTGCTCGCTAGTATCCGCGCGTGCCTCTTGTGTTTGCCGCGATCGCGCCTCATGGCGGCATCGCTATCGAGGAGGCGTGCGTTCCTGAGGAACGGGACGTTGCTTCAGTGACACGCGCCGGATTGGAGGAGCTCGGACTTCTCTTCACCGCGGCGAAGCCCGACGTCGTGGTCGTGGCCACGCCCCACAACGTGCACATCTCCAACGCGATCGGCGTGATCGTCGCCTCGCATCTCGCCGGGAGACTCGATGGAACCGATGCGCCTATCGAGCTCGCCGTTCCCTCCGACACGCAGCTTGCGTGGCGCGTCCTGGAATCCATGGCGGGCGCGGGCCTGCCCGCGGCGGCGGTGAGCTTCGGGTCCAACGACCCGGCGACCGCCGTCGCCCCCATGGATTGGGGAGTGCTGATACCGCTGTGGTTCATGGGCGGCCGGCACGACCCCCCGGTGCCGGTGGTGGTGGTCACGCCCGCGCGCGAGCTGACCGCTTCAGAGCACGTGACGGCCGGCGCGGCGATCGCCATCACCGCCGCGACGTCGCCTCGCCGGGTCGCCTTCATCGCAAGCGCGGACCACGGACACGCGCACCGCGAGAACGGGCCGTACGGCTTTCACGTCGCGGCCGCCGAGTACGACGCGCTGGTCGTCGACATGGTGCGCGAGAATCATCTCGACCGGCTCGTCGACGTCTCGCCCGAGATGATCGAGGACGCGAAGGCGGACAGCTGGTGGCAGATGCTCATGCTCCACGGGGCCACGCCGGGCTGGCACGGCAAGCTCATCTCGTATGAGGCGCCGACCTACTTCGGGATGCTGACGGCGGCCTACACCCCTAGCTGAGGCTGACCTCGCGGTAAGCCCAGGTCCCTCCCGCCACCCACTTCCCAGCCCTCTAGCTGATCGACGTCAGCTCCAGGCGGCGGATCACCGACGCCTTGAGGAGTGCGTGGCGGTCGAGGTCGGGATCCTCCCGCACGATCCGCTCCGCCTCCTGGCGGACCTCGCTCAAGAGCTCGGGCTGCAGCAGAGCATCCATCGCCACGTCGGACATGCCGTGCTGCTTTGCACCCATCAGCTCCCCCATGCCCCGCAGACGCATGTCCTCTTCCGCGAGCTTGAATCCATCGCGAATTCGCGTCAACAAGTCGAGCCGCGCGAGGCTCTTCTCCGAAGGATCGTCGGCCAGCAACAGGCAGCGGCTTCCGGCTGAGCCGCGGCCGACGCGGCCGCGAAACTGGTGCAGCTGGGCGAGCCCGAAGTGGTCGGCCCCTTCGATCATCATCACCGTCGCGTTGGGAACATCAACCCCGACCTCGACGACCGCCGTCGCCACCAGGACCTGGATGTCCCCAGAGACGAACCGCTGCATCACCTGTTCCTTGTCCTTGAGGCGTCCGTGGATCAATCCCATGCGCAGCTCGGGGAACACATCTTTTTGCAGTCGCTCGAATTCTGCGGTCGCCGATCGGGCCACCACGGCGTCTGACTCCTCGATCAAGGGGCAGATGACGAAGGCCTGGTGTCCTGCCTTAACCTCGGCGCGGACCAGGTCATACGCACGCCCACGATTGTCGGGCCCGATGACCTCAGTCTCGACAGGTAGCCGGCCTGGAGGCATCTCGTCGATCACGGATAGAGTCATCTCCCCGTACAGGGCGAGCGCAAGGGTGCGCGGGATCGGCGTCGCCGTCATGGCGAGAAAGTGCGGCCGGCCATGGCCCTTGCCGCGGAGGAGCTCACGCTGCCGCGTGCCGAAGCGGTGCTGCTCGTCGACCACGGCCAGGCCGAGGTTCGCGAACTCGACCTCCTCCTCGATCAGCGCGTGCGTGCCGACCACGAGCGCGCAGTGCCCTGACGCCGCCGCGGTCCGAACGCGGCGCCGCTCGGCCGCGGCCTGGCTGCTGACGAGAAGCTCGACCGTCAGGCCCGGGAAGCTTTCCTCCAGGTAGGTGCGGAACTTACGCAGGTGCTGCCGGGCCAGGATCTCGGTCGGCGCCATGACCACGGTCTGCATCCCGGCGGCATGAGCCATCGCGGCGCATGCGGCCGCAACCGCCGTCTTGCCGGATCCGACGTCGCCGTTGAGGAGGCGGTTCATCGGAATTGCCTCCTGCATGTCCTTGAATGCTTCCCGCGTGGCACGGCGCTGCGCTTCGGTCAGCTCGAAACCCAGGCCCGCCTTGAAGGCGTCGCCGACCTCCCGGTTGTACGGAATCGGCGTTGCAGGTTCGGCGGCGATCCTGGCCCGCATCAAAGCGAACGCCATCTGCAGTTCGAGCAGCTCGACGAACGCCATGCGGCGGCGCGCCTTCCAGTAGTCGGCCTCTGTGTCGGGCGCGTGGCCCTGCCGGACGGCGTCGGCGATGCCGAGCAGCTGGTGGCGCTCACGAACGTCCGGGGGAAGGATGTCTTCGAGGCCCGAGGCGAGGGGCAGCACGGTCTCTACCCAGCCGGCGATCCGGCGAGAGGTGAGGCCGTCGACCAGGTGGTACTTCGGCATCATGCCCCCGACGCGCTTCGGTTGAGCCTCGGCGTCCGCTTCCAGCCGCTCGTACTGCGGGCTCTGCAGCTCGGGCACGTTGCCGTACCTGGACCCCTTGACCATCCCGGCGAGGGCGACCCTGTCGCCCGGGTGAAGGTGCTTGACGACCCAGGGGTTCTTGAACCACACCACGCGGATCTCGGCGCCTGCGTCGTCCTGGACCGTCGCCTCGGTCAGCTTCATGTGCCGGACCCTGGTGGTTATCGCCTTGATTGAGAGGACCGTGCCGACGATCGACGCCTGCTTGCCCGGCTCGAGGCCCGAGATCTCGGCCGCCTCATACTCCTGCCAGCCGAACGGCAGAGCGAGGA
>WNFB01003565.1_pt1 | contig 13729 bp, 10 predicted proteins | sample 5400501 | NCBI WGS metagenome assembly WNFB01 (sample SAMN13153341, study PRJNA577476) | soil metagenome | isolation source: 200 cm saprolite under Douglas fir tree site 2 hole 1 | place: USA:California | collected 2015-04-18
CAAAAGCCGGCAGCGCCAGCGCAGCCAGGCGGGGAGGCTGGTCGCGCCCTCTTCCTGCCAGGCCCTGGTCCGGTCGACCTCCCGCAGACCGCGCACGATGCGCGCCTCCAGACGGTCCTTGAAACGGTTCAGAAAGACGACGTCTTCGAGGCTGGCGGCAGGGTCCTGATCGAGGGCCAAAAGCAGCTCTTCAGCGCGGTCTTTGACGTCCGAACGCATGTTCGAATTCTATCAGGATTCGAACTCAAAATGGGGCTTGTTAACAGCCAGATTTCATCGTTCTCAGAAGCATCCGTTGGCCGGAAAACCCGGCTGGTCGGACACCTGCTGGAGCCCGCCCTCGGGCGAGTAGAGATAGATGCCCTGACGGCTGCCGAACCAGACCCCGTGACTGTCGGCGATCAGCCGATAGTAGGCTTGTGGCAGCCCGATCTCGAGGGCTTCGGAGGGCGAGGACGCGAGCCAGACGGTCTCCTGCCACTGGCTGTTGACAGCCTGGCCGGCAGCGAAGATCGGATGTCCAGCCACGTCTGCTCCCATGAGCCTGACAGCCCGATCAGACCTGTAGAACCAGGGCTCGCTTTTGGCCCCTGCCAGAGTGAGCCGCTCAACCCGAGCCGGGATCGTGAAGCCTTCCGCAGACGTCTTCGGATCCGGTCCGCCGTCCGCATACCAGTAGACACCTGGACCACCCGACACGGGCCACATGAGCTCAGTGACTCCCGGGACCACGTTGACGAACGACCCGGAGGCGGGGTCGAATCGAAAGAGACCACTGGCCGGCCCTTCATACGCCGCCACAGACACATAGATCCCTTCCTTCGCGAAATCGACGATCGCGTAGGGAGGCACCTGACCCGGGGTCCCGAACTCATAGACCCGGTCACCGCCGTTCGCCACCTGGACCACATGCAAGCGGGCGCGCTGGTTCACTCCGCCCCAGCGTTCGAGGTATGCGTAGCTGGCACCGTCTGGCGCGACCGACTCGCGGCTGACCGGGAGCCAGCGAGAGAAGGCGCGATCGTAATAAACGCTTCCCTGGCCTGGCAGCCCCTGGGCATTGGGATCGAAGCTGACGGCCGCGGCCGGGAAGGTGATGAACGCGCCCTGCCCATCTGGGGTGGCGATCGGCAGCCGGCAGGAAAGGCCGTTCCCGGATGCACTGGGCCGGGCAGATGGCTTGGGCTGGGCCGAAGTGCTGGCCACCGGCGAAGGGCTATGGGCGGCGGTGGGCTGAGCCGCAGCCGGCGGGGCCTGGCCGCAAGCCATCACCAGCATCAGCAGAAGGGCCGCTGCACCTCTCACGCCGGTGAAACGACGAGGCGGCTTGACCGGTATCGCTCGGGAAAAGAGTGACCCCCGACGAGTCGCCTCTCAGGTCCCAGCAACTGCCTTGCGGCCTTCACCAGATCCTTTCGCGCGTATTCCTCGGGGGCCATCCACAAACGTATGTCGGTGTCGCCCTTCAGCGCAACTCTCAATTTCGTCGCCAGGCTACTCGGCGTAGCCGTCGCGATGAACCCCTACGTCGAGCTCCACTGCCACTCCAACTTCTCCTTCCTGGACGGCGGCTCCCACCCCTGGGAGCTGGCACTGCGCGCGGCCGAGCTGGAGATGCCGGCCCTGGCCATCACCGACACCGGCGGCCTCTACGGGGCCGTCCGCTTCAAGCTCGCCTGCGACCGCGTCGGTGTGAAGCCGCTGCTGGGCACGACCCTGGAGGTGGACGGCAATCCCCTCGTCCTGATCGCCCGCACGCAGCGCGGCTGGTCGCACCTCTGCCGCATCACCACCCTGGCCCACAGGGACCAGCCCAAGGGCGAGGCCCGCGCCAGCCTGGAGCAGGTCGCCCAGCACCGGCGGGACCTGTTCTTCCTGACCGCCACCGAGGATGAGACCGGGCTGCGCAGCCTGCAGGAGACGTTCGGCCGCGAGAACGTCTTCCTGGAGCTGCACCACCACCTGCGGCCGGAGGACGCCTGGGTCTGCGACCTCCGCGCCGAGCTCGCCCGCCGTTGCCGCGCCGGCCTGGTCGCCACCAACGACGTCCACTACCACCTGCCCGCGCGGCGCCCGCTGCACGACGTGCTCACCGCCATCCGCCATCGCGCCACGCTGGATGAGGCGCGTGGCCGCCTGGCCCCCAACGCCGAGCACCACCTGAAGGGATCGCTGCGCCCGCTGCTGAAGACCTACCCCGAGGCCCTCGCCACCCCCTGGGAGCTGGCCCAGGAGTGCGACGTGAAGCTCGACTTCAGCCAGGTCCGCTTTCCCGGCTACCCGGTGCCGCCCAACGAGACGCCTTTCAGCTACCTCTACCAGCTCTGCCAGCAGGGGGCCCGGGACCGCTACCACCCGATCACCCCCGCCGTCGCCCGCCGCCTGCAGCGCGAGCTGGAGGTGATCGAGAAGACCGGGCTGGCCGAGTTCTTCCTGATCAACTGGGACCTGATGCGGTTTGCCCGCGAAAACGGCGTTCCCGGCCAGGGCCGGGGGTCGGCGGCGGACTCCATCGTCGCCTACGTGCTCGGCATCACCCGCGTCGACCCCATCGAGCACAACCTGCTCTTCGAGCGCTTCCTCCACGAGGAGATGAAGACCACGCCCGACATCGACATCGACTTCTCGACCGAGCACCGCGAGCAAGTCATCCAGTACGTCTACGAGAAGTACGGCTGGGAGCGGACAGGCATGGTCTGCAACGTGGTCACCTTCCGGCCGCGGATGGCGATCCGCCAGGTCGGCAAGGCGCTGGGCTTCAAGGAAGAGCTGCTCGACCGGCTGGCCAAATCGGTGGACCGCTGGTTCACCGAAGACGTCGAGGATTCGGTCGCCAGCTTTGTGCCGCCACCCGACCTCCGGCCCCAGAGCTGGCGGCACTTCATCAGGCTCTGCCGCGAGGTCCAGGGCTTTCCGCGCCACCTCTCCATCCACGTGGGCGGGATGCTGGTGACCGGGCAGCCGCTGGTGGACATCGCACCCACCGAGCCCGCGACCATGCCCGGACGGGTGGTCGTCCAGTTCGACAAAGACGACGTCGAGGAGCTGGGCCTGATCAAGATGGACATGCTCGGCCTGCGCACGCTGTCGGTGGTGGCCGAGTGCCTGGACCTGGTGAAGGAGACCAGCGGGCGGCGGCCGGACCTGGACACGCTGCCGCTCGACGACCGGCGCGTCTTCGAGATGTGCAGCGCCGCCGACACCATCGGCGTCTTCCAGATCGAATCCCGCGCGCAGATGCAGACGCTGCCCCGGACGAAGCCCCAGTGCTTCAACGACCTGGTGGTCGAGGTCGCCATCATCCGGCCGGGGCCGATCCAGGGCAATGCCGTCCACCCCTACATCCGGCGCAAGCAGGGCCGCGAGCCGGTCACCTACGCCCACCCGCTGCTGGAACCGATCCTCAAGGACACCCTGGGCGTGATCCTCTACCAGGAGCAGATCCTGGAGATCGCCATCCAGGTCGCCGGCATGACCGCCGGCGAGGCCGACCGCTTCCGGCGGGCGATGAACAAGAGCCCGACCGGCGAGATCAGGATGACCTACCTGAAGGACGACTTCGTCAACGGCTGCCTGAAGAACGAGGTTCCGCTCAGGGTCGCCGAGGACCTCTTCCGGGCGGTGGAGGGGTTCGCGGCCTTCGGCTTCTGCCGCTCGCATGCGGCCGCCTTCGCGCGCACCTCCTATGAGACCGCCTGGCTCAAGCTCAACTTTCCGGCTCAGTACTACTGCGGGCTGCTCAACAACCAGCCGATGGGCTTCTACCACCCGAGCGTGCTGGTGGAGGACGCCAAGCGGCACGGCGTGCGGGTGCTGCCGGTGGACGCCAACGTCTCCGGCGAGCGCTGCCTGCCGGATGGGGCCGACGGCTTCCGGCTCGGCTTCAACTACGTCCGCGACTTGGGCTCAGACGGCCGGACGGCGATCGACGCCGAGCGCGGGCGCGGCGCCTACCGCTCCTTCGACGACTTCCTGGAGCGGCTGCGGGGCGGGCCGCTGGGCCCTCGCGCCGTGCGCAACCTGGTCATGGTGGGCGCCTTCGACCGGCTGGGCGCGCCGCGGAGAGAGCTGCTCTGGGGCTGGCAGGAGCGCTGGCACGGGCACGGCCTGCGCAAGGGGGTGCCGCCGCAGCACGAGCTGCGCCTGCCGGCCGCGGCGCCGCCGCTGCCGCCCGTAGACGAGCTCGAACGCACGCAGCTCGAGTACCGGATCTCCGACGTCTCCACCGGCAAGCACCTGGTCTGGTTCTGCCGCCCGCAGCTGGAGAGGCTGGGGGTGATCGACAGCCGCGCCGTCGCGGCGGCGCCCGACGGGCGCCGGGTTCGGGTCGGCGGCCTGGTCATCACCCGCCAGGCGCCGTCCACGGCCAACCACATCCGCTTCTTCACGCTGGAGGACGAGTTCGGGCACGTCAACGTGACCATCAAGGCGGACGTCTACGAGCGCTACCGGCAGATCGCCAACCTGAGCGCGATCCTGGTCATCGACGGATTGATGCAGCGGCAGGACGGCGTGTCCTCGGTCCTGGCCGGCCAGATCCAGGGCTTCGAGGGCGCCTTCCGCGAGCACACCCGCTCGCACGACTACCGCTAGCTTTTAGACCAGGTACTTCCGGAACCACTCGATGGTCGCCACCCACGCCTGCTGCGCCTGGACCGGCGCATAGCGCGACCCGGTGTCGTTGTGGAAGGCATGGTTGACGCCGGGGTAGATGGTGACCTTGTGCGCCACCCCGGCCTTGGCCAGCTGTTCGTCGACCTGCCCTGAGCTGCTGGTGATGCGGGTGTCCAGCTCCGCGTAGATGGCCAGCACGTTGACGTGCGTCGTGGCCAGCCTTCCCGGGTCGCTCGGCGGCGGCCCGTAGAAGGGGACCGCGGCCTTGACCGGCAGGTCGGAGGCGACCAGGCTCCAGACCATGCCGCCACCGAAACAGAACCCGACCGTCCCCAGCGCCTGCCGGTTGACAGAGCTCTGGCGACCCAGGTAGACGAGCGTCGCGGTCAGGTCCGTGATCATGCTGGCGACGGGCTGCTTGGCCAGCGCGGCGGCGTAGGCGGCGGGGTCGGATAGCTTGTCGGCGCCGCCCTGCCTCGAGAGCAGGTCGATGGAGAGTCCCACGATGCCGGCGGTGGCCAGGCGCCGGACGACGTCCTTGATGTGCTCGACCAGTCCCCGGTTCTCGTGCACGACCAGCACGCCCGGATATCTGCCCTGCTTCTTGGGCGTCGCGAGGTAGGCGATCAGAGACGCGCCGTCCAGGGCCTGGACTGTCATAGGCCCGGCGCTGATCCGGGGGTCGTCCGGCTTCACCGTGATTCCGTCGGTGGTCTGGGCCGGGGGCGGGGTCGCGTATCCGACCGCGGGCGAACCCTTGGCGGCGGGCGCCGGTGAGACCTTGCCAGTCGGCTCCGGACCGCAACCGGCGGCCTCCAGCAAAGCCATGCTCAGGGCCAGGCTGCCGGTGATCAGCGTCACCCGGCGGAGCAGCTCCCGGCGGCTGATCAGCCCGTCCTGGAAGTCCTCGATGTGCTCCTCGACGACGTAGCGCTCGAAGTCAGTCATCGAGTCCTATTCTCGTCTCATGCCGCGCGAGCACTGGGAGGAGCAGGCGCAGAACTGGGCCGGCTGGGCCCGGACGCCCGACTTCGACGCCTACTGGAAGTACGCGCCGATGTTCTTCGAGCTGTTGCCTCCACGCGGCGCCCGCACGCTGGAGGTCGGCTGCGGCGAGGGCCGCGTGAGCCGCGACCTGGCCGCCCGCGGCCACCGCGTCATCGGCCTCGACACCTCGCCCACGCTGCTGAAGCTGGCGCGCGAGGCCTACCCCCGCGGGCGCTACCTGCGGGCCGACGCCGCCGCGCTGCCCTTCGCCGGCGAGAGCTTCGACCTGGTCGTCGCCTACAACTCGCTGATGGACGTCGATGACATGCCCGGCAGCGTGCGCGAGGCGGCGCGTGTCCTGCGCCCCGGCGGTGCGCTGTGCGCCTGCGTCACGCACCCGATGGCCGACGCCGGTGGCTTCGAGAGCCGTGCCGGCGACGCCCCCTTCGTCATCAGGGGCAGCTACCTCGGCGGCCGGCGCCCCTTCGAGCTGGAGGTCGAGCGCGACGGCCAGCGCATGCACTTCAAGGGTTGGGCCTACCCGCTGGAGGACTATTTCCTGGCGCTGGAGGCCGCCGGCCTGCAGGTCCAGGCCCTCCGCGAGCCGGCCGTGCCCGGAGCCACGGTCGAGAGGTACTCGAGCGAGCAGCGCTGGCGCCGGATCCCCAACTTCCTTTTCTTGCGCGCTGTCAAGTAAACCGGCTTACTCTTCGTAGCCAGGCAAGGAGGACCCGATGGCCATCGCACGAGAGATCGAAGACATCACCCGCGACCTGGTTCGGCACCAGCACGACCACCCCCCGGTCCGCGACCTGAACCGCGAGGTGGACCGGCGCCTCAAGCAGGCGGACCGCGTCGGAGACGACTTCGCGCGTCTGGTCGGCAGCTGGACCTTCGTGCTGCTGCAGGCGGCCCTCATCCTGGCCTGGCTGGCGATGAACGTGATCGGGCTGTCCGCCCACTGGGATCCCTACCCCTTCCGCCTGCTCAACCTGGTGCTCAGCCTGGAGGCGGCGCTCTGGTGCTCGCTGGTCCTGATGGCGCTCAACCGCCTGGCCGCCCGCGAGCGCGTGCGGGCGCAGCACGAGTACGAGCTGGATGTGAAGGACGAGGAGGAGGTCAAGTCGCTGATGCACCACCTGGTGGCGCAGGACGAGATCCTGCTGCAGATCGTGGGCCGGCTGGACCGCGCCGACCGGGAGCTGAAGCGCCTGATGCGCCGCCTGGAGACCCGCGACGCAGCGGCGGCCGAGCCGGAGCCCGCGCCCCGGACCTAGCCCTGGCAGACCGCTAGCCCGAGCGCACCCGGTACACGGTGTACTCGCCGTTGCTGTAGACCACGTCCGCGTTCCGCGACCAGTACTCGACGTCGGCGGAGACGGGCGGGCTCACCTCCTGGATGCCGATCATCACGTAGCTGACGTGGTACTTGCGCACCAGGTCGGGCGTGTCCGCCTCCCCATGCAGCATCCGCTGGACGTCGGTCTCCTTGTCGTAGAAGTCGGTCAGTCCGTACGTCCATAACCAGCCCGGGTAGCCCGCGACCACCCGCCGCCCACCCAGCGTGGGCACCGGGCTGTTGTGCTCTGGGGCCACCACGAAGACGGCCCTGGCGTCGGTGTTCTGCCGGACCCAGTCGGCCGCCTGCAGGCCCTTGCTGTCGGTGAAGAGCACCGCGTTGACGGAGAAGTCGGAAGCCCGGACCAGGTCGAGGGTGCCCGAGAGGCCGAGCAGGACCATGGCCAGCGCGGCCAGGGTGGCTCCCTCCAGCCCTCGCTGCCAGAGGCGCGCGAGCAGCGCGCCCACCAGGAGCGAGCCGAAGAGCGCCCAGAAGACGAAGAACTTGGTGTTGTCCCAGTCCCAGGGCTGGAAGACCAGGAAGTTGGGCACCAGGAACCAGAGCCAGAGCGGAGCGAAGTGGGCGGCGAACCCGGTCGCCAGCAGCCGGGGCCAGAGCTGGGCCACCAGCAGCAGCGGAACGAAGAGCGAGAGGTTTTTGAGCCAGAACCAGACCGGGCTGTCATGGTGGCCCTCGCTGTCGGCGAGCCAGAACGCCAGCCATCTGACGCTCCCGGCGGCCGGCGGCCACATCCAGAAGAGCGCCGGCAGGCCGAGGACCAGCGCCGGACCGAAGTAGGCGACCCAGTGCCGGCGCGGGTGCATGGCCGCCCAGAAGGCGGCCAGCGCGACCGCCGTCCCGTAGGCATGGACGTGGAAGAGCGGCGTGAGGCCGGCCAGCACGCCGGCGAACCAGAACGGCCGCCAGCCCGGCTGGGCGAGGGCCAGCCAGAGCAGGACGGTCGTGATCAGGACCAGGCTGAACCCGAACAGCGTCGAGCGCTGGGGCACCAGGTAGGCGAGGACCGGGTTCAGCCACTGGTAGTTGTGGTCGCGGTCGAGCGTGTACTCGCGGGGCAGATGCTGCAGCGCGGCCAGGCCGACGCGGTCGAGGTCGCCGGCCAGGAAGGTGAAGCCGAGGCCGCCGGCGAGCAGGAAGACGAAGACGCCCACGAATGCCGCCGCCCGCCCGGCCAGGAAGCGCACCCCGGCCAGGTAGAAAACCGCGGGGAAAACCAGGGCGAGCAGCCCGCTGGAGAGCGGCAGCGCCGAGGTCAGGCGGCTGCCCAGGGTCACCAGCTCGGCGGCCAGGAAGTCGACCATAAAGGGGTAGCCGAGGTGGTTGCCGGGATCGACGGGGAACTCGGGCGGGAGGTTGCGGCCGTAGGCGAAGGAACCGGCGTAGGTGAGGTGCGCGGCCCAGTCGCCCCAGATGTTGACGTAGCCGGCGTAGAGGCCGGCCGGCTTGTAGACGTAGGCCTGGGCCAGGAAGTGGATCGTCCAGGCCCAGCAGACGGCCAGCAGCACCAGCAGCGGCCAGGGATGGCCCGCTGCTCCCAGCGGGGATCGCCAGCGCGCCCGGGCGCCTCCCCAGTCCGCCGCCAGCAGCGGCACCGACCGCCAGGCTCCGAAGGCGCCCACCGCCAGCGCCAGCCCCAGGCCGGCCAGCACGGTCAGGACGCTCAGACCCACCGCCAGCGAGAGCAGGAACCCCGCCAGGGTCGAGGCCAGGGCCCCGACCACGGTTCCGAACGCGATCCGCTCCTCCAGCGTCAGGGGAAGGCCCGACAGGTAGGTGATGCCGAAGCCGGCCACCACCACGCCAGCGAGCAGGACTGCTACAGCCAGCTGGGGAACCAGAACTTGCCCGGGATTAGCCCCGGCGGACTGCCGAAGTAGGCCTGGTCGGAGAGCGGCAGCGCCGTCCAGAGCGGGTAGAAGAAGGCGAAGAAGCAGGTGGTCACGACCAGGTGCGACCAGGCCAGCTGCCGGCCGCTCAGCCCCAGCTGGAGGCCGCCGATACGCACTTCGGCGTCGCTCCGGGCGAGCCGCGCCAGCACGAAGGCCAGGGCAAGGATCATGAAGAAGAGCCCGCCGAACATGTGGTACAGGAAGATGACGCGCGTGATGCGGGCCCAGGGCAGGTACTGGCTGATGAAGCCGACGCTGATCAGGGCGGCCGGGAAGCTGCGCTCCTTGAAGACGTAGTAGGGCATCAGCAGCAAGGCGGGCAGGCTCGTCCACCAGATCCAGGGGTTGCCGAGGTCGTTCATCAGCGCCACCAGCGGGCGGCCGGTGAAGGCGTCGAAGCCGAGCCCGGTGTACTCGGCGTAGTAGAGGACCGGCCTCCAGAGGAAGGGCCAGGAGAACCAGGGCGACCCGTACGGATGAGTCTCCGTCAGGTTGGCGTGATAGGTGTAGGCATCGGCGTTGTACTGGCCGATGTCGCCCAGCACGCGGCCGGGCTGGCTGAAGAGCAGCTCCCAGTGCGCGTGGAACTGGCCGCGGGTGAAGAAGGGAATCCAGCTGGCGACGTAGATCAGCACCGGAATGTCGACGAAGGCGGCCAGCGCCACCACCAGGTAGGGCCGCAGCGGAGCCCCGCCGGGCAGCCCCGGGCCCTCCCCGCGACCCCAGGACCAGTCGCCCACCGACAGGTCGAGGTGGCGCCGGAGGAACCGCATGCCGAGGAAGAAGAGCATGCTGGCCCAGGCCGCCAGCGCGATCCACTTGGAGGCGATCGCGATCCCCAGCACCAGGCCCAGCGCGAACAGCGTCAGGAGCGACTCCCGCGGCGTCCGGCTCTGCCAGTGGACGAGGAACAGGAAGTACGCGAGCAGGATGAAGAAGATCGGGAAGATGTCGATCATGCCGATCCGCGACTGGACGAAGAACATGCCGTCGAGGTTGGCCAGGAAGGCGGCGGCGAAGGCAAAGAAGCGGTCGGGCCGCAGCCGCCAGGCCAGCAGGTACATGAGCGGGACGCAGAGGGTGCCGAAGAGGCAGGCGGCGATCCGCCAGCCGAAGGGGTTGAAGCCCAGGTCCGCGATGTCGCACTTTCCGACCGCCGGGCAGGCGCCCTGGAAGACGACCCTCCAGGCTCCCCATCCCCACTCCCCGGCCGCGATGATCAGCTTGGCCAGCGGGGGCTCGGGGTCGAAGTAGGCGATCCCCTTCAGGTCGTCGTGGGCGAAGACGGGGAAGTAGATCTCGTCGAAGACCTGGCCGTCGGGCGGTGACAGGCTGCCGTCCGGCTGCGGGTAGCCCTTGTTGAATGGATAGGCGAGGCCGCAGAGCGTGCCCGGGGTGCCCTGGGGATCGATCGGGGTGCTGCGCACGCAGTTGCTCACCGGCGGGCCGCTCAGCGGCCGCACGAAGAGGTCGGGCATCAGCGGGCTGAAGTAGCGGAGGACGAAGGCGACGACGGTCAAGCCCGCCAGCAGCAGCAGGTCCACGCGCTGCAGGCGCGCGGGAGGCGCGGGCTCGGCGCTCGTCAACGGCGCCTCTTCCGGCGCCTGCCTCCGCCCATGTTCTGCCCGACGTGCTCGGGCAGCCGCGAGCTCACCTCCCAGGCCGCCCCGTCCGGGTCCTTGACCGGCAGGGCCAGGGTGCCGTCGAACACGAGCCGCGTGCCCAGCCGGCGGCGGATCGCCGCCAGCTCGGTCTCGTCCCCGCGCAGCCGCACGAACAGCGCGGGCGACTCCAGGAGTGGCTTCATCATGGGCGCGATCATCCGTTTCCGGCGATCCTGGAACGCCACCTTCAGGGGCTGCACCCGGACGCCCCGGATCTGCTCGTAGTCGATGACGACGGTGGAGAGCAGGTTGGAGACCTTGAGCCCGTCGTCCCGCGGCTCGACGTAGCTCCGCCAGCGGTAGTACTGGAAGCCGCCGGCCAGCAGCAGCGCGCTGGGCACGTAGAGCAGCCAGATCCAGGTGTTGCTGTCGAACCTCCGGAACTGGACGTAGACCACGATCGTCATCGCGACCCCCAGGCCCATCAGCAGCAGGATGAAGAAGCGCTGCTGGCGCCAGAGCTGGTCGGCGTACAGGATCCTGTGTTTCAAGAGCGCCTACTGATTATCGGGTCGGGCCCAGCCTCGGCTCCGCTCCACTGCGCGGCGCCAGCCCGACTGGAGGAGGTCGGCCTGGTCGCGGGACACGCCCGGCTCGAACTCGCGGTCCAGCTGCCACAGCCGCTCCAACTCGTCGTCGCCACCCCACACGCCGGCTCCCAGGCCGGCTAGATAGGCCGCGCCGAGGGCGGTCGTCTCGGTCAGGCGGGGCCGGCGCACCGGGATTCCCAGCAGGTCGGCCTGGAACTGGCAGAGGACGTCCATGACCGCCGCGCCGCCATCCACCCGCAGCTCGCTGAGCGGGCGGCCGGCGTCCTCGGCCATGGCCTCCGCCACGTCGCGGGTCTGGAAGGCCATCGCCTCCACCGCGGCCCGCACCAGGTGGGCCCGCCCCGATCCGCGGGTCAGCCCCAGGATGGCGCCCCTGGCGTAGGGGTCCCAGTGCGGCGCCCCCAGGCCCACGAAGGCCGGCACCAGGTAGACGCCGCCGGCGTCGGGGACGGAGGCTGCCAGCGGACCCGCCTCGGCTGCGGAGGCGATGATGCCCAGCCCGTCCCGCAGCCACTGCAGGGCCGCGCCGGTGATGAAGATCGCGCCCTCCAGCGCGTAGTCCATCCGGCCCGAGCGGAGCCAGGCGACGGTGGTCAGCAGGCCGCTCCGGGAGGCGACCCGCTCGCCGCCGGTCTGCATCAGGAGGAAGGATCCGGTGCCATAGGTGTTCTTGGCCGCGCCCGGCTGCAGGCAGGCCTGGCCGAAGAGGGCTGCCTGCTGGTCACCGGCCACGCCGGCGATGGGGGCGTCCAGCCCCAGGAACAGCTCCGGCCGGGTGCGAGCCAGCTCGCCGCTGGACGGGCGCACCTCGGGCAGCACCTTCAGGTCGACTCCGAAGACCCCGGCCAGCTCTTCGCTCCAGGTGCCGCGCCGGATGTCGAAGAGCAGCGTCCGGGAGGCGTTGGAGGCGTCGGTGACGTGCGCACCGCCCGAGAGCCGGGCGATCAGCCAGCTGTCGACGGTCCCCGCCGAAGCGGCGCGGACGCCGGGGACGTGATCCTGGGCCCAGGCCAGCTTGGTGGCGGTGAAGTAGGGGTCGAGGACCAGCCCGGTCAGCTCGCGGACGCGAGGCTCGTGGCCGGCTTCGCGGAGACGGTCGCAGGCGGCAGCGGTGCGGCGGTCCTGCCAGACGATGGCAGGGTGGAGCGGCTTCAGGGTCTTCGGGTCCCAGAGGACGAGGGTCTCCCGCTGGTTGGTGATGCCGACCGCGGCCACGTCCGTGGTCTGGGCGCCCGCCGCCTCGAGCGCGGCGCCGGCAGCCTCCTGGACGCTGCCCCAGATCTCCTCCGGGTCGTGCTCCACCCAGCCCGGCTGCGGGAAGTGCTGGGTGATCTCGCGGTAGCCCTTGCCCCGCACCGAGCCGTCGGCGCCGACCGCGACCGCGGTGGAACCCGTGGTGCCCTGGTCGAGGGCCAGCACCAGCGTGCTCACAGGCTCGAGGCCAGCTCCAGCAGCTGGCCGGCCACGGCCACCGGGTCGACCAGCATGTGGAAGTGGCCCGCCGGGCATTCCCGGACCGGCCAGCCGAGGCTCCTCGCCTGGGCGGCCGGCTCCTGGTACGGCGGGCTCCAGAGCAGGTAGCCGCAGGGGGCGTCTGGCCAGCCGTCGACAGCCGGAATCGGCTCGTTGAAGAAGTCCAGGCCGCGGGGCGTCAGGCCGCCGACCAGCTTCCGGCGGGCCACCGGGTCCGGCACCACGGCTGCGAGAGTCTCTTCATCCCACTCGGGAAAGGAGCGTCCGGCCAGGATCGGCTCCCTCAGCTCCGGCGGCAGCGTGCTGAGCCGGGTCCCGCCTCCCAGCGGCAGGCCGGCGTCGACGAAGATGTAGCCGGCGGCTCCGCCGGCGGCCTTCGCGATCGCCGGCAGCAGTGGTCCGGCGCCGCTGTGGCCGACCAGCACCGATCCGCGGGGCACCCAGGCCGCGGCCGAACGAGCGTGCCGCTCCCAGTAGGGGCCGCTGCCCTCGTCGCCGAGCTCCGCCACCGCGACCGGGTGGCCCCGCCGCCGCAGCACGGCCGCAACCGGCCGCCAGAGGTCCGAGCCCACGATCGGCGAGTGGACCAGGACCAGCGACCTAGCCGCCAATGAACGCACCCTGCATCGCGGTTGCGCAGGGGCAGGTCCGCTCGGCCGGGATGCCGGGCACCAGGTTCAGGATCAGGCCGCGAACCCGCTCGTTGTTCTGCGCGAAGAACCGCTCGACCTCCGCCACCGTCACCGGCTGGACGCCGGGCTGGCCTTCGAGCCCGACGTCGTAGTCCGTGATCAGCGAGACGTTGACGTAGCAGAGCTGGAGCTCGCGGGCCAGGATCACCTCCGGGTACTGGGTCATGTTGACCACCGCCCAGCCCTGCGAGCTGAACCAGCGGCTCTCGGCGCGGGTTGAAAAGCGGGGACCCTGGATGACCACGACGGTGCCCCGCTCGTGCATGGTCACCCCCTGCTCGCGGCCGGTGGCGACCGCCAGCTGCCGCAGCACCGGGCAGTAGGGGTCGGCCGTGCTCACATGCGCAACCCGCGGCCCGTCCGGGTGGTAGGTGTCAGCGCGTCCCCAGGTCCGGTCGACGAACTGGTCGCAGACCACGAAGTCGCCCGGCCTGACCCGTGCCTGCAGGCTGCCGGCGGCGGTGGGCGCGATGACGCGCGTCACGCCCAGCTCCTTCAT
>WNFB01003567.1_pt1 | contig 13725 bp, 9 predicted proteins | sample 5400501 | NCBI WGS metagenome assembly WNFB01 (sample SAMN13153341, study PRJNA577476) | soil metagenome | isolation source: 200 cm saprolite under Douglas fir tree site 2 hole 1 | place: USA:California | collected 2015-04-18
GCCGGTGAAAAAAATCTCATCCCGCCGCGCCGCGATCTGCGCCTCGAACCGCTCGTCGAAGTGCTGGAAGGCAAGCGCTACGTGCACTCACACTGCTACCGGGAGGATGAAATCCTCATGCTCCTTCGCGTTGCGAAAGAGTTCGGCTTCAAAGTCCGCACCTTTCAGCACATTCTCGAAGGCTACAAGGTCGCCGATGAACTGGCCGCTGCGGGAGTCGGCGCTTCCACTTTTTCCGATTGGTGGGCGTACAAAGTGGAAGCCTATGACGCGATACCGTACAACGCGGCGCTGATGACCCGCCGCGGCGTGGTCGTCTCCATCAATTCCGACGACGCCGAAGAAGCTACGCACCTGAATCAGGAAGCCGCCAAGAGCATGAAGTTCGGCGGCCTTTCGCACGACGAAGCGCTGAAGATGGTCACGCTGAATCCGGCGATGCAGCTCGGCATCGACAAGCGCGTTGGCACGATTGACGCCGGGAAAGACGCGGACCTGGCGATTTACAACCGCGATCCGCTGAGCGCCTACGCCGTGGTGCAGAAAACCCTGATCGATGGCCGCGTTTACTTTGACCGCCAGCGCGACATCGCCGATCGTTCCGGGCGTGAAAAAGAGAAGAAAGCGCTCATCGACAAACTTAAGAAATCCGCGGAGAAGAAGCCGGAAGAGAAAAAGCCTGATGCCGCCGTGTCCATCGGGCAAAAGCCCGCCGAGAAGAAACCCGAAGAGAAAAAGCAGGAAGAAAAGAAGCCGGAAGAAAAACCCAAGCCGCCTCAATCAAGCCGCACCGACTCGGCGGCCGTTCTTTCCCGAGGTGCGCTGTGAGGACCACCTTCATCACTCTCCGGATCGCCCTGATCCTCACAGTAGTCTGTACTCTGTCTGGGATCGCACGAGCGCAATCGCAGCCCTCCATCACTTACGCTCTGACCCACGCGAAAATCTTCACGCTCGCAGGGAGCACCATCGAAGACGGCACACTCATCATCCGCGATGGAAAAATTGCGGCGGTTGGTGCCGGCTTGGACATTCCCGCGGGGGCGCAGGTGATCGACGCAAAAGGTCTGCAGGTTTACCCGGGATTCTTTGACTCAATCACCCAGATGGGCTTGCGGGAGATCGGCGCCGTGAGCGCCACCGTCGATTCGACGGAAACAGGAAGTTACAACCCGGACGTAGTAGCAGCCACGGCCGTGTCTCCCTCCAGCGAGCACATTCCCGTCACCCGCGCGGCAGGGATCACGGAAGTTCTTGCCGTTCCTGGCAGCGGCGGCATGGATTCTTCCGGTTCAGAAGGCGTAATCGGCGGTCAAGCGTCCGCGATCCACCTTGCTGGTTGGGCCATCGACGAGATGCTCCTCAAGAAGAGCGCCGCGATGGTGCTGAATTGGCCGCAAATCGAGACACAAACGTTCGACCTCGCCACCTTGTCGCGAAAAGAAAAACCGTACAGTGAGGCCAAGCAGGAATACGACAAGAAGGTGAATGAAATCACCGACTGGCTGGAGCGCGCCCGTCACTATGCCCAGGTTATGGAGAAGAGCTCGCCGGCGAAATACGATCGCGACCTGAAGCTCGAGGCGCTTGTGCCGGTCGTTCGCGGCGAACTGCCGCTGCTGGTTTTCGCCGATCGCTCGCGCGAGATTCGCAACGCGGTCGAGTTTTGCGACAAGCAGCGGCTGAGGATGATCCTTGCCGGCGGTTCCGAGGCTTACATGGTTAAGGACCTTCTCCGTTCGAAGGGCGTCCCCGTAATTCTCAGGCCGATGCTTACGCTCCCGCTCGACGAGGACGATCCCTACGATCGTTTGCTTTCACAGCCGGCCGAGCTTGCCGCCGCCGGCGTGAAGTTTGCCATCGCCAGCTTCGACAATTCCTTCGCGCGGCGATTGGGACAAAACGCCGCGAACGCCGTCGCGCACGGCCTGCCGTATGAGGAAGCGCTCAAGGCCGTAACGCTTTATCCCGCGCGGATTTTCGGCCTCGACGATCAGATCGGAACCCTCGAACGGGGCAAACTCGCCAATCTCATCGTGACCAACGGCGACCCGCTCGAGCTGACCACCGATGTCAAATATCTCTTTATTCGCGGGCAGCTCACGTCCACGGACAACCGTCATCTGCGCCTCTACGAGAAGTACGCAAAACGGCCAAAGGCGCAATAATTCAAGCCAGGATTGCACCCGTAGGGGCGCAGCCCGCTGTGGCAGGCGCCCCTTCAACCCATGCTGAAACACCTCGTCTCGTCGTGCCATCCCCGGGGACTGCCACTTGAGCTTTGCAGGAAACTTTTTGCGCGGGGTTGCGTTCCAATAGTTGAACCTCATGCGCACACGTTTGTTCACCACACTCCTCGCACTGATGCTCACCGACGGGGCCTACCCTGCTCGCGCGCAGGAGGCCGAAAAGATTGTGGACCAATATGTGAAGGCTGCGGGGGGCGCCAGGGCGCTGGCTAAGATTCAGACATTGACGCTCGAAGGGGCCTTTACGGGGGACGACGGGAAGACGGGGACGTACACGCTGGATACCAAGCTGCCGAATCGCTACTACTCGGAATTGCTGGTTGGCGAAAACAACTTGATCGAGGCGTACAACGGGAAGTCGGCGTGGCATGAGAATGCAGCCGGCGAGCTTGGCACGCTGGTAGGTCCCGAAGGAATGCAACTGGAAGCGGCCGCGCAGTATTACAACTCGCGGCTGCTCCATCTCAAGAGAAGTAAAATCGCGCCGGCGTTTGTGGGGCGCGCGCAGGTGCGCGGGAAGGATGCGCTGCAACTTGAGCTGACTACGGCCACCGGCATGAAGCGGCAAGTTTTTTTCGATCCGCAGGCGCACCTGATTGTGAAGGAGGCGGCGACGGTCGGCGGTGTAGAGGAAGAAATTCTGTATGAAGAGTACCGAACGGTTGGTGGCGTGAAGTTGCCGCACAAGATCGAGATGCACCGGGGAAACGATAAATACGACATCACCGTGACGCGCGCGGTAATCAATGGAACGGTCGGCGAGCGCGTCTTTGATTTCCCGATCAAGTCGCAAGTCAAATTGCCAGACTTGAAAGCGCTGTTCAAAGAGATTGACGACAACCAGAAGGCCATCGACAAAATTCGAGAAAACTATGCTGGCTCGCAGTCCGAGGAGGAAACGGAATTCGGGGGCGATGGAAAGATAAAGAAGCGCGAAATGAATGAGTACACGTTTTTCTATCTCGACGGGCAAGAAATCACTACGCTGGTGAAAAAACAAGGCAAGCCCCTGAGTGCAGGGGAGCAGAGGAAAGAAAACGAGAAGACGCAGAAACGCATCGAGGAACACCAGAAGCGCGAGGCCAAGAAGGAAGCCAAAGAGCAAAAGGCCAAGGAAGCAGGGAAGAGCGACGAAAAAGATGAGCCGGGGATCGAGGTATTCCTGCGCGCATGCCAGTTTGTGAATCCGCGCCGCGAACGCTTCCGCGGACAAGATGTGCTGGTCTTCGATTTCGAGCCCAATCCCGAATTCAAAGCCCACAAGATGGTGGAAAAGTTGGCGCAGAAGCTCGCCGGAGTCGTGTGGATCGACGAAAAAGCGCACGACGTGGCGCGGCTGGAGGCATATTTCGTCGGCGACATGAAGATCGGCGGCGGCTTGCTTGCGAATTTGCAAAAGGGTACCAGCTTCGTCTTCGAGCAGGCCTTTGTGAATAACGAGGTGTGGCTGCCGACCTACATGGAGGCGCACGTTGGAGTACGCTTCCTGCTGGTGAAAGGAATCAAGGCCAGCGTGGTCACACGCTATTGGGACTACAAGAAGTTCAACGTGGAAACGCTCTCCACCATCGCAAAGCCCAAAGGGGCGGCCGATTCCCCGGCGAAACCCAGATAAACGCAGCCCAAGTGAACGGCGAGCCGGGACTCTTTCCTTAAGATACAATCCATCGCATGAACTCGGAGCGAAAATCCGGGGGACAACGCAATTTTGGGATGGCCTGGTTCTTGTTGTGTCTAGCGTTTTGCGCGCACGTGGCGGATGAAGCGCTGACGGGTTTTCTGGGCGTATACAATCCTACGGTTCTTGCTGCGCGGGCACGGCTGTCGTGGTTTTCGATGCCCACGTTTGAATTCCGCGAATGGCTGACCGGGCTCATCGTCGCAAATGTTGTCCTCTTGCTGCTGACGCCATTTGCGTTTCGAAATGCGCGGTGGCTGCGGCCGTTGGCGTACCTCTACGCTGGTGTTCATCTTCTGAACGGGATGGGCCACACACTCGCAACGATCTTCGGGCGGACAGTTTCTTCGGTTCAGTTTCCACGGCCAGCGCCGGGCTTCTATTCTTCACCGCTGCTTTTCGCCGGCTCGATTTATCTTCTGCTCCGGTTACGCTCGTCGGTCAGCGAGCCGACAGTCCCGACAGGGCCGGGATCTTCGATCAAAAGTTGAAAGTTAAAAGTCAAAGAAGAATGGAAGAGAATCATGCTGAAATTCACATTTTCATGCGGTTTATTGTTCGTCGCTATCCCCTTGCTCATTGGGAGTGCTGATTCACTCGCGCAAGTGAAACCGGAAATGAAGGAAGGCGATGCGCCGGTGCGGGTCGCGCTTGCGGGCCTCGTGCATGGCCATGCCTCCGGATTCTTCGACCAGTTTCAGAAGAGAGCGGACCTGCAGGTCGTGGGAATCGCCGAAGCCGATCGCCAACTCGCGGCACAATTTGCGAAGAGCTACGGTTTGGAGCCGGGGCTCTTCTATTCCGACTTGGAAGAGATGCTGAAGAAGACCAAGCCCCAAGCAGTACTCGCTTACACAAATACCTACGATCATCGCCGCGTGGTGGAGATCTGCGCCCGGTACGGCGTCGCGGTGATGATGGAAAAGCCGCTGGCGGTCAGCCTCGAAGATGCGCGGGCCATCGAAAAAGCGGCGCGCGAGGGAAAGGTTCAGGTTCTGGTGAACTACGAGACGACCTGGTATGGCAGCAATCAAGCGGCATACGACCTGGTGCACGAAAAAGCCATCGGGGAGATTCGAAAAATTGTCGTGCATGATGGTCATAGCGGCCCGAAGGAGATTGGAGTCGGGCCGGAGTTTCTAAGATGGCTCACCGATCCCAAACTAAACGGTGCGGGCGCGCTCTTTGACTTTGGCTGCTACGGCGCGGACTTGGCGACCTGGCTGATGGATGGCCGGCGGCCGGACTCCGTGACCGCCGTCACGCAGCAAATCAAGCCGGAAGTCTACCCTCGAGTGGACGATGAAGCGACGATCATCATGACTTATCCCCACGCGCAGGCGATTGTCCAGGCTTCCTGGAACTGGCCGTTCTCCCGAAAAGACATGGAAGTGTACGGACAAAAAGGGTATGCCATCACCGTCGGACGTGACGCGCTGCGCGTGCGGCTTCCCAAAAAAGAGGAGACCTCGGCCTACGCCAAGCCATTGGAGAAGACAAAGGAAGATTCCGTTTCCTATCTGCGAGCGGTGCTTTTGGGAGGCTTGAAACCGGAGGGGCAGTCTTCTCTCGAAACGAATGTGATTGTGACGGAAATACTCGACGCCGCCAGACGGTCCGCGGCAACGGGCAGGACCGTTTCCCTGGCGGGAACAAGGTAGAGCCATGGTGATACGAGCATTTATTTTACGGAAACGGGGCAGTCCAACGCCTCGCGGACTTTTAGCGTGAGCACTTTCCGTGCACACGGTTATTGGAGCAAGGAGATTCCTTCCTCAAGCGTGCCGTTTTGCGCAATCACATTGTAGGCGTAGCCGGACGCCTACAGCACACGAAGATTCGGAAGGCGCGCGCTCAACCGGATGGCTAGCGCCCTTCCAACGGGTAGCGGTCCTGGGACTGTACGGCGGCAGCGACGCGGCGGCGCAGCGCGATGGTGTCGAGCGGAGCGCGCTTGGCGAAACGCTTCAAGACAGCAATCTGCGTGGTGAGCATGTCGCCTTCGTGGATGGCGGCGATGGCGCGCTTGGCTTCGTGCTCGACGCGCTCGGCGGCGTCATTGATGAACACGCGCGCGGCGTCAATCATCGTTTGCGACGCGGATTCGCCCTTCGCCGCGGCGGCTTTTTGCGCGCGCAGCAGGCAGGACTCCATCGCGTAGATTTCCATGACCACATTCGAAAGCGCGCCGATCAGTTCCTGCTCGTCGGCCAGCTTTTCGCGGAATTTCTGGACGGCGCCTCCGGCGGCTTGCAGAAACATTTTTTTGGCATTGGCGACGACGCGCGATTCGCCGGCGAGAACGCCTTCCGGCGCTTCTTCGAAGGACGGCCCGGCCAGGATTTCATCGGCCAGCCTCATGGCCGCGGGGATGAGCGGCAGTTGTCCGCCCATGGCGCGCTTCATCAGCATCTGGATGATGAGCATGCGGTTGATTTCATTGGTGCCTTCGAAGATGCGGTTGATGCGCGAATCGCGGTAAGCGCGGCAGACGGGATAGTCCTCGTGGAACCCGTAGCCGCCGAAGATCTGCACGCCTTCGTCCACCACGAAATCGAGCATCTCGCTGCCGTAGACTTTGGCGATGGAGCTCTCGATGGCGTATTCCTCGAGAACCTTCATCGAATTTTGGATTTTGTCCCCCGAGCCGGAGGCCGCGGCCATCGCCGCCTCGATGTTGCCCGCGGAGCGGTACACCATCGATTCCACCGCGAAAATTTGGATGGCCATCTCCGCCAGCTTTTCCTTCATCAAACCGAAGTCGCCGATCTGTTTTCCGAACGCTTTGCGCTCTTTCGAGTATTTCGAGGAGGTCATCAGCACGTGCTTCGAGCCGCCCACGCAGGAAGCGCCGAGCGTGAAGCGCCCGGCATTCAGAATATTGAATGCCACGATGTGCCCGCGGCCGATCTCGTGCAGCAGGTTTTCTTTTGGCACCTTGCAGTTTTCGAGGAAAATCGGCGTCGTCGAGCTCCCGTGGATGCCCATCTTGTGCTCTTCGTTGCCGGGCTTGAAGCCGGGGAAAGTGCGTTCGATGATGAAGGCGGTGAACTTTTCGCCGTCGATCTTCGCAAACACAATGTAAACATCGGCGAAGCCGCCGTTGGTGATCCACATTTTCTGGCCGTTGAGGATGTAGTGCGTGCCCTCCTTATTCAATTCCGCCCGAGTCAGTGAATTCTGCGCGTCGGAGCCTGCTTGCGGCTCGGAAAGGCAGTACGCGCCGATCCACTCGCCGGTGGCCAGCTTCGGCAAATATTTTTTCTTCTGCGCATCCGTCCCGAAGTACACGATTGGCAGCGTGCCGATGCCGGCGTGCGCTCCGTGGGTCACCGCGAAGCCGCCGTAGATGGAAAGTTTCTCGGTCAGCACGGTGGTGGAAATCTTGTCGAGTCCCGCGCCGCCGAATTCTTCCGGCACGCCGCCGCCCATCAAGCCGACTTCGCCGCCCTTTTTCACCAGCTCGGCCATCAACCCGGGCTTCTTATTCTCGAGATCTTTGGCAACGGGCAAGACCTCTTTCAATACGAATTCTTCCGCCGTCTGGCCGATGAGTTTCTGGTCATCGGTCAGATCTGCGGGCGTAAACACATCGCTCGGCTGGGGTGATTCCAAGAGAAAGCTGCCTCCCTTTGCTGCGGGCTTGGTGAGTGTAGCGGTGGCCATCTTGGGCGCTCCTAACAGGAAGTCTTTGTAATCAGGTTTCACTCGAACGGCTGTTTAAGACAAACAACGCAATCAATTCACTTCATTTTACTCTTTCCCCCGAGTGCAGTAAACACCGTTAAGCCGCCAGTGTCGGATCGCGCTCCGGCTCGTGCGGCTCTCAGGAACTGGGCACCTCCTGTGTCGAAACACGGGGCGTGGGAACCCGACGCAAGCTCAACCCGAGAGTCGCAAACACGATTACGACGATCGCGAATGCAATAAGGTTTGGAGCGGCATCAGTCCAGAGGAGTCCGTGCATACCGAGCTTGTGGAAGCCAAAGCCGTCGAGCCATATCATAAAAGAAAGCGGCAGAAGCCCAGCCGCGTTGAAGGCGCTGTAAAACGCGCTGGCATCGCGGGTCTCCGCTCCAATGATTTCCACGAGAAGCGCCGTGAAGCGAGCCCAAACGAAGCCATTAGTAATGAGGTAGAGAACCGTGCCGACGAGATAGACCGACGGGCGATTCGCGGCGAGAAGGACGAAAACAGCGAGGGCGTTCGTCATGCAAGCGCCCGCGTAGGTCAGACGACGATCCCAATCAGCGGGAACGAATGCGCCACAGAGCGCGCCTAGCGCAAGCACGACTCCCCCAGCGGCGCCGTTGGCCCACATGACGCCAGTCGCGCCGACACCATAATGCGAAGCGATGGCTGGCAGCAAACTCAGTGCGGCCCCGGTTCCGCAAGGGGCGAGCAAGAGAAGAGTACTCCACCTGCGGTCGGAAGATCGGACCAGGGCCCAAATTTCCCTACCGATTTGTGGGAGCCGTCCGCGAAACCACGGTGAAGGCAGAGGCGCGGGTTCGGAGAGGGTAAACGCGGCCAACGCGGGAAGTGCAATCATCGCAGCAACAAAGATGCCTACTGCCGGGAGGGACGCGCGTGCTGCCAGCCAAATCACAGCGGCGCTGCCGAGCGCGCCGCCACCAAGTTGCCCGGCGTTCTGCCACGCCGACGCTTTGGCTTGCGCCGGGACGGAGAGCCTTGTCACCAATAGCCCGCCGCACGCCACGGACGCCGTGGAGTCGGCCAGGCCGGCGCACAATAGGAGCGCCATCATTTGCCCCAAATGGGAAGCGCCTATCAATGGAATCGCAAAGCAGAAGCACAATGACGACGCCAGGGCCCCGATAACCAGCCAAGTTCTGCGGCGCAGTTTGACGTCCACGAGCGGTGCCCAAAGAAACTGGAGCGCGGCGGGGAGGTGAACGATGGAGGCGAGTGTCGCGATTCGGTCCACCGGAACACCTGCTTTCGCGAGTAAGAAGGGCAGCGCTGTGAATTTGAAGCCTACGGAAATGCCGAGCGGCAGAATCAGCAAGCTGAACAACCAGGGTGCCGGCGACCGGCGTGTGTCCCGCATGGTGACGCAAGCATATCAGCTTCGAATCAAGCAAACGCCGTTAAGGTGCTGACGTCCGATCCGTTTTCAGTCACCATGCAACACTCCCGCTCAGCCTCTGAAACTGGCGAGCGAATCAATCCAGGGATCTAATCCACGCTCATTCCGCGCCTCACTGAGGGACTCCGGTGAATCCGATTCACTCTGTTCGCACACTGACCTTGAATGAGATGGAAAGGCAGCGTGACGGAGCGTTCGTAAGATTGCTAATCGTCTGTGCGCTGCCAGCGGAGAGCCACAGCATCTCGCCGGAGTGAAGCTGGACCGCAGGTTTGCCGGGGATCCGGATTTCCAATTCAGCTTGGTCAAGAGCAACAAGCAGGCTGTCGCTGCGCGAATTCCCCCCGAGTCCGCCCTTGGGGTCGATGGTAACAAGTTCCGCTCGCGTTTCTCCCGTTTCAAACAGCGGCGTAGCGAAACTGGACGGATTGTGGACGCCCCGGCACTCGCCCAGTGGTCCATGCACAACCTTTTCGCAGAGATTGTGGACTTCACCTTGGGCAAGGAGGAATTCAATGGTGACGTTGCGGAAGGGGGCGTCGCTCAGGTTTCGGGCGATGTGGGCGAAGCCGCCGCGGCTGAAGTGGACCTCGCCGTCTTTAAGGACGAGCCGGGCTTCGGGCTTGCCAAGGACGGCGTTGATGACATCGCTGGCGCCAAGGGTGACAAAGATGTAGTCGTGATCGTGCTGATGGAGCTGGGTATCGGCATGGGGGGCGACTTCGACATAGTAGGCGCGGACGAAGGTGTTTTCAACCTTCAAGTGATGATGTGGCTCGCCGGGAACATCGCCGTGTGCCAGCGGCACCGGGGCCTGGGCGGGGAGGGCGGCTGACAGGAGGAGAAGGGCAGAGAGGCAAGCAGATTTCACGGCGGCGTCATCCTATGACGGTCGTTTGCGCATCAGCCATCGGAAAAGCGCACAGGCAAAAGTCGGCGCTACAGGCGTTCGAAGATCCCGGCCGCGCCCATGCCGCCGCCGATGCACATGGTCACCATGCCGTAGCGGGCGTTACGGCGCTGGAGTTCGCGGAGGATGGTGGCAGTGAGTTTTGCGCCGGTGCAGCCGAGCGGGTGGCCGAGGGCGATGGCGCCGCCGTTGGGATTGACGCGCGAAGCGTCGAGGCCAGCTTGCTGAATGACAGCCAGGGATTGCGCGGCGAAGGCTTCGTTGAGCTCGATGACCGCGATGTCGTTGAGCGAAAGGCCTGCGAGCTTCAAGGCTTTGGGGATGGCTTTAACCGGGCCGATGCCGAATTCTTCGGGGAGAACACCGGCAGTGGCGTAGGCGACAAAACGCGCCAGGGGCTTGAGGCCCAGCGATTTGGCGCGGGCGTCGCTCATGAGAACGCTTGCGGCAGCTCCATCGCTCATCGGGGAACTATTTCCCGCTGTGACGGTTCCTTTCGCGTGGAACGCGGGCTTGAGCTTCGAGAGAACATCGAGACTTGTATCGGCGCGGGGGAGTTCGTCGGTCGAGAAAGTAAATGTTTGCGTTGTGGGCTTCACCGTCCCACCCTTATGTTTGGTGGAAGCGCCGTTGCCACTCGGGAGCGAAGTGATTTTCACTTCGACGGGAATCGTTTCGTCTTTGAAATTACCGGCGGCGATGGCGGCGAGAGCTTTCTTGTGGGAAGCGGCAGAGAACTGGTCGGCTTGTTCGCGGGTGATGCCGAACTTGCGCGCGATGTTTTCGGTGCCGAGGCCCATATTGATGTAAGCGTCGGGATAGTGATCGACGAGCCAGGGATTCGGCGAAATCTTGTTGCCGCCCATGGGCACCATGGACATGGATTCCGTGCCGCCCGCGACGATGACTTCGGCAGAGCCGGCGCGGATGCGCTCGGCGGCGAGAGCGATGGCCTGCAGACCAGAGGAACAGAAGCGATTGATGGTCATCGCAGAAGTTTCGACGGGCAGGCCGGCACGCAATGCTGCGATGCGCGCAACATTCATGCCCTGCTCACCTTCGGGCATGGCGCACCCGAGGATTACGTCGTCAATTTCTTTGGCCTCGAGGCCGGGAACACGGGCGAGCGCTTCCTTGATCGCAAGGGCGGCGAGATCGTCGGGGCGCGTGGCGCGGAGCGAGCCTTTGTAGGCACGGCCGACGGGAGTGCGGACAGCGGCGACGATGACGGCTTCGGGCATGGTGAGACCTCGCAAGTGGAGATTCAGACTTCATTGTTGGGCGAGCGAGAGGAAAAAGCAACTCCTGGTGACTAGTGACTCGCGACCGGTGAGAAGCCAGTCTTCAATTGTCCGTAATCAGTCAGAGAAGAAAAAATATTCGATGTTTATTGCTACGCGCCTCAACAAAGATTCTCTCACTGGGTAGCAAGAGAGATCTTTCGACGAACCTTGCCGATTCTCCTCAAGATGGCACGCAAATTACCTTGCCTTGAGCGGCGCGCCTTTGCGCGGAATGAAGATCGTGCCGGAAGGCTCGACGTTGAACTTCTTCGAGTAGTTGCCCTGATTGACGGCCACGCTGACGCGGTCACGAGAATCGATGAAGAGAAGCGATTCGCCGACGAGGACATCCATGAACGTTTTCACGTAAGGCAGGATCACCGGTTTTTTGTTGATCTCGATCCTCAGTTTATCGCCGAGGTTGTAGCCGAGCTTCTTGAATTCCTCGCCGGGAATATCGGTGACCAAGGAGCCGAAAGGATCATCGAGCGCGATAATGTCGCCGGTGATGCCCTTGTCGGCCGTGGTGGAAGTTTTGGGAGTAAGGCGGACGAGTTGGGGAACCTGGGGGCCGGCGAGATTGAAATCCCATCCGGCGGCGAGGTGCGCGCCCGCCGGAGAAAAAATGTCGCGACCATGAAAAGTGGAAGAGATCACGGACTGAATCATCCAGTCTTGATTGGTGATCTCTCGCGCGGAATCCAAGCCGTCGCGATCCATCACCGGGGTGATCAGGCCATTGTCCGGAAGAACAAAATACTGGCCCTTCTTTGATTTGACGATGACCGCTTTGCGCGACGTGCCGACTCCGGGGTCGACCACCGCCACAAATACCGTTCCAGCGGGATAGTAAGAGGTTACGGCTTCCAGGAATCGCGCACCTTCTTCGATCGAATATGGCGTCACTCGATGGGTGATGTCCATGATGCGGGCATCGGGGGCGATGCCCAGCATGACGGCTTTGCAAATGGCCACGGCGTCGTTGGCAGTGCCGAAGTCGGTCATAAAGACGATGGTGGGGCGTGCGCCGGATGGAGAGAGGGACGAGGAAGCGGAATCTTTTGGCGCGGGCGTCTTCGAGCAGGCAGCGCCGATCAGAGCGAGTACGAGCAGCGGTAACAGATATAAACGAGATCGAGAAATCATCCATACTCCGTTGTGACTAAGATGTTTTCTGGCGAGCCAGTGTAAGCCGCGCAGTCGAGATTCGGCAAGGCGCGTTCTGAATGGGACGCTCAGCAGAGGCCCATTCTTGCAGGAGCGACGAGGATCTGCTGCGCACCGTGGAATCCGCGCGCGGCGGAGTGGGAATTCTCGAGGTCTATTCCATTAGCAGTTCGGTGGAATTCCTCCGCATGGATGGCAAGCTGCCTCTTGATGCGGGCTTGACGTTCAAGGGAATCTGAAGCAGGCGACAGGCAGCGTAGTCATGCCATCTGTCACCTCAGTTCGGCTCTCCAAAAAAGAGGACGGACGGAAGCCAGACTGAGATTGCTATTTCCCTCCTGCTTCGGAAGCGGGTGTGCGCATGGCGCGAAGAGCGGCGGAGCCGAGTAGAACGACGGCAACTCCCAGAGCGATCCACAGCAGATTTGGGTGGCGCTCGGTGAAGGGGCGCGGATCGGCGTAATTGGAAGTAGCTTCTTCGGTTCCCAGTCCCAGGCGCGCCATCACCGCGTTCGCTGGGATATGAAGTGTCCGGGCGAGGTCGTATTGCGGAGCACTAGCGCGGGCGTTGCCATAGATCAGGCGATAGGAACGGTTCTGCACCGGACGGAAGAGAACGAAGCGCAAAGGCATCGCCAGCGACAAGCGAACCGCGGATAGTGGAGCGTCATTCGCGTTGAGCACTTCTACATGCCAAAAGCGCGGCCCCCACACCTCGTAACAATGCACCCCGAGGGATTCCTCGGTTTTCCCGTTGACCACAAATCGGTGGATCTCGCCGCCACCGGCGGGTTGCCACTCTTTCTCATCTGAGCTGCTGAGCAGGCGTACCGGACGGTAAAACTCCGGCTGTCTCGTTTCAAAATTGAATGTGGCGACGGGAATCGCCTCGCTCCGCAGGTCCACCGTCCATTGCGTTTGCGAAGGTGCGCCGTTCGAATCGGGAAGCAGCATGGCGGTGAGAAGGACGCCGCTTTCCGTGGGACTCTCCGTTTTCATGGCCGGAGAAGAAAAAACCTCGATGCCCGTTACCTCGAAGGCACGCGCGGCCTCCTGAATGCGCGCGCGAAGATAGCGCGCATTGTTTTCCGAATAGCGAATGATCTGATTGCCTTCGAGGTTGTCCTTGCGGAAACGGGAAATGGGCGCGCGCGCATTGACCATGCGCCACAGATGAGCATCATCGCTCGCCGCCACTTCCACCCAGTTGATGAAATCGGACTCGGGCGTCTGCACGCGAAGACTATTGTGAAAACCCGCCCGTTCGCCCAGGTCCAGAACAAGCTGCGTGAATTGTCCGGGCACGAAACTGTTCTCCCGGAGGGTGG
>WNFB01003822.1_pt1 | contig 13724 bp, 10 predicted proteins | sample 5400501 | NCBI WGS metagenome assembly WNFB01 (sample SAMN13153341, study PRJNA577476) | soil metagenome | isolation source: 200 cm saprolite under Douglas fir tree site 2 hole 1 | place: USA:California | collected 2015-04-18
TAGTGGAAGCCGCGGAGTATAGCGGCACGCGCATCACCTCACGCTGCGCATTGGAACAAAATCGCGAAGTTTTCGCCGTGCCGGGCAATGTGACCAATAAGAATTCCTGGGGCCCGAACACGCTGATTAAACAGGGCGCTAAGCTGGTTGCGACCTGGGAGGACGTATGGGAAGAACTGCCGACGGCAGTGCGACTTGCGCTCGAACCGGCGAGGGGCAAAGAATCGCAGGATGGCCAAACTGCATCTCTATTTCAGGAAACTGAGCTGCCACCCCACGAGAAGAGGATCTACGCGCTCCTCAAAGCTGACGAGGCTACTCACATCGACGAGATTGTCGAGCGCTTGGAGCCCGAACTGTCGTCGTCCGAGATATTTGCTGCGCTCTTTGAACTGGAGCTGGCAGGTAAGGTTAAGCAGTTACCGGGAAAGAATTTTGTAAAGAGCTTCTAGCTCCTAGCCTTTAGCTCTTAGCTCCTAGCTCCTGACCCGCTCACAGGCAGAAAGGTGGGGTCATGCGGAACTACAAAGATCTGCAAGTCTGGGGAAAAGCCCACCAGTTGACGTTGATGGTCTACAAAGCCACACAAGCTTTCCCTAGTGAGGAACGGTTCGGGTTAACCAGTCAGATGCGGCGTTCCTGCGCTTCTGTGGAGATCGGATGGAGAGATGGCCCGCTTCGTCCAGATCGCCTTGGGTTCAGGTGCAGAGCTTTCATATCACCTGCTCCTGGCGCGAGACCTGGGTTTCCTGAGCAATACCGCCTACACACGTTTGGACTCGGATATAAACGAAGTCATGCGCATGTTATCTTCGCTTTCACAAAAACTGAAACATGCTCTTGCCGCTTAGGGTTTCAAGCTAAGAGCTAAAGGCTAAGAGCTGAAAGCTGCGAGCTGGCAACTTGTTGCCAGCTTGCCATTCGTGCTAGCTTCGAAAACAAGCTCATCCATTGAGGACACATTGGCCAAAGGTTTAGTTATCGTCGAGTCGCCGGCCAAGGCGAAGACCATCCAGAAATATTTGGGCAAAGGCTTCACCGTCGAGGCCTCGCTCGGCCACGTCAAAGATCTGCCCAAGAGCACTCTTGGTGTCGACGTCGACAATGATTTCGACACCGAATACATCGTCATTCCCGGCAAAGAAAAGGTCGTCGCCAAGCTCAAGAAGCTGGCCGATTCCGCGGATACCATCTATCTGGCGCCCGATCCGGATCGTGAAGGCGAGGCTATCGCTGCGCATCTGGCCGAGGAGCTTGGCGGCAACGGCGCCAAAGGCAAAAAGAAAAAGAAGAAAGATCAGGATGAGCGCTTCCGTCGCGTCACCTTCAACGAGATTACGCAGCGTGCCGTGCGTGAGGCGTTCGAACACCCGCGCGGTATTGACCGGCATCTGGTGGATGCGCAGCAGGCCCGCCGCGTTCTTGACCGCCTCGTAGGTTACCAAGTCTCGCCTCTGCTGTGGGACAAGGTCAGGCGTGGCTTGTCCGCGGGCCGCGTACAGACAGTGGCGCTGCGGCTGATCGTAGAACGCGAGCGCGAAATCAAGGCCTTCGAGAAGAAGGAATACTGGACCATTGACGCTTACCTCTCTAAGCCCCCGGCATTTGATGCGCGCTTTTTCGGCAAGGGCGAAGAGAAGATTGAGATCCCCAACGGCGAGGAAGCAGAGAAACTCCGCGCGGCACTGGAAAAAGCGGATTGGCTCGTCCGTACTGTCGATCGCAAGGAACGGCGGCGCAACGCGGCTCCGCCATTCACCACCAGCAAGCTGCAACAGGATTCCTCACGCAAGCTGCGCTTCAGTGTCAAGCGCACCATGATGATCGCCCAGCGACTGTACGAGGGCGTGGAACTCGGCGAGGAGGGGCTGGTCGGACTGATCACTTACATGCGCACCGACTCGACACGTGTCTCAAACGAAGCGCTGGCGGAAGTGCGCGAGTACATCAAAGCGCAATATGGCGATTCGTACCTGCCGGAGTCACCAAATACTTATAAAGAGAAAAAAGAAGCGCAGGCGGCGCACGAAGCCATCCGACCGACCTCGGTTCTTCGCCATCCCGACCAGATCAAGCAATATCTGAAAGAAGACGAGTACAAAGTTTACAAGCTGATTTGGCAGCGCTTTTTGGCTTCACAGATCACGCCCGCCGTCTTCGATCAGACCACCGTGGATATCGACGCCAAGTCGGCTTCCGAGATTTTCTGGTTTCGTGTGACCGGATCGGTGCAGAAATTTGACGGCTTCCTCAAAGTTTACGAAGAGTCCAAAGAAGGCAAAGACGAAGAGGAGGAAGAACTCAAGCACAAGCTGCCGCCGCTTGAGCCTGGGCAGAAGTTAACGCTCAAGGCGCTGAAGCCGGAGCAGCACTTCACCGAGCCGCCGCCGCGCTATAACGAAGCTTCGCTGGTCAAAGAACTGGAAGAGCGCGGAATTGGCCGGCCTTCTACTTATTCGGCCATTCTCAGCACCATCCAGGAGCGACAGTACGTGCAAAAGCTGGGTGGCAAGTTCATACCCACGGAAATCGGCCTGGTGGTGACCGACCTGTTGGTGGAGAACTTCCCCGACATTTTCGACGTCCAGTACACGGCGCGCCTGGAAGAAGAATTGGACGAGATTGAAGAAGGCAAAGAAAAGTGGACCGACACGCTGGGCGAGTTCTACAAGAAGTTTGAGAAGGATCTCCGTTACGCGCAGAAGCACATGGAAAACATCAAGCGGATGGAGAAGCCCACGGACGAGAAGTGCGAGCGCTGCGGCTCACCGCTGGTGATCAAGTGGGGCAAGCACGGGTCCTTCTACGCTTGCAGCTCCTACGACAAAGATGATCCGAACAGTTGCACCTTCACCAAGGAAAACCCTATCAACCTGCCCGATCTGGATTCGGCCGAACTGCAGGAAACAACGCAGGAGGAATATTGCGAGAACTGCGGCCGGGTGATGGTTCTGAAGCGCGGTCGCTTCGGTCAGTTCATGGCTTGTACCGGGTATCCGGACTGCAAGACGACGCGGCGGCTGGATCAGGGCAAGAAGGTACCAGACATTCCGCTCGACGAAACCTGCCCCAAGTGCGGGCGCAATCTGATGATCCGCCACGGGCGTTACGGTGAGTTCACTGCCTGCAGCGGATATCCGGACTGCAAATACGTCAAGCAGAACTTCATCGGGGTGAAGTGCCCGCTCTGCAAAGAGGGCGAACTGGTGGAGAAGCGAGCGCGCAAGGGGAACACGTTCTACGGATGTGCGAACTACCCCAAGTGTAAATTCACCTCCGCCAACAGGCCGCTGCCGGAAAAGTGCCCAAGCTGCGGCAACGAGTATCTGGTGGAGAAGACTCTGAAGTCAGGTCCGGTGATCGCTTGCGCGAACAAAGAGTGCGAGTACGAACGGCCAGTGGAAGTGGCGCCGGTCGGATCATCATGAACCACGTAGGGACAGGTGCCCCTTTGGCTGCGCTCAGGGCAAGCTCTTGCCTGTCCAGCCGAGCCAAGCTCGGCAGTCTAAAATTCCTCTGGAGGACTCGATGCCAACGAAGCCTACCGCAGCAGATGCTCAGTTAATTCTCCAACTCTATGATCTCCGCCGCGAAGCCGAGATGCGCAAAGCGCGCAACTGGTGGCTGGTAGACTTCTGGCCGCAGACTGCCGACGATTTCATCAAGGTGGCGACAGCGCTCGGAACCCAGGAAAACAACTGGCTCCGCCAGGTCGCTGGCTATTGGGACATGGCGGCGGCGCTGGTACTGCACGGGGCCATCGATGCCGACCTGTTTCTCGAGGGTGGTGTCAGCGGCGAGATGGTTTTTCTCTATGCCAAGATCCAGCCAATTCTCAAAGACCTCCGCGAGAAAATGCAGGCTCCGGGATTGTTCAGCAATGTCGAGAAGGTGATTATGAGCTCGAAGACCGGCCGTGAACGCCTGAAGATGGTCGAAGCCCGCGTGGCTGCGCGGCGCAAGATGATGGCCGAGGCGCCAGCTGCCAAGGCGAGTTAGGGACTTCGTGATTCACTCCGCACGAGATCCTTCAGCAGGCGGAAGCCTGGCTCAGAGTGACGTCCGTTAGGGGACCGATCTGCCGCAGCTTAGGCGGGATGGCGTCATCCTGAGTGGCCTTCAGGCCGCGAAGGATCTTGCGTGCAGTACCCGAGTTCTCTCTACGAGATGTATTCCCGGATGTACTCATCCTTCGAATGCGCCAACTCGTGCCCATCGCCGTCGAAGATGACTTTGCCGTCGCGCAGGACCAGGAAGGTCATCGAAACCTCTCCGTGAGCGCCGGGCGGCAGTGGCCGCATCTGGTTCGCCTGGCGGTCAAAGTAGTGCGTGGCCATGATGAAGGCGTCTTGCAACCGATGGCTGACGAGCAGAGAGCTGGTTTTGTACACGTCGCGCTGTTTGACAATCAGCTCGATGATGGTGGTGGAAGTGACCGGATCAAGGCCTCCAGTCGGTGAATCGTAAAGCAGGATCTCCGGCTGCGCGATGATGGCGCGCGCGATAGCGACACGGCGCCGCATTCCTCCCGAAAGCTCGGAGGGAAACATGTCAACCGTGTGCTCGAGCTCCACAAAGCTCAATGCCTCGCGCACACGCCTCTCGACCTCTTCCTCGGAGATACCGCCTTCCTCCAGCAGCCGGAAAGCAACGTTCTCCCGCACTGTGAGCGAGTCGAAGAGGGCGCTCTCCTGGAAAACCATGCCGAGCTTGCGCCGCAGGTCAAACAGATCTTCTTCGCTCATCTGGGTGACATCATCGCCAAGCACATAGATGTGTCCTTCATCCGGCTTGATGAGTCCCAGCGTCAGCTTAAGGACGGTGCTTTTGCCCGCGCCTGCAATCCCGAAAAGCGCCTTGGTCTCGCCGCGCGCCAACTGGAAAGAGATGCCATCGAGCACCGCCCTGCCTTCGAATGCGATGGAAACATCTTCGAAAACCACGACGTGCCGGGAGGAATCCTGAACTGCGACGGCAGCATTTTCGGCGGGCAGCGTGGGCGAGGACATGGCTTCAGTGATAGGACAAGAACATCATCAGCAGCCGGGTGACAAAGAAGTCCACCACCAGAATGAGAACCGAAGCAGCAACCACGGCCTGCGTCGTGGCCCGGCCGACGCCCTGCGTCCCGCCGCGGGCGGAAAGCCCATAGTAGCAGCCAATGGTGGCGATAATGAAGCCGAACAGCACCGGCTTCAACAGTCCCATGAAGACATCCTCGAAAACCAGGGTCTCCCAAGCATTGCTCCAATACTGGCGGGTGTCGAGGCCCAGCAGAATCTTGGCTACCATTGATCCCCCAGCCAGACCGACCAGGTCGGAGATAATAGTCAGGAAAAAAAGCATGAACACGGTGGCCAGGACTCGGGGAGTCACCAGCTTCTTCATGGGGTCGGTGCCTAGTGCCCGCATGGCATCGATCTGCTCGGTCACCACCATCGAACCCAGTTCGCTGGCCATGCCCGAGGCGTTGCGCCCGGCCACCATCAGGCTGGTGAGCACGGGGCCCAGTTCGCGCACCATCGAGGTAGAAACCAGCTGGCCGATGAGCGATAGCGATCCAAAACGCTGCAGGGTGTTGGAAGTCTGCAAGGCCAGCACCGCGCCCGTGAAAAAGCCGGTCAACACGACGATGGGCAGGGACCCGACACCAATCAGATCGGCTTGCTGGATCGCGTCCGCCATGTAACGCGGCTGCCGGAAGAAGCCGGAGATGGAGCGTCCCGCGAGCAGGGAATAGTCCTGCACGGCCTGGACTTTCTCCTTGGCGAACTCCGGGGGCGAGATCAGTTCCATGCTTTCGCAGCCTCGCTCTTCAAGGGACCGACGAAACTATAACAGAGCGTGTGCACAGCACTAAAGCGGTTAGCTCCTGGCGCCCAGCTACCAGCTACTACGTTTCTACTCGCCGCAACTTGTTTTCAAGTGACGGAGATTCCCTGGAGCTGATAACTGGCAGCTAGAAGCCGGGAGCGAGAAGCTGGAAGCTACTCTCTGGTTTTCTTCTTAATCTCAATATTCAGACGCTTGATTTTCTGATTCAAAGTGGAAAGCGGCACGTGGAATTGCTCGGCCGCATCGGTCTGGTTCCAGTTGCATTTCTCCAGCATGTCAACCAGGATGTGCCGCTCGCAATCTTCCATGATGTCGAACAGCGAAGCATCGCCGCGATGCTCCAGCAAAGGAAAGGGCGTGCCGCGGCCGGCGATCGGGTCGGGAAGCAGGTCGGCGCCGATCTCCGCTCCCGAGGAGAGCACCACCGCCCGCTCGACCACGTTTTCCAGCTCACGCACGTTTCCGGGCCAGGAGTAGGTCAGCAGCGGCCGCAGCGCTTCCGGAGTGAGATGCCGCCGAGGGCGTTCATTTTCTTCCGAGTACTTCTTGAGGAAGAACTCCACCAGCACCGGAATATCTTCCTTGCGCTGGCGCAGGGGCGGGAGATCTACGGTGATGACATTCAGGCGATAGAAAAGGTCTTCGCGGAACTTGCCATCGCGCACAAGCTGCTTGAGGTCCGCGTTGGTAGCGGCGATGATGCGCACGTCGACTTGGATTTCGTGCACCCCGCCCAGGTGCATGAACTTGCGATCCTGGAGCACACGCAGGATCTTGCTCTGCGTATCCATGCTCATGGTGCCGATCTCGTCGAGAAACAGCGTGCCTCGATCGGCAATTTCAAACAGTCCTTTCTTGGAAGCGATGGCGCTGGTAAAGGCCCCCTTGACGTGCCCGAACAGCGTGGACTCCAGCAGATCAGGCGGCATGGAGCCGGTGTTGACCGGGACGAAAGGCCGGTCGCGGCGGGGCGAATTCAGGTGGATGGCTTTGGCGATGAGTTCCTTGCCGGTCCCGCTCTCACCTTGCAGAAGTACCGTGGAACGGCTGGGCGCGACCTGCGCCACCAGGTCGAAGATCTTCAGCATGGGCTCGCTCTTGCCCACAATGTTCTCGAAGTTGTAGCGCTGCTTGAGAGCGCGCTTGAGCTGAATGTTTTCTTCCTCCGCCCGGTGGCGGGCCACGGCAGCACGCACGTCGGCCAGCAGTTTTTCGTTGTCCCAGGGCTTCTGGACGAAGTTGGTCGCGCCCGCCTGCATCGCCTTTACCGCATTTTCAACCGTGCCATAGGCGGTAATCATGATGACGGAGAGCTGTGGGTCGTGAGCGCGAAGTTCGGCAAGCAAGTCAATACCGTTGCGATCGGGCAGCGCCAGGTCAAGCAGCACCAGGTCGAAAGGCCGGTCTCCAATGCGCGCCACGCCCTCTTCGCCGCTGGCGGCGGATTCCACCTCGTAGCCCTCCAGCTCCAGCAGGGTCTCGAGTGATTCGCGGATTGCGGCTTCGTCGTCAATAATCAACACAGAGCCCATCTGCGAAGAGCGTGCTTCGCTTGAGGGCCGGCGCGTGATGACTGCGGCTTCAGACATTGACGGCCTTCCTGGTCAGAGGAAAATCGAGATAGAACGTGGTGCCCTCGCCGGGGCGGCTTTCCACGCGAATCTTTCCCGCGTGCTCCTGGATGATCCCGTAGGTCACCGACAAACCCAGTCCCGTGCCCCGATTCTGCTGGCCCTCGCGCGGTGCTGCCTTGGTGGTGAAGAAGGGGTCGTAAATGCGCTGGATATGCTCCTGGGCAATGCCCGTCCCGGTGTCAGAGATAACCACGCTGATGCCTTCGCCGTTGCAGGTCGTGACGCGCAGAGTTCCGCCGTTGGGCATTGCGTCCCGGGCATTCAGGAACAAGTTCAGGAAAACTTGTTGCAGGCGGCCGGCATTGCCGTTGATCAGCGGCAGATCCTCGGCCAGTTCATCCTGCACCCGGATCTTGGTGGTCTTGAACTGGTGTTCCAGCAGGGCCAGTGTATCCGCGATGATCTTGTTCACGTTGACATCGGTGAACTCGGTGCCGCTGGTGCGCGAGAAATTCAGCAGGTTGTTGACGATTTCCGAGGCCCGGAATGTCTGCCGGGTAATCTTCTCGAGCAGTGCGCCTCTCTGCGAATCGCCCTGAAGTTGTTTTGAGAGCATCTGCGCGTAGGATGAGATGACGGCCAGCGGGGTGTTGACCTCATGCGCGACTCCGGCCGCGAGCAGGCCGACGGAGGAAAGCTTGTCGGCCTGCGAGAGTTGCGATTCCAGTTCGACCCGCTCCGTGATGTCGTCCATGATGATCAGCCGGCCGATCACGTTGAACTTCTTCGCAACTAAGGGGGCAATGGCGACGTTGACCACGCGGTTCTCTCCCGTCGGCGTGGCCAAGCGGAACTTGTACAGGTTGTGGATGCCGGGATTCTGCCGCACGCGGTAAAACTCTTCCACGAATGCAGCCGGAAAGACCTCGCTCAATGGCCGGGTCAGCGCCTGCCAGCGAGGCAGCGCGTACATGACCTCCATCTGCGAGTTCCAGGATTCGACGCGGTCGGCCAGATCAACCGCCAGTACGCCCACATTGATGGACTCGACGATATTCTCGTTGAAGTCCTTCAACCGCTCGTATTCGGCGACTTTCTGCTCCAGAGAGGCATACAGGCGCGCGTTCTGAATAGCGATCCCAATATAACCGGCCAAGGTTTCCAGCAACTCGATGTCTTCACTGGAGAGGAAATCCCCTTCCACTGTCTTGCCCAGGCCAAGGAAAGCGATGGTCCGCTGTTGCGCACGGCAGGGGATGTAGTAGTTCAGATCCAGTTTCGCGATAGTCTCCTGTGCGGTTGGTGCCTCACGCGGGACTTGGTGCGTGTTGTCGAAGAACAGGTGCCCGGCTTCCATTTCCGGCCGGGGTGCGCTGAGGAAGTTCAGATCCAGGCCGCTGGTCTGAGTCATGCCGAAGGACTTGGCCAGCAGGAAGCGCTCTTGTGGTTCGCTTGCGGCTACGAAAATTGCCATCCGGTCGACCAGCAGTGTTCGCGATAGCCGGTCCACGACCGAACTCAACATCTTGTCCAAGTCAGTCTCCGCGCTCAGCTCGCGTCCGAACTCGATCAATGTCTTCCGGTAGTCGTAACGGGTGCGATAAAAGAACTGGTCAATGCGCTCCTGGATCCACTTGCGGACCGGATCGAACAGCAACGCGGTCACCACGATGGCCAGGATCAGACCCCTTGGGCCAGAACTTGGCACCTGGGTGTGCACCAGTTCAGCCACGCCCGCCACTACCGCGAAGTAGGCGCCGATAATCGCCGCGGCCGCCAGGGTGTACACCATACCCCGCTTAAAGATCAGATCCACGTCCATCAGGCGGTAGCGGAAGATGGCGTACCCGAAGGTCAGGGGCAGGAGACCGAGCGACAGCACCGAAACCTTCATCGCCGGCCAACCGATCAGGTAAGGGATCACATAAAACAGCGTGAAGGGTGTAATGGCCAGGATGGTGCCGCGAGTGACCCACTTCAGTTGCTGCCGGAGAATCGGCGTGTCGGCTCGGCGATAGCTATACCACAGCGCTCCCGCCGCCGCTACGAAGAACAGGGCTTGGTAGCCCATCTCCAGCCGGTCGAGGTTCCAGCGCAGTAATTCGCTGGCCTTGAGGAAGCGGAGCGCCAGGAGGTGACTGCCCAACAACAGCAGACCCGGAACGTAAATAGCCAGGATCAGCCAACGGTGTTTGCGGACGAACCAGCGCTCTTCCGGAAAAGTCAGCACAAAATGCAGGAACAGAGCGGCCTGGAGCAGCCCAGCCGCGAGGTTGCCCAAGTAAATCGTCCAGTCGAATGCGTTGAACTTACCCGTGTAGTGGAACGAGTAGAAAATGAACGAGACCAGGCAGAAGATATAGAAGTGGGTGGAACCCGGCGCCGTCCAGCGCCGCAGCAGAACGTAAACTCCGATGCCGAGATAGATCAGGGCAATGAGCCGCAACCAGCTATAGAGCGATTTCTCGGCCGGAACCAGGATCACTGTCGTGTCCACTGGGACCGACAGGCGCACCAGCGAGTAGGTCGCTTTCGACCAGGCGCCAACCCCGTAAAGCTGGCGAACCAGCGCTGCCGCATCCTTGACCTCGTGCTGGTTGATTGCCGCGAGATGATCGCCGTCCTTGATGCCGGCTTTGGCCCCGGGACCGTTATTTTCCACCCGTTCAGCGGTGAGGCTGCCGCTGCGCTCGACCCACCACACCCCGTCAGACGGGACTTGGAACTCCCGCTCTTTCTGAAAATTAATCCAAGCGAAAACCATCGCAGATGCCGTCACGAGGGCAAGCAGGACGGCAGTAAAGCGGATTTGAAACTCCTTGTTCATGGGCCGCAGGGGCGACAGAGGCCGCGGAGCTGGAATTCCCCGACGGGAGTTCTGCACGTTCGGTGCCACGGCCACGGGCATGGTAGGACTCTCTAAGTGGCTTCAAGGAAACAACTTCCAGCATTATAGACGGATTGGTGGAAGGCGGCTACGCTTTTTGGAAGCTTTCTGTGGCATTTGGTAACTTGGTAACTGCTTGCGTCGGCTGACCTTAGCTGGCGCGCTGCGCCTCCAACAGCTTTTTCAGTGACGGGCAGAACCGAGCCGGAGTAATGCCGAACGCAACCGGGACTGGACGCAAAGAAGATGAGCGTAACGGGATTCGCTTGACCGCGCCTTGGCCCGGATAACTCTTGCCAGGTCATCTTTTTCCTCTTTCATCCAGCGCCACAGATCGGGGATGAGCGCGAGCACCAGTGCATAGTTCTCAAATGCCCTCTGCTCCAGGGAGGACCAGGTTTCTGGATCTACCGCCAGGGCGTGTGCAACTTGGATCTTCGAAGCGCGCCGGACTTTGGCCGCATTCCCACCGAAGTGCTCTGCCATACGCCGCTGCACCGCGAAGCCGATGTTGCGCATCTGAAAACGGTCCCACGCGCCGATTTGCGAGCCCGGCATTTCATACACCACATGCCCCTGCGCCAAACGCCGCAGTGTGGCAGGAGAAGTCCGATGAGCGGGGTTGGCCGCGATTTTCTTTTCCTCGGCAGCCACCACCATGGCCAACGCCGGGTGCATGGGGCGAAAACCCAGCTTGCGGTAGAACCAGAATGCGCCGGACTTAATCGCTTCCTCGTTGTCTTTGCCGAGCTGGTAGGGATACACCGAAATACAGCTCGCGCCGAGGATCTGGTGCAACATCCGTAGAACCTGGGAATATACCCACGCGGTTTCTCCGTCGCGATAAGCATAGAAAGTGTTGAACCCAATTTCCATCCACTCGAACAGCGCAATGCCCTCGATGTAATTGATCGGGACGCCGTTCTTCAGTGTGAACCCCGCCTGATAAGCCCGCAGCGCCAGGCGACGTTCGGGAGGTAGGCCCCAGAGAAAAATTTCCACCCCGCGGCCGACGTTGGCGTGGACGACCTGAGCCGGGTCGCCGCGAGTCGTGCCGTAAAGTTCGCGATAACGCACCGTAGTCGCTTCGCGGCAAAGCTCGATGATTCTCTCCCCTTCGCGGCGAGAAAGCTTCTTTAGCCGCAGCGGAGGAGCGGCCAGTTCTTTGGCGAGCGATACGTCGCGGCGCTGGATAAGTGGACCGCGGTGGTAGAAGATCTGCCGTACCGGACGCTTCCCCAGCGTGCGTGTTGCCCGCGAGTTTCCCAGTTGCCAGCAGACGGGCAGTTCCAGTGAGCCGAAGATTTCCGCACGCTCTTCCTGCGAAACCGGCAATCGCTCGCACTGGCGGATGAGCCAATCGAGTTCCCGCGCGGGGCCGCCACTCGCTGCTTTCAGCCATAGCCGGTACGGCACATCGGCCTCCACCCAGGCGTCTTCTTCGAGCAGAGGGATGAAGCGGGGCAGTGCCGCCGCCAGACGCTCGGCTTTGTCGTAGCCCTCCCAGTCGATCGAGACCGCCTTGGGGAAACGGTCCGCGAGCCATGCGACCTCGTCGTAGTTCCACGCTCCCGAAAGTGTGGTCCCGGCGATTCCGGCCAGCTCTTCGTCATCGAGAACCGAGAGATCGACGCCTTGCGCTTGCAGGTGAGCTACTCGCTGCGAAAACGACGCCAGCAAGGACTCGACCTGCCGGAGCACCGTGCGATTGGGAGGGAAGGCGCGAAGGAAGACCAGCGCATCGTGGAAGCGGGCCAGGGTTTGCGGGTCGGGAAAGGTCCGTCGGCCGAGCGTCTGCAGCAGCCTATTCAGCGCCGCCGGATTCGTCTCGCCCGCGCGGCGCTTGGCGTCTTCCAGGCGGGTCAGCAGAAGCTCCAGGACTTTGGAGGCCATAGGCAAAGCTGCATGATAGACGAAACTCTTCAGGCAATTTCATGTTAGGTCCGGTCGCATCAGTGTTGATGCCATGCGGCACTCCGGCGACTTTTCTCGACGGGCCACGATGAGCTCTTCGTCCGAATGGCAGAGGAAAAGAGAAGAAAAATAAGATACAGTTTGACATGTGATGTAGTGATATAGTTAACTATGACAGTAGGAAAGGCGCAGGGGGTTCGTTAGAGCTGATTGATCGCAACTGAGTGCCAGCGAATAACCCTGGGCCGAGAGCAAAGAAAAAAATGAACCTCTTAAGGAGAATGAAACATGAATTCCCTTGGTTTTATGCTGTCCGTTGTTCTTATGTCGCTCTCCACCGTGGCTTTCGCGCAGTCCGACGCGCAAAAGCCTGTTGTGCAGTCCGACGCGCAAAAGTCCTTCGACAAACTGAAAACAGTGGCGGGTTCGTGGGTGGGCCAAGTGACAACTTTCCCGCAGGCAGCCGAGGTAGAGGGCAAGTTCGCGCAGTTTTCGCTGCGCGTGACTTCCATGGGCAATGCGCTCGTGCATGAGCTGTCGGTCTCCGGAAGACCCGACCATCCGGTCACCATGTTTTATCTGGACGGGGACCGCCTGCTGCTGACGCATTACTGTGACGCCGGTAACCGGCCGCGTATGGTCGGCAAGGTTTCGCCGGATGGAAAGACGTTGGAATTCGATTTTCTCGATCTCTATGGCGGCAATCAGTACGGACACATGCATCATGCAATGTTCACCTTCATCGACGCCAACCACCACATCGAGGACTGGACCTGGATGGGACCCGGGGATAAGCCAACCCGCGCGCACTTCGACCTGCAGCGGACAAATGCTGGGAGCGGTACCTCTGGTAACTGAGATTATCGGGAAAACCTGATGGACCGTGAGTGGAATGACAGTCAGCCGATCTACCGCCAGCTTCGCGACCGGGTGGTCGCGATGATACTCGACGGCGTGCTCAAGGAAGGTGATCCGCTGCCTTCCGTGCGCAATGTCGCAGCCGAATATCGGATCAATCCGCTCACGGTCCTGAAGGGCTATCAACAATTGGTGGACGAGCAGCTTGTCGAGAAGAAGCGAGGCCTCGGCATGTTCGTCAATGCCGGCGCGAATGGCCCCGGATCTACGCAACTATTCAGCGGCTCGGATTGAAGGCGAAAGAACTTCTGAACGGCGCAAACGGCCGGTCGTCTTCGGATGCCGCGCCATCGAACTCCGCCGAGTCGAATCCCCCCGGGTCGAATACTGAGGAGGAGCGCTGAAGCCATGGCATGCATAGAAGCCCGCGGCCTCCGTAAGGCCTTCGGTACAACGATCGCGCTGGACGGCGTCAATTTGCGTGTCGAAGAGGGCCGCATCCTCGGACTCATCGGTCCCAACGGCGCAGGCAAGACCACCGCGCTCAATGCGATCCTCGGCCTCACCCCGTACCAGGGTGAACTACAGGTGCTCGGACGCGACCCCTGGACCGAGCGCGATCAGCTCATGCGGGATGTCTGCTTCATTGCCGATGT
>WNFB01003569.1_pt1 | contig 13719 bp, 11 predicted proteins | sample 5400501 | NCBI WGS metagenome assembly WNFB01 (sample SAMN13153341, study PRJNA577476) | soil metagenome | isolation source: 200 cm saprolite under Douglas fir tree site 2 hole 1 | place: USA:California | collected 2015-04-18
GGTGTGGCCGCACCCATGGCCTATTTCCCGTTCAGCGGCTGGAAAGATAGCTTCTTCGGCGTGCTCCACGGCCAGGGCCGCGATGCCATCGAATTCTATACCGAGAAGAAAGTCGTGATCGAGCGCTGGGCCAAAGACCACTCGCGCAAGTTTTGATTCTGAAGCGCCGGTGCTAATTCATTTCAGGCTGGCTTCTGCGATGGAATGCGGGCAGACGGGTTGCTCTTTTTCTCCGCTTCCGAAATCACATACACAATCAGGATCCCCAGCTCCGGCTCAATCGGATGCCGGTAACGCGGGTGCGGGAAGACGAAGTAATACACCAGCGGATAACAGAGAACCAGCCAGAAAAATAGCCACGCCCCCGGCCGGCGCTTGCGCAGAGCGCGTCCCAGCCCCCAGAAGGCAAGCAGGGACGAGGCCAAGAAAATCGAGTTCTTGGTCGGCGCCAGCCACCAAATTCGCTCCAGCTTCGGAACGCCGCTCCAGTAGTAGATGAAGCGCTTTACGCTGAGCCAGAGAAAGCGTCCGTAGTCCTCGCGAATAAAAGCAATCGCCTCCCGCCGGCGCGCGGCCACGTAGGCAAGTTCGCCCATTTGCCGATAACGCTGCATCTCGTAGACATTTTGCGTGGGATGTAGATACTCCATCCAGGTGCCGTCCGCGCCTGGCCCATTGCCCAGCCGGATCTCCGCGCCGAAGTTCGAACGGATAAAAACAACTTGGCCAAAAGTCCTGTAATTGCGCACCAGCCAGGGGGTGATGCACGCAAAAAACACGGCCGAGGCCAACACCACTCCGCCCAATGAACGCTTGCCACGTTTCCAGCGCCGATACCAAACCCACAGCCCGGAAACGGGCAGAAATGAGAGCAACGCAGTGTTGGTCAGCGCGGCAAGGCCCCAGAGCACGCCGAACTGCAGCCACGGCTTCAACCCCTCTCTCTCTTCCATATCGAGCGCCAGCCAGAAAATCGCCGCAAGCAAAAGAGCGGCGATGCTGGTCTCCCACACCCAGCGCGTGCACCAGAACATGACGGACGGCAGCAGCGCCCAAGCCCAGCATGTCCACAGCGCAACCTTTTCGCTGAAACATCGTTTGGCGATGAGAAAAATCGGAATGCAAGTGAGCGCGGAAAAGAAGCTGTTAATGGTGAGCAGAACCAGCGCCGAGGCGTGGCTGTAAATGCCAAACAGCTTGAACACCCCGGCCACGAGAAGCGGATAGAGTGGCGGCTCCCAGGCGGTGGGACCGGTTATCTCATCAAAGGGGTTGCTGAATCCCTGGCCCAGGGCGAGCGAGCGCCCGATGCGTCCCATCTCCCAGCCGAAACTGAAATTGTTGTCATTGGTGCGGAACTTGTAGGTGTGGGCAATCAGAATCCAGCCCAAACGCAGCGCGAAAGCGATAACTACCATCCAGAAGAAAGATGTGCGTGCTTGCGCCCACCAACGGCGGGCGGAATTCAAAGACTCTAAAGATGGGGCGGTCGCGTCAAGGGCGCGCACTCGGGATGGGCTTGGGTCAGAGATGCTTCATTTGTAGCCCATGCCGCCGGGATCGGCAACACCGGTGTACGATTCCGAAAATGTGAGAAGTGTTCCACGTGGAACATTTGTACTGGCGATGTTGTACGTCAATTATGTATGTACAACAGAGTTTATATCATTGCTAGCAAAGGAGTTACGGGTGCTGTGGTCTTGTCCTTCCTCACCCACCCCAAGACACGGGGACTAACGATGAAGCCACGGATGTCGGCGGATCGAGAGCGGGAGTTCCCACCTTTGCAAAAAGCGCAAGGGTGAGCACCCCCTGGGATTGACATTGGTATATCTACGGAGTAGGGTTGGACGGCTTTTCAGGAAATCCCACAAAAAAGGAGAGCAACATGCGAGTGCGAGTAGCCCTTTATGGGGTGGCGGTGTGCCTCTGTCTCGCCCCCATCGTCTCGGCCCAAGATGCCGTCAAGGTTGATCCCAAGCATTACACGGTGGTGAGCGAAAACGATCAGGTACGGATTCTGAGGGTACACTACGGCCCACACGAGAAGTCGGTCATGCACAGCCATCCCGCCACGGTTGCGGTGTTCCTCACCGACGCCAAGGGGCAGTTCGCCTATCCTGATGGGAAAAAGGAAGACTTTGCCGGCAAGGCAGGAGAGGCCCAATACGCCGCCGCCGCCACCCACTTGCCGGAGAACACCGGCGACACCGGACTGGATCTGATCGTAGTCGAACTGAAAGGCCAAGCGGCCAAGCCTTAGAAAACCGAGGCGAAGTAATCTCCGGGCGGGTGGCGCACCCTTCTCGGCGAGAAGTATACGACGAAAAAATCTTCGCCCCAATTCTAGGGTTGCGGATGCCACGAAAGCTGTGACGGCGCTCACGCCCCACCCTTTGCAAAAAACGCAAAGGGTAGGGCACCCCCAATCTGCTTAAGCGGTCAGGAAAGGACGGGCCGCCCGCCCATGGTGTTCTAGGGCGCTAATGATGGTTGACGAAAAATCGAGCTAACTTGCTGGACATGCGGGATTTGCGCGACGAGGAAAGATGAATAATGGAAGTTGCTTTTTATAGCCCGAGTGCTGGTGATCGAATCCGTATTGCAATGCGGTACGAAAACTGTTGGCGACCAATTTTCTGGCTGATGATGGGAAAGGATGGGAGCATCTACCTTGGCCCACGCTTCACGGATATTTCTGTTCTACGCAAAGGATCCAAGGAAGTACGCGATTCTAGCGTCTCGGTCAGTTACGAGGAAGGCCAGGACGTCAATGATCCCGAACTCCGCAAAAATTCGAAGGTCTCGTTCCACGCTTCAGGTCACATAAATGTCGTGGGTGATCGCTTGCTGCGGGACTCTCTACGAACAATTGCTGAACAACAGGAGTTGTGTCGCGTTTTGTTTCAGCATCCCAGCCAGTTCACAGCCATCTCGAAGATCGGAGATCGGGACATCTGTTTAAGCTATCCGTTCGATGAAACGCAACCGCTCCAAGGCATTGTCTTCGTCGCGCCTGCTAGCAATGCAAAACTCCTGCGCATTCCATCAGCGAATAATCAGATCAACCTCATGTTCCCGTTTTCTGGATTGACAGGTGTCCCTGAGCTTCTCATGCAGTTTGTTTTAGGTCATGGCCCCGCGGGAGCGTGGCCTCCATACACATACCTAATTTTTGGTACACGTACGGTCACAGACACGGCCCATCTATAGTTTCCGCCGGGGCACACCGCCCCGCACCCGGCTGGCACAGGGTAGGGGTGGGGTAGAAACAGCCGGTGCTATTGCTCACCCCCGATCTGGATTGACACCCCTTCCCCCCGCACCTAGACTGAAGTTTCGGCCTAGCTTGGGCGCCTCCCTAGGGCGAGGGCAGATATTGTAACGGGCGCAGAGGACCCTACATGGGCTGGCTGCAGAATAAGTTTGAAAAGAATTTCCTGATCACCACGGTTGACTACGTCTTCAACTGGGCGCGCAAATCCGCAGTGTGGCCCATGACCTTCGGCCTGGCCTGTTGCGCCATCGAGATGATCGCCTCTTCGACGGCGCGTTTCGACATTGCCAGGTTCGGCTCGGAAGTCTTCCGTCCCAGCCCGCGGCAGAGCGACCTGATGATCGTGGCCGGAACGGTCACGCTGAAGATGGCGCCGGTGGTGAAGCGCATCTACGACCAGATGCCCGACCCCAAGTGGGTGATCTCCATGGGCGCGTGCTCGTCGGTGGGCGGGCCGTTCAATACCTACGCCGTGCTGCAAGGCGTGGACAAAATCGTGCCCACGGATGTGTATGTGATTGGCTGCCCGCCGCGTCCGGAAAACCTGTTCTATGCGTTGCTCAAGCTGCAGGACAAGATCGATCAGATGTCGCTGGCGAAGCGGCCCACCGAAGTGCGCCTGGACCCGAACATGGTAGAGAATTTCAAGCGCCAAGTCATGATTGCGCAGACGTTGCAGCCGAGGTGACCGCGCTTAGCGGGCGTGACCCTGAGCTTGCCGAAGGGGGGAGCGCGCTGCGGTCATCCTGACCCTGAGCGGAGTCGAAGGGGAAGGATCTCTGTAGGGTTCAGCACTCGCAGTCAGCATTCAGCCCGTCGATGCTGATGTAAGAAATTCTCGGATGCTTCTTTGGGCCCGTGCCAGAACCGGTCTCATGAACCTCAGGGGCTAAAGCCCGTCTCTATTGGGCTCTGGGCGGCACGGCTGAAGCCGTGCCCTACCCAGAACCACATGTGAGACGGCTTGGAGCTCCGTACTGAGTGCTCTATGCCGAATTTCATTAAGCTCACCGCCGAATCCGAACTGCCGCCGGAGGGTGAAGCCAAAGAATTTCCCTGCGGCGATAAGATCATCTGCGTCGCCAACGTGAACGGAATTATCTCTGCCATGGACAACGTTTGCCTGCACCGCGGCGGGCCGCTGGGCCAGGGCGTGATCGAAGGCAACAAACTTGTTTGTCCGTGGCACGGCTGGCAATACGACCCGAGAACCGGCCAAGCCGGGCACAATCCCAACGCGAGGGTCGCCGTCTATCCGCTGAAAATCGAAAATGGAGATGTGATGATCGAGCTATAAGCTCTAGCTGTCAGCTCTTAGCCAAGAGATTTCTGTAATCGGGCGTTTCTCTATCCCAGGAACTTCAAGAACTCTCCTGTCTGATTCTCAAACCCCGGAAACACCTGATCCAGCGCCTTGTTGCCGAGGTGCCGATATACCGCCTCGCCGAGCACGCAGCGAAAATCTGTGGTCAGCGCTAGGTCGCGGCCTTCGTATAGCTGAGACTGATCGAGTCCGGGCCAGCGGCCGTAAACTTTGCCGCCTTTCACCGGGCCTCCCATGACGAACATCACGTTGGCGTGGCCGTGGTCTGTGCCGCGATTGCCGTTCTCGCGGGCGGTGCGTCCGAACTCGGACATGGTGACGACCACGGTATCTTCTGCGAGATCGCCGAGGTCGATCCAGAATGCGGCCAGCGATTGCGAAAACTCGCGCAGGATATTTGCGATCTGTCCCTGCGTGCTGCCCTCGTTGACGTGGTGGTCCCAGCCGCCGATATCAGCAAACGCCACCTGCACGCCCAGGTTCGCCTTGATGAGCTGGGCGAGTTGCTTCAAACTATCGCCAAAGCGGCCGCGAGGGTAATTGGCGCCCGCCGCGGGCGTGTACTTCGAGGGATCGGCCGACTTCAGCATCTTTACCGCTTCGAACGTCTCCTGACCAGTGCCGTGCAACACGGAATCCACCGAGTGGGCGTACATGGCTTCGAAAGTATTGGCGAGGGGCGCAGCGTTAGGATTACGCCCGCCCACCCCGAAATCGTTGATGTTGTTCAACGCTACGGCAGGTTCGCTGCCGGAAAGAATTCGCGGCAGGGAAGGCCCGAGGGCGATGGCGCGGAACGCCGACTTGTCCGCAGGCTGAGGCAGGGAATGCGGGGGTGAAGGATGTAATGCGCGGTTCAGCCAGCCGTCCTCAGTGGCCTTGAAACCGGGCGTGCCGGATTCCATGAAGTCCTGCGCATCGAAGTGCGAGCGGGTGGGATCGGGCGAGCCGGCGGCGTGCACCATCGCCAGATGGCGCTGGTTCCAAAGCGGCTGAAAAGCTGACATCGAAGGATGCAGGCCGAAGAAGCCGTCGAGATCAATCACCGCATTGCGTGGAATGTTGATGGATGGCCGCATGGCGTAATAAGCCTGCTCTCCGTGTGGCACCACGATGTTGAGACCGTCAGCTGCGCCTCGCTGGAAAATCACCACCAGGCGTTTATTCCGGGTTCCGGATTCCACCGCACCGAATGCTGCGCGAGTGAGGAAGGACGGAATCGCGGCTGTACCCACGACAGCCAGCGCGCTATTGCGGAGAAATATGCGACGGGTGATGGACATAAAACCAGCTCCTAGCTTTTAGCTCCTAGCTCTTGGCTCTGCATCGTCCCGAGATGCATCAGGGGAGGGCATGGCTTCAGCGTGCCACCACTCGGCCGTATCAATCCAGGGGCTTCAGCGTCACGGCACGGCTGAAGCTGTGCCCTCCCGTGGTTCAGTCGATGCTCGTCCATTCTTGATGAGCCAGTAGCCAGAAGCTACCTCCTCTGAAACTCCGGCGACCCCAACAGTAATCCTGCAATGGCGCTCACGTTGGGCGCGCGTGCGGGATCATCCAGCCGTCGCTGGCTGATCTTCGGATCTCGTAATTGCACGGCAATCGTATCGTGGGTCTGCTTCGACACATCGCCCGCCAGCAGACTGTTCTCCAACATCGTCAAAGTTTGCTGCGAATTGGCTGGCGGGCTGCTTATGCCCAGCATGCGGTCAGAGTCCGCCTGCACACCCTTCAGCTTTCCCGCGGTCAGCGCCAGCGCGAAATTCATGCGGCCCAGAAGCGCCGCTGAGTTAACCCAGGTGTCAGCCTTCATGGAGTAACCGGTGGGCGGCTGCATGCCGTAAAGCGGCATTCCCATAGTTTGAAGCTGGCGAGCGAGAGGCATGACGTCGCTCACCTCGGCGCCGCTGGCGCGCACGGCGGAGACCACGAACTCCAGCGGCGTTTTTACCTTGGCGCGATACACATCGGCTCCCCAGAATTCCGGCGAGTTAAACATGGTCTTCAGCACTTCCCGCATATCGCCGTTTTTCTTCAAGAAGGTCTGTGCCATGCGGTCCACCAGCGCGGGCGGCGGATTATCGGAGACGAAACGCGTGGCCAGCTTGGCACACACGAACTTCGCGGTGGACGGGTGGTGCGCCAGAATGTGCAGTACCTCGAGACCTTCCTTCTCGCCTTTCGGTTTGATGCGGTGCCCAAGCACCATTTTGTCTCCCGGCTCGTGCATACGTTCTTCGAAGGTAAAGCCGCCCTGCTTGGGCTGCTTCAGGGTCCATCCGGTAAAGACCCGCGCTAGCTCGGTGACATCTTTCTGCGTGTAGCCACCGTCGACGCCAAGGGTGTGCAATTCCATCAGTTCGCGGCCATAATTTTCATTCAGCCCGCCGCGCCTGCCCTTGGCCTGCTTCACCGGCATACGATTCCGGTCGCGCCTGCGCCAGTTTCGGTTGTTTCTGCGCTGGGGCACGCCGTTGGCAAAATCTGAATTTGGTCCCACGCTCAACCAGTTGTCAAGATAGAACAGCATGGCAGGACTCTGTGCGGTTGCGACCAGCAAGTCCTCGAACTTGTCCATGGCGTGCGGGCGAATGACGTCGCGCTCGTAGCCGGTGAGCAGGTAGCGGTCGGCGCCCTTGCCGATGAACACGTTGAAGTGGTTGAACCAGAAATCGGTCATCACTTCCTGCAACTGGCGCTCGCTGTAGACCGCGCGCAACAGTTTGCCCTCGACCAGTTCCTCAACCACGACCTGTTGCGGATTGTTGAGCGCCATGAGAGTTTCACGTTGCTGCGCATTCAAGCCTTCCATAAACTCTTCGCGTCTGTCACCCTTGAGCGAACTTGCAAGCGCGCGCTGGTCTTCGGGCGACATTTTGAGAATTTCCTTGATGCGCTGCTCAGGTGGCATATCGAGGAGTTCCTGCGCCTTGAGGTCGGCGTACATACGGTCCTCACGCCTGCGGGCGCGGTCTTCTTCGCTCGGCTTGCCCTTTCCAGTTGGGTCGGCAGGGGGATCGGTGTTCGTTGCCTCCTGCTTGCGGTCCCGCTTTTCCTGCATCCGCTCGATTTGCGCCTCGTACACGGCGCGTTTAGCTGGGTCGGATGGGAGCGACTGTCTTCCTTCCGCGACCGCCTTGATCAGTTGCGGCGGAGGAAAGTTCTCCACGATCTCGCGTGTGTCCATGCGCAGGGTGCGGAAGGGCGCCAGGCGGGCTTCAAGGGTACGGTCGTCGATTTTTTCCGGATGAAGTTGCTGGTCAACCCATTTATCTACACCTACCGCCATTACGCGCTCAACATCGCCGGGACGCGGCCCGAAAGTGAGGCGGTTGAGTGCGTGCAGCGCACGTTTCTGCTCATCCATCTGCACTGCCGCGGAGTTCTGCTTTTCTTTCTTCTTGGCGAGCGCGAGTTGCACCGAGATGGCGAATCCCAGCAACAACAAAGCAACCACCAGGACGAATTGTCCGCGTCTCAATCGCATGATCGCTCCGCCTTGGGCAGAGAGAATTCCCAAGAATTATCAACCCAAAGTGGGGAAAAAGTTGTTGGCGTGATGGTTACACGGCGGGTGGCCCACTCAAGCCCGGTTTTGGCTTGAGTGGGGATGTTCATATGTCACAGACATGGCCCGATTGACGAACTAGATTGTCCTCATGCCATGGGGGCTAACGCGTTTTCACAACAGTGGCCAAAGTCATTTCGGCACATTTTGCTGTTACCAGCGTCCCATTCGACTCCTTCGCGGCGCTCAGTCGCTGAGGGCAGGCTCCGCTTGCTTACCACCGACGAAAGCCGCCGAATCTTCGAATCAGCCTTGGAGCGAGTGCGGCATAGTTACAAACTCTACGTTTACGGATACATAGTCATGCCGGAGCACGTCGACCTCCTGCTCAGCGAACCGCAGCAGGACACGCTGGCTGATGCGCTGAAGTCGTTAAAGCAAGGAGTGTCGCGGCGTTTGATTGGGGAAGCGGAGCATTTGTGGCAAAAGCGGTACTACGATTTCAACATTCGAAATTATCCTCAGTTTGTAGAGAAGCTGCGCTGTGTTCATCGCAATCCGGTCAGGCAGGGGTTGTGCGAGCGTCCCGAGGACTGGGAGTGGAGCAGTTTTCGCCACTACGCAACTGGCGCTGAAGGACGCCTAGAAATCGAGTCGGAATGAACGGCACGAAAACGCGAACGAGCGGCGGGAACACTCTGTCCAGCCGTCGAACTGCCCCACTCAAGCCAAAACCGGGCTTGAGTGGGCCACCCGTCACTCCCCATCGTGAGTTTAATGGTATCGCGGGCGCGGATAAGCGCACAGATCACACGCTTCAGCGTCCAGCATTCTGTGCTAGGTCAGGTACAAGCGCCCGTGGCTGATCTTGTGCTGCAGGGTGGCGGCGAGCTGGTCGATATCTCCGGGTGCGATGTTGATGGCCATACGATCTTCAAGGAACGGGGTGCGGTTACTGCCCACGGCGTCACGGCGAACTTGCACGAGCAGCCCCTGCACAGCATTGGGATCAAATTTCTGCGGCGCCAGACGCACAATCTCGCTTAGCGTGCTGCCGACCGACAGCGGTTCGCGATAAGGACGCTGGCTGGTCATGGCGTCGAAGGTGTCGGCCAAGCCAATGATACGTACAGGCATGGCCACATCGTCCATCACCAGCCCATCCGGATAGCCCGAGCCATCGCCGCGCTCATGATGCGAGCGCACGATTTCCGGGATGCGCGGCCAGGGGAACTGTACCCCACTTACGATCTGATGGCCCACGACGGTGTGGTCGGCCATTTCGCGAAACTCTTCCGGGTCCAGGGCGGTGGGTTTACCGAACAGGCGCTTGTCCACCGCAACCTTGCCAATGTCGTGCAGATAGCCGGCGGAGCGGAGCGCAGCCACCTCGCCCGGCTCCATGCCCAGAGCCTCTCCAATCGCAGCCGCGTAGCGTCCTACCCGCAATGAGTGGCCGTGAATGTCGACGTGTTTGACGTCAATGGCGGTGGCAAAAGCCTCGAGCGCGGTGTCGTAGAAACCATGCAGAGACGCCAGCAAACGCAGATTCTCCGAAACCCGCTGCGCCAAAGTCTGAGCCAGGGTGTGATTCTGGATCGCCAGGGCTACGTAGTTGCACAACAGATCGAGCGCATTGAGATCGTCCTGATCGTAGAGAGTGTCGCCTTCGCGGCGGCCCAGGGCTACCATCCCCACCAGTTTGCCCCCGACCTTCAGTGGAGCAAGGCACTTGAAAAGCTCGGGGGCGACGTTGCCGTTTGAACTCAGGAAGGCCTCATACAGGCCGGGGTTCAGAACAATTGGTCCGCGAGCCGAGCTCAGAGCATGGAGATGCTTCGGTAGCAAGGGAATGACCGCCGGATCCGGCATCAACGCAAAGCCCTCGGCGACAATAGAAGTGAGCAGGGAAGGTTTGTCGCTGAAGGTGAAGAGCACGGCTTCGCGCGCGCCGCCCGCCTGCAGCAACGCCGAGAGCATGGCACGCGCTGTCTGCGGAAAGTCGCGCTCCGCCGTCATCTCGGGTCCGAGATCGGAGAGCGATTCAACCGTTCGCAGAAGCCGACGGAAATTGTTTTTCTGCGCTGCCACGCGTGGGTGGGAGCAGAAAACCAGAGCAAAAAGAGAGTACCACGTGAGCTAGACGCTAGTGGTTAGTAGCTAGTAGCTAGAAATGTTCCCTGAGTTGCGCGAAGCGCTCCACAATCAGCAAGCGGCTCGGTGGCTGGGCGGGCGCAACTTCTTCGTGCTCGAGAATCCAGGTATTGCCGTGAGGTACGAACACTGCGTTCAGGCCGGCCGCGAGCGCAGGGTTGATGTCGGATTTGGGGCTGTTTCCGATCATCCACGTGGAGTGGCAGGGCAAGCCGTACTTCGAAACCACCGTGCGGTACATGGGTGCATCTTTTTCAGCCACGATCTCCACCGCTGAAAAGTATTCCTTCAGGCCGGAGCGCTCGACTTTGCCAGATTGTTCGGCGACGGCGCCCTTGGTCATGAGGATTAAGTGGTGCCGCCCGGAGAGGTACTGCAAGGTCTCCGGCACGTCCGGCAGGATTTCGACGGGGTGTTCGGCAATGGTGTGAGCGAATCCGCTGATGGTCTCGTGCAGCGCGGGCGTGAGCGGTTCGACCGCCAGCCGCTCGAAGGTCTCTGTCAGGGCGTGCGCGAAACTGTGCAGCCCGTAACCATGGCTAACAATACACTCACGCTCCACATCGTTGAGAACCCCGCGCACCTGCTCCGGAGAGTACTCGTGATGATTCAAAAACGATATGAAGCCGGCGATGGCGCGTTCGAAATAGATGTTGTTTTCCCAGAGCGTATCATCAGCATCGATGAGCAACGTCTGCGCGCCGTTCGAATTGATCATGCGCGACATCTTGCACCATGATAGCGCGGGCCAGTATTGATTCGCGAGATGCGAGGGAGATGCTGACCGAGAACTGCCTCTGCTAACATTAATAGTTTATGACGATCCAGGGCTGGGTGATTTCCCTGCTGGTTGCTTTCCCCATGGTTCTTCCAACTTCAGCGCAGAACAGTCGCAAGCCGATGACCGGTTCTGCGGCCAAGGGTGCGGCGTCCGCCGGCATGCAGGTTGTGCCCGACCTCGACCGGCGGCTGGCCAGGTTCCGCGAAGTACGAATGCCGTTTCACTCCGAAGGTCTGACCCCTCGCGAGCGGAAACTGGTGGAGAAACTGGTAGACGCTTCCCATTACCTGGAGGAAATTTTCTGGCGGCAGAGTGATCCCGAGGGGCTGACCCTCTACCAGGCTCTGGCGGCGAGCAAGAATCCGAAGGACCAAAAGCTGCGCCGCTACCTGCGGATCAATGCCTCGCGATTCGATCTGATCGACGAAAACAGACCCTTCGTGGGGACCGCTCCTATGCCGCCGGGACGGGGCTTCTATCCCCAGGGCCTGACGCGCACACAGATCGAGCAATATGTAAAAGACCACCCCGAGAAGAAGGCGGAAATCTATAGCAACACCACGGTCGTGCGCTTGCACGGTGATCAACTCGAAGGGTTGGCGTATCACATTGCTTACCGCTCGTTCCTGGAGCCCGCGGCCAAAGATTTGCGGGAGGCGGCAGACCTGAGCGATGATCCGGCCTTCGCCAATTTTCTGCGCCTGCGGGCCGACGCGCTGCTCAGCGACGACTACTTCAAAAGCGACCTGGCATGGCTGGACCTAAAAGATCCCAAGTTCGACCTGATCTTCGCTCCTTACGAAACTTATAACGACGCCCTACTTGGCGTGAAGGCTTCCTATGACGCGGCGGTGTTGGTGCGCAACCCCGAGGAGAGCCGGAAACTTGCGCTGTTTCAAAAGTACGTCGCCGACCTCCAGGATGCGCTGCCTCTGGCGCTGGAGGATCGGCCTTCGAAGCATGGCCTCGAAACCCCAATGGAAGTTGTGGACGCTCCTTACCGCGCGGGCGATCTCCGCCACGGCTATCAGGCAGTAGCCGACAATTTGCCCAACGATCCCCGGGTTCAGGAGCAGAAAGGCAGCAAAAAGATCTTCTTCAAGAACGTTATGGATGCACGAGTAGACTACGTGGTCCTACCGCTGGCAAAGCACGTAATGCGGCCAGAACAGGCGGCGAAGGCTTCTGGCGAGGGTTATCTCCGGTTCACCATCATGCACGAGATTTCTCATGGGCTGGGTCCGGCGTTCGCCCGCACTCCCTCCGGTAAGGTGGACATCCGTCAGGCAATCGGGCCCATCTTCAGCGGGCTGGAGGAAGCCAAGGCGGACGTGGTCGGAATGTTCGGCCTGAAATGGCTGGTGGATCAGGGTGTATTGCCCAAAGATAAGCTGGAAGGGTACTACGCCTCCTATGTCGCCGGGATTTTCCGCACGGCACGCTTCGGCATCGGGGAGGCTCACGGCCAGGCCGAGATGATGGAGTTCAACTATCTCTCCGAGCGGGGCGCGATCAAGCGGGAATCGTCGGGACGTTATGCGATTGACTATGCACGCATGCCTGCAGCTCTGGGGGATCTCGCCAAGGAATTACTGGACATCGAAGCGAAGGGAGATCGCGAGCGGGCCGAGAGCTGGTTCAAGAAATATGACGTGATGCCCGCCGAGCTGAAGTCCTCGCTAAAGTCAGCTTCGAGCGTGCCGGTGGATATCGATCCGGTATTCTCATTCAAAGAGAACGTGAGGTAAGCAGCCAGTTGGTGTTAGCTCTTAGCGGATCTTAAAGCCAGGAGCTGAAAGCTGACAGCAGAAAGCTGACAGCAGCAAGCTTTCATCCCACAAAATCTGCTCTCGCCGCATGCGGAATAATCCCCGCTGTGTGTCCCATGTCGAGCAGGCGGCGGACCGCTTCACGGCCATCCGGCCCGTAGTCGAGGGTGCGCTCGTTTACGTACATGCCGACAAATTTATCGGCGAGCTGGGGATCGAGGTCGCGAGCGAACTGCATGGCGTAGGCTAGAGCCTCATCACGGTGGTCCAGCGCGTACTGGATACTCTCCCGCAGAGCCGTCGCCACGCTCGATATCAGTTCCGGCCCGAGACTGCGGCGGATGGCATTTCCTCCCAGCGGCAGCGGCAACCCGGTTACTCGCAGCCACCACTTGCCCAGGTCCACAATACGATGCAGCCCAGATTTATCGTAGGTCAGCTGGCCCTCATGGATGATGAGGCCCGCATCGTACTTGCCTTCGAGCACTTGGGGAATGATCTGATCGAACGGCACCACGTCGGTCTCGATCCCCGGAGCAAACAGTCTCAGAACCAGATAGGCCGTGGTCAGCATGCCGGGCACGGCTATGCGCTTGCGCTTGATCTCACTCTGTGAATACGCCCGGTTGGCCACAATCATCGGGCCATAGCCGTCACCCATGCTGCCACCGCTGGAGAGCAGCGCGTAATTTTCCTGGATGTAGGGATAGGCGTGGAAAGAGATCGCAGTGACGTCGTACAGGCCGTTACCCTCCGTTGCCTTCCGGTTCAGGGTCTCGATGTCGCACAGGGTGTGCGTGAAGCGCAAGCCTGGCACACGAACCTTGTTCGTGGCCAGTCCGTAAAACATGAAGGCATCGTCGGAATCGGGACTGTGAGCGACGGTGATTTCGCGGGTCTGGACAG
>WNFB01003571.1_pt1 | contig 13717 bp, 13 predicted proteins | sample 5400501 | NCBI WGS metagenome assembly WNFB01 (sample SAMN13153341, study PRJNA577476) | soil metagenome | isolation source: 200 cm saprolite under Douglas fir tree site 2 hole 1 | place: USA:California | collected 2015-04-18
CGCCGACGTCGAGCACGTCCGACGCGCGTCCGGCCAGCGTCGGGTCTTCGAGCGCGCGCAACGCGTCCGCGACGGCCGCGGACGCCGCGGCGATCGCGCCGGCCGCGGTCGCGCGCGTCGTCCGTATCCGCTGGGTGGCGTCCTCGAGGATCGCCGGGTCGCGCGCCATCTCGGCGTGCGCTTCGAAGATGCGCGCCTCGTTCGCGTGACCCGACCGGCGGAGCTCGTCGGCGACCCGCTCGCGGCTCTTCGCCACGGCCTCACTGGCGCGCTCGAGATGGCGCACCTCCACTTCGATGTCGGCGGGAGGCGCACCGTCTCCCAGCACCGCGCGGACGAAGCGCACGTACGGTCCGCGGGCGATGCCGGGCGCGGCGGCGACCCCGCGGATTGCGCCCGCCGTCGTCGTCACGCCACGAGCTTCCGCGCGAGATCGAGCGGCTCGTTGACGATCACCGCCGCGCGGTCCGCTTCAGTGACCGGCCGCATGCGCGTGCCCGGTGATCGGACCGCGGCGACCGCCCAGGCCACGGCGACCGGCAGCGCCTCCGCTCGCGCGCCGGCGGCGAGGAAGCCGGCGAGCAGCGCGTCGCCGGCGCCGACGGTGTTGGCCGCGTCGGCGATCCGCGCTTCGGCATGCGACGCGCTCGCCGCGTCGACGAAGAGCGCGCCGTCGGACCCGAGGCTCACCAGCGCGGCGCCGCAACCCTGCGCGACGAGCGCGCGCGCCGCGTCGAGGACCGCGCCGAGGGTCGCGAGCGGCCGCCGCATCAGCTCCTCGAGCTCCTGCCGGTTCGGCTTCACCAGGCCGATGCCCGCGGTGACCGCCGCGGCCAGCGCGTCACCGCTCGCGTCGACCGCGACGCGCCGGTCACGGGTCGCGAGGCGCGCGAGCCGCGCATAGAAGTCGCGGGGCGCGCCCGGCGGAAGCGAGCCGCATCCGACGAGCCAGCCGTCGCGCGCGGCGGATGCGGCGGCGTTCAGGATCGCGTCGGCGTCGGCCGCCGACAGGGGCGGGCCTGGCTCGTTGATCTTCGTCACCGTCCCATCCGACTCGATGATGCTGACGTTCACCCGCATCGCGCCCGCGATGGGCACGGCCGCGACCGGTACCGCGTCAGCGAGCAGACCGAGAAATTGGACGGCCGTTTGTGAGGGCAGCGGCAATACGGCAATGGTGTCGATGCCCTCGGTCGCGACTGCGTACGAGACGTTGATCCCCTTTCCCGCCGCCTCCGACGTCGCGTTGTGCGCGCGGTTGAGGCCGCCGACGACGAGGCGATCCAGCCGAACGGTGCGATCGATGCTCGGATTCGGCGTGACGGTCACGATCACGGGCGAGTTACGGCATCGCGCACGAGATGGTGCGCGAACAAGATGGCTTCCGCGTCGGTCGTCCACACCCCGCCGTCGCCGAGCGCGGCGGCGAGCTCCGGATCGTTCGCGGCGAGATCGGCGAGCGAGGTGAGGGGCAGCCCGCGCAGCTGCGGGAAGATCACGATCTTGCCGGGGTAGCGGTTCTCCATGAGCGCGCGCAGCCCGTCGGGCGCCGCCTCCATCCCACCGACCGCGGCGACGGCGTGACCCGGAGCGAGCTCGCCGGCGATGGTCTTCTGCACGACCCGCTGCTGGTCGGCGATGCGCGAGCCCGAGGTGCCGGTGTACTGCGCGCCGTGCAGGAACGCGCGTGACAGGTCGACGCTCGCGCGCGTGCCCACCGGAAGGCCCGCGAACAGCACGAGCATCCCGTCCTTCGCCATCACCGCGTCGGCCGCGCGGACGGCGTCCGCGGTCGGAGCGGTGACGATCACGTCGTCGGCGCCCCGGCCGCCACTCTCCGTCCGCACGAGACCTGGGAGGTCGGCGCCCGTGGTCATCACCAGTCGCCGGCCGCTCGACGCGGCGGTGGGACGCAGGCGCTCCTCGGCCTGAGCGAGCCGCTCGGCGTTCGGGTCGACGCCGATGACCGTGCGCGGGCCGTCGGCCATGCGCAGCGCGCGCTCGATGTGCATCTGCCCCATCGGACCCGCCGCGCCGACGATGAGCGCCACACCGCCCTTCCGGAGCTCGGTCCGATTGCGCTTCTCCCCGTACGCGGCGGCGACGTCCAGCCCGGTGGTGCCGACGTACGCGGTGTAGTGGTAGTGGAGCCGGCCGATGTCGATGTCCACCGGGCCGTCGAGGGGCGCGTCGGCGACGATGTTGAGCACGCCACGGAAGGCCAGGGCGTCTGCGGAACGCGAAACGAGACGAGCCGATCGCGGCCCGAGCATGACGATGTCATCGAACGGTCCGGCCGGCACGTCGTCGACGGCACGGACGACCTCGCGCGACTGCGCGAGGACATCGCCAAGGAGATAGTGCTTGTCGTCGCCGGCACGCGTGATGATCAGCGCCCGTCCGCCGGGCGCCGGGCGCACGCGCCGCCGCTGGCTGTAGGCGGCCTCGACCGTGGCCCACGGCTCGGTGAGCGCGGCCTCGGCGTATCCCATGTCACCGGGCACGGAGATGACATACGAGCCGTCGTCCGCCGCAAGTACCTCGGCTCCGATGAGGTGGTACCCGATGAGCGCGCCCGGGATGGTGTAGCCGTACGCCGTGCTGCGTCCGTCGACGTAGATGTCGGGCTGGATCGCGAGCCGCTCGCCCGGGTGGAACCGCGGTGCGAGGTCCTTCCCGACCGCGACGACGGTCACCGTCGCCTCGTGACCGAGACGCGTCGGCTCCTTCGCGAGGTCGCGTCCGTACAGCTTGGGGTGCTCGCCGCCCTGGCGGATGAGCTTCACGTCGGAGAAGCACAGCCCGACCGCGTCGACGCGGACGAGGAGCTGACCCGCGCCCGGGGCACGCACCGGTACGTCTTCGGGACGTCCATCGCGGCCGACACTCTCGACGCCCTTGCCGTAGACGTTCCACGCCTCTGTCGACGCGGGCGCATCGGGCGTCTCGTGATATGCCTCGTAGACGCGATCGGCGCCGCTCACTTCGGTCGCGGCAGATCGGCCGCCTTCAGCACTTTCCCGGTGGGCCCGAGGATCCCCACCTTTGTGCCGAGCGTGAGCGGGCTCGCGGCGAAGAGGTCGTTGTCGTTGATCGCGATCCAACGGTAGCCGCGCAGCGGCGCGAGGCGCTGGATCGCGTCCTTGAGCTCCGACGCGCTCGCGGCGACGTTGATGCGGCCCCGCTCGGCCACCAGATCCGCCGCACCCTCGGGATCAGGTGTCGCGCCGACGGCGGCCGATATGGCCGTCACGAGCGCGTCGCGGGCGAGACGCGCCACCTCAGACCTCGCTCGCGCTGGTGAGGATCGCGGACACGGCGTCGACGGCCTGCATCGCCTGGCCTCCCCGCCCGACGATGCGCACCCGCCCGCCGACCGCGGCGCCGAGCCCGAGCAGAGCGGTGATGCTGCGGGCGTCCGCGCGCCGGCCGTTCGCTTCGAGGGTCACGCGCGCATCGAACTCGCGCGCACGCGCGACGACCGCGGCCGCCGGACGCGCGTGCAGGCCGTGCGGATTGGTGATCACCAGATCGCGCACGAATTCGTCGGGATGCGCGGGCGGGCCGGCGTCGGCCGCCGGCTCGTCGTCGCTCCGTGTGAGCGTCCGCCAGATCTCGTTGGCATCGCTGGTCGCGGCGAGCCGTTTCGTGAGCTCCTCGTCACCCAGGATCGTCGCGAGGCGCGCGAGGATCGTGATGTGCTCCTCGGCCAGCGCGGCGAGGCCGATCACGAGATACGCCTTCTCGTCTCCCCAGGGCACCCCCGCGGGGAACTGCACGACGGCGAGGCCGGTCCGCTTGACCGCCGAGCGCGCTTCGTTGGTGCCGTGGGGAAGGGCGATGCCGTTCCCGAGGTACGTCGACACGATCTTCTCGCGTGCGCGCATCTCGGCGACGTAGTCGCTCGTCACGGAGCCCGATGCGACGAGCATGCCGCCCACGAGATCGATCGCGGCGTCGCGATCGGGCGCCGTCGCGCCCACTCGGACCGCCGATTCCGGTAGGACCTCGATGGTCACCGCTTCAACCCTGACCGTCGCCGCCGATGTCCTCGCCCGCCTGCAGGCTCTTGAGCAGCCGGTCCGAGGCCTCGTTGTTCATGAAGTTCTTGAACGACAGCACGACCGCGAAGGGCGCGGCCTTGCGTGCCCGCTCGGCCAGGCTCTGGTGCGCGACCACGACGTCGGTGTCGGCGGGGATGAGATTCACCGGCGAGTGCGTGACCTTGATGTCGCGCCCGAGCGCGCCGAGCTTCTTCTTGAGCTGATTCGCACCGATGAGGCTCGAGCCCATGCCGGCCTCGCAGGCGAACACGACGAGACGCACGTCCGCCGCGCGCTTCACAACCATATGGTTCCCCATTCCTCCGCGCCCACCGGTCCGTATCAGGGACCGGTGGGCGCGACATCGCGAGAGGGAAAGGTTATTAGGCCGTTGCTGGTGCCCGTCCGGGGGCCGTGCTGGTCGCAGGCGCTTCGTCCGTGTCCTCGGCCTTCTGCGGCATGAACCGCAGGAGCATCGTGCCGACGACGAACGTCACCGCCGCAGCCGCGAAGACGCCGAGGAAGACACCGAAGTGCTGACCGGGTGGTGTCACCGCGAGGTAGGCGAAGATGCTGCCCGGTGACGGTGTCGCCGCAAGACCAGCGCCCGTGGCGACGAAGATGGTGTCGGCCGTGATGCCGCCGGCCCACATGGCCACGATCATCACGGGATTCGCGAGCACGTACGGGAAGTAGATCTCGTGGATACCGCCGAGGAAGTGGATGATGATCGCGCCGGGGGCCGACGCCTTCGCCACACCCTTGCCCGCGAACCAGAACGCCGCGAGCAGACCCAGGCCCGGCCCGGGGTTGGTCTCGAGCAGGAAGTGGATCGCGCGCCCGGTCTTCGCCGCTTCGACGACGCCGAGCGGAGCGAGCACGCCGTGGTTGATCGCATTGTTGAGGAACAGGACCTTCGCGACCTCGATCGGGATATCGGCGACCGGCAGGAGGCCGGCGCTGATGATCCCGGAGACGACGCTCCCGAGCGCGTCGGAGAAGGCCGTGACGACCGGCCCGATCGCGAGGAGGCCGACGATCGCGAGGACCGCGCCGAGGATGCCCGCGGAGAAGTTGTTGGTGAGCATCTCGAAGCCGGTGGGGATCTTGTCCCCGGTGGCCTCGTCCCACTTCTTGATGAGGAAGCCGCCAAGTGGCCCGACGATCATCGCGCCGAGGAACATCGGCACGCCGCCGCCGACGATGACACCCGCGGTGACGATCGCTCCCACGACGCCGCCCCGGTGCCCGTACACGAGCTTGCCGCCGGTGAACCCGATGAGCAGCGGGAGCAGGTAGATGATCATCGGACCGACGAGCTTCGCGAGATTCTCGTTGGGCGTCCACCCCGTCGGGATCACGAAGGATGTGATGAGACCCCACGCGAGGAATGCCCCGATGTTGGGAATGACCATGGCGGACAGATAGCCGCCGTATCGCTGAACGCGCTCCTGCACAGCACCCCCTCCTTTTACTGTCGAGAGACGGGCGGCATCATCCGAGCGGTCGCTATCCCCAACAAGTGCCAATCTGGCCGACGCGACTTGTGACGTTCCTGATCGGGGCGATCAGTGCGTCGGCTCGCCGAAGATCCGCGCCAGCCGGCGCACGTCGCGGTCGCGCAGCAGCGGGCTGACCACGACCGTCTGGGTGTGCGCCGTCTCGTCCAGGGGGACGGTGCTGACCACGATGTCCGCGGCGTCGGTGTCGAGCCGCTCGAAGTCGCTCTTCGAGACGACGCGCGTGACCTCCACGTGCGGGAACTCGGCCGCGAGCCGGGAGACGAGGATCCACGCGGTCGCCATGCCCGCGGGACAGACCACCGTGACGCGCACCTTCTGGCGCAGACGGTGGCGCTCGAGCGATCCGGCCAGGTACATGGTGAGGAAGCCGACCTCCTCGGGCGGCACCGCGCCCTCGCCCATCGGACCGAGGGCCAGCACGATCTCGGTCGCCACGGCGTGCACGTCCGGATAGCGCTCGCGCACTTCGGCGTCGAGCGGATTGGTGATGGGGAGCCCGTAGCGGAGCCGGACCCGCAGCCGGCGGAGGTGTTCGGCGAGATTGCGGCGGAGCTGGTCGTCCTCGGCCAGCGAGGGGTGCAACCGCTGCGCGGCGAGCGCGACGAGCCGATCGATCAGGAGTCCGTCGTTCGGCTCGGCCGGCACGCTCGCCTCCACCAGCTCGATGAAGCCAAGCATGAATTCGGTGATCGAGGCGACGTCCGCGTCGGTGAGCGCGAGATCCGCCGCGCGACCGACCGCGGCTGAGATCCGCGCGGCGGCGTCGGCGACTGGATGATCGATGAGCGAGCGCAGCTGTCCGCTCTGGAAGACCGCGTGGTGCGCGTGGCGGACGCGCCGCGCGACGATCGCGACGAAGAGCGTCTCGACCATCGTCATCGGACCGTCCTCCTCACGGTCGTGGAGGTGCTCGCGGAGGATCCGGCGATACGTCGGCAGATCGAGCCGCGCCACGAATTCCTCGATCGTCGCGCCGGGGGGATCCGCCTGTCCGGTGTCGCGGACCTGGCCGCGCATCGCGTCGGTGAGCGATTCGGCCGACAGTGATTCGAGCACGAGCGATAGCAGCGCCTTGCGGATCTCGATCTCGTTCCCGCGGATCACGACGCCGACCCCAGGGAGCCGCTGCAGATGGAGGTGATGCTCGTCCAGCCACGCCTCGGTGGCGCGCACGTCTCGGCGCACCGTCGGACGCGAAGCGCCGAGCTCGAGCTCGAGCTCGGCCAGTTCGATCGGCTCCGGCGACGCATCTAAGAGGGTGATGAGCGCGCGGATCTTGCGGTCCTCCGCCGCGAGGACCCGCGGTGCCTTCTCGGGGTCGAGCTCCGTGAGCGTCAGCTTCCGCTTGTCGTCGTCCCCCGAGACCCAGATGCCGACGCCGGGTCGTCGCACGACCTCGAGCCCCGCCGACCGCAGGTAGCTTTCGACCGGCGGCAGGTTGTAACGGACGACCCGCGTCGTGAGCTTGAGCTGAGCGGCGATGGCATCGAGCGTCGCGGGCTTGCGGTCGGCCAGCAGCAGCCGAGTGATGCGCGTCTGGCGGCTGTCGAGCGGGACGACGACCGACATGTCAGGTGCGGCTGCTGCGTACGAGCACGCGCGCCAATCTACCCCTATCGCTGAGCGCTCAGAAGCGCGCGCCCGCTCCGGGTCGCGGATCGTCCGCGATGACGGGTGTGACGAACGCGATGGACGGCGGACCGGGCTCGGTGCGAACGATCGCGCGCGGATACACCTGCGGCGTCGGCTGACCATAGACGGTCGGCGGCGAGCCTTCGAGCTGCAGATGGTCCCCGCACGAGAACACGATCCGCTCCTCGGTCGCGGCGCCGAAGAAGCATCCCGGCGGAGTGATCACGTCTTCGCGGGCCATCGTGACGACGACGATGCGCTCGGTCGACGGGATCGGCCGCACCACGCCGGGGCCGGTCGTCCAGAGGACGCGGCCGCCGAGCTGCCAGAACACCTGGCCGCTCGCGGCGGGCGGCCGCTCGAGCAGCGTCCGCTGCGCGCCGCGCGAGATCAGCCGGAGCGCGACCGGCGTCGTCGCGTCGACCGCGAGATCGCCGATCGCCACATCACCGGTGCGGCCGAGCGCGAAGAAGAACGGCTGCCGTGATGAATAGATCGTCTGGATCGCTCCGTCCGCGCTGCGCAGCCGCACCTCGTAGGTCCGGTCCGGCGTCGTGTGCAGCCACGCGACCTCCCAGCCGTTGGTCTGCGGCGCGGGAAAGGGGTTCCACGTATCGCCGCCGCCGAGTCCGAACGTGAACTCGTCGAGCTGCGCGAACGTCTGCTCGCGCCAGCGACCGGCGATGACGCGCACGCGCTGCTCCATCGGCACGCTGGTCTCCTGCGTCTCGACGAGTGTGAGGACGCCGTCGCGTATCGATGGCACCTGCACGAACGCGTCGACGGTCTCGCGGACGGCCCTCACCGCGCCCGTGCGGAGCTCGATGGCCTCCACCCGCGTGGTCCGTCCGTCGGTGAGCCGGCGCGTGACGATGAGCACCTCGCCGTCCGCGTTCGCGGGGACCTGACCGGACTCCAGCGAGATGCGGATCTCGCCGGCGCGCGCCGTCGGCAGTGGCGTCGGCGAGCCACCCGGGAGCGTCGGCGTCGCGGCAGCCGTCGAGGTGGGCGACGCGGTCACGCTGGTCGATGCGAGCGATGCCGCGGGCGACGCCGCGACCGGCGAGGCGCTGCACGCGACGAGAGACGCGGCGAGCGCGACCAGCCGCAGCGCACGTGTCACGTACTACGCCTGCTCGGTCACGACTGGCGCGCGGCGAAATCGGCCGCGCAGGAAGGCCAGCACCTCCTGCAGCTCGGAGACGCGGAGCAGGTACGCGGAGATGACGTAGACCAGGACACCGAACGCGGTGGCCAGCAGCGTCTGCAGAAAGAGCACCGGCTTTGAAGGCTCGACCACAAGGTCGAACGGGATGTTGGTGACGCGGATGAACAGGAACATCCCCACGCCCATCAGCAGGGCCGCGGTCACCTGCTTCAGCGTCGCGTAACCAAGGCCGACGAGCCGGAGCCGCGCGCGCGGCGCGAGGAAGCCGAGGAGCAGCGCGGCCTCCGCGAGCGTGGCGATGGAGTTCGCGAGGGCGAGCCCGTTGATGCCCATCGTCGGCGCGAGCGCGACCGCGAGCACGACGTTCGCTCCGATCGAGACGAGCGTCAGCGCGACGGGCGTGGTGGTGTCGCGCGACGCGTAGTACGCGCGCGCCAGGATCTGCACCAGCGCGTGGCCCGCCAGCCCGAGCGCGTAGAAGAGGAACGCCGCCTGCGTGAGCTCGCGCGCCTCAGGGCCGAACGCGCCGTACTGGAACAGCAGGTTCACGATCGGCCGCCGCAGGACGACCATCACGATGGCCGTGGGCAGCGTGAGGAACAGGATCCAGCGGATCGCCTGCTGCAGCGCGTCGCGCATCTTCACCGCCTGACCGAGGGAGGCGTAATGCGAGAGCGTCGGGAACACCGCCGCGCTGATCGCGATGGAGAACACGCCCAGTGGCAGCAGCATCAGCTGGAACGCGTAGTTGAGCCCGGTGAGCGAGCCGGTCGGCATGCTCGACGCGAGGTAGGTGTCGACGAAGAACACCAGCTGGACCGCGCCGAGCGAGAACGTCCGCGGGCCCGCGAGGAGGAACACCTCGCGCACCCCGGGGTGACCCAGGTCGAGGGCGAGCTCGTACTTCGTCCGCCGGAAGGTGAGCTCCGGGAGCTGGACGAGGAACATCATCGCCGCGCCCACGACCACGCCGTACGCCAGCGCGTGGACCCCGACGAACGGCGCGGCGAAGAGCGCGAAGAGGATCTGGACGCCGTTGTAGACGAGGGGCGCGACGGCACCGGCGAGGAACTGCCGGTAGGACTGAAGCACGCCGGTCACCAGCGCGGACAGCCCCATGAACATCGGGCTCAGCAACATGATCCGTGTGAGCTCGACCGCGAGATCGAGCTGCGCCGGGTCCTTCTCGAACCCCGGCGCCACGAACGTCGGGACGAGAAATGGAGCAGCGATCCAAAGGACGGCGGAAAATCCGACCAACCCCAGGATGAGCACGTTCACCACGCTCGAGGCGACGTGCCAGGCCTCCTTCTCGCGCTCTTTCGCGAGGTAACCGGCGAACACGGGGATGAAGGCGGACGCGAGCGCGCCGGCGACCACAAGGTTGAACAGGGCGTCCGGGACCTTGAACGCGGCCCAGAACGCGTCCAATTGCGGCGTCGCACCGAAGGTCGCGCCGATCACGGAGAGCCGGAGCCAGCCGAGGACGCGGCTGGCGATGAGCGCGCCGATCATCACGACCGACGCGCGGGCGACGGACATCGTCACGCGAAGAAGTATGCGGCGCGTGATTGGGTTATCGTTCCTCCGCTGTGGCAACAAAGAAGCGAAAGCGTTCCGCACTCAAGCGCATCCGCCAGACCACCCGACGCACGACGATCAAGACACTCGCTCGCTCGGCCGCGCGCTCGGCGGTGAAGACCGCCCGCGCCGCGCTCGAGAAGGGCGGCGAGGGCGCAGAGTCGGCGGTCGCCGAGGCGTCGAGCATCCTCGACCGCGCGGCCAAACGCGGCGCGATCCACAAGAACGCGGCGCGCCGCGGACGGAGCCGCCTCGCAAAGCATCAAGCCAAGAAGACCTAGCGCCCGCCGGCGCGCGTCCTGCGAATTTTGGGGAGGTAGCGACCATGGCCAATCCCGTCATGTGGTTCGAGATCATCGGTCCTGACTCCGAGCGGCTCCACCGGTTCTACCGCGACGCCCTGGCCTGGAAGCTCACGCCTCCGGTCAAGGAGATGGGCAACTACAGCATGGTCGAGGGCCACGAGCCCGGCCCGGGCGGCGGCATCGGCGAGGGTCCGAACCGCGTCTCGATCTACTTCGCGACGCCGGAGCCGCAGCGCGTGCTCGACAAAGCGCTCGCGTCCGGCGCGACGCTGCTCATGCCCGTGACCGAGATCACACCCGGCACGACCATCGCGATGTTCACGGACCCGGCGGGCAACACCGTCGGGCTGATGAAGGAGAGCCCGCGGCCGGCCCGCGCCGCGACGCGCAAAAGCACCGCGCGTCCCCGCACGAAGAAGGCCGCGCCGAAGCGCGCCGGCAAGGCGCGCGCGAAGACGACGAAGAAGCGCACGACGAAGCGCGCGAAGCGCCGTTAGTACCGTCGAGATCGAAGAGGGCCGCCGAGAGGCGGCCCTCTTCTGTTAGCGGCGAAAGCGCGGGTAGGCATCGCGACCGGGATAGCGCGCGGCGTCCTGGAGCTCCATCTCGATCTCCATGAGCCGATTGTATTTCGCGACGCGCTCGCTGCGTGACAGCGACCCGGTCTTGATCTGCCCGGTGTTGAGCGCGACGACGAGATCCGCGATGGTCGTGTCCTCGGTCTCGCCCGAGCGGTGGCTGATGACTGACGCGTAGCCGGACCGGTGCGCGAGCTCGATCGCCTCGATGGTCTCGGACAGGGTCCCGATCTGATTGAGCTTGATGAGCACGGCGTTCGCGACGTTCGCGGACACGCCGCGCCGGATGCGCTCGACGTTCGTGACGAACAGGTCGTCGCCCACGAGCTGCACCTTGTCCCCCAGCTTCGCCGTGAGCTTCGCCCAGCCCTCCCAGTCGTCCTCCGCGAGGCCGTCCTCGATCGACACGATGGGGTAGCGCGTGTGCCAGTCTTCGTATAGCGACACCATCTGCTCGGCGGAGAGCCTTCGCTTCTCGCGCGCCAAGGTGTACGCGCCCTTCTCGAAGAACTCGGTCGATGCGGGATCGAGCGCGATCGCGACGTCGTCGCCGGGCTTGTATCCAGCCTTCTCGATCGCCTGCATGATCAGCCGGATCGGCTCCTCGTTGTCCTTCAATCCCGCGGGCGCGAAGCCACCCTCATCCCCCACGCCGGTGCCCATCCCCTTCGCGTGAAGGATGTCCTTCAGCGCGTGGAAGATCTCGGACCCGGCGCGGATCGCTTCGCTGAAGGTGGGGCGCCCGATCGGGACGATCATGTACTCCTGCATGTCCGCCGAATCGGTGGCGTGCTTTCCGCCGTTGAGCACGTTCATCATCGGCACGGGGAGCGTGCGCGCGAGCGGACCCCCAAGGTAGCGGTAGAGCGGCAGGCCCACCGCGTTCGCCGCGGCGCGCGCGCAGGCCAGCGAGACACCGAGCGTCGCGTTCGCGCCGAGCTTCGACTTGTTCTCGGTGCCGTCCAGCTCGAGCAGGATCTTGTCGATCGCGCTCTGGTCGGCGGCGTCCTCGCCGATGAGCTCCGGCGCGATGATGTCGTCGACGTTGCCGACGGCGGTGCGCACGCCCTTTCCGCGATAGCGACCCTTCTCGCCATCGCGCAGCTCGACCGCCTCGTGCGCGCCGGTCGACGCGCCGGAGGGCACCATGGCCGTGCCGCGCGAGCCGTCGGCCAAGAGCACGTCGACGGCAACGGTCGGATCTCCGCGGCTGTCGAGGATCTCGCGAGCGCGCAGCAGCTCGATCGTCGTATCAGGCATCGGGGATCGCCGCCACGCCGGGAAGTGTCTTCCCTTCCAGGAATTCGAGGGAGGCGCCCCCGCCGGTCGAGACGTGGGTCATGCGGTCCGCGAGCCCGGCCTCGGTCACGGCCTGCACCGATTCGCCGCCACCGACGACCGTGGTGGCGAGCGGGTTGTCGGCCATGAACTGCGCGATCGCACGCGTGCCCGCGCCGAACGCCGCGATCTCGAATACGCCGACCGGGCCGTTCCAGAACGCCGTGCGCGCCTCGCGGATCGCCTCGCGGTAGAGCGCGACGGTCCGCGGACCGATGTCGACGATGGCCATGCCCTCGGGCACGTCGTCAACGTCGTAGGTCACGGCGCGCTGCGCGCCCTCGGCGTCGACGCTCGGGGCGCACAGGACGTCGACCGGCAGGAGGATGCGCTTTCGATCGCCCTCGATCTGCTCGATGATCCGCGCGGCCTCGCCGGTGCGGTCCTCCTCTACGAGCGAGGTACCGACGCGTCGACCGGTTCCGAGCAGGAAGGTGTTGGCCATGCCACCGCCGACGGCGAGCGTGTCGACCTTCGTCACCAGCGACCGCAGCACGTCGATCTTCGAGGAGACCTTCGCCCCGCCGATGATCGCGAGGAATGGCCGCTTCGGGTCGGTGAGGAGGTCTCCTAACGCGCGCAACTCCTTCTCCATCAGGAGACCCGCGTACGCCGGCAGGATGCGGGCGATGCCCTCGGTCGAGGCGTGCGCCCGATGCGCCGCACCGAAGGCGTCGTCCACGTAGAGGTCGTACCCCTTGGCCAGCTCCCCCGCGAACGTCGGATCGTTGGCCTCCTCCTCGGGATGGAAGCGCACGTTCTCCAGAAGCACGACGTCGCCGCGGCGCAGCTTCACGATCGCCGCGCGCACGTCGGGGCCAGCGCAGTCCGGGAGCAGCGGAACGGGCTTCCCAAGGAGCTCGCCCAAGCGCTTCGCGACGGGCGCCAGGCTCAACTTCAGGTCGCGACCCGTTGGACGTCCAAGATGTGAGCAGAGCGCGAGCGCTCCGCCGCGCTCGGCCAGCGAGGTGACGGTCGGGATCGCGGCGCGGATGCGCGTGTCGTCGGCGATGGCACCCTTCTCGAGCGGAACGTTGAAGTCGACGCGGACGAAGACCTTCTTCCCGGACGGGTCTACGTCACGGATGGTCCGCTTCTTGAAGCTGGTCACCTACGCGCGGCGGTGCTTATCGCGCGCCCACTGGCACGCGGAGCTTCGAGGCCACGAAGCTCGTGATGTCCGCGAGCCGGCAGGCGTAGCCCCATTCGTTGTCGTACCACGCGATGACCTTGACCATGTTTCCGAGCACGATCGTATCGATGCCGCTCACGATCGTGGAGTGTTCGTCGCCCTTGAAGTCCATGGAGACGAGTGGCTCCTCGGTGTAATCCATGATCCCCTTGAGGTCGCCCTCGGACGCCTTTCTGAACGCGGCGTTCACCTCGTCTTTGGTGACATCCCGCTTCAGCGTCGCCGTGAAGTCGACGACCGAGACGGTCGGCGTGGGCACGCGGAAGGCCATGCCGGTGAACCTTCCCTTGAGCTCCGGGATGACGAGCGCGACGGCGCGCGCCGCACCGGTCTCGTTCGGCACGATGTTCTCGGACG
>WNFB01005109.1_pt1 | contig 13712 bp, 16 predicted proteins | sample 5400501 | NCBI WGS metagenome assembly WNFB01 (sample SAMN13153341, study PRJNA577476) | soil metagenome | isolation source: 200 cm saprolite under Douglas fir tree site 2 hole 1 | place: USA:California | collected 2015-04-18
ACAGGGGTGACCATACCTATCAATTCACGATCTCAGTCGGTAGTAGCCCCCAGCAGCTCACCTTTGGCATTTGCGACACGTACACGGTCGATAACTCCGGTAGTTTCTTCATTACGGTCAAAGGTACATCCGCTCAACTCTGAGCGAGCATTTCAATCCAATTGGGGATCAGCATATTAAACGGGGAGAAACATAGGCTAAGCAGTGAACTGGCCTGAGAAACGCTAAAGACAACTTCGTCTTTTGGGGTTGCGGTGTCACTGTTCTGGAATCAGGCTTAGCGTTGTAAATTTCGTCGGCGGGCCTAACAGGCCGATGCTGAGGCACCTGCCATTCTTGACTATTCTTGAAAATTTGACACATATCTTCGCCTTTTTGTCCTTCTGACGCATACAGACGAAACCTTGTTTTTGAACATGTTTTCTAGTATACTTACAGATGGAGAGGCTCGTCAGTGTAGCTAGCTGGTGAACAGGGACCGGAGAACCTTTTGACGCATATGGATCAACTCTTCGGAGATAATTGGGGGATGTGCTTCGCCATCCTTCATAAGTGTTTGAAGGGCCGAATACGCACCTCTGGTCTGTATTTGGGTATGACACATCCACGGGCCCGGCCTCTCCAGCCCACGTAGGCAGTTCTGACAGACGGCAGTGCGAGTGGGAACCATCCTCTTGCACTCCCAGGAGGAGAGCAACATGACTCGTGCAGACTCGAAGCGTTCTCACTTGAAACTGGTCCCTTCCCTTGTCAACGAGTCCCTCTACGTGGGTGTCGATGTCGGCAAACTCAAGCACGTCGCAGGATTTGTGTCTACCGCTCTGCTGCAACGGTATGAGCGCTTTGAAGGCTGTCCAGCTTTCCCCTTCGAGCAGTCACGAGAAGGCTACCGCGCTTTGATCGAGCGCATCCGTGCCTACGCGCCACTAGAAAGCTGCTATGTGCTCATGGAGCAAACGGGACATTATCACAAAGCCTTAGAGCAGTATCTGCTTGAGCTGGATATCTCTGTGTCCATCATGCATGTCCAGCGCAGGCCAACAGGGATCATTGGTAAATGCCCGACGAAGTGAGCAGGTTTTGCCCTCCGACACGAGCATTTGCCCTCCGACACGAGCACCGATACGAACGTACCTGGGCAAACCGCTCCACATCTAGGGTATCATCAGAGAAAGTTGTAAGTATTGCCAGGAGCTACAGGCAAGCAGGATGGGGCTTCTTCTGTTAAAAAGCCTGCCGTTCCTCATAACGGCGCAGGCGCGTGCAGACAGTCTGCCTGCGCGGCTCCCACTGCTCGAAGATGAAGATCAGCACGCGAGCACAGACACCAAAAGTGGTCAGGAGGCCATTGTGAAGATGACCTTCACCGGAGGTGGGAGCATCTAGTGTCGCTGCTCGTCTACTGGCCGCAAGATCACCATCGGAATTTCCCGCGAGGTACGCTTCTCATACCCCGCGTAGAACGGGGCAATTTCCAGGAGCCGTGCCCACAGTTCCCTTCTTTTGTCAGGTCCAGCTACCTCTGCCACTGCGCTCACCTGGGTGTCGTGTACGTGCAAGGTGACCTGGGGGAGGCTTTGCACATTGAAAAACCAGCCAGGATAGCGCGGCTTCCCACCATTCGAGGCAGTCACCACATAAGCTGAACCATCTCGGATATAGATCAGATGCGCACTGCGTTGTTTTCCAGATTTGCGCCCCGTGGTGGTGAGCTTGAGGAAGCCCGCCGGGCTGTCTGCGCTGCCTCTGTAAGCACGTTCTCCCGTCAGATGGTACAACATGACGGAGAAATAGCTCAGTCGGTGTCCTTTTTGTGCCATAGCTCTCTCCCTTTTCTGCTGTGTGGTCTCAGAGCTTCGCGTATCTCGATGCGTAGGAACGGATCGTGGTGTGAGACCCTGCTCATGTGATCAGCCAACATTCAGGCTGTCTGCAGGCTGAGCATACGCCATTTCATCGAGATTTGCAATCCTTTGCCATCAGCGGAAGAGCCAACCTTTCTGACAAAGTACACGTATCCAGACGACAAGGATGCTGTGTCTACCCAGAGCGTTTGAGTTACTTACAACTTTCTCTGATGATACCCTAGATGTGGAGCGGTTTGCCCAGGTACGTTCGTATCGGTGCTCGTGTCGGAGGGCAAATGCTCGTGTCGGAGGGCAAAACCTGCTCACTTCGTCGGGCATTTACTGGCATCCAAGTGGCCGATAAACTGCACCTGGTGCGACGTGCTCTTCCTCCAACAGAAGCCGCTGCCCAGTTGAAAGGGTTAACACGCCATCGCTACGAACTCATTGAGGAAAGCACCCGCCGCAAAAACAAACTGACGGCGATCTGCGATGAGGTCTTTCCCGAGCTGACGACCATTTTCAAGAATCCGAACCTGCAGACGGCTCTTTCGCTTCGTGAGCAGTTCCCCACGCCACAAGCTATCACCGCAGCAAGTATGACGGCCCTTCAAAGTGTGCGGGGCAACAATCGCTTCCTCACTGATGCAAAGTTGGTGGAGCTGCAACAGTTGGCGGCCCACAGCATCGGCATGAAGGACGCCAGCCGACTGCGTGGTCTCGTGTTTGAACAGGGACAGTTGATAAGCGAGTTACGCTTAATCCAGAAGCATCTGGAGGAGCTTGACGACGAAATTGGTCAGATTGTCGAGCACTGCCGGGAAGGGAAAATCCTGACCTCCATCCCTCCTATTGGGCCGCTCCAGGCCGCTATGATCATCGCCACGATTGGGTCGATTGGCAATTTCGAGCGCGCAGCTAAGCTCAAATCGTACTTTGGATGGGCACCGATCAGAGAGCAGACCGGGATCACCTTTGACCGAACTCATCTCACGCAGGGGGGAGTGCGCACGATGAAAAAGACCATGTTTCTCGTCACTTGGACTGCGATCAGAACAGAGACGGAGTGGGCGGTGTTGTACCATCGCCTGGTTCCTCGGTTGTGTCATTTTGATGAGAGGACGCAAGCCTACAGAGGGAAAGGAAAGGTCTTTGGTCATATCGCAGGGCGGCTCATCACGCTGATCTATGCGTTGCTCAAAAAAGATTATGAGACACACAGTCACCTTGCTCCTGGGGCCAAACCGCCAGAGCCCATCCTCTATGACCCAGAGATCCACAAGCGCCATCGCCATGGGCAGTACCAGGCGCTCAAAGTGAGCAACACTCCTCAAAGCATCGTTCAAAGCTCAGGCAGGTAACACCTCCCAAGCAAACACGTTCGCATCTCGAGAGGGCCTCCGCCCGCCTTTTTTCGCAAAAGGCGGATTCGGGTTACCAGCTATGGTGGCTGGTACATAGCCCAAACTCGAAGTTAAAAAATGAGCTTGCTTGCTAAGGTTTCATAAGTATTATTTCCCCCTTTTGGCGGATTTATGAGTCAAACGACAGATAAGCTACTTATGACTCCAGTAAAATCTGCTTTATCGCTTATCAAATGTAATAGATGCGCTCCATCAAATGACTTTTTCACCCTTTTCCCTTCCAGGCTCTTGCTCTCAATTGGCTTGAGAAGCGACTTTACAGCTTATCGTTGTTTCCCGTTCGGTTGTTCCTCAGAGGCCCTACACAGCTTACCGCATAAAAAGATACTGAGGGCATTTCCTATGAAGCTGGCTTTCTACCTAAACCAGCGCCTCCTTTCGGAACGCCCTTCGGAACGCCCTGATGCTCTGGCAATCCAGCGCAGGATCGCCAACAGCACGATAGCCCCAATGACGGCAATAAGCAGCGTGGCCCAGAAATGAAACGTGGAGTTTGGGAAGAGGAAGTCTGCCACCAGACCTCCGAGAAAGGCACCAACCAGGCCGAGCACGAGATCCCCAATGATGCCAAAGTGGGGGCCGCGAACCACTCGTGTTGCTAGAAAGCCAGCAAGCAAACCCAGAATAATCCACAGGAAAATACCACCTGGATTAAGAGCTGCTAGAACTACCATTGCGAGTGCCATACTCATTACCTCCTTTATCTGGTGACAGCAACGTTTGTCCATTTCAAGCGCCATGACACTGCGTGTCAGAGAGGAGCATGAAAATCGAGCAATAGATGCATTACCGTACTCCTCTGGCGATTTTCGCAGGAATCCAGCACAGGAAAGAAGTTACTAGAGCAATTTTACTAGGTCAAACACGAAAACGTCCAGATGGCAGGATGTGTGAGTCACAAAGTAGGCCATTTTTCCGAATGTGGGAGGATTTTTCGCCTCACATTTTCGGGGCTGGTGCAAGCGAATGCACCTAGCAAAAACAGCTCCATCAGAGATGAGAACTAGGGCGTATTTCCCTTGTTTTTCCTTCTGAGAAACCGGAAAAATTTCATTGGCTCGCTATAGTAGCCAATACGGCGAAGCATCCGACGCTTGAAATTTCCTGGCGCACGGAAAGGTCGCTTGATAGCTGTGATGCCTACTGCATTGTTGAAGCGCTTTTTCGCGGTAGTGATGCCTAGCATGGTTTTTAGGCTTGGGTTGCGGTAGCGGAATAGACGCATAGTAACACCTCTTTGCCCATAAGACACAACAATGATCTCTGGGCTCCATATCTATCACGGACGAGCAACACATATGGTATACATCTGTCAAGTAAGTCGGTACCAAAATTGGCGAGCAGTACGCGACAGGATCTGCTCGTTGCAAGAAAGCGATCTATGCATGGAACGTCTTGTGTCTCTTCCAGATTCTCTTCACCGGGACATCACGGTCGTCGCCTACCACGAAGCTGGTCATGCCGTGATGGCCCGCCTGATGGGCCGAAGGGTCCACGATATCTGCCTGCTGTTGAATGTGCAAGGAACGTATAACGGTCAAACGCACTGGGGGCGTGATGAGTTTTTTCGTGAATGGGATTCACATTTGCCTTATGGCGAGCTCGGGCTGCAACAAGCAGAAGCGAAAAATGGTGCCGCCTTAGTGATTGCATCAGGCAGGGCCGCTGAGCGCCTTTGGTACCGCCAGTATGGCCTGGACGAGGCATTGGCCAGTTTTGGCTCCTCGAGAGCCAACGATGATGAAGTTGAGCTGGAAAGCGAACTGTTCCACACCTACCCCCGACTCACACCAGAGCAACTTCCAGAAGCGAAACACACACTTGAAGAGCTAGCCATGCGACTCTTGGGCGCCCAGCTCTGCTGGCAAGCCGTAGAGGCAATCGCTCAGGCACTTGTACAGGGTGTCGCGCATAAAGGGGTCCATTTAGTAATTGGACAAAAATCGTCGTTTAGCGGAACAGCCGTGTGAACACCAGGACCAAGAGGTGACCACTGTTAGTAGGCCTCTGAGGAACACCCGAACGAACATTCACGCTAAGCTGTAAAAGCGCTCTATAGGCTAGTCGATGGAAGTAAGAGGAATGCTCCATGACAGACAAAATGACTTGGAAAGGCACTTCTTTTGCAGCTAGTGACTATCATACATCTTCTTCATGGCCTTAGCGTACGTTTCCGTTCCGTTGTCCCTCAGAGGCCTAGTACTAGTATCCCCTGCGAAATGAGCCTGTGAAGCGGCTCCAGAAGCCAAAGACCCTCTAGAGAATCAGGCCGTGTGCTTGAGCTGCTGGCCAGACGACGTGCTCTGGTGACATGGGGAAGCGACCAGTGTATTTCGGGGAAGTGCTATCCTGAAGGAAAGGAGGGAAAAGAGATGCTCATCGATACATACCAGCCAGAAGACGTGTTTGCCCGGGTCCCCGAACTGGCGGCCCAAATCGATCCCGTGCTCCGAGCCTTGGACGTCTTGCTGGAGGATGACCAGTTGTATCAGCAGGTCCGCGCGGACCTGGGCAAGCGGTACCGCTTCACGCTGGTGCACGGACGCCATTCCACGCCGGTGGAAGTACTGCTGCGCATGCTGCTGTGCAAACACCTGTACCAGTGGAGTTTCAAAGAAACCGAAGAGCGAGTGAAAGACAGCCTGGTGCTGCGCTGGTTCTGCCGCGTCTATTTTGCGCGTGTTCCTGATGAAACGACCTTGCTTCGCTGGCTGCGCACGCTGCGTCCGCAGACCCTGCATGCCCTCAATGATCGCGTGGTGCAGTTGGCGGTACAAGCCAAAGCGACCAAAGGGCGCAAGCTGCGACTGGATGCCACCTGTGTGCAGACGACCATCCATCACCCCACCGACAGTGGCTTGCTTGTCGATAGCGTGCGAGTGCTCTCCCGCTTGGTGAAGAGGGCCAAAACGTTCGTGAAGGATCAGGTGAGCTACCTGGAGCAGACCTGCCGCTCACGCCTGCGCTCGGCGCGTACGACGGCACAAAGGCTGCATCGGCAGTTGAGACGCAAGGGGGAAGAAAAAGAGGCTGAGCAAAAAGTGCTGTACCAGAAGCTGATCGAGACAGCAGAGCAGATGGTGCGGCAGGCCACCCGTATGGTGGCGGCGCTCGGCCAGCAGACCGAGTCTGAGGCCAAGCGCCTCTTCACCGAGGCCGAGGCGGTGTTGCTTCTCGTGAAGCGGGTGATCACGCAAACGCGCAGTAGGGTCCTCGAAGGCAAAAAAGTTCCCTCCGACCAGAAGGTGCTCAGCCTCTTTGAGCCATATACGCGGGCGATCCCCCGGCACAAAGGCGGTGCTCTTGTTGAGTTCGGTCGGCAGGTCATGCTGGATGAAGTGGAGGGAGGCATCGTCACGCGCTACGCGATCTTGGAACATCCCAATGAGCATGGGCAGGCCATCCCTGCGGTGCAGCACCATCAAACGGTCTTCGAGCATCCTCCCAACCTGCTGACCGCTGATCGTGGGGTCCACTCTCCCGAGACGGAGGCCACGCTCGAGGAGGCGGGCGTCAAGCGGGTGGCGATCCCAGCCTCAGGCAAGCTCTCGGAGGAACGCCACGCGTTGGAACACACGCGAACCTTCCGGCGCGGCTATCGCTGGCGCGCGGGCATTGAGGGCAGAATCGCGAGCCTGAGGCGGGACTATGGCTGGCGCAAAAGTGCCTACCACGGGCAGGACGGGATGGAGCGGTGGCTGGGCCTGGGGGTCATTGCCAGCAATCTGAGCCATATCGCCCAGGCGACTGTCAAGTAAAGCTCAGCAAAGGGAAAACTCAACAGTAATATCATGAATTGTTGAGCTTCCATCCCCTTCTCAGGCCGCTTCAGCCATTTCGCAGGGGATACTAGTACTAGCGGATAACTCACGTTATCCGCGGTGCAATGTGGCGAAAACCGCTGATAATGCACTTGTTCATGCTTAGTAACATGCAATATTTGCCGCTGATAATACGAAGCTCGTTCTAAACGTTGCTTTTTGTCCGATTGCTACTGGAACCCCTACAAGGCCGTCACCTGGAAGCTGCTGACTACCAAATGCAAGAAGGAACACGCCAGGCCCGTCAGGCCGTTTTGTCCAGCCTGCAGGAAAGGATTCTGCTGTACTGATTCTTGAAACATGAAGGTGCCATCTATGAAGAGCTTGATCGTGTTGTTTTTCGCCTCGACACGGTAGGTATGCCATACTCCCACGGCATCAGTGTAAGATGTTTCAGTTCTTGGCAGTTCAATCGCTGCATCATTCTCGAAGATGGTATTTTCTAAAGAGGTATCACCGCTTACCCCTGCCATATAGCCTACCCCTGTTGAAGACTCTCGTGTAAGCAATCCAAAGTAAATGCCACTGATATTTGGATCAATTGCTGTGATCTGGATGCGTGCTTCAATCGCATAGTTAGGCGTTGGGAGTTGCTGCCGCTCCAGGAGAAGAAGAGGGCCACCAAGCCCTCCACCCTGGCTCCCATCACAAACTAACATCCCATGACTGGTGGACCACACAGATCTACCTATATCACCATCTGGAGGTCCCCAGCTATTCAGCCCGGATGACCAATTGGCTCTAAAGAGGACGGTGCCTGGGGAGAGAGTAGGAGTAGGACTGGAGAGAGAAGAGGGTGTGGCGATAGCGGTAGATGGGATGGAGGTTGGTTGCCCAAATGGCAAGTGGCCCGTAGCAGCCCCATAGATGCCAAGACTCCCTCCCCCAAGGAGAATCAGGACCAGCACTATCAGGACAATGACGAAAGATGGCGAGTGCAGATGTCTGGGCTGACTGGGAGGTGGTGGAGGTGGAGGCATGGCTGACCTCTGAAGTGGATGGGCAGCTTCCAGAGGTAAGATCGGAGAGTGACGAACCGGGTTTTGCAGAGGTATGACTGTGTGAGATCGGGGCAGTCGTTCATGAGTGACATAGGCCCGGATGAAGCTGAGCGCATAGAGCGCGGAAGCACGCGCTGCGTAGTCGTGATAGACATCATTTTTGTTTTGATCGGCATAGTCACAGACACTCTTGACGACAAGCCAGCGGATCAGAGGATGGTGGCTCATGACCGAGCCAAAAGCCGCGCCTTCCATGTCAATCGCAACCGCGCCGCGCACTGGAACCCGCACATCCTTGAAGGGATGGTCGGCACGCACAGCGCTGCCCGAGGCCATCGCCTTGAGGTGACATGTTATCTCGCGTCGTTCCTTCGGCATCTGTATGTCGTGCTCCTTGCGCTGTTCGGGCGGGGAGGGAGGACGCTCCAGAGTGGTAATGAGCGGTTTCCACTTGTCGAATAATCCGAGGAATTGCAAGATATTCGCATCGAGCTGATAGGTCATGGTATCGTGTTCGTGGACGCTGCGGCCCTGCTCGTCGAGCGTGAACTTGCCGGTGTCGTAGGTAAAAGTGCGCTCGGCTACGACTAGGTCACCGAGCCGCACGTGCTGCGCATCACCAGCGCAGATGCCGGTCATGATGGCGATGCGTGGCTGGCACTCCTCCAAAACATGTGAGAGATGTAGCGTCATCTCCTGCGGCCCATAGCGTGGCAACCAGGAGATGTGCAGGTTTAAGAGCTCGCCTTTGTCGTTCTTGAGCGTGGTGGAGCGATAGCTATATCTGTAGCGAGGACTGATCCGCTCTTCAAGAGCACTCTCGTATGGCTCTTGCACGACTTCTAGAAACGCTCTAGCTTCTTCTGGCAAAGCGCAGACAATGCACACATCAAACAACTGGGCAGATTCTTCCATAGCTCTTCTTTGTTTTGCCGGCTGGATGTCACGTAGGAGAGCTTTAATGCTGAACGCACCCTCCGCATGTGGTTTCTCCACAGAAAATGGTCGAACCAGGACACTGTAGGCATAGAGCCGAATGGCTCGATACTCTTCTGGTAGTGATAGAGGCTGCACGAAAGGAAGACTTTCTGCTTCGTCTTGCATCCGCATGAGCCCACCAACATATTCCCAATCCCCTCGAGAAATGGCACGTGCTAGGAGTTCGTCTAATAAGTCCTTTGCTGCTGCCCTGTCGCCCGCGACAAGAGAGCAGAAAAAAGCTTCAGAGTGTGACCGCCTTTGTTCGCGCGCTCTATAAGCTGAAGCTGCCAGATGAGCGGCGGTTCTCAGTAACTCTGGCTGCGTGCTGCTGTAACGCTGTAAGAGACCTTCCCGGGTCAGCCTGTTGAAGGCGAGTCCCCAGGGCATGGTCTCGATCATCGGGAAACTTTCGAATTGCTTGTAAAATGCCCTGGCTTCGCCTGCAGCAGGCTGACTTTTCTCGGACAGTGCCTCGACAATGGCGCCATCAAACCAATGCAGCAGACTACATCGACGAGCTAGCAGCGCCATTTCTTCTGGAAGCGTGTTAAACAGCGCCTCCGCGACTACTGCCGCCTTTTCGTCTGGATACTTGGCTGCTAAAAGCTCCTGCTGGAGGGCGTCGTCCATACTATCACCTCTGCGGCATAAATTTGAAAACAAGCTCTGCGAAGAGGCCTGGCGTGTAGTCGCAGGCGAACGCGAAATCTCGAATGGTCTGTTCGCCTAGCCTGCCGCGGAGGTGGAGTTGTTGGCAGTAAGCAACGTAGGCGCTGTCATCTTCGATTGACGCTAATCGACATTTCCGACAATTGGCGGCGTAGCTTCCGTGGATGGCTGGTAAGGAACGACCAGCCACCACCACCTTGATGTGTCCAAATGGAGACAGTTGTGGGAGAATACTGTGCATGAGCCAGAACTGTTTTCCCTCGGTAGCGCACTCGACACTATCGAAGAGAAGCAGAAGGGGTGCGTCGGCTAGTTCGCTCAGATCCTGGACGAACTGGGTTGTCAGATGGCGATTTCTGGATTGAGTTGCTTCGACACTATCACGACTATGGATGTTCAGGCGAGTAAGGATCGTTGTGATATGTTCCACGTTGATGCTCAACCGGTCGGCCCACAGGTTGTGAGCAGTATAGTAGTGTGTGAAATCGTGGGGAGTAAGCTGGCTGCAGACCAGATGTAGTAGATCAAGGATAGTATCAGACTCATTGCGCAGATCGAGAATAGCGTAGCGTGCATCATAATCCCGAGCCAGTACTGGGAAGATTTTGGTGAGCAGGTGACTCTTGCCCATTTTCCCTTCCCCTACGAGACATAGTACCTGCATTCTTCTGCTGGCGGACATGAGCCCGTGGAAGAGTCGGATAGCTTCATCTGTGTCGATCGTCTCATCAGGCATTGCAATTGATCAATCTTTCGTATCGATGTTGATTTTTGACCCGAGTTGGAACACGTCCTTGAGGTGTATGCCTTTCCCCTTGAGTTCATTGTGAGACCAGAGTGCTTGTAATCGTGTGATAGTAATCGTATCGGGCTTCTCACTCGCTGGGGATTGCGGAGAGGTAGGGGCAGATATATGTACTGGCTTCCCGAGCAAGTATCCGAGAAGGAGACCTACCAGAGTCAGGCCTGCTAGTCCAGCCACAGTCTGAAGATTGAACTGATCAGCAAATGCAAGCTTTTGAATACCTGCAGCTATCAGATTAATTAACACGTCAATGATTGCTCCTACAACTGCTCCTGAAAAGGCATATATGGATCGTCTCATATCCCCTCTGAATCTGAAATGTTACAGAATATCAGCCGGATTTATTATCGAGATCATATTATATAACCAGGACAGTCTTGCTGTAAATACAAACTTTTTAAGCGGGTGTAGTTGTAAACTTGGGAAATAAGCTCGTGGAATCTTGCCAATTATGCTAGTGACTCTCGGTTCACTTTCGCTTTCATTTGCCTAGAGAATGGCTCCACAGGCTAGAGAAGGAGAGATGCTTTCAACAGATTGACGTTTAGACTAAAGTAGGGAGATGGGCAGTCCAATTTGCAAAGGATTGCCCAAGAGAGTAATGTTTCTGTAATTCCAAAAAAGGAGCATTACTCGCATGAACCTTAACACATTGCAAGGCTTTCGTCACGAGGTCTACGGCTGTTTTGAGCGAGCGGCAGACGCCTTGTTCAATACGGTGGATGCCTTGCTGACCGAGACGCAGGCGCACGCGTTTCCTGAGTTGTCGCTCTCGCCCTTCTTTGAACGGCGCTGGTGTAGTCTGTATGAAGCGTTTGAGGATGGGCGCATTGACCACGACCGGCTGCGCGGGGTGATGGTGAAGTATCTGGTGCAGCCAGCCGAGGGAGAACGAGTGTGGCTGGGCATAGATGCCACCAGTATCGAGCGTCCGCAATCGAAGACCTCGGCAGACCGAACGGTGGTCTACAAACCGAACCTGCTGGAGAACAGCCGTCCGATCAGCTATGGCTGGCAGTTCTCGACGGTGGTGATCTTGCCAGCCAACCCGAGCAGTTGGACAGCGGTGCTCGATCAGCAGCGTATCCGCTCGGACCAAACCAGCGTCGAGGTGGCGGCGACCCAACTGCGTCAGCTCGACGCTGGTTTGGCTGTCGTCCCATCGTGACGACAGATCGCTGGTCCAGTTGTGCCCCGTTCTTGTTGGCAACCGAAGGGCTGCCCTTCGATAAGTTGTTGCGCCTCAAACGCAAACGGGTGTTCTACCGCGCCGCACCTGCGCCTACGGGCAAACGTGGAGCCCCGCGCAAAGATGGCGACCGGTTTCAGTGCGGAGATCCCAGCACCTATGGGCAGGCCTCTGGCAGTTGGCTTGGCAGCGATGCCAATGGCAAGTCGGTTGAGATTACCTGGTGGAACGGTCTGCACCTGCGCAACGCACGACCGATCGAGGTGACGGTCATTCGCGTCTGGCGTCATGAGGCCACAGAGCAGCCCCGCGACCCGCGCGAGAGTTGGTTTCTCTGGCAAGGGCCCGCCGACACCTGCGTGCCAGAGGTGGCTTTGGGCTACCGGCGGCGCTACGGGCAAGAACATGGCTATCGCTTCGAAAAGCAAGCTTTGTTGTGGGCAAAGCCCAGACTGCGCACCCCAGAGCAGTTTGAGCGCTGGAGTGAGGTTGTCGCTATCGTGCATAACCACTTGGTGCTGGCGCGCCCACAAGTTCAGGCAGAACTGCGTCCCTGGGAAACGGTCACGCGTGCGCCCAGTCCACAGCAACTTCGCCGCGCGATGGCCAAAATTGTGGCGCAGTTGGGAACCCCTGCTCAGCCGCCCAAACCACGCGGAAAATCGCCCGGACGGCAAAAAGGGACGCTGGTCAACCGTGCGCCACGCCATCCGGTGATACGCAAGTCCAAACCAGAGCCAAAAAAGCGTCGCAAACGCGCTTGATGGTCTCACAATTGGTGTCATTGTCGATCCCTTCCGAACTTTGTTGCTCTTCACATCAGGGTTCGGCTAGCTTCGTTTAGTCTAAACGTCAATCAACAGAGTAATTGCAAAGAAATCAACAGCTTATTTCCCAAATTTACAAGGAACTATCTCAACAACACCTTAATCCCCGTGTTATGTAAGCGCGCTGGCCTGCCACGGGCTGACGAACGCGGCAATATCACGAGTCATCGCGCTCGTGCAACTCTTGCGACACTCCTCTACAACGCGCCGGAAGGACTTTCACTCTTTGAGCTGATGAAATGGCTTGGGCATGTGAACCCGGCGACAACCCAACACTACACACGAATTAAGCCAACAAAGCTCGCAGCAGCTTACTCGAAAGCTGACAGGAACAGTCGCTTGATCGAAGCGCTGGTCGAGACAAAGGCTGACGCAGAGGGTAAAGTGAAAATTTATTACGTCCTTGGCGATCATGGATGGTGCAGTAACGCAGACTGGTCCTCTTGCCTCTATCGCATGGCCTGTATCAAATGTCCCTTCTTTGTTCCAAAGGAACAGGCACAGTTGATCGAGGCCAGAACGACGATGAAACGCTTCTTGGAAGTTGTCAACTTAACGCCAGAGGAAGTCACAGCGGTGCAAGAAGATCTCGGCAAGTTGGATGAAACGATTGAGCGATCAAAGGATCAGCCACGCCCAACAGTGCTTCGTCAGAGAGCCAAAGGGGCATCCCAGCGTGGTATTCCTCTAGCCGTTCTCAATGTGCCCACGGGTTGCGCAACGAGTTGTATCTGAGCAGCGATTTGGCTTGAGAGCGTTCTTCGCTGCTCTCCCGTTTACAGAATGCAGAGGTATTTGCGATCCCTTGACAGCAAAAAATCGGAGCATTGAACGAGCCTGTGAAGACACCTCAGCACAAAAGTGCCTCTCGTTGCGCAACCCGTGGGAATATTGTAAAGTACTGGTCACTATGATATACTCAGCCCACTGAATGATGTTCTTCGATAGCTGAAAGGAGGAGAAATGTATGGACAAAACACTCATCTCAATGAGGCTATGCACCTCACCAGCTATGTGCGCAATAGCCTGAATTCGCGACTCCAAAAATGGACCGCGTTTTGGGAATATTCAGGCATTCTCGTCTTTCTTGCATAGCGGTCGCAAGTGAAAACCAATCGTTTTGACAGGGATCATCTCCCTCGCTTGCC
>WNFB01003674.1_pt1 | contig 13703 bp, 11 predicted proteins | sample 5400501 | NCBI WGS metagenome assembly WNFB01 (sample SAMN13153341, study PRJNA577476) | soil metagenome | isolation source: 200 cm saprolite under Douglas fir tree site 2 hole 1 | place: USA:California | collected 2015-04-18
CTTTTCGAGATCCGTGTCGAGTTGGCGCATGAGCGTGGCGTGTGCTCGCAGCAGTGAGCGCCACGCCTCCAATCCGCGCCCGCCCGGCAGCTCCTTCGCCACGAGCCGGTCGAAGAGAGCAGTAACGCCCGGCTTCGATTTTACTTGCATCCGCAACCTTATACACCACCCAGAGTATAAGATACTTGCACTTGCAAGTTATGCCACCCGAACAACGGGGAAGGAACTGCCAATGACCACTGAGCTCTACAGGGACGTGGATCGGTCAATCAGACGTCGGTTCGGGACTCTGGGGGACGAGGCCCGCGTGAGCCGCACCGCGGCCGCCCTCGAGGCAAACGGAATTAGCGTTCTTCGGGCGGCGAATGCGGCGGAAGCCAAGCGGATCGTGCTGGGTCTCATCCCCGACGGATCCCAGGTGCATCACGGCGCCTCACAATCGCTCGAGACGTCGGGCATCGTCGAGGAGATTGACAAGTCCGGTCGCTATGAGCCGCTCCGGCCGCGAATCTGGGGCATGGATCGCAAGACACAGGCCGACGAGATCCGCCGGCTCACATCAGCGCCCGACGTCATGCTCGGCAGCGTGCATGCGGTCACCGAGAGTGGATCGCTGCTGACGGCCTCGGCCAGTGGCAGCCAGCTCGGCCCCTACGTCAGCGGTGCGGGGCGAGTGATCCTCGTCGTGGGGACGCAGAAGATCGTGTCCGACCTCGAGGAGGGTCTCCGCCGCATCAACGAGTACGTCTTCCCGCTCGAGGATGCCCGCGCCCTCGCGGCATATGGCGTGCACAGCGGCGTCAACAAGGTCCTCATCATCAACCGCGAGCTCGTGCCCGGCCGCATCACCGTCGTCTTCGTTGACGAGGTCCTCGGCTTCTAGCGCAAGGATATGGAGGAATCAATGCCTGAATCGACGCTGGGTGTCGGCATCATCGGGGTCAGCCCCGTCCGGGGCTGGGCCGCCACCGCGCACGTCCCGGCACTGCGCGCGCTGCCGAACTACGAGATCCGGGCACTCAGCGCGCACAGCGTGGAATCCGCGCGCGCAGCAGGCGAAGTGTTCGGGGTCCGCGCGGTGTTCTCCGACCCCAAGCAGCTCGTGAGCCAGCCCGACATCGATGTGGTCGCTGTTACGGTCAAGGTCCCGCACCATCGAGAGCTCGTCTCCGCCGCACTTGCCGCCGGCAAGGCCGTCTACTGCGAGTGGCCCCTTGGCCGCGACCTCGACGACGCGCGAGCGATGGCCGCACTCGCCGCCAAGCAGGGGGTCCGCACGGTCGTCGGGTTGCAGGCCCGCCAGGCCCCGGCGATCAAGTTCGTTCAAGAGCTGCTCAGCGACGGATACGTCGGTGAGGTCCTGTCAACGACCATGGTCGGGCTGTCGGTCCCGGGCGACGTCGTCGGCCAGCCCAACGCTTACATGCTCGACAAGACAAACGGGGCCAACGTGCTCACGATCGCCGTCGGCCATAGCCTGGACATCCTCAACTACGTACTGGGCGAGTTCACCGACCTGTCGGCCGTCTCGAATCTCCGCAGGCCACTAATCACCATCGAAGAGACCGGGGAGCAGATCGTGAAAACGGCGGCCGACCAAATCGCGGTGATTGGCACCCTGACGTCCGGGGCGACCGCCAGCGTCCACGTCCGTGAGGCAGTGGCCGGCGGTACCGGGTTCCTGTGGGAAATCAACGGAACCGACGGAACCCTCCGGATTACCGCGGCCGCCGCCTACCCCGAAATCTATCCCTTGACCGTCGCGGGAGCACACGGGCGGAGCGAGCCCGCCGAACTTGCTGTCCCTGCGGCGCTGACGCAGAAATGGCCCGCGCTCACCAGCCTGGAAGGAGCGCCCGCCTACAACGTCGGGCGTGCCTACGCCGCGTTCGCGGCAGACATCGAGAACGGGACTCACACCGTTCCGGACTTCGCTGACGCCATCCGGCGCCACGAGGTCATCGCGGCCATCGAGAGGTCCGCGGCATCAGGGGAACGCGTGAAGGCGTAGCCAGTGCGCCGAGCCGAGTAACAGAGCCTCGAGAAAGCGCTTGCGCCACTCCATGCAGACGGCGGTCAGGCACTACGCCGACCTGCGAACGACACGTGGTCAGAAGGCTGCCCAGGAGGCGTGGGAGACTCCGGTCGTCAAGGTGAAGGATCGTGGCGTCTAGGCGTCAGCAAAACGTCAGACACGGCATGCCCGAAAACCACGACCCTCTCGGACACGTCGTCATGCAGGAATAGCGGACCCGGAGGGATTCACTGCTTCTCCATGTGGAGGCGTCAACGTCCGACGAAGCAGCGGACGAATTGAGGTACGCCATGACAGTAAGGTCGTCCTGTCCCAGGATGAGGGGTACCGTCCGGTCCCCTCCCCCTTCCCAAGATTCTTCGTAGCCGAGCCAGTCTCTCGCGGCGTAGCTTACGAGATTGTCGCGGTATAGATGTCTTGGTCTCGGAGTGCGCTAGGGGAGACGTTGCGATTGTCCGCCCAGATTGGGTGGACGCCCGCGGCATTCGAGGCAATGCCGTTGTAGTCGCCGAGGAACGCGGCCCCGCCGCCCGTGACGCCGAGGTTCGGATTGAAAGCCGCGTCGGTCACCCGGACGTTCGGGAGGAAGGTGAGTCCATCATCGTTCGACTGCGCGTAGTAGAGGTCCAGGAGCTTCCCTGCTGGGTCGTTCCGGCTGTCGTAGAACGAGACGTCTACCCGACCCCGGAACGTCGTGATCGCGGGGAAGATCTGGTGATTTGTCGTGACGTCGTTCACGAAGGCGGGCACAGACCAGGTCGCGCCTCGATCCGTCGACCGGGCGAGGAGGACATCCGCATCTCCGGTTCGATAGTCCGCCCACGTGATGAAGACCGAGCCGGTAGTTTGGCTGACGGCCATCCGTGGGAAGCTGTCGAGGCGGTATGCGCTCCCCGGGAGTGGTTCCGGGACCGGGACGATCGAGGCGATCCCCCGCTCCATGTCGAACGTCCGGCCGCAGTCGAGGGACCGCGTGAACAGGATCCGGTCCTTGTGGAAATCCTCCCAGGCCACGTACACCTCCCCTCCAGGGCCGACCGCGACTGTCGCGCCCTGGTTCTGCGTGTTCGGGGAGTGGCTGAGCGCGAGGCTCGAGGTCCAGGTCAGGCCCCCGTCCGTGGAGCGCTGGAGCACGATCTTCGTGCCGTGGCTCCCCTCGAAGAAGGCCCACGGGATGTACAGGTTCCCGTCACAGGTCCCGCCAGTGTCGTCGACCGCGATCCACTCTTTGTCGGTGACGCGGGAGTTTCCCGGACCACCGAGTTTGTCGCTCGGGGTATCGTGGCCGGCGAAAACGACGGACGTGAAGTCGTACGTCGCCCCGAAGTCCGAGTACCGGGTGAGGACGAGCCAACCCGCGAATTCCGTCGTCGTCGGTCCGAACGAGAGCCACGCCAGGTAGACGCGGCCCCCGTGGTCGGTGGTGATCACGGGATCGCTCCCGATTTTCCATCCCGCGTCATGCACTGGCGATGAGAGCCCCTCGGAGGAGGTGTCCCCCGGAAAGCCCGGTACGAGAGCGTTCTGCCACGTGTCTCCGCCGTCCGTCGATCGGTAGTACCCGGCCCACGAGAAGCCGCTCGCCTGCCGCGTATCGCGCGCGGTCGCCACGAGTACATTTCGGTCGCTCGGGAACGCGGCGATCGTGACCTCGTTCTGCGAGCTCGCCTCCGGATCGATCGTCACCAAGACATTCGGGTGTTCGACGTGGGTCAGGGCCTGAGTGGCTTGCGCAGACAGCGGCGTCAGCGCGAGTAGCACGAAAGCCGCCGTCCCGATCAGGAACGAGCGCGCAATCCGATTCATCATCCACCCCAATCGACCGGGTGCCTCAGGAATTGAGGAGACGGTATATAGTGTTACGGAGACTGCCCCTGAACGTCTGGGGTGAGATGTGTCCGTCCGGGCAATGGGACCTGCCAGCCGGCACGAAGATCGAGGCGCCTTGATTTGCACCAATGCAATGTGGTCGCCGGCGGTCACGGCGCGTTGGCGACATGACGTCGTTCGTCGGAGGCAACGTTGGATCTTGGCGGGTCCTTCGAGTCGATCCTGTCATCGGCGTCCCCCTCGCCTGGATATCACGACTAGAGGTCACCGAAGGGCAGGCACAGCCGCCACCTGGCACTTGGGTGCTCAGGGGTGTCACAGCCTTCGATCGGTATGTGACCCCCGCTGAGCGCTCTCTGTTGGAGGCGCGACAAGAGATCCTCGGGAGGCAGTCAGCAACGAGCGCGGCCTTGATCCCGATCCGAAAATCCGCGGCTTGGTGGGACCTCCCGCCCGACGAGCGGCGCGCGATCTTCGAAGAGCGCTCCCACCACATCCGAACCGGAATCGAATATCTTCCTGCCGTGGCCCGGCGACTCTATCACAGTCGCGAGCTCGGCGAGCCCTTCGACTTCCTTACCTGGTTCGAGTATTTTCCGGACCACGCGGCTGCCTTCGAGGAGCTCGTGGAGCGTCTACGGAGTACCGAGGAATGGCGTTACGTTGAGCGGGAAGTTGATGTCCGCCTAGCGTGGGACCCACCAATCCCGGCCACAGCGAGAGTACCTCGTTGAGGACCATTAGTTCTCCGACTGTCCCAGGCGGCGATCCTTCTACAGGCGTCCGCAAGCGTCAGACATCGGATCACCGAACACGACCACCCCCTCGGCCGCCTCGTAATGGAGGAATAGCGGACCCGGAGGGATTCGAACCCTCGACAGCCGGATTAGAAATCCGGTGCCCTATCCGTGCTAGGCGACGGGTCCGGGCGAGGTCAGCGGACGCCGGTGCTAATAACCCATCGACCGGGCTCACAGATCTTGGAAACCTGGCACACCGTCGAGCGTCTTCGCCGCTTTGACTGCGTTGACCGCAGACCGGGCTACCTCCCGAACGGCGACGTGATGCAACGCATCGAAAGCGCGATGGTCGATCCGCCGGCCTCTTGCCTTGCTTGTGGCGAAGCCTAAGATCGTGTCCCCGTCCGTCGACATGTGGGAGGGGCGTACGGCGAGTGCGATTCCATCGTGCGCCAGCTCGACAAGCCGCGCGAGCTGTTCGTGGTCGAGGGGAGCGTCCGTGCCGACGACGCCAATCGTCGTCCCGAACCGGGTCGTGGTGCGCCGGACATAATCGGCGAGGACATCGTCCATCTCGAGGAATCCCCCTCGATTCGCACGGCGAGTTCCCCCGACGGTGCGATTCTCAAAGGGATCGTATACATTTCCTACGCAATTCGTCACGATGATCGCCCCGACCGTCCAGGGGCCCACGCGAGCGCTACTGCTTCCGAGGCCTCCTTTTGTTCCGCCTCTTTTGCCGAAGAACGGTCCGACCGTTGCGCCGATTCCCGCCCCCAGGTTCCCTTGGAGGACGGGCCGGCTCGATGCGTTCACGCACGCCGCATGTCCGAGCTGAGTGTAGTCGAATCCCTGGGCGTCGGCGAAAGCGAGGTCGTAGATGTTCGTCCCCATGATCGCGGGCATTCGGCCGCCGCCCGAGGGGGACGCGAGTTTCTTTTCCAGGAGGAAGCGACGGATTCCTGCGACCGCGTCGAAGCCATAGACGTCGCCGCCCGTGAGGAGGAGCGCGTGGCGTTCGATGAACGTCTTCCCGAGGTCGGAGGCCGCGGTGTCGTAGGTGCCCGGCCATCCGCCGCGCGCGTCCGCGAAGGCGATCGCGGGAGGATTCAGGAGGACGACCGTTGCGCCTGTGCGCCGCCGCGGATCCTGGGCGTGGCCCACGCGGACCCCGCGGATCGCCGTGAGGGTGCGGTTCGACGCGATGCCCTGCGCCTCCAGAGCCGCGGGGACTGTCCGCGGATTATTTAACGGATGTGCGCCACCCGGCTGTCCCGCGTTTCGTACCTCCGAGTAGAGGTATGCGCCTCCGGCCGACGCTCGACGACATTCGGGCGGTGCGGTGTTCTCAACGGCCGCTCTAAAGTATCTTATCGCGGTTCGCTGATCGGAGCTGGGAACTAGGTCGCCGACTCCCTATCCCTGCCTTCGGGCCTGAATCGGCCCATCCCAGTGTAGACGTTGAAGCTGCCGCCCCGCGCGAAACCTACGAGGGTCATTCCGAATTCCGCGGCAATCTCCACGGCCAAGCTCGAAGGTGCGCCCACAGCGACGACGCAAGGGATCCCCGCCACGGCCGCCTTCTGGAGGATCTCGAAGCTGCTTCGACCGCTCACCGCAAGGATGGAATCGGAAAGGGGCACGCGGTTCGCCAAGAAAGCCTCCCCGACGACCTTGTCGACGGCATTGTGCCGCCCGACGTCTTCCCGGACTCCGGTCCGGTTTCCTGCCTCATCGAACAGGCCCGCGGCATGGAGCCCGCCCGTCTCCGAGAACAGCTCCTGGCCCTCCCTCAGGCGCTCGGGGATCGACGCGATCGTCGCCGGGTCCAGTGCGGGCCGATCCGAGGGAATCGGATGGCGCACCGCGACTCGGACCGCCTCCAGGGCCGTCTTGCCGCAGACGCCGCAGGACGACGTCATGTAAAAGTGACGGGTGAGTCGATCCGGACGAAAGTGGACCGTGGGCTGAAGAATCGCACTCACGATGTTGTACTCCTGCTCGACCTTCGCATTCGTGCAATATTCGATTCGCGCGAGGTCCCGAGATCGGAACACGATGCCCTCCGTGAAAAGGAATCCCGCGGCGAGCTCGAAGTCGTTCCCCGGCGTCCGCATCGTCACAGAGAGTGACGTTGTCTCCCGGCGGTCCTTCGGGCCGCTCTCGACGCGGATCTCCATGGGTTCCTCCGCGGCAAGGACGTCCGTTTCCTTCCGGGGCCGATCGCCCCGCACCTTCCAGACCGTGGCCTTCGTCGTCGGCCCGGGCCGCTTCACGCTCCCACCCGAGGGGCACGGACCGCCTCGATCTCGACGAAGGCGTTGTAGTCCGGCATCTCGCAGGCGGGGTCGAGGACGCCGCGGCGAATCAGCACGTTGCCTTCCGGCCAATAGATCTGGACATTCCGAGGTCGGATGGGTGCGAGCCGAACGCGCCCGCGGTAGGACCCGACCGCGTTCGACACGATCACCTCGTCCCCTCCCCGGACGCCCAGGGCAGCGGCGTCTTCCTTCCCCATGAGGACGTCCGAGCGGCTCGCACCGAGGAGCGGATCGATATCCTCATGGATCATCGAATTGAACTGCTTCCCCCGACGCGTGCTCAGGACATACTGGCCTTCCGGGATGTCCGTCTCGGGCGGGGCGAGCGGGGTGAATCGCGCCCTTCCCTCGGGCATCGGGAAGATCCCGCCCTCACAGAGCAACGGGCCTCCATACTGGAAAGCGTCTCCCTTCTTTCGCAGGCCCTGGATCCCGTCGTAGGCGGGAACGACCTTGGCGATCTCGGCTCGGATCGCGGCGGCGTCCTTGAAGTGGATCAAGGATGCGGCTTCGGGCCGCACGCGCTCGGCGAGCTGCATGAAGATTTCCCATTCCGCGCGGGCCTCTCCGATCCGTCGTCCCGGGATCTCGGGGGAGAAGTACACGCGGCGTTCGGTCGACGTCTCTGTGCCTCCGCCTCGCTGCTCGTATCGCGTCTGCGCCGGGACCAGGAGGACGGCGTACGCGGGGTCGACGAGCATGGCACTCGAGATCACGATGTCCTGGTGGATCCGGAGGGGAATCCGCCCGAGCGCCTCACGGACATAGTCCGGCTCGGGGAGCGTCTCGAGGAAGTTGCCGCCGGCCATGTAGAGGACTTCGAGCCCGCCGGCATGAGCCGCATCGATCATGCCCACCGCGGTCATCCCATGATCCGTCGGCGGTCGGAACCCCCACAGGCCTTCGAAGCGCGCAGCGCTCTCCTCGCTGACCGGAGATCCGAGGCCGTAGTCCTTGGGATTCGCGCCCATCTCGGACCCGCCTTGGACCCCGCTGTGGCCGCGGATCGGCATGAGGCCACACTGCGGGCGGCCGACCATCCCTCGGGCGAGGCCGAGGTTCACGATCGCTTTCACATTGTCCACGCCGAACCGATGGTGGGTGATTCCCATGCTCCAGACGAAGACCGCGCAGCGGGCCCGACCGTACATCTCCGCGAATTCCAACATGGTCTCCCGCCGGAGGCCCGATTGCCCCTCGAGTTCTTCCCAGGACTGCGTCGCGAGGGCGGACCGGAGGGAGTCGAATCCCGTCGTGTGGTTGGCCACGAAAGCCTCGTCGATCCAACCCTTCTCGATTAGGTGCTTCAGGACGCCATTGATGAAGGCGATGTCTCCGCCCGTGTTCACGGGGAAGAAGGCGTCCGCGAAGCGCGTGCCGAAGAGGGCGCTGCTTGGGACCGAAGGGACCCAGTAGCGTTCGAGCCCGGGCTCCCGCATGGGGTTCACGACCGCGATCTTCGTGCCCTGTTGCTTCGCATAGTAGAGGTACTTCGTCGTCACGGGTTGGTTGTTCGGCACGTCGGAACCGAAGAACACGATGAGATCGCAGCCGATCCAATCGGTGTAGGAGCACGTCGACGCCGCGACGCCGATCGTCTCCTTGAGGCCCGTCGTGCTCGGCGAGTGGCACGGGCGGCTCGAGTTGTCGATGTGATTCGTGCCGAGGAACCGCGCGACCTTGTTGGCGATGTAGTAGGACTCGTTCGTCATGCCGCGGGACGTGACGAAAAACGCGACGCGATCCGGCGTCGTCGCGCGGATCCGGCGAGCCGCAATGCTGAATGCATCGTCCCAGGGAATGCGATGGAATCCTTTCTCGCCGCGGCGCCGGAGCATCGGATATGGGAGGCGGCCGAGGGCCCGTAGGTCGCGGGAGGATAGCGACCGCAGGCTCGCGACGTCCTCCAAGACGCGGATGTCCAGGGGGCCCATCGTGTTCAGGGGTAGGAGGTTCAAACGGACCGTGCACAGGTGAATCCCCTTCATCGTGAAGTCCCTCATGCCCGTCGTGCCGAGCGCGCAGCCGTCGCACACGCCATCGCGGAGGATCCGCCAGGTGAACAGAGGATTGCGTTTGTTCTCCCACGCGGTGCGGAGGACCTCCCAGTAGTTGTGGGGCTTAGTGAAGCCCATGCCAAACGGGATCGGGCTGACCCACTCGACGCGGTTCCGTCGCGCCCGGGAGGCCACACCTGACGCAAGCGACGACGGCTTATCTTTGTTGGCTCCTGCCGGAGGAGTGAAACGAAAGGTAGATTGCGTCGCGCATCACTTTCCCCGGATGTGAAGACACCGGAATACGCGGAGCATCTCGGCGACCTCGCGTCCCGCCGCGAGGCCTTCGCCGTGGCCACGGTCACTCGGACGGAGGGCTCCACGCTCGCGAAGCCCGGCTTCAAGATCCTCATCTCCAGCCGCGGCGACGTCGTCCGCGGCACCTTGGGCGGCGGCTGCCCGGAGGGGCCGATCTGTGAGGTGGCCCTGCGCGCGATGGAGGACGGAAGCCCCCGGGTCGTGCGCGTCCACCTCGTCGACGCCGCGAAGGCGATCGCGGGCACGATGAAGGCGTCCACGGAGGACGAGATTTACGTGGAGACGGACTGTGGGGGGACCCTCGAGGTGTTCGTGGAGCCGATGTTGCCGACCGAACGCGTGGTCCTGGTCGGCCAAGGGGGACGGGATGACGTGCAGGAGGCCCTCGTCCGCCAGGCGAAGGCCCTCGGGTTTGAGGTCATCGTCATCGACCCGATGCCCGATCTGCGGGAGGCCCCCGATGTGATTGTGAAGTCGGCCTCCGTGGATCCCGCGGGGTTCCCGATCGGAGAGCGCGACTCCATCATCGTCCTCACGAAAGGGGAGCGGGACGTCGACATCCTCGAGGCCCTCTCCAAGACAAAGGCCCGGTTCGTCGGCCTCCTCGCGAGCCGGCGACGGCTGAAGAAGGACCTCGAAGAGCTCGGCCGACGCGGCGTACCGAAGGACTTTCTCCACGCGCTGCACGCTCCCATCGGTCTAGACATCGGCGCGCGCACGCCTCCCGAACTCGCCCTCGCCATCATGGCCGACGTCCTCGCGACGAAGTACGGCCGGGACGTGCCACACAAGTCGAATCCCGAGGACGAGCCTCTCCGGCCTTCCCCCCCGAGCCCGCGGTCGACGGAAGATTAAAGCGACGCGTGACGATGTGTGACAGGGTGGGGTGGACAATGCAAGCCCGTTCATTCGATTATGTGCGACCACAGACTGTGTCGAAGGCGATTCAACTTCTAAGCGAACATGGAAGTCGGGCCAAGGTCCTCGCCGGTGGACAAAGCCTGATCCCGGTTCTCAAGCTCCGTCTGGCGAATCCGCGGATCCTTGTGGACATCAACGACCTTCCCGGCATGGCGTTCATCCAGGAACGCGAGAAACAGTTGCGGATCGGCGCGTTGACCCGACACCGGGAGTTCGGTCGCTCGAAGCTCGTCCAGTCGAAGTATCCGATTCTCGCGGACGCCGCAGGTTCCCTCGGCGACCCTCAGGTGCGCAACTTGGGGACGATCGGCGGTGCCCTCGCGCATGCCGACCCCGCCTCGGATTGGGGCACGGCCCTCCTCGCCTTCGAAGCGGAACTCATTGCAAGAGGTCCGAAGGGCACAAGGACGATTCCGATCGACCGATTTTTCAAAGACACGTTCACGACCGCGCTACGGCCGTCGGAGTTGCTTACCGAGATCCGCCTTCCTAAATCGGAGCCAGGGGATGGCGGCGCCTATCTGAAGCTGAAGCGAAAGACGGGTGACTTTGCGACGGTCGGTGTCGCGGTGCAGCTTGGGCTGGATCCGGAGCAGAACATATCCGGGATCCGAATCGGGCTCGCCTCGGTCGGCTCCACGCCCGTTCGTGCGATCGGGGCGGAAGAGGCGCTCAAAGGGAAGCGGGCCGGTCCCGCGGCGTTCGCAGAGGCCGCCAAGATCGCGGCCCAAGAGGCGAAGCCGGCCACCGACCTTCGAGGGACGGAGGAATACAAACGGGCGATGATCGAGGTATTCACCCGGCGCGCCCTCGAAACCGCGGCGGAGCGGACGAGGAGGTGATGGGCATGGCCACGAGGCGAAGGGTCGGGCGGACAAAGCGGACGAGGACGACCCGCGAGAACGGCGGCCACATCCTCACCGTCACCGTGAACGGCCAGAAGTACACTCGTGTCACCGAGCCGCGCGTGCTGCTCGTCGATTTCCTTCGCGATGATCTCCGGCTTACGGGCACCCATGTTGGCTGTGACACAAGCCACTGCGGCGCGTGCACCGTCCTCCTGGACGGTCAAGCGGTGAAGTCCTGCACTATGCTGGCGGTCCAGGCGAACGGTCACACGATCACGACGATCGAGGGCCTCGGCCAACACGGCCGAATGCATCCCATCCAAGAAGCGTTCAAGCAACACCACGGGCTCCAATGCGGGTTCTGCACGCCGGGTGTCGTCCTCGCCGCCCTCGAACTCCTTCAGTTCGACAACGCGCCGTCCGAAGAGCAGATTCGCACCGCGATTTCCGGGAACCTCTGCCGATGCACGGGATACCAGAACATCGTGGATTCGATCGCCGCCGCGGGTGAAATCATGCGGTCGACGAAGGGGTGAATCGATGGCCCAAGCGACGAAGGTGTTCGGCGAGTCCGTCCCACGAAAGGAGGACGACCGCTTCCTCATGGGCCGAGGTGCCTACGTGGCCGATATGCTCCCTCCGGGGACCGTGTTCGCGAAATTCGTCCGGAGTCCATATGCGCATGCTCGGATCCGTGGAGTGAACACGGCGAAGGCGCGCAAGGTTCCCGGCGTCTTGGACATCCTGACGGCGCAGGACCTGAAGGATCAGGTCGGAGACATCATCACGGCGTGGGCAATCCCGAATTCGAACCTCAAGACGCCTCCGTACCCGCCGCTCGCCCGCGATGTCGTCCGGTACGCGGGGGAGGCTGTCGCGGTCGTGGTGGCGGAGAACGCGTACGCCGCGGAGGATGCCCGGGATCTCGTCGAAGTCGAATACGAACCCTTGCCGGTCGTGACGAACGCGGAAGTCGCGACCCAGGGAGGTGCAACGCCCCTTCACACGGAGGCACCGGACAATGTCGCGTTCAAGTGGACCTTGGCTGGGGGCGATGTCGAAAAGGCGTTCAATGAAGCGGACGTCGTCATGAGCCAGCGGTTCGTGAACCAACGGCTGCAGCCGACCGCGATGGAACCGCGGGCTGCGATCGCCAGCTACGAGCCCGCGACGCGGGAATTCAAGCTTTATGTGACGTCCCAGAATCCGTTCGTCCATCGGCTCGTCCTGTCCATCGTCCTGAAACATCCGGAGCACCTGATCCATGTGATCGCCCCGGACGTCGGCGGAGGTTTCGGCAGCAAGATCCCCGTCTATCCTTGGGAAGCCATCGTCTGCCACCTCGCGATGCGCCTCGGTCGGCCGGTCAAATGGGTCGAAGATCGGGCCGAGAACTTCGTCGCGACGACCCACGGCCGGGACCACATCCAGTATGTGGATCTGGCGGCGAAGAAGGACGGGACGATCCTCGGGATCCGGGCGCGGGTCTTCGCCAACCTCGGCGCCTACCTGTCGACGGCGGCCCCCGGGGTCCCGACTATTCTGTTCGGCTTCATGGTTGGCGGCTGTTACGGTATCCAAGGCGGCCGGGTCGAGGTGACCGGGGTCTTTACGAACACGACGCCCGTCGACGCGTACCGAGGCGCGGGCCGCCCGGAAGCCCTCTTCCTGGTCGAAAGGATGGTCGACATCCTGGCCCGGAAGCTCAAAATGGACCCGGCCGAGATTCGGCGCAAGAACTTCATTCCGGCGGACAAGTTCCCCTTCGCCTCGACGATGGGCCTCACGTACGACAGCGGGAACTACGCGGGGACGTTGGAGAAGGCCCTCCAGAAGGTCGGATACGACAAGCTGCGCAAGGAGCAGGCGGACGCCCGACGGAAAGGTCGGCTCATAGGGATCGGCCTTTCTTCGTACGTCGAGCTCTGCGGCCTCGGACCCTCCTCCATCGTCACGTCGACCGGATTCGCCGGAGGCCTCTGGGGCGCGTCGACCGTTCGTCTCCATCCGACGGGCAAGGCCACCGTCTACACGGGCGGGCATCCGCATGGTCAGGGAGAGGAGACGACCTTCGCCCAGATCGCCGCGGAGGAGCTCGGCATCCCGCTCGCGGACATCGAGGTCGTCCACGGGGACACGAAGCTCACTCCCTACGGGCAAGGAACCTACGGCAGCCGGACGACGCCTGTCGAAGGGGGCTCCGTCGCCCTGTCCGCGCGCAAGGTCCGGGACAAGGCACGCAAGATTGCCGCGCATCTCCTCGAGGCCCGCGAGGAGGACCTCGAATTCACAGACGGCAAGTTCGTCGTGAAAGGCTCCCCGAAGGCGGGGAAGACGATCCAGGAGATCGCTTGGGCCGCCTACATGGCCGGGAGCATGCCGAAGGACGTCGAACCCGTCCTCGACGCGACGACCTTCTACGATCCCACGAACTTCGTCTTCCCGTTCGGCACCCACATCTGCGTCGTCGACGTGGACAAGGAGACAGGCCAGGTGAAGATCCGACGCTACGTGGCGGTCGATGACTGCGGGAATGATCGTGGAAGGGCAGATCCACGGGGGCGTCTTGCAAGGGCTGGCCCAGGCGATGCTCGAGCAGGCCGTCTACGATGAGAATGGCAACCTCCTCACGAACAGCTTGGTCGAGTACCTCGTCCCGACGGCCCTCGAGGCGCCGCGGATCGAGACCGATT
>WNFB01003577.1_pt1 | contig 13702 bp, 13 predicted proteins | sample 5400501 | NCBI WGS metagenome assembly WNFB01 (sample SAMN13153341, study PRJNA577476) | soil metagenome | isolation source: 200 cm saprolite under Douglas fir tree site 2 hole 1 | place: USA:California | collected 2015-04-18
TCCCCGGTCTCGCCACGGTGGTCCCTACGGTAGCCAACGGCGGCATCTCAACGGATGGAATGACCTTCACGTATCACCTGCGTCCGAACGTGAAATTCGCCGACGGGACGGATTTCAACTCGACCGTCATGAAGTGGTCCATTGACCGCGCGATCAAGCTGAACATCCCTGGCAGCGCCGCGTTCTTGCTGTACGACGTCGGAGCGCTCGGTCGGTCTCAGGCCAACGGGAACAACACGCCGGTCGGAGCCATCACGACCCCGGACCCGGCCACGATTGTGTTCCACCTGAGCCGGCCGGTCGGCTTCTTCAACGGGCTCATGGCCTTTTCCGTGTCAGCTCCGGTTTCCATGAAGGCGTACAACAACACGGGCCAGCAGCTCGACGCCGTCGGAAAGGTCGTTGGGACGGGGCCGTACAACCTGACCTCATACACCCCGAGCCAGCAAGTGATCATGACCGCCAACCCGAACTACTACCAGCCCGGCTTGTACGCGGCGCGGGGCATCCCGAGGATCCCGGTGCTCAATCAGGTGACGCTCACCCTGAGCTATACCGCCCAGACCCTGAAGCAGGCGATCGAGACCCACGCGATCGACGTTGCGTACCGGTCCTTGCTCCCGGCGGACATCCTCGACCTCAAGAACCGGGCCACGAGCCTGAATCTCAAAGTCGACATTGGGACGAATCCCCGGATTCGCTACCTGGTCTTCAACGTCCACACGGCCCCCTTCAATGACGTACGCCTCCGACAGGCGATCGCGTACGCGGTGGACCGCCAAGTGATCAACACGACCGTCTTCGGGGGGTTGTCGGTCCCGATCTACAGCATGGTGCCGGCGGCGATGCCCTACTCGCTCCCGGTGTTCCAGACGGTCTACGGATCCTCGCCGAACCTCGCACAGGCGAAGAGTCTCCTGGCCCAGCTTGGCTACTTTATGAGTCCAGGGATCCTCATCGCAAGGGACCGGGAGTAGGACTGTCAGTCCCCCAACCCTTTATTCCCTCTGGGGGGATAGCTGAAGCGAGCGGGTGACATGGCGAAACGCTCGTCCTTGTTGGCTTACACGCTGTCCCGGCTGCTCCTGGCTCTCCCCATGCTTTTCATCCTGCTGACGGCCGTGTTTGTCGTGCTCCGGATTCTGCCGGGCGATCCGATCACGGCCCTCTACGGCGGCCGTGCCCCTCCGGACGTCGTCGCCGACGCGCGCGCCCGATACGGCCTGGACAAGCCGTATTGGGACCAGTACGTGATCTACATCCGGCAAGTGCTCACCCTCAACTTCGGGACCTCGCTGACGGACCCGTACCGAGGAAAGGGAATCCTCGACACGATCGTCCAGAAGCTGCCCGGGACCATTGAACTCTCGATCGGTGCGATGGCGGTTGCGACGACGGTCGGAGTGCTTGCCGGCCTCGTCGGCGGGGTCAACCGAGACAAGCCCATCGACGTCGCCGCCCGCCTCTACGGCACCGTCATCTTCGCGATTCCGATTTTCTGGCTCGGCCTCATGTTCCAGCTCGTCTTCGGGGTGCAACTCCACTTACTCCCGACGAGTCAGCGGTTCTCCCTGACCCCGCCAACCCAAGTGACGGGCCTCCTGACAATCGATTCGATCCTCGCCGGGAGTTGGCCGAACTTCGTCGACGCAATCCGGCATCTGGTCCTCCCGTGCCTGACCCTGGGTCTGTACCTCAGCGGTTTCTTCACCAAGACCGTGCGCGCGAACCTCCTCCTGACCGTCGAGTCGGACTACGCGGAGGCCGCGAAAGCCCGGGGGGTCCGCTGGCGTTCGATCGTCTACCGCTATGCGTTCCGCAACGCGCTGATCCCCGTGATCACGGTCCTGGGACTGCAGTTCGCGATCCTGTTCAGCGGCGCGGTCATCACCGAGCGCACGTTCGCTTGGGATGGGATCGGGACCCTCCTCCTGAACTCGATCAACTCGAAGGACTATCCGATGATCCAGGGGACGATCGTCGTGTACGCGTTCATCATCATCCTCGTCTCGATGGTCATCGACATCATCAACGGCCTCATCGACCCGAGAGTTCGATATTGACATGGCGACCGAAACGAAGTCACGGTCGTCGAGCGAGATCACGTGGGAGTCGCTCCTCGGGCCGCACACGTTCTTCGGACGGATCCTCAACCCGATGATCCGGAAGCGCCGGACCTTGGCGGGGGCCATGACGTGGATCGGGCTGTTCCTGCTGATCGCGTTCGTCCTCATTGCGTTCCTCGCCCCGCTCTTCACCCTCGCGGGCCTCCTGCGCGACCCGGAGCAGGCCCTCTGCGGGTCGGACTACCACTACTGTTTCGTCGGAGAGACCCGACTCGTCAACCAGGCGCCCGGCGGCCTCGCGCTCATGGGGACCGACTACCTCGGCCGGGACATCTTCAGCCGTGTCCTCTTCGGGACCCGCACGAGCCTCGAGATCATGTCCATCGGCGTGTTCCTCGCCCTCCTGATTGGCTTCCCGGTTGGATTGTACTCCGGGTATACGGGAGGCCGGCTCGACCGCGTCTTCGTGCTCGTGATGGACTCGATCTACGCGTTCCCCTCGTTGCTCCTCGCCGCCATCATCGCGGTCATCCTTGGGAAAGGCGTGTTCAACATCGGCATTGCAATCACCGTGATCTACGTCCCCTTGTATTTCCGTGTGACTCGCAATCACACCTTGTCGATCAAACAAGAGACGTATGTCGAGGCCGCGAGGGCGCTCGGCGCGAAACCGTGGACCGTGATGTGGTCCTACATCGCCTACAACGTCATCGTCGCGATCCCCGTAATCTTCGCGCTCAGCGCGGCGGACGCGATCCTGACGGCGGCGGGCCTGAGCTACCTGGGTTACGGAATCGAACGGCCGACCCCTGATTGGGGACTCGACCTGAGCGACGCGCAGACCTTCAGCAACGCGATGTGGTGGACCACGCTGTTCCCGGGAGTAATGATCGTCCTCTTGACCGTCGGTTTGAGCTTCCTGGGAGAAGGCCTGAATGATCTGGTGAACCCGTTGCTGAAGAAGGAGCGGATGTAGGCGCAGCCCGTCCTCGAGGTTCGGCACCTCACGGTGCACTATGCGACGGACCGCGGGGCGGTCAACGCGCTCGACGATGTGAGCCTGAGCCTGTCCGCCGGGGAGACGCTCGGCATCGTCGGCGAGACAGGATGCGGCAAGTCGACCTTGGGGAAGGCGATCCTCGGCGTCATGCCGGGGAACGCCCGGGTCCGGGGGCAGGTCGTGTTCGGCGGCAAAGACCTCCTCACCCTGGACGACGAATCATTCCGCCGCCTCCGCGGAAAAGACATCGCCCTGATCTTCCAGGATCCGATGACCCGGTTGAATCCGCTCCTCACGATCGAGGACCACTTCACCGAGGAAATCCGCGCTCATGAGGCCGTGTCCCGGGACGCGGCGAGGACGCGGGCTCGCACCGCGTTGGAGTCCATGGGCATCCCGGAATCCCGCATGCGGAACTTTCCCCACGAGTTCAGCGGGGGGATGCGCCAGCGCATCATGATCGCGCTCGCCCTCGTGATGCGGCCGTCCGTGCTCATCGCGGACGAACCGACCACTTCGTTGGACGTCATCGTCGAGGCGCAGATCCTCGAGATCCTGGAAGACCTGCGGAAAGCGTACCAGATGGCCCTCCTCCTCATCACGCACAACCTCGGGATCGTCGCCGAGGCCTGCGACCGGGTCGCGGTCTTGTACGCCGGAAAGATCGCGGAGATCGGACCGGTCCGGGAGATCTTCGCGAAGCCCATCCATCCGTACACACAGGGCCTCCTCAAGTCCGTCATCCACTTGGAGACGAAGGAGCTCTCGTCGATCGACGGATCGCCGCCCGACCTCGTGGACCCGCCGACCGGGTGCCGCTTCCACCCGCGGTGCCCGTACGCGCAGGACATCTGCACGCGGGAGGTCCCCGCCCTGCTCGAGTACCGCGAACATCAGGCCGCCGCCTGCCACTTCGGGAAGGACTTCGTGTGATCGCGGAGTCGGCGCCCTCCGACGCCCCCGCGTCCCTGCTCGAGGTCGAAGACCTGGTGGTCCACTACCCGGTGAAGATGCCGTTCCTCCAGAGCCTCGTCTTCCGGGACAAGCCCGTCGTCCATGCGGTCGACGGTGTGAGCTTCGTGCTCCAACCCGGAGAGATCCTCGGTCTCGTCGGGGAGTCAGGGTGCGGCAAGACGACGGTCGGCCGGACCGTCCTTCGCCTCACCGAGCCGACGTCGGGCCACATCCGTTTCGAGGGCGTGGACATCACGACGCTGAAGGAGAAACAAATCCGCCCCTTGAGGACGAAGATCCAGATCATCTTCCAGGACCCTCACGCATCCCTGAATCCCGCGATGTCGATCGGCCGTGCGATCGGCCACCCGCTTGAGGTCCATGGGATTTCCGACGATCCCCAGGAGATTCGAGAGGCCGTCCTCGCGATCATGCGCGAGGTGGGACTGACGCCCGCGGAACTGCTGTACCATCAGTATCCGGGCGACCTGAGCGGGGGGCAGAAGCAGCGGGCCGTCATTGCGCGAGCGATGATCCTTCGGCCCCGGCTCCTCGTGGCGGACGAACCGGTTGCAATGCTCGACATGTCAATCCGGGCAAAAGTGCTGGAGCTCATGCTCGACCTGAAGGCCCGCCACAATTTGACGTACCTCTTCATCACGCACGACCTTGCGACCGCGAAGTTCGTGTGCGATCGTATCGCAATCATGTACCTCGGGAGGATCGTCGAAATCGGCTCTGCGAAAGAGATCTATGCGGATCCGAAGCATCCGTACACGCGCGCACTCCTCGCGGCAATCCCGGTGCCGGACCCGACGAAGCGTGGTCCGAAGGTCCTTCCCCGGGGCGAGGTCCCGGATGCGATCCGACCACCCGCGGGCTGCCGGTTCCACCCGCGGTGCCGCTCAGTCCTGGCGACGTGTGGTTGGGAGGGCCGCGACTTCGTCGAGTTCCTCGAAGAACGGTGGCTCGATGAAAAGATCGCTCAGGCAGAAGCGAATCTGGGCCCAATCGACGAGTGGGCGTACCAAGGGCTCGAAGCCCGCCGCGCGGCACCGCAGAACGTCGCGGGCATCGCGGAAACCATCCGTCGGATCTTGGAGAACGGTCTTCCGGCCTTCGCGGCCGCCGTGAGCTCGATCGGGGTCGAAGAAGGCGAAATCGTCGTCCGCTTTCGAACGGCCGACGACCTGCGGCCGAAGTTGGTCGAGGGTCGGACGGTCGAATGCCTGCTCTACTGAGACCAATGCCTTAAGGAGGTTCCGCGCATCGGGAGCGCGATGGAAGATCTCGCGGGCTTTGCGTCCGCGCATCCGGCATTTTGCGATCCGAAACTTGTGCGCGTCCCGGGATATGGGCCGGTGCCCTCGCTCGATGGAGCTCGGGCGTTCGAGCTCAGCGCCGACAATCTGTCGGCGTTCCGAATCGCGGCGCCCAAGGATCCGAACACGCTCCCGAACATGCTCAAGATGGGGCCGGAGGCCGTCGCGTTCTACGTGAGCTTCCGGTTGGTCCCCGATCGATGGGGCATCTACGTCCGCGAAGGCGCGCTCCGGGCGTTGAAAGAGGAATACCACCGGATCATCTGGCGGGACCTCGGCAAGTACGCGGATCGGAACGTCGACGACGTGGCCGAGAAGGTGGAGACCACCCTCGTCCTCGACTACCTCCTGGCGCACAACCGGATCCATTTCCTCGTCGACCGCGCCGCGGCGGAATGGGAGACGCAGGAAGGAGCCGCGAAATACGCGCCGTATCAGGCCGCCTGGTACAATGCGCCACCGAAGCCCGTGCTAAATCCAGAAGACGTCGGAAACATCGAGGAGGCGTTGGCGAATCTCGAGTCGTTCCGACAGTACATCAATCCGACGTACGCCGACGGCGTCGCGAAACTCGTGGAGGGCCGACTCGACGAACGGAACGTGAACGAGTGGAAGGCGTTCTTCATCGGAGGACGGTTCGCGGTCGAGATGGCGAACGTCCTCTCGCGGCAGCCGCCGGGGTGGAAGGACTTCGGGAAGTTCCTCAACCGCAAGACGTCCGTGGGCGCGACGAACTACGTACGCATCCAGTATTCATACAACCCGGAGATGCTAGCGCGCGGCCAGGTGGAACTGAGCCGACGTCTCTCGGGACGAACCGGTGAAGTCCCGAACCTGTTCAAGGCCGAGGTACCCGACTTCCCGAACGTCTACCTCCTGTGAACCGGCGACGGCCTCGCATGCCGGGCGTATCTTTTTATCGCGCCTGCCACTTCCGCGGATATGGCGTTCCGGGGCCGGCTTGACCGGGGCTGGACCCTGCACGCCTCGTTGATCCTCCTCATCCTGTTCTGGGGGCTCGCGTTCGTCGCGATCAAGCAGGCCCTCGCGTCGATGTCGTGGATCACCCTCACCTTCCTCCGATTCGCGATCGCAGATGTGCTCTTCGCCGGATATCTGGTGGCGACCCGCCAGGTGCGTCATCCGCCGGCACGGGGCGACGTCCCGATGCTCGTCATCCTCGCCTTCTTCGGATTCACCGGCTATCATCTCTTCCTGAACCTGGGGGAGACGGATCCGAACGTCAGCGCGGGCACGGCGGCCCTGATCATCGCCTCGGCCCCGGCGTTCATCGCGATTTTCGCGATCCCCCTCCTGAAGGAGCGGATCGGGCGCTGGCAATCCGCAGGGATCGCCCTCGCCTTCGCGGGCCTCGCAGTCATGATCTTCTTCGTTCGGCCGGAGAGTCAGTTCACGTTCCGCGCTTCCGAAGGTGCGCTGACGGTCGTCCCGCCCGCGATTTTCTCGGCCCTGTATGCGGTCCTCGGCAAGAGCTACCTCCGCCGGTACCCCCCCTTCACGTTCGTCGCGTGGACCCTCCTAATCGGAACCGTCCTGCTGGTGCCGCTCTTGATTGCGACAGGAAACAGCGTCGTGGCCGATTTGCAAACGATGGGCCTCGCGGGCTGGATTCCGGTGCTGTACCTAGGCATCTTCCCGACGTTTATCGGGTACGGAATCTGGTTCCGCGCGCTGGAGCGAATCCCTGCGGCCTCGGCGGGCGCGTACATCTACGCCAGCACGCTCGTCGCGGTCGTCGGCGGAATCGTGATCCTCGGAGAGTCCCTGACGCTCGGCGCGATCGCTGGCGGAGCGATGGTCATCGCCGGCGTGGTGCTCGCCCAGCAGCTCCGGAAACGGTCGACATGACAGGAGCGGGGCTCACCGGATTCGTTCGAGCTGGAACGAGCCGATTATCAGCGCCTTGTTCGTGAACTTGTACGGGACCCAGTCGTGGGTCTGGACCTCGCCCAGGCCGACGACCTGCAGCATCGTCTTCTGCTTATCGGATTTGAAGTGGATCGCGCCGTCGACCATGTGCTCGAGCGCCTCGAGGGTCTGGTCCGTGTGCATGCCGCGCTCCAAGGCGATGACGGAGACGGCCTTCGTCTGCCGAAGTCGGTTCACGAGGCGCTGCACGAAGCTCATCGCCTCGCGCTCGTCGGCTTGCGTGATCGACGAGCTCAGCGTCAGATAGGCCAGCCGGAAGTACGGATGCTTCTTCTTGAACTCCTCATCCAGTTGGCCGACGAGCTGGTAAATGCTGTCGAAGTCCGTCGGGCCGTTCACCCGCCAGACGTTCTTCTCTTTGACCGGCTTCCCGGAGATCGGAGAGGTGCAGTCGATCCACCGCACGAGGCCGAGCTGGTCGTACTCGACGAACGTCGGGAGGATCGGAGCGATGTCCTTCGCAATGTCGATCGGCAGTTTGGTGGTGGTGATGATGATGACGGGGATGCCCTTCTTCAGGCCCTCCGCGATGAAGTTCAGGAGGGCGAGCTCCTTCCCCACGAAGGCGGGACCGACGAACAGGACGTTGGAATTGAACGGAATGCCGCCGTACAGGAGGTCGTCGAGGCGCGGAGTGCCGGTCTTGACCCGCTCGGCTTTCTTCTCGACCGCGAGGGCCTCTTCCGCTTCGGCTTCACCCTGCGGCGTCGTGATGCGCGCCTTGACGGCGCCTTCCCGCATCTCCATCTCTTTGTCTTTCTGATACGACCGGCGTTTGAATTCTTCCTCGCGCTCGCGGAGCCGGCGTTCCCATTCCTCGAGCTGTGACTCGCGGTCCATGTCCCGCATGCCGGGTGCGCGTCCCTCCCGGGTCTTGTTTTCCATCTCGAGCGACTTGAGTTGAATGTCCGACTCGCGCTCCTCAAGCTCCTTCGCCTTCTCGAGGAGGTTGCGGTTCTCCTCGTTCAGCCGCTTGATCTCCGACTGGAGGTTCGTCTGCATCTCGTGGAGCTTGCGTTCCCGGGAATCGAGGGCTTCCTTCTGCCGCCGGGTGTCCGCCTCATTCGATCCCGCGACGGCCTCCTTCATCTTCGCGTCTTTGAACAGCTCGGCGTACTTCTTCGTCTTGTCGTCGAGCTGATGTTGGGCTTCCTCGACCGCGGACGCCTGGCGCTCGACCTCGGCGGACCGTTCGCGGAGCGCGGCTTCCTGGTCGGAGATCTTCTTTTCCCGCGATACGTACTCCGATTCGCGGTCGTCGAACATCCTCCGCTGGCCCTGGAACTGCTTCTCGACCCGGGTCGCGTTCTCGTATCGCTCCTTGAGACGGGTTTCCATCGTCCGGAGTTCGACCTCCTGCTTCCCGAGTTCCTTCTCCTTCGCGAGGATCTTCTTTTCCCACTCCTTCAGTTCGCGAATCCGGGTCGCGTCGGCTCCGGGGGACGTGGCCTCGACCTGCTCGCCTTTCAGACGTAGCTCACTATCCTTCAGCTCGAGTTCCTTCTCCTTCTTCAGCAAGGATGTGCGCTTTGAGTCGAACGACTTCTCGAGTTCTTGCAGGCGGGACTCGCGCTCCTCGACCGACTTGACCTTCGCCTCGGACGAGCGGAGCTGGGAGGTGAGCTCGATCGACGTGCGTTTGACTTCTTTCTCGCGCTCCGCGAGCGAGGCCTCGCGCGCGTTGAGCGTCTGGCGCATCTTCTCGTGTTCGGTCTTCAGGGTCGAGATGTCCGCGTCGCGGAGGCGGATCTCCTCGGCCTTCGCCTCGATCTCTGCGCGCGCGGAGGCGACCTTCCGGTCGATGTCCCGCAGCTCCCGCGTCCCTTTCTCGATCGCATTCTCTCGCGCGCTGACGTCGGAGAACTTCGTCTTCAGCTCCTTCGCCTGGTCTTCCAGCTCCTGCTGCAACGCCTCCAGGTGGGCCTCGCGGCCGCGGAGCGCCCGTTCCTTGTAGTCGAGCGCCTCCCGCTTCTTCTGGTAGTCCTGCTGGATCAGCGCGACCTTCGAGTTGTCCGCCTTCAGGATCTCCCGCTGGTACACGGAAGTCGACGAAGCGATGATGTGGAGGAGGGATCCCGCGAACTCCGTCGCGAGGGCGCCGATCAGGAGCGTGACCACGTACAGCGACGGGCCCGCGGGATCGGCCAGGGAGATGTGGCCGAACGGGAGGAAGAGCGCGAGGACCGGGGTGATGGCCGCGAGGACGAAACTGCCCGCCTTCCGCAGCCCGAGGCCTTGCCAGGTCATCCCCATCGAGATGATCGTCAGCGGCACCCCGGCGACCGCGATCGGGTAGATCCAACCGGGGTCGAGCCAGCTCGGGAACTGCTGCCAGATCATGAGGACGATCGCCAGCGCGGTCACGAAGAAGAGGACCATGCCGGCCGTCGACATCGCGAAGTGGCTGGACTCGTAGTGACGCCGGTACGGTTCGCGTTTCAGCCGGACCGCGTCCCAGGACGCGACGGCGCCCGCCACGGACGGGAGGAGCCAGACGAGGAAGTCGAACCGGACCCCCCGCGGGAGGAAGGGGGCCTGGATTCCGATGTACAGGATCAGGATCGCATCGAGGAGGAACGCCGCAGCCCCGACGAAGCCGTAGCCATGGGCATGACGGGCAAAGGTGAGCTGCAAGAGACCTTGCTGGGCCGCCCCCGCCGCATCGGATGCCGACAACGCGCGGCTGGACTTCGCCTTCCCGTTGGGCGATCGGGCCGACGGCTTCGGCAGCGTCAACGCCGGCTTTCGAGAAGACGCCTTGCGGGCCATGATATGCCTGTTCGCACCTGCGGCTAGGAGGGCTAATCAAAACGAACCGGCTCCGTTTACATAAAGGATACGTTGAGAAATACCAGACTTGATACTATATGGGACAGAGACGCGCCCTGCGGTCCTCGCCCGGACGATTCGCCGAATCGGTGACGTTAAATTGCGCGGAGGCGTGGACGGTCTCGGTGTCACGATGTTGGAGGTAGGCGAACGAGCGCCGGACTTCACATTGCCCGCGGACGATGGCCGCAAGGTCTCCTTGAAAGACTTCCGCGGCAAGAAAGTGGTCCTGTACTTCTACCCGAAAGACGACACGACCGGTTGCACGAAGGAAGCATGCAGCTTCCGAGACAACCTCGGACGCGTCACGTCCAAGGGAGCGGTCGTCCTCGGGGTAAGCCGCGACGATACGAAGAGCCACGTGAAATTCAAGGACAAGTACCATCTGAACTTCCCGCTGCTCAGCGATGATGACGGACGCGTGACGACCGCGTACGACGTATGGAAACGCAAGAACATGTACGGCCGAGAGTATTTCGGGATCGAGCGGTCGACGTTCCTGATCGACGAGGCCGGATCGATCGCGAAGGTCTGGCGCAAGGTCAAGGTCGAAGGCCACACGGACGAGATCCTCGCCGCCCTTTGACCAGAAAGCTTCATCTTCGTTCGTCGATTCCGACGCCGCGAACCGATGATCCCGCCAAACGCAGCGCCACCGAAGACGATCGTCATTGCGTATCCGGGCGCTGAGGAGAAGCTCCGCAAGCAGTACGTCTACCAGACCTACCTGTCCTCGCGGGAGCACGATCGGATCGCCCTCGTCCCAGGGAACCGACTCGTGGTCAAGTTCAAGGACGAGGTCGTCGGGGAAGGCCAGGCGATCCTCGTCGAGCGGACCACCCTGGACCGTCTCTCCTCGTACGACGCGATGTCCGCCGGGTATGAAACGGCGGACGCTCAGCGGAAGCACGTCGAGACGACGGTCCTCGCGGGCGTCCGCAAGCCCGAGAAGGTTGAGTTCTGGAAAGTGCTCTTCCGTTGGCTCTAGCGCGTCGAGAACCGACTAGACCTTGCTGCGAAGCAATGGCCGCCAGGATCCTGTGCCGTCCGGGAGCTCCTTCCGCTCGAAGTCTTGGAAGAGCAGAGGAAAGTCTTTCTTGCAGATCTGGGCGACCTGATCGAACACCAGGCGGATTTCAACCTCGGCGGAGGGATCGGTTCGCATCTCGATGACCCAGCGCAACGTCCGGAAATTTGCGGTCCAGACGACGTTCGTCGCGATGCCGTCGAAGAGGATTCGCCGCAACGCGGATGTGAGCCGTTTCTTCGTGTCCATCGGAAGTTCGGCCCACGGGACGGACTTCTCGAGCTCGCGGTAGGCGTCCTCGGTCCGCTCCGCCACCTTGACCATTGCCTCTCTGAGTTGCGGATCGAGGTCGTCGGGCAACCACATCTGAATCTCTTTCGGTCGAACATACCGGAGAGACTCCTGGCTGATGGCGATCCCGACCCGATGTCGTGCAAGCTCATGAGTAAAGATTCGCGAGACGCCGAGAAATGCAAAGCTTGCCGATCCGTGTTCGCTGACACTGCCGTCGCCCTTCATCAGAAGATTCTTGAAGTAGTCTTTGGAATCCTCGCGGATCTTCGTCACGTTTGGGTTCAGACCGATTTCGAACGATTGGTAGCACATCCGGCCGGCGAGTTCGCAGAGCGTTTCGCCGCTATCGGCCATTCGCGAGAAGCGTTCCTCGCCCTTTTTTGACACTCCTAGTGCTTCGAGCATGGCATGCATGCCATCCCGGTCGACTCGGGTCTCTGCGATCTTGATGACCTTCGGTTTTGTGAGTTGCATTGCGTGTCCCACCCATAACCCGTTTCAAGATAAGTCAATGCTCCGTTCCGTATTCACCCGGTCGCCACGAGAGCGCACATCCGGTCGTTTCAGGGAGCCGCCGTCAGGACCGACTAGGCCCGGCCCACGATTCGCTCTACGATTTCTGCGAAATCGCGAGTGGAGAACTTGGGAGGTGCTCCCAATAATTCGCGAATCCCGACGCTCGTCAGGAGACACCACCCCGCACCTTCGATGGAGGTCCGCGCGGCCAAGGCCTGCTCCGACTTGCTCGCCACGGTGTTCCAATTCATGCCGAACTCATACACCGCGTTCAGGAGCCGTTTGAACTGGCCGGAGTCCAGGTAGCCCTTCGGTTCTAAGAAGTCCGCGAGCTTACTCGTGTACGTCTCGAAATCGACTTTTCCACTCTCCCATTCTTGAACGAACTCGAAGCAGCGCGCGTTCGCGCAAACTCCGATGCTCGCGCTGGAGATGACCTCCTTCGCGCGTTCCGCGGCACCTCGGTAGTTGCCCTTCGAGTGGAAGACGGTCGCAGCGCCAAGCCCCCATGAATGGTCGAGCAACTCGAACAGCGACTCCCCGTTGCCCGAGGAGGGCAGATTCTTCAGGAGCGATTCCGCGTTCTTGCGAAGACGACCGCCCAAACGCAGGAATGCATCGGCGTCTCGGGCGTTTCGGTGGAGGCTCCTCGTCAGAGACTTCTCATCCTTCTTGTCGCCCTGCCAGAGGAAGTCGTGCAGAGCTCGTGTGTCGTGGCTGATTCGCTTGTCCAGCGTGACGAAACCGACCGCCATGATCTCCCTCCGGCAAATGCGGTCCATCGTCCATAAGCGTGTCGCACAGGTGCGCGGGATCACGACTGGATTTCGTACTGAGTGACGTCGGGCGGTTGGGTGGTGAGCGATAGAAGCGCGAAGAAGTCGCCACCGCGCAGCGGATCGGAACGGAGGCTCCCTTCGAGGCGCCGCAAGGAGTCCTCGTCGACGAACAACGCGACGATGACGCATTCCGTCGTCGGATGCTGGCCTTGCGCGAGCCACGCGTCCTTGCAACCGGGTGCCGCCCGGATCGCCGCCGCGTGCCGCCGGAGGATGTCGAGTCCTTCGACCTCTTTGCCCTCCTTGAACCGGAACCGCGAGAACCGGAGGAACACGTCCGGTCGAGGGCCCCTCTTTCCCAAAGACCTTCCGGAGACCGGCAAGTTTATGCCCGCCCGCCGGCGTGGCGCGGATAATGTTCAGCCGGAAGAACATCGGGGCGGAGCCCCAGAAGTGCGAGAAGTGCGGCTCCGACAAGGTCTTCTTCGTCCAGCACTCCCACGGAAACTATCCGATCCTCGATTACGTCTGTCCGAAGTGCGACCTCGGAGGCGAACAGGGTGTGCCCGACTGGTACATGAACCCGACCGGCAAAGACGACGCCCTCGAGGAGTGAACCTCGCCGGGATCGTCCATGACCGAGGTCGTCATCCGGGCGTTCCGGGTCAGCGGCTATGTGCCCGGACCCTGCCCAAAGTGCTCCAAGGAGGAGCGTGGCCTCGTGATGTTCGAAGACTACGCCCTCGGGTGGGAATGCCTTCAGTGCGGGGAGATTGGCCGGGCGGACCGCGTCGAGTGGATCGAGGGTCGCGACCCGGCCCTCGCGGGCCTGAACGACGAAGAGGAATGATCACAGCACGCCGCACGCCGGGCAGATGCCGCGGCCGTAGCATCGTTCGCATTTTCGTTCCATGCGCAAGACTCGTCGCTGCCCGCGACCCTTGCAGTGGGGACAGAATCCCGTG
>WNFB01003583.1_pt1 | contig 13693 bp, 11 predicted proteins | sample 5400501 | NCBI WGS metagenome assembly WNFB01 (sample SAMN13153341, study PRJNA577476) | soil metagenome | isolation source: 200 cm saprolite under Douglas fir tree site 2 hole 1 | place: USA:California | collected 2015-04-18
GGTGACGTAGTTGGCAAACGCGCCATCAATGGGAGGAGTGCCGAAGAAACGGACATTGGGACACAGGTTGTAATGCCCGGCGCGACACTGATCACAGATGCCGTCCGGGATGCCCGGCTCAATCGCCACGCGTTCACCGCTTCTGCTCCGGTCTACATCTGCCCCGACCCCCACAATCACACCTGCCGACTCATGACCAAGAATGAGCGGTTGGCGAACAACATGAGTACCAATCCGCCCATGCTCATAATAATGGACATCGGAACCACAGACGCCGACGGCTTTGACCTCGACAAGCACATCGTTTAGGCCAACCTGGGGCATCGGTCTCTCTTCCAGACGAATATCATGTGGAGCGTACAAAACTGCTGCCTGATTTCTCATAGCGTATTCCCTTTGAAGCTCACTGTGGTCATGTAATGGCCACTTTCCCTGTTTTCCCGCTATCAAAAAGCTCATATGCTTCTTTCGCTTGCTCAATGATACCACACGGCTCGTGACCACCAATAACTCCTTGATACGCTTCGGGACCCGCTCCCCAATCGCTGGTCCCTTTCTAAACGGCCTTGTTATTTCAGTGCGCCACCAGTTAGCCCTTGCACCAGGTACTTCTGTGCATAGATGCCTATCGCAACAGGCACCAGAATGATCATCGTCGCCAGAGCGGACACCTTCGCCAGGAAGAGACCTTCGTTACTCGTAAATGCGGCGACCATGATGGGCAATGTAGGGGAGTTGGTATAGGTCAGCGTGACGGCGAAGAAGAAATCATTCCACGCAAAAATGATGGATAACAGTGCCGCCGCTGTTAAACCAGGCGCTGCCATCGGTACGACGATTCTCACGATGGTCTGCAATGTCGAACAACCATCTAGCCAGGCTCCCTCCAATACCTCCTCTGGCAAATCCAGGAAGTATGAACGAGCCATCCAGATAACCAAAGGCAGGTTCATCGCGGTATAGACGACGATTAACGTGAAGATGCTGTCCAGCAGGTTGAGGCGTGTAATGATCACGTATAAAGGAATAAGGATGGCTGCAAACGGCATGAAGCGCGTGGAGAGTACAAAGAAAAGCATGTCATTGGATGACTTCTTGCGCATCTGGAAGACCATCGCATAGGCGGCGAGAATGCCCAAAACCATCGCAATGGCAGTCGAAACCAGGGACGCCACCACGCTATTGAAGAAGTAAGCACCGAAGCCTCCATCAAAGGCGATCTGAAACTGATCGAGTGTCGGCTGGAAGAACAGCGTGGGCGGAATGTTAATCGCGTCGATTTCTGTCTTAAATCCGGTAATGACCATCCAGACGACGGGAAAGACCAGTAAAAAAACTAGGATATAGGTCAAGGCGGTCCATAAGAAGTTGGACCGCTTGCGCGTAGCTTCCATACCCATGAGTTAGCCCCTTTCTGATACTGTGCGCTCAGTCATGAGTCGCAACATACCCCTGGCGGCAAGAATTGCTACTACTACCCCTATAACGCCAAGCGCTGCCGCCTGGCCGATCTGAAACGAGTTCAACGCCGTGCGATAGGTGTAGTAAGGGAGCGTGTTGGTTGTTAATCCTGGCCCACCAGCAGTTGTGACGTAGATTTCGCCGAACGTCTGAAAGATAAAAATAGTTCCGAAGAGGACTGCGATCTCGTACGGTTTTCGCAGTAAGGGAAAGACAACACGCCAGAATGTTGTGAAAGCATTCGCACCATCCACCTTCGCAGCCTCTAGCACTTCGCCTGGAATGGACTGGAGACCCGCGAGAATGACGAGCATCACGAATGGGGTCCATTCCCAGGCGACGATGAAGATGATACTCTGTAGCGGATAGGTAGAAAACCAGGCAACAGCCGGAATCCCGATGAAGTGGAGTAGCCAGTTAACCATCCCTGAAGATGGGCTAAGAAAGAGATTTTTCCATATCAGCGCCATAACTGATGGAGTCACCAGAAATGGAACTGTGACTATGCCACGCAAGACATTTCTGCCCCAGATCGGGCGGTTTAACAGTAGCGCCAGTATCGTCCCGCCGATAAGGGCCAGGATGATCGCCCCAACCACCAGTTGTAGCGTATTGCCCAGAATGGGCCAGAAGTTTGGATCACCTACGAACTCGGTAACGTAATTTGAAACGCCAACAAATGGAAAACCCTCGGATGGCACCAGCAGATTCCAGGAATGCAGGCTAAACCACACTGCGAGGAGAAATGGAATTTGCGTTAACGCGATCATAAATACGAGCGCAGGAAGATGCAGCCACGTTCTCCCCTTGCGGAGCGCTGCTCTAGGCGCTGCACGCTTTTGCATGTCATGAAGCATGGGCATCTGAACCACCTGATTTGCCTGACTCATCTTCTAACCTTTCTTCTTTTTTCGTGAAGCCGCCAGCTCTAAAGCAATGAGTTTGTGAATGAGGGACCACCTCCTCTCACAGCGTCGGGGTCCCTCGTTCTTCACTACAAAGACAGCAGCTAGTACCCTGAAGCGTTGTCCTTATTGACCTGAGATACCAGGAGCTGATCGGACTGCTGGAGAGCCTGAGTGACCGTCAATTTTCCAGCAACCACCGCCGACATAAGCTCACTTATCGATTGTCCGACCGATTCAAACTGTGGAATACCCACATATTGAACACCATGATAGGGAACAGGATCGAGCGTTGGTTGATCAGGAGTCGCGGTATTGATGGAGTCAAGCGTAATTTGAGCGAAAGGAGCAGCCTTTTGATAGTTGGGGTTCTGGTAAATCGAAGTACGTGTACCCGGTGGCACGTTGGCCCAGCCGAAGGTCTGGCCCGCCAGGGTCAGATACTGCGAACTGGTGGCCCAGGTGATGAATTGGAAGGCGGCATCCTTGTTGCGGCTGGAGTTGACAAGACCAAGTGACCATGCCCACAGCCAATGGCTGCCATTGACGGTCACTACTGTCGGAGCATACGCGTACCCAACATTACCAGCGATTTTGGAAGTCGAAGGCGTTTCCAGCACACCACCAAACGAGGTGGCGTCATAGAACATCGCGCCCTTGCCTTGAGTGATCAGGTTCAGACACTCCTGCCAACCAGAGGTTGAGGCCCCAGGCTCACCATACTTCTGTAAGAGGTTAGCATAGAACGTTACCGCCCTTTGTACAGCAGGGGTGTTGAGCTGTGGCTGCCAATTCGAGTCAAACCAGCGACCACCAAAGGTGTTGATCATCGTATCGAGCGGAGCCATGTTCATGCCCCAGCCAGATTGACCTCGCAGCAGAATGCCGGTCACACCATTTGCAGGATCATTGAGTTCTTTGGCAAGTTGGGCGATCTGATCCCATGTGGGATGCAATGGCATGGTCAGGTGATGTTGCGCGAAAATCTGCTTGTTGTACATCAGGAAACTACTCTCGCCATAGAACGGGAGAGAGTAAGGATGTCCCTGAAAGGAGAGCGTTGACATGACCGGCTTGAGGAGGTCGTCGTAATTGTAACTACTCTTGTCAGTCGCAGACATCTTACCAAGGTATGGAGAGAGGTCCTGGAGCCAGCCGTTATGCGCCCATATGGGGGTCTCGTAACTACCGATGGTGGCAATATCAAATTTCCCCGCATTTGTAGCAACATCCTGGGTCACTTTCGAACGCAGATCATTTTCAGGCAGCGTCACGAAGTTGACCTTGATAGTGGGATGATCTTTTTCAAAGACTTGCTTCGTCAATTGCTCCATCTGCACCATCTGGGAGTTGTTGACGGTAGCGACAGTCAGCGTTGTAGTGGAAGATGACGAGGATTGACTTGCTGGCGTACAAGCCGCCAGCACTGCTAAAAGCAAAGCAATGCTTGTTATGATGGCGATTGCTCGTGCTGCACTCTTCATTGCGAAATTCTCCTTGTCGGATGCATCGATGCAGTAAGAAATAGAGCGTCCAATGGTCGCAAAAGCACTACATGAATGGAAGCGAAGGTCTCAACAACGAGGGTCTCGGAAGCAAACCCACTCCTTTCTGTTTGAAAGAACACGAAGTATGAAGGTTCTCCCAACGGGGAGATACACGAAATAGACGCACACCTATGAACTGCACAGAATGTGCGAAGACGAACAAATTAATGTTTCAATAGAAACAATACTAACATATAAATTGTTCGATTTCAAGGGTTTTTGTGATACTCTTGCTTTTCTGAACAAAAATATGATACTATTTTGTTACAAATACCATCACAAAGACAGCAGCCTGGCTAATCGTACAGAGAGGACCCTTTTACATGAAGAAAAGCCGCCAGAATGCAAGCGACCGACATACACAACTGATTGGATTGCTCAAGAAGCGTGGCTACTGTTCCGTTGTAGAGATGAGCCAATTGCTACATGTTTCACCGATGACCATTCGACGTGATTTGCATATGCTGCACGAGAAGCAGATTGTCGAGATAACACATGGAGGGGCTCGCTTCATTGCATCAAAACGAATCGAGCCCGATTTTGATATTCGCACGCACGAACATCTGGCTGAAAAACAAGCTATTGGGAAACTGGCCGCGGAACTCTTTATCAAAGAAGGGGATGTCATAGGTATTGACAGTGGCAGCACAACACTGGAGATTGTGCGAAACTTACCCAATGTCCCGCTAACGATTGTAACGCATTCTCTGGCCGCCGCCGCCGTTGTCGCACAGAATAGACGGTATTCATTGATTGTGCTGGGGGGAGTTTTGCAGCACGAAGCAAACTGCCTTTGTGGTCCACAGGCGATTGACGCATTACACACATTGTACATCAATAAACTCTTCCTGAGCGCGAGTGGATTGCTACCTTCTGACGGCCTATCATGCAATAATCTGCCCGATGCCGAAGTCAAGCAGGCACTTATAAGCTCCTCGCGTAAAACTATTTTATGTATGGATAGTAGCAAGGTTGGCAGAGCCTACCTTGCACGCTTCGCTCCCCTCAACAGTATCGATGTACTGATTACCGATAAAGACATCTCTGACGAAAGCCGTGAGGCTATAGAAAAGCAGCAGATACAGATAATCACAGCTTCTGCAGAGGTTCCGGCGTTTCTTCCTGAATTAGAGCTGATCAGAGATGATGTTGCAGTATAGAACTGTTTTTTACATTAAAAATATGGTTGGATTATAAAAAATATGCAAATACGGCCCTATGGCGACACCGCCAACGACGGCATCGTACAAATATCATTCACCCTTCCCCTGCCCCTTGGGGCGCGTGCTCGTGAAGTGGCCAGGCGATATGCCATGCTGATGGGTATCAGCAACCCGCTGGTTGCCCACGCCGAAAGCGCCGATGCCCAATTCTCATTCTTCGTCGTCTACGGTGCTTGCTCGCACACCATTGACCCGGAGCAGATACTCGTCGACGAATTAGCGCACGGTGAACTGGATTTTTACGCCGTCAATGATTTGATCGAGCAGCAACTGGGGCGTCGCGTCACCGTGATTGGGGCGGCAATCGAAAGCGATGCCCATACCGTTGGCATCGACGCCATTTTTAACGCCAAAGGCTTCGCGGGCAACTATGGTCTGGAACGCTTCCCAGCTTTTCGCGCGCTCAACCTCGGCGCACAGGTATCCAGTGAGGCCCTCCTGCGGCGTGCCGCCGCCGAACAGGCCGAGGCGATCCTGGTTTCACAGGTCGTCACCCAGAAGAACATGCACATTCACAACCTGACCAGGCTGATTGAACTGGCGGAGGCCGAAGGTGTACGCGACCGCTATCTCCTGATCGTCGGCGGCCCGCGCATTTCTCATGCCTTTGCCAAAGAGTTGGGCTACGATGCGGGCTTTGGCCCTGGCAGCACCGCGACCAGCGTTGCCAGCTATATCGCGCAGGAATTAGTTGCTCGCAAAGGCTAATCATCTCTTACCGCGTGCAGGCATCTATATATAAAACGTCTATCAAACCTTCAGTTTGCCTCATCCTTCCGACCTTGTTTTTTGACTTGGAGCATGGTATAAAGCTCTATATAATACCTCTGCTGTTTTCTTGTGCGTAGTTGTAAGGAAAAAAGCATGGCAAAATACCTTCGCTGCTATATGTGTTCGGACCTGCACGCCGCCAGCCGTACATATCGTAAATTGCTCAACGCCATCAGGTTGAATGTGTATGAGACCCAGGTGGTGCTCATCGCCGGTGACCTGACGGGCAAAGCTATCGTTCCCATTCTTGCACAGGCCAACGGGCGATACTATGCCACCTTTCTCGACCGCGAATACCATATAGAAACCGAGGCCGAGCGGCAGAAGTTGGAGCAATCGATCTCCGACATTGGCTATTATCCCTATGTGACCAACCAGGAAGAGGTGGATGTCCTCCGTGCTGACTCTGCGAAGATGAGCGAATTGTTTCGCCAGCAGATGATACAGCGGGTGAAAGAGTGGGTGGAATTGGCGGAGGAGCGCATTGGCAAGAGCGGCGTGCAATTTTATATGATGCCTGGCAACGATGACGACATGGGCGTTGATGAGATGATTGCCCGGTCGAGCTACGTTGTCAATCCTGTTGGCAAGGTTATTCACTTAGACGAATACCATGAGATGATCAGCTTTGACTATGCTAATCCAACCCCCTGGCATACGCCTCGTGAATGGAGCGAAGAGGAATATTACGAGCGCATCAAAACGAGCGCGAGCCAATTAAAGCAGGTCAATCGCGCTGTCTTTATGATACATGTCCCGCCGCATGATAGTGGCCTTGATTCTGCCCCGGAGCTGGACAAAGACCTACGGCCAAGAGTGACAATGGGTGATGTGTTGCGTATCCCCGTAGGCAGCACAGGTGTGCGACGTGCGCTCCAGGAGTTACAGCCCCTGGTGAGCATTCATGGCCATGTGCATGAGGCGCCTGGCCAGGGAAAAATTGGGCGCACCACCTGTTTTAATGCTGGAAGCGAGGCCAACCAGGGTATCCTGCGCGGCTTTGTTTTTGATCTTGGTAAGGACAAACTGGATCGGTCTTTCCGCGTCCAGGGCTAGTGGTCTCTCCAGAAAGGGACTTGCACTTATGGCAAAATCTGTTTCGTCAAGTGGCCTGTTCGTTAGACAGGCGTCGGGGTTGGTGCGCGATGTCAGTATGACCAACGCACTCTTCTTCAATATTGCCGCCTTTGTTGGCACTGCTGTTGGGTGGGCTGTTGCCTTCTATGCACTCTTCCCGGAGTGGCAGGGGCTGGGCATCTCCGCCTATGCCTGGATGGCACTTCTCACAGGCATCGCCTGCTATTTCCTGGGTATGATCTTCGCCAGCCTGACCACTTCCATGCCCCGCAGCGGTGGTGATTATGTCTTCACCTCCCGTATCATCAGTCCGTTCTGGGGCTGGTTGGAGAGCTGGACGCTGGTCGGCTCGGCACTCACCATCATCGGCTTTGAAATCATTGTCGCCATACGCAATATCCAGCTCACCGGCATCCTGCTAGGTGTAGCCTTCCCGGGCAATGGTTTCTTTAGCAATGCCCAGAACTGGTTCCAGGACAACACCAGTAAAATCATTGCTGGCATTGTGGTCATGCTGATCATTGCTGGCGTCTCGGTGCTGCGCACACGTACCTTCCACAAAGTGGTAACCGGCCTCTCCATCTTCGCTATTATCTCAGTCGCCATCAGTTTCTTTGGAGCCTTCTCGATTGACTCGAACGCGATGAACACCGCCCTTCCTGCCCTCCATACCTCGTCCAGTGCCATCATGACCGCCGCCTCCAAGGCAGGTTACGCGCCAGGTACGCCTGACTTCTCATTTACCGGCTTGATCGCCCTTGCTGGCCTGGTGAGTGTCGTGCTCTTCCAGTTCATCGGCTTCCAGTTCTCCTCCTATATCGCGGGCGAGGTAAAAGGAAATGTCAAGCGCACGGTGTTCTTCGCCGTAGTCGGTGCCTTGATTTTCGCCGTGTTTATGAACACCCTTTACATTGATGTGCTGGGCAATCATTTCGGCTTTAACCTGACAAATGCCTGGGGATACCTGTACTGGAATGGTGGAGCAGCTCCTCTCAATGGACAGCCGCCATTTACTCCCGTGATGGCGACGGCAGTCCATCCAGGAGCCTGGCCGCTATGGTTGATCGTCGCACTGGGCAATATCACTTTAAACATATTGCTTTGCCCTGTATACGCCATCTTCCTCTCGCGTATCGTGCTGGCGTGGGCACTTGATCGCCAGGTACCTGAGTGGTTCAGCGAGGTAGATGAGCGCACCAATGCACCCCTGCGGGTGATCGTGATTGCCATCTTGCTCGGTGCGGTATTCTATGTCCTCACCTTCTTTGGGGTCTCTCCGGCGAGTACCATCTTCTTTGGAGTGTTGTTAGCGGCACTGACCTGGATTATGCCGGGTCTGAACGCCATCTTGATGCCGTATCGCCGACCGGATTTATTCGCCTTAACCAACAACACACGCAACTTCCTTGGTCTGCCCCGCCTGGTCTGGTACGGCATTGTCTGGCTGATCTTTATCATCCCGGTCTACCTGGCGGCAGGGGTCTGGCCCGTGATAAAAGCCATCCAGGCCAAAGGTGCAAGTGAATTTATTACATTCAATAGCACCGATGGAGTAGCCCTGTCCCTGGCCGTGATTGTGGTCGGCATCATCATCTACATTGTGATGAAAGCGGTGAATCTGAGCAACAAGATCGATACAAAGATGATGTTCCACGAGTTACCGCCCGATTAGTAAAGAGGGTAGTATGAGTGAGACTTCCGAGCTTTTGCGGCAACTGGTTGCCATCAACTCCATCAACCCTGACCTTGTGCCGGACGGCCCAGGTGAAGCCGAAATTGCCCGTTTCGTGGCGAGCTGGCTGGAGAGCGCGGGTTTAGAGATTGAACTGGATGAGCCAGAGCCTGGACGCCCAAATGTGATTGGGATTGTACGCGGCTCCGGAGGCGGACGCTCACTCATACTCAATGCCCACATGGATACCGTCGGTGTCGCTGGCATGGTGCGACCTCACGAACCTCTGATCACCGGCAACCGTCTGTATGGACGAGGTGCCTTTGATATGAAGGGCGGGTTGGCCTCCATCATGGTCGCGGCGGCGAGAGCAAAAGCACTGAACCTGCGTGGCGATGTGATTCTGACGGCGGTGTCAGACGAGGAGTACGCCAGTATTGGCACGGCCTCCGTTGTGAACCGGTGGCGCGCCGGTGCCGCGATTGTCACAGAACCAACCGGCCTGGATGTCTGTGTTGCTCACAAGGGCTTTGTGTGGCTTGCAATAGAAACAATGGGAACGGCAGCTCATGGTTCACTCCCTGAGCTTGGGGTCGATGCCATCGTGAAGATGGGAAAAATCCTTGTAGAGCTAGAAAAGCTTGATCGCTCCTTACGCGCTCATCCCTCCCACCCTCTGCTAAAAAGCGGCTCCGTTCACGCTTCCCTGATCGAGGGAGGTCTGGAGCTTTCGACATATCCAGATCACTGTAAGTTAGGCGTGGAGCGGCGCACGGTGCCGGGCGAGACCCAGGAAAGTGTTGAAGCTGAGATACAGGCTATCTTCAATCACATAGCCGCGACCGACCCTGATTTCAAAGCTACATTGAGAACGACGCTTGTGCGGGAGCCGTTTGAAATACGCGAAGACGAACATATCGTCCGTCTTGTACGTCACCATACGCATACACTACTTGAACAAGAGCCAGCAATTGTCAGTGCCGCCGGCTGGATGGATTCGGCTCTTCTCTCTGCCGCGGGCATACCAACGGTGATCATTGGCCCCGGCGGAGAGGGAGCACATGCAATCATAGAATGGTCTGATCTTGAACAGGTGGAACAATGTGCCAACATCCTGCTCGAAGTAATTGCAGAATTCTGCGCTTGATAAATATTTGATCGATAGGTCTCCTTCCCAAAGTGTAATGCTTCACTGTATAACAGAGTGGAAGAACAAAAAGGGAAGGAGCAAGGTGCAGGCATGGAGCCTTCATGCTCGGAAGAAGACAGGAGAGATGCTCAGCTGGAGGCCATCTTTCGCGCACACTTTGCCGACCTCTACCGGTACATCAACCGGCAGGTCCACCATGCCGTCATTGCAGAAGACCTCACCAGCGCCGTCTTTCTCAAAGCGCTTCGCTGGCTCCAGCAGGATCGCAGTCAAGAGAGCGTGAAAGGCTGGCTCTACGCGGCGGCTCGTAGCACCATTGCGGACTACTGGCGCGAACACACGCAGATCCACCTCCTGCCTCTTGAAGAGGCTGAGGAGCTGCCGGTGCTCTTTGAGGAGAGCGATGAGCAGATGCGACCACTCCAGGCCCGCATCCAGAATCTGCTTGACGGGTTGTCCCCTCGTGAAAGGGATATCCTCACCTTGCGCTACTTCCAGGGGTACAGTGCCGAGGAAATCGGCCAGGTCTTAGGGCTTAACGCGAAGCATGTGCGCGTCTTACAGTTGCGTGCCCTGCGTCGGGCGGCCTTATTTGAGGCCAAAGAAAGGAGTGTTCCTGTGGAATCACCAATCATGCCATACGATGAGCAAGCACTTCGCGTCCTGGAGCTTGCGAAGGAGGAGGTCCGTGCCTTCAATCACGACTACATCGGAACAGAGCATCTCCTGCTCGGAATCCTGCGGGAGGGGAGTGCCGCGGCAGAGTTGATCAATCAGGGCGTGACGTTTGAGGGAATGCGCGGAGGGATCATGTTCATTCTCGGAGGACGCCAGGAGGGGAGTCCAGGTTCACAGCCGGATTTCACTCCACGCACGAAGAAGGTGCTCGCCCTTGCTGGCGAGGAAGCCCAACGGCTGGGAGAAACTGCGATCAGCCCTCATCATCTCCTGGTTGCTATCCTGCGTGAAGGGCAAGGAATCGCCGCCCAGTTGCTTCAGGTCTCGGGAGTGCGCCTGGAGCAGGTGGGGGAGACGGTTCATATCAGCGTGGTACCAGACACCGAGGAGGGGCCCATCACGCTGCCCACAGACTTCCAGGAGGCCCTGGAGCAGCATCCAGCAGCACGTAGCCTGTTTGAGAGGCTCTCTTACTCAAAGAAAAAGAGGTTTGTAGACCGGATTGAACAAGCCGAAGGAGAAGCCGCGAGAAGACAGCGATTGGAAAAAGCCATCGAGCAACTCGAGCAAATCCAACAGATTCACCAACAACCCCAATAGTAGCGTGCCTGCAACTAAGGAGCACGCCCAACCGGCTTCTCTTCCTGAGAGAAAATCTAAAAAGCTAGTTGAAGGGCTGGAGGTACTCCCATTCTGCTTCCCACATTTCGTCAAAGAGCGCATTGATCTCCGCCGGTGAACAGACAGCCGCGCTCAGCGGATCAAGGAGCAGAGCGTAGCGCGCCGCTTCTTTATTGTGTGTGAGCAGTGCCTCGCACATCAGCGCATGAATTGCCATGTGACTGCGGTTGAGTGCCGCCAGTTGTTCGGGCAACTCGCCAAAGTGGCAGGGCTGCACGCCATGGCGATCAACCAGGCAAGCTACCTCCACACAGCCATCTGGCAGGTTATCAATCAGATGGCTATTGCGTACATTCCCGTAGATCACGGTCGGGCTATCCTTGATTATCGCCTCGATAACGAAGGAACCATACTCATGGCTGTGCTCAAAAGAAAGGTCACGCGTCCCGGCCAGCATTTCACGGATAGACGCATCGTTGTTTTCGCGCCAGGTAGGCCAGTTATTGGCGTAGAAGCCAGTGCCACCCAGATAGCCTTCTCGACAGTAGCGCTCAATGAGAGCAGGCCGCTTGCGAAAATAGGGGACGTACTCTGAGAAGTGCCCACTACTCTCCGTGACAAATGCGCCAAAGTGCAGCATGAACTCGAAACGCACAGGGTCTTGCTCATAGATTTCGGAAACCTGTGCTCTTTGGCGCAGGCGGGGATATAGATCTTGCCCGTTATGGCGCAGCTCTGTGAACCAGGCATTGTGATTTATGCCGGCACAGCGCCACTCTAATTCATCATAAGGTACCTCCAGATACTGAGCTAGCAGTTTAGAAGTTCCCTGCACACTATGGCATAGACCTACAGTGCGCATGTTCGTGCCCTTCAGGGCAGCGAGTGTTAAGATCGACATCGGGTTGGTGTAATTGAGCACCCAGGCTTGCGGACACAGCTGCTCAGTATCATGCAAAATATCGAGCCAGGCCGGGCCGGTGCGCAGTGCCTTAAAGATGCCGCCAGGACCGATGGTATCGCCAATGCATTGATTGATGCCATATTTCATGGGTATATCGAAATCGTGGCGCACATTTGCCAGGCCTGCCACTTCAATTGTGTTGATGGTGACGACTCCCCACGGCTAAAGCCGGGGGCTTCTCAGAGGCGCGTCCTCTGAAGGCTCCGTCCGAGCCTGGCTTTTGTTTTCTGCTGAGTGCGAATTGGCTGACCTGAAAGGCCAATCCGGAGGATGTTGATGGCGGCGTTGTGGTCACGATCCAAAGAGCATCCACAGCAGCATTCATGCCACCGCTCCTCTAGCTCCTTCTGGACAATCGCTCCACAGCCGCTACACATCTGGCTGGTGTACTTGGGAGAGACGAACAGGATGCGTGAACCGGCGCACTCTGCCTTGTTCACGCACATCTGTTGGAACTGCCCCCAACCAGCATCTAAAATGCTCTTGTTCAATCCAGCTTTGGTGCTGGCTCCATTAGGTAAAAATGTTCCGGTTTCGTCTTGTTTTGGTTTCGGGCGTTTGCTCATATTCGATGGAGCAAGCTTTTCAAACACCACGGTTTGGTACTTCGTGACCAACTTGCGAGCCTCTTTGTGGTGGAAGTCTTTCCTCTGGTTACGGATATGCCGGTGAGCCTTGCCCACCCGTTGTGCGGCCTTTCTCCGTCGTTTTGATCCGCGCTTTTTGCGTGCGAGAGCCTCTTGTAACTTCTTCAGCTTGTTTTCGCTCTTGCGCAAATGGCGCGGATTCTCAATCGTTTCTCCAGTGGAGAGGGTAGCAAAATGCAGCAAGCCCAGGTCAATGCCAGTGGCTTCTTCTGAAGGATGGTAGACGATTTCTTGCTCCACCTCACAGGTGAAAATGACATACCAGTGAGTCGCTTCGTGTTTGATCGTGCAGGTCTTCATCTCACCTATGGGCGGGCGGGCTTTCTTGCCTTTGGGGAACTTGACTTTGACGGTCCCAATTTTTGAGAGACACAGTCGGTTATCCTCGGTCAGCGAAAACCCCGACTGTGGGAAGGTGAAAGATTCATAGCGCCCATAGCCGTGAAATCTCGGGTAGCCCGGTGTTTTCCCCTCTTGGACCCGCCGGAAGAACGCCTTGTATGCCTTATCCACCCGCCGTAGCACGTCCTGCAAGACCTGAGAGTGGATATCGTGGTACTCTGGCCTGAGTTCTTTCATCTCTGGAAGCTGTGTCGCCTGCTGGTGGTAGTTGAGGGCGTGTTCTTGTGTGAGTTGCTTGCGAGTCGCTTCATCATGGGAATTCGGGTGCCGTTTGACCCTGATTTCATAGGCATCACGCCGTTCCTGGATGGCTGCATTGTAGAGTTCCCTTGCCCGGTCCACGGTCCATTGCAATTTTTCTGCCTGCTTCTTATTCGGGTACAATCTGTATTTGTAGGCTTTCAGATTAGACATGTTTCTGGTTCTCAATATAGTGCTTGATGACTGAGAGCGGCGCTCCCCCTACCGTTGAAACGAAGTACCTGTTGGTCCACAGCGTTGGAAGTTTCTGTTTCAACACCGGAAACTCCTGTCTTAACAGTCGTGATGAGCGGCCTTTTACCAGCCGGACCAGC
>WNFB01003586.1_pt1 | contig 13690 bp, 14 predicted proteins | sample 5400501 | NCBI WGS metagenome assembly WNFB01 (sample SAMN13153341, study PRJNA577476) | soil metagenome | isolation source: 200 cm saprolite under Douglas fir tree site 2 hole 1 | place: USA:California | collected 2015-04-18
CAGGCATTTACTCGGTTCCTTCCTCCCAGGAATTCAGATATTTGCGCTGCTCGGGCGTGAGCTTGTCGATCTTGATGCCCATCGAAATGAGCTTCAGGCGCGCGATCTCGTCGTCGATGTCCTTAGGCACGACGTAGACCTGTTTCTTCAGCCTGGTTTGGTTCTTGACGACGTACTCGGCCGACAGGGCTTGGTTGGCAAAGCTCATGTCCATGACCACGGCGGGGTGGCCCTCCGCGGCGGCAAGGTTGATCAGCCGCCCTTCGCCCAGGACGTACACGCGCTTGCCGCCCGGCAGCAGGTACTCATCGACGAACTCCCGCACCCGGCGGCCTTCGCCAGCCGCCTGGTGCAGGCCCTTGAGGTTGATCTCGACGTTGAAGTGGCCGGAGTTGGCGATGAGCGCGCCCTCAGGCATAGCCAGGATGTGCTTGAGGTCGATGGCATTCACGTTGCCCGTGACGGAGATGAAGATCTCGCCCTCTTTGGCCGCCTGGGCCATGGGCATGACGCTGAAGCCATCCATCACCGCCTCCAGGGCGTGCAGCGGATCGATCTCGCAGACGATCACGTTCGCGCCCATACCTCGCGCGCGCATAGCCACGCCCTTGCCGCACCAGCCGTAGCCGATGACCACCAGCTTCTTGCCCGCCAGCAGCACATTGGTGGCGCGGATAATGCCGTCGAGGGTCGACTGGCCGGTGCCGTAGCGGTTGTCGAACATGTGCTTGGTGTTGGCCTCGTTCACCGCCACGACCGGGAACTTGAGGACTTTGGCCTTGGCCATGGCCGTCAGGCGAATGACGCCCGTGGTCGTCTCTTCAGTCGATCCGATGATGTTGCCGGCCAGGTCGGTGCGGTCCTTGTGCAGCGCGCTCACGAGGTCGGCGCCGTCGTCCATCGTCAGCTGTGGCCGCGCGTCAAGGACGGCGTGCAGGTGCTTGTAGTAGGTGACGTTGTCCTCGCCGGTGATGGCGAAGGTGGGGATGCCGTACTCGGTGCTGAGGGCCGCGGCCACGTCGTCTTGCGTCGACAGCGGGTTGGATGCGCACAGCGCCACCTCGGCGCCGCCCGCCTTGAGCGTGCGCATCAGGTTGGCCGTTTCCGTGGTGACGTGCAGGCACGCGCCCAAACGCAGGCCCTTGAGCGGCTTCTCCTTCTCGAACCGATCGCGAATGAGCCGCAGCACCGGCATTTGCCGGTCGGCCCACTCAATGCGCTGCACGCCTTGCGCCGCCAGCGCCCGGTCCTTGATGTCGTAGTTGGTTGCGGTTTGTACTGCCATGTGACTCCTACACCCGCAGGCTGAGCGTGTCGAAGATCGCTTCCCCCCGCGGGTTCGTAAAATGCGCAAACTGCTCCACCCGCCGCTCGATGTCAGCCAGCGTCAGCGTCCGCAAGCGATCGATGGAATAGTCCTCGATGGTGAAGCTGGCCATGGCGCTGCCATGCAGCACCGCGCGCTTCATCGCTGCCAAAGAATAATCGCCAACGCGCGATAGATAGCCCAAAAAGCCACCGGCGAAGGTATCGCCGGCGCCGGTCGGGTCCTTGACCACTTCCAACGGGTAGGCGGGCGCGAAGAAGTAGGTCTGGCGGGCAAACAAGGCGGCGCCGTACTCGCCTTTCTTGGCGAGCAACACCTTGGGCCCCAGCTCAAGGATCTTGCGCGCCGCCGCAACCAGCGAGAACGTCTCGCCGTACTCCAGGGCCTCGGCTTCGTTCATCAGCACCACATCAACCTTGCGCATGACTTCCGTCAGCAGGGGCTTGTTGCTGGTGATCCAGAAGTTCATGCTGTCGAGCGCGGCCAGCTTGGGCTGGCGCACCTGCTCTAGCACCTTGAGTTGGAGGGCCGGATCGATGTTGGCCAGGAACACACAGTCGGCCGATCGGTAGTCGTCCGGCAGCTGCGGATCGAAGCTGGCGAACAAGCCCAGCTGGGTGTCCAGCGTCTGGGCGTTGTTGAGGTTGTCGTACTCGTAGCGACCGGCCCAGTGGAACGTCTGCCCGGGCCGGCGCTGCAGCCCGCGCACATCCACGCCGCGGCCACGCAGGAACTCGACGTGCTGCTCGGGAAAGTCGTCGCCGACCACGCCCACAAGCTGCACTTGCGTATACAGGCTGGCAGCCGTCGAAAAGTAGGTCGCGGCGCCGCCCAGCGCGTTCTCGACCTTCCCGAATGGTGTCTCCACCGTATCGAGCGCCACCGAGCCAACGACGGTGATGCTCACCTGGTGGCGAACTCCTGATCCACCCTGAGCTGCCGGCGTACGGCATCGACCACATTGCGCACCAAGACGGCAGCCGTCACGGGGCCGGTGCCGCCCGGGACGGGGGTAATGGCCTCGACCAGCGGGGCCACAGCCTCGAAGTCGACGTCGCCGGTAATGCCGTGATCCGCCATATTCACGCCGAAGTCGATGACCACCGCTCCCTTAAGGACCATGTCCGCGGCCACCAGGCGGGGCCGCCCCGCGGCGCTGACGAGGACTTCAGCCTCACGGGTAACCGACGCGAGGTCGCGAGTGCGGGTGTGGCAAATGGTCACGGTGGCGCCGGCCTGCTGAAGGAGGGTGGCCATGGGCCAGCCAACGACGGCGCTGCGGCCGATGACGACGGCCCGCCGGCCTTCCACGGGGATGCCGTAGTGGCGCAGGATCTCCATGCCCCCCAGAGGCGTGGCCGGGATCGACCTGGGCTGACCGAGCGCCAGCCGGCCGACGTTGATGCTCGAGATGCCCTCAATGTCCTTGTCCGGCGGCAGCGCGTCCTGGGCAGCGATAAGGCTCATGTGGCGCGGCAGCGGCGTCGGCAGCAGGATGCCCTGCACGTCATCGTCATTGGCCAGGCGGTGGATAGCAGCAACGAGCTCATCGCTGCTGGCGCCGATGCGCAGCGTGACTCGATAGCTCTCGATGCCCACCTGGTGGAAGGTACGCTCGACCTGGCCGATGTAGAGGTGGGCCGCCGAGTCCTCCGCCGCCTCGACGATGGCGACGCGCGGCGGCCGCGCGCCCGCGGCGCACAGCTCCTGGATCTGGGTTTTCACGGAGCTCTTGATCCCGGCGGCGACGACGTCGCCCTTCAGCAACTTCAACCTTATAAGTTTGCTCGTTTTCAGTGATTAGCGCCAGTAACAAAACATGACCAATTCCATTACACTCAGCTTATGAATCTCGGCCGGCTCGAGATTTTCTGCGAGGTCGTTGACCGTGGCGGCTTCACAGCGGCGGCCGAGCACCTGTTTTTGACCCAATCGGCGGTCAGCCAGTACGTGAAGGGCCTCGAGGGGCAAGTCGGCAGCGAGCTGCTCGTCCGCGAAGGGCGGCGCATCTACCCGACCGAGGCCGGCGATGTGATCTACCAGGCGGCCAAAGAGATTGCCCGCGTCTGGGACGAGGCGCGTGTCACGGTGCAGGAGCTGCAGGGGGCGGAGGCCGGCTCCAGCCGCGTCGGCGCCTCCAATCCAGCCGACTATTTCCTGCCGCCGCTGATCGCACGCTTCAGCCGCCAGCACCCCAAGGCGCACATCGTGGTAAACGTGGGCCGGCCAGAACGGGTGGTGGATCAGGTGCTGCGGGGCGAGCTGGACTTTGGGTTTGTGGCGGCCACCACCCTGCCGGCGGAGCTCAGCGCCGAGCCGGTTCGCAACGAGGAGATGATCGTGGTGGCGCCCAGCGATCACCCGCTGGCTGGCCGGCTCAGCGTCGAGCGCAGCGAGCTGCTGTCGCAGCCTTTCGTGTGCGCGCCGGCCGGCTCGCAGATGCGCGCCATCGTCGACAACCAGCTGTCGGCGCTGGGCCTGGACGCCCGCTCGATTGCCCTGGAGCTGGACAGCTCGGAGGCCGCCAAGCTGGCCGTCCTGAATGGCGCCGGGCTGGCCATTCTGTTCCGGTCCAGTGTCGAGCGCGAGCTAGCCAGCGGCGCCCTCAAGCAGCTGCACGTGGGCGGGCTGTCCATGTCCCACGGCGTGGAGCTGATTAGCCGTCCCAAGCGCCACTTTAGCCCGGTGATGCGGCAATTGATGGACTACCTCAAAGCGCAAACCGCCGCCTAGCTATGCCGCGCATGAGGAGCTCCGGCGTGCAGCGTGGGATGTTTGCGGAAGAGTCGCCTATTACCGGTGAGCCGCTCGCTGCCAGGCTGCGGCCGCGATCCCTCGACGATTTCGTCGGCCAGGAGCACATCATCGGCCGAGGGCGCGTGCTGCGCACCGCCATCGAGCGCGACCAGCTGAGCTCGATCATCTTCTGGGGGCCGCCCGGATCGGGCAAGACGACGCTGGCCGAGATCATCGCCCGCATGACCAGCTCCAACTTCGTGGCGCTGAGCGCGGTCAGCTCCGGAGTGGCCGACCTGCGACGAGTGATCGACGATGCCGCCAAGCTGCGGCGGGGCAGCATCCGCACCATCCTGTTCATCGACGAAATCCACCGCTTCAGCAAATCGCAGCAGGACGCCGTGCTGCAGGCGGTGGAGAACGGCACCGTGACGTTGATCGGCGCGACCACGGAGAACCCCTCTTTCGAGGTCAACTCGGCCCTGCTGTCCCGCTGCCGCGTGTTCACCCTCAAGCCGCTGACGGACGAGCAACTCGACGCCATTGTCACCCGCGGCCTGGCCGAGCTTGGCGCCTCCATCCAGGACGACGCCCGCCGGTTCCTGGTGCAGATGGCGCACGGCGACGCCCGCGTCGCCCTCAACGCGCTCGAGCTGGCGTGGGCTGCTGTTCCTCTCCCCCCGCGGGGGGAGAGGCTAGGCGAGGGCACGTCGGCGGCGCCGATCGGCCTCCCCGCCATCGAGGACGCTCTGCAGCATCGCGCGCTGCTCTACGACCGCCAGGGCGATCAGCACTACGACGTGATCTCCGCCTTCATCAAGAGCGTGCGGGGTTCCGACCCAGACGCGGCGGTGTACTGGCTGGCGCGCATGCTGGAAGCCGGCGAGGATCCGCTGTTCGTGGTCCGGCGCATGGTGATCCTGGCCGCCGAGGACATTGGCCTGGCCGACCCGCAGGCGCTCAGCGTGGCGGTAGCCGCTCAGCAGGCGGTGCACTTTATCGGCATGCCTGAAGGGTTCCTACCGCTCGCCGAGGCGGCCCTCTACCTCGCGCTGGCGCCCAAGAGTAACTCCGCCCTGCGCGCTTACGCCGCCGCTCGCAAGGACGTTGAGGCGACCGGCAGCCAGCCGGTTCCGCTGCACCTGCGTAACGCCGTCACCGGCCTCATGGTCCGGGAGGGCTACGGCCGCGGCTACATGTACGCGCACGACTACAACGCGGCCCTCTCGGAACCTGGCGGCGATGCTCCACCGGCTCAGCGGCTGCAGGAGTATCTGCCGGAGGAGCTGGCCGGCCACCACTACTACGAGCCCAGCGAAAGCGGCCAGGAAGCCCGGTTCAAGCGCTGGATCGAGGAGCGACGCCGGGCGTGAAAGCGATCCGGGTGCACGAGGTCGGCGCGCCTGAGGTTATGCGCCTGGAAGAGCTGCGCACCCCAGAGCCAGGCCCTGGCCAGGCTCTCATGCGCGTCGAGGCAGCCGGGGTGAACTTCCGAGACGTCTACCGCCGCACAGGGCAATACAAGGGCCAAATGCCATTCACACCAGGAATGGAGGGTGGGGGTGTCGTCGAGGCCATCGGTCAGGGTGTGGCCGAGATCCAGCCGGGTGACCGCGTCGCTTGGGCGGCCGAGGAGGAAGGCTCCTACGCCACGCACTGCCTCATCCGGGCCGATCAGCTCGTGCCATTGCCGGCCCCGGTGTCCACTCGCGACGCAGCGACCACCCTGCTGCAGGGCCTGGCCGCCCACGTCTTCTCGCACCGCACCTATCCCATCCGGCCCGGAGATGTGGCGTTGGTGCACGCCGGCGCAGGTGGCGTGGGCCGGCTGCTGGTGCAAATGCTGAAGCTGCGCGGTGCGCGGGTGATCGCCACGGTCTCCAGTAAAGAGAAAGGGGAGATCGCCCGAGGGGCGGGCGCCGATGAGACCATCCTGTACACCGAGCAGGACTTCGCGGCCGAAGCTCGCCGCCTGACGGAGGGCCACGGCGTCCATGTGGTCTATGACTCCGTCGGCCGCGATACCTTCGATGGCAGCTTGGCCGCCCTGCGACCCCGAGGCTGGCTCGTCTGTTTCGGGCAGTCGAGTGGTCCCGTGCCTCCGTTCGAGGTCCGGCGCTTGATGGACGCTGGCTCCGTCTATCTCACCCGAGCCAGCATGGTCCATTACATGGAGACTCGACAGGAGCTGCTGCATCACGCCAACGCGGTCTTCGATTTGTTGACGTCAGGCAAGGTCCAGCCGCGGCTCGAGCGCACCTATCCCCTGATCGAGGCTGGGCAAGCCCACCACGACCTGGTCAGCCGGCGCTACGCCGGCAAACTGCTGCTGCTGCCTTAGCTGGGCGCTAGTCGCTAATCGCCGGTTCGCTGCCGCCCAGGGCTGGTTCTTCCGTCTTCTTGGGGCGGGCGCGGCTGGCGCGAGGCTTGGGCTCGCCGGCTTCGGTGGCGGCGCTGGCGCGGGGGCGCCTGGGTTTGGCCGCGGCGACGGCTTCGGCTTCGGTGGGCGAGGCCTCGGTGGCAGGAGAGGAAGGCTGCAGGGAGGGTTCGGGAGCAGTAAGCGTTTCGGGGCGCTCCGACGTACTCAGGGTCAGGTCGGCTGACTGGGGGCGCTCGTCAAACGGCGCCGCTTGAGCCGCGGGAACGGCCGGCGCTTCGCGCTCGATGCCGCCGGAGCCATTGGAGCGCACACTCGGCGGCACGGCGGCTTCGCCGGGGCCAGGCTCGCGCGGGGGGGACGGTTCAGTTTCCTCGATCGTCTGGCGGAAGCTGAAGATGCGCGGGTTGGCCAGGTCGCGCCAGGCGTCCCACACGGTCCAGGTGCTGCAGTTGTCACAGATCGAGATGACGGTGCGAAGCGTGGGCAGGCGCAGCTGCGCGAAGCGCTGCGTGTTGCGGCCGCAGTTCCAGCAGCGCCAACGCTTGCCGCTGGCGCTGGCCTCCACCCAATTCTCGAGCAGCTCCTCGCGGACGTCGCCCTCGTGGGTGTAGACGGAGTCATAGGCTAAATGAAGCGGTTCGGCGTCAGGGTTGGGCTCACGCTCAAAGTCCTCGGCCCAGGGAGAAAGATGCTCTTCCGGCTCCTGGACCTCGGGGAACATGTCATGGGGCCGCGCGCCGCCGCGGCCGCGACGCCGCCGGCCACCATACCGGTTACCGCCGCCGCCTCCTTGACGGCCATCGCCGCCACCTCTGTATCGGTCTTGCACAGCCTCTGCTTTGAAGCCTCAACCGGCATTGCGGTCAGCTACATGATTTGCGCCGTCCGCAAGGCGGGAGAGTGCCAAGTGGGGTAAATCAGGTCGCGCCGGACGCGCGCCTTGTCCTCCATCATAGCTTCCCGTGCCGCGCTTCGCAAACGATCACCCGAAGGTGTGATCCGGATCGTTCATCATGGCCGCGATGGTCTCCATCAGCTCCATGGCCGGCATGCCATTCACCACCCGGTGGTCATAGGTCAGGCTGAAGGGCAGCAGCCAGCGGGCGACGACCAGGCCATCCCGCACGACCGGCCTTTGCTCGACGCGGCCTACGCCCAGGATGGCGGTCTGCGGCGGGTTGATGATCGACGCCGCCCAGCGGATGGCGGTAAGCGTGCCGTAGCTGGACAGGGTGAAGGTGCCGTTGAGCATATCGGCCGGAACCAGCTTGTTCTCCCGCGTCTTGGCACCCAGCTCGTCGGCCTTGGCGGCAACGTCCTCCAGCGACAACTCCTGAGCGCCCTGGATGACGGGCACCAGCAGCGCGCCATCGGGGCGATTGACGGCCAGCCCCAGGTTTACGTCAGAGTACAGCCGGATCTCCTTGTCTATGAGCGCCGCGTTTAACAGCGGGTGTTTCGGCACGGCGCGTGACAGCAGAAAGAGGGTGAGGTGCGTCCAGCTCAGCCGCCGCTCTCGGCCCTGGTTGGCGCGCTGCCGCCATTCCTCAGCGCCGGAGGCGTCGATCTCGCCGAAACACGGCACCCAGGCCGCGGTCTGCTGGCTCTCGTGCAGCCGCGTGGCGATGATTTTCTGGACGCCCTTGAGCGGAATGACCTGACTGGGGACTAACTCCGCCAGTCGATCACCTTCTGGACGGCTGCCACGATGTCGTCCACGTCGGGCAGGAAGACGTCGCGCAGCGGCTTGGGAATGGGGATCGGCGTGTGCGGCGCGCCGACGCGGACGATGGGCGCCTTCAGGTAGCCGAAGCCCTCCTCCGCCAGCTCGGCCGAAATCTCGGCGCCAAAGCCGCCGATCTTCCAGGCCTCATGCGCCGTCACCGCCCGACCAGTCTTCTTCACCGATTCCAGGATCGTGTCCAGGTCCAGGGGCGCCAGCGTGCGGGGGTCGACGATTTCGATCTCGATGCCCTCTTGAGCCAGCTGGCGGGCGGCCGCGATGGCCTTGTGGACGTACCAGCCGGTGGCGATGACTGTGGCGTCCTTGCCCTCGCGGACCACTCGCGCCTTGCCGATGGGCGTCTCGTACAGCTCCTCGGCCACCTCACCACGGATGGCGTGGTAAAGGTACATGTCCTCCACGAACAGCACCGGGTTGGGCTCGCGGATCGACGCCACCATCAGGCCCTTGCAGTCGTCCGGGAACGCCGGCATGACGACCTTGAGGCCAGGGATGTGGGCGAACCAGGCCTCGTAGCACTGCGGGTGGCCGCGGTAGGGGCCGTCGCCAATCTTGGTCCGAAACACGACCGGGCAGTTGGAGTGGCCACCGGTGTAGTAGTACACGCCCGGCGCCTGCGTGACCACCTCATTCATGACTGCCGGTAGGAACTCGCCGAAGGAGATCTCCATGACCGGCTTGAGGCCCATCAGCGCGGCGCCCACGGCCAGCCCAGCGGTGCCGCCCTCCGAAATGGGCGTGTCCATCACGCGCTCGTAACCGAACTCCTCCCACAGGCCCTTGGTGCTTTGCATCGTGCCCCCGAAGGGCCCGATGTCCTGGCCCATCAGGAATACGTCCGGGTCCTCGCGCATGCACTGGGCCAGCGCCTCGATCACACCCTCGACGTAGGTGATGCGGTGCGCCATCAGGATGTCCGCGGCTTGAAGACGGCGTCCAGACCGATGCCGGCCACTTCGGCCGTGGGCGACTGCTGCGCCTTCTCGATGGCCTGCTCGGTTTGATCCTTGGCCTGCTGCCAGTGGCGCTGCAGGTCCGCCGCCTTGAGCACTCCGCGCCGCTCCAGCTCGTCCTCGAAGCGGGGGATGGGGTCGGGCCGCGACTGCACGATGTCCTTCATCTGCTCGCGGTACTCGGTCTTGTCGCCGGCCCAGTGGCCGCGCACGCGCCAGGTGATCGCCTCGAGCAGGCAGGGCTGGCCGGATCGCGCCTTCTCGATCGCTCGACTCACCGTGTCCTGAGTGGCCAGCACGTCGTTGCCGTCGAACTGCTCGCCGTGCATGTTGTACGCCTTGGCGTGCTCCACGACGTTGGTGTTGGCCAGGAAGCGCGTGGAATGGGTTGAGATGGCCCACTGGTTGTTGTGGACGATGTAGACGATTGGCAGCTTGTGAATGCCGGCCAGGTTCAGCGCCTCGTGAAAGTCACCGCGGGTGCTCATGCCGTCGCCAAAGGCGTTGACCACCACATGCGGCTGCTCACGGTACTTGAAGGCGAACGCAACGCCCGTAGCCTGGGCGATCTGCGGGCCGATGTCGCCGCCCAGCCAGGGCAGCAAGCCCATGTCCGTGGCTGGCCCGCCGTGGGCAAACGCCCGGCCTTGGGTGTAGCCGTCCACGCGGGCCAGCGCGTGGCAGGCCAGCCGCCACAGCTCCGCCCCACGCATGTGGTAGACGATGTGCGTCCCGCGATAGTGCGGCGCGGCGAAGTCATTCTTCCCCAGGCCGTAGAAGGAGCCGATCACCGTCGCCTCCTCGCCCTCCGCCGGGAACCAGTTGTTCGACAACTCGCACATGGCCTGGTCAAACACCCGGCTCAGCACCATCAGCCGGTGCATCTCCTTGAGGTCATCGTCCGACGGGGCCGCGGGCACGAAAGCGATTGTAGCCTTGGGCCTACCGTGTCGGCGACGCCGCCTTGACGCTGAAGGCTTTCAGCCCCTTCAGGGTTTCGAGCCCGAAAGCGAAGTCCTCGGCTGCGGCCTTGGCCGTTGTCTCTGAGACGAGCACGCCGATGCGCCGCGCGCGAGCTTCCTCTTTGAGTCGCTCCGCCAGGAGGACCGTTGTCCCAACCGCCGTGTACTCCATGCGCGCTGGCGCACCGATATTGCCAGTCACTACCGAGCCGCTCGCCACTCCGATGGCGATACGCACTTTCAGCTTGGCGAATGCCTGCTCGATTGCCTTCGCGCAGGCGACTGCCTTGGCAGGGGCGCGAGCGTCCTTAACCGGCGCTCCCCAGATCACTGAAACCTCGCGGCCGTGATGCAGATGATCGACGACGCCGTCATACGCCAGAACGCAATCGATTATGGGCGCCAGGTAGCCGTTGACCAGCCGGACGAGCGATTGCGGCTTTCGGGATCGCGCAAGCTCGGCGAAATTGGTGATCTCGGCTATGAGGATCGAGACCTCCCGCTCCTCTCCGCCCAGCTTCACGTCTCCTTTGAGGATCGCGTCGGAGACCTGCTGGGTCATGTACCGACCGAAGGTGTCCCGGATGCGATCGCGCTCTCTGAGGCCCTTGACCATGGCGTTGAACGCTCGCGCGAACTTAGGATTGGCTGTGCTCACGACCTTCACCGGATGTGCGCCGGCCGCTACTTGGCGGAACGCTTCGATGAAGACTTGATCGTCTGCCATCCGCCGGCAGTATCCCACGGGCAAGCCCCCTACAGAAGTACTCCCGGCGGGCCGGACGCCGGGGGCGGCCGGTACGCTCCGCGCAGGTGATCTGGCATCGCTGGCTGCTTGGCCTTCTTTTGGCGCTCGGCGGGGCCATTGCGGCCGTCGATCCCTCCGAGGCGATGGCGGCGCCCGCGCGGTTGGCAGCCGCGCCGCCGACGCTGGACGATTTCTGGAGCGGGCGGGCGTCCTGGCAATTGGACGCGGCAGACGTGGGCTTGCCGGTGGGCGAATCGGACACGGTCCTCGGCTCCGACGGCGCGCTGTGGTCGTACCTGCACGCCAGTGGTCGATCGGCGGGCGTCACCGACCAGTTCGGCGCGCCGGTGCCCTTTCCGGGCTGCGTCACGCGCTGGCTCAGCGGCGACGGAGGGCGTCACTTCGGGCTGCTGCAGCCCGTCTGCATCATCCCGTGCACCGTCAAGCCCTGCAGCTCGACTGCCGATCAGATCGATCAGCAGCAGTACCCACGCGTGGCGCGCTCGGCCAGCGGCGGCTGGGCCATGGTTTACGAGTGGCGCGGCGCGAACTACTTGCGCACCTCGAGCGACGGGTTGAGCTGGAGCAGGCCGGCGCATATCGCCAACACTCGCCAATGGCGGCTGTGGTACGCCGCGTGCGGGCCCGGCCAAGCCATCGGCGCGCACCCATTCGTCAACGCCAGCACCGAGTACCAGTGCTCCGCCGGCGGCCCACCGGGCCTGGCCATCGATGGTGAGACGCTGTACGTCTTCATCCCAGAGGGCAAGAGCCCTGGCGCAATGGGCTGCTATTCCGGCCTGCTGGCGCAGGGTGCGGCCGGGCTGCGGCGCTGCCAGCACGGCGTACTGTTCAGCGGCTCGCCCACCTATGGCCCCGCCGACGCTCGCGGCGCTGCCGCCAATCCCTACTTCGATTTCCGGATGGTGTCCTCGGCCGATGTACTCAAGGCTGGCCAGCGCTACTACATGGCCTACGAGGGCGACCGCGGGCCCGACGCGCTCGGCGGTGGCGACGACCAGTTCGGTTTGGGCTTCGCGCGCAGCGCCGGCCCGGCGATCGACGGCCCGTGGGAGAAGTACCCACGGAACCCGGTGCTGACGAGCCTGCCCGGCAACATCGGCGTCGGCCACGCCGACCTGATCGTCATCAACGGCGTGACCTACCTTTACACTGCTACCACCGCGACCACCCGGGGCCGCTACGTGCTGGCCTGGAGCTGATCAGCCGAGAAGAATCCACGGGCGAATTCCCGGAAGCGTAGGACCAGCGGGGACAGGTACTTGTCCCGCCGAGTGACCATCTCGAGGTGCCGGGAAATGGTCAGCCCTTCGATCGGTGCGGTGGAAAGATGGCCGGCCGCAAGCTCGCGGCTGATGGCCAGAGCCGAAACGATGCCCACGCCCAGGTTCGCTTCGACCGCTTTCTTGACCGGCTCGGCCTCATGCAGCTGGAGACCCACTTTGATCGTGAGACCCGCCTCGCGAAGCGCCTTCTCGAACAAGATGCGCATCACGGAGGTGGCTTCAGGAACGACGAATGGCTGATCGGCCAAATCGGCCAGGGTCACGCTCGCTTTCCTCGCGAACGCATGCCGAGGCGAAAAGATGAGCGCCAGTGGATCCGGCGCCAAGTGCTCGACGACAAAGCGATTGTCATCAACCGGGCCTCCGACGATGCCGATGTCCACGATATTCTGATGAATCCGCTCCAGGATGCGAACCGCGGGCTCGATGTGGAGCTCGACGTCGGCTTCGGCCCACTGTTCTCGGAAATTGGAAAGGAGCTCGGGAACGACGTACATACCGCTGGTGGTATTGGTGCCAACCGTGAGCTTGCCTCGCTTTGCGCCGGAGAGCTCGGCCAGAATGCGGCTCGCCTGCTCTTCAGCGCTCACCATCGCGATGGCGGAGTCATACAGGGCACGCCCAGCCTCAGTCAGAGATAGGACGTTGCCGCGGCGCTCGAAGAGGCGGATACGCACCGAACGCTCGAGAGCCTTTATCTGCAGGCTCACGGCCGGCTGCGTCAGGTGCAGGTCCTGTGCGGCGAGCGTGAAACTGAGGCGGTTAGCCACGCTCACAAAAACGCGGACCTGGTTCAGGTTCATGTCGTCATAAGCATTTCGATAGGGATACTCCTCCACACTCTAACTTGATTGCTGTGAGCGCTGTGGCGATGCTTATTGCAGATGATGCTTACCTCCCAGCAACGGCCCGGCATCAACCAACCGGATCAACCGTTGCAGCCGCCTGCTCTCGGGATCGAAGGCGTGAGCAAAACCTACTGGCAGGGCGACCGGACCGTAGACGCTCTGGCTCCGATCAACTTGACGGTCAAGACGGGTGAGTTCGTGTGTCTGGTGGGCCCCAGCGGCTGCGGCAAATCGACGCTCCTCAGCATCGTGTCCGGGCTCGAGCCCGCCAGCACTGGCTCGGTGCTCGCTAAGGGGCAGCCGGCAGTGGGGCCCAGCCCGGAGCGGCTGCTGCTTTTTCAAGAGGCCGCGCTCTTCCCCTGGCTGGACGTGCAGGGCAACGTCGAGTTCGGGCTCCGCGAGCGAGGTATTCGGCCCACCGAGCGTTCTGCAGTGGCGCAGCGTTACGTCGATCTCGTGCACCTCACGGGCTTTGAGCGCAGCTATATCCACCAGCTCGCGGGCGGCATGCGGCAGAGGACGGCGATTGCCAGGGCGCTGGCGATGGATCCCGCGCTGCTGCTCATGGACGAGCCGTTTGGGGCTCTGGACGCTCTGACTCGCGACACGCTCCACGAGGAACTCGAATCTATCTGGGCCAGCACCGGCAAGACCATCCTGTTCGTGACGCACAACGTCCGTGAGG
>WNFB01003588.1_pt1 | contig 13688 bp, 18 predicted proteins | sample 5400501 | NCBI WGS metagenome assembly WNFB01 (sample SAMN13153341, study PRJNA577476) | soil metagenome | isolation source: 200 cm saprolite under Douglas fir tree site 2 hole 1 | place: USA:California | collected 2015-04-18
TCTCCCGCATCCGGCTTAGCGATGGTCTTCTCGTCGCGCAGACGCGGCTGCGGGTAGCGAACCGTCCCGCGCAGGTGGTGCAGGCCCTGGTCCCCGAACCACTCCCGGCTCCACACCGCAGAGCGACCGGCACGCAGGTTGCGCCCGGCCCGCCTCACCATGAAGCGACGCAGGCGCAGCCACACACAGAGGCTCTTGACGCCCCGCTTTCATCAGCAATCTCTCGATGCTGACTGGGGCCTGCTATCAGGCGTTCCGGCACTGACCTGAATGGGACTCGCACCCACTGGTTCGATGCAGCTTCCAGGACGCACCACGCGTGAAAGTCTAGGTTGCGGTGACCCTAGGCCAGGCCCCTCCCTCCAGCGACGCGCGCGATGCGTGGCAGGAGCATCTCGATGTCGAATGGCTTCGGCACGACATCGGCGGCACCGACGCGTCCGGCCTGACGCGCGAGATCGCCGGCGGCGGAGAGCACGACGATCGGGATGGACCACTTCTCGTGCATGCGCTCGGCGAAGGTCCACCCGTCCATGACCGGCATCATCAGATCGAGCACGACCACATCCGCCGGCCAACGATCGAGGACGGCGAGCGCATCGCGCCCGTTCTTCGCGGACGTCGCTTCGTAGCCGTCGTCGGTCAGGACCGAGACGAGAAGCTCTCTGATGTCCGGATCGTCGTCGACCACCAGGACACGTCGTTGACCCACCATGCGGAAAGATTGCCACAGGTTGCCTCAGTGGCCGAGCCACCGAGCGTCTCCATCGCTGCGCAGTGAGGCAGCGAACACACCGGGAACGAGGATCGTCCCGACAACGAGGACCGCCACCCAGAGCAGCAGCGCCTCGACGTGGCAGGTGCCGACGCCGCAGCCCTCAAGCGAGCGCTCGCGTTCGACGATGAGCAGTGGCAGGCTGGCCGGCGAGGCAACGACGGTCGTCGCGGCGAAGGTGGTGGCGACGGTCGGGATCGTCCGGCGCAGGACGCCGACGACGCGATCCGGCGCACGCGCCGCCTGGCGGGCCCAAACGAGCGCCCCGATCGAGGTCAGGACGGCGATCCCGATGGACAGCGGAAAACGGTCCGCGAAAGACCGGTGATCCACGAGCGGCAGCGCGATCTCGAAGGCGGTGAGCGCGGCCCAGTAGGCGAGCTTGATCGTGGTGACGCGACCGACGAGGAGCGTGAGCGTGGCGCGCGTCGGCAGCGGCGCCTGCGGGTTCGGTTCGTCTAGCGGTAGGTGGTCCACCACTTCTGAAGGAAGTACAGCACGGCGATCATGATGATCGTGGTCACGAAGACCATGTAGAACTCGCCGGACTCGCCGACCTGTGCGATCACGCTACTTGCCCAGCCCCTGCAGGTACTGCACGACGAGCCGGATCGACGCTTCGTCGAGCTGACCGCCTTCCTTGTCGAGCCATACCGGCATGATGATGCCTGGCTTGATCTTCGGCGCGTTGGACACCCACTTGAACAGCCAGTCCGGATCGCCCGAGGCCTTGAGCGCCTTCAGCTGGTCGTTGAGCGGACCCTCGATGCCGTAGCGCCCGAGGTTCGGCGCGGACGGCACCGTGCTCGGCTTGTTCGGATCGAAGCTGTGGCACGTCGTGCAGTACTGCTGCGCGACGTCCGCGCCGGAGAGCGGGGCGGGCGGCGGGCCTGGGTCGGGCGTGGTGTCGGCTCCCTCGAGATGCGACCGGATCGTGAGGATGTCCGCCCAATCGTCGTCGGTGCCATGCATGATGAACGAGATCAGCTGGCTCACCTGCTCGGGGTTGAACGGCCCGCCGTCGCTCTGGCCCCACGCCGGCATCGAGAACTGCGGTGGCACATTGGCCTTGCCGCGGGTGACGCGCAGGCGGATGTAGTCCTCGGTCTGCTTGAGCTTCGCCGGGTCGTCCTTGAGCGTCACGTACTTGAAGTCGGCCTTGTTGAGCGGCTTGCCCGGCAGCGCTTTCCCATCCTTGCCGGTCTCGCCGTTGCCGAGGCCCAGCTTCCCGTGGCAGTTGAAGCAGAAGTTCGCGTAGAGGTTCTTGCCGCGGTGGATCGACGTCTCGAGCTGCTTCTCCGCGCCGATCGCGCGCAGGTTCGACGGGCCGTCGACGATCTGCAGCAGGAAGTAGCCGCCGATGAGGCCGACGAGCGCGAAGAGCATCGCGCCGCCCGCGATGATCTTGCGGTCGAGGTTGCTCGAGATCTCGAGCGGGTCCGGCGCGGCCGGGATCGGCGCGACCCAGTACGGCGTCGGCTGCTCCACGGTGTCGCCGGGCGCGTAATGCTGCTGCAGCAGCTCGACGCCGTACACCGGCTTCTCGTCGGGTTCGACCTGCTGCTGGTGGTAGATGACGTAGCCGAAGTAGGCGATGAAGGCGATGAAGAGGAGGACGCTCGCCACCGCGAGAAGGATGTTGGTGTCCATCAGGCGTCCGCGACCTCGGCCTGCGCCGGGTTCCACTCATTGTTGTCGCGTCGCATGACGTTCAGCGGGTTCGTGTCGATGACCAGCGCGCCGTTGACCTCGCTGATGTGGAACAGATCGAGCCCGCGCGGGGCCGGGCCGCCGATCTTGATGGCTGTCAGCTTGTCATAGAGCGAGCCGTGGCACGGGCAGTGGAAGCGGTCCTCACCCTTCGAGAAGGGCACCGCGCAGCCCAGATGCACGCACTTGCGGTAGGCGGCCGCGATCGCGTTTGGGGCGTGGATGAGGAAGAAGCGACCTTCGGTGACGAGGATCGGCTCGTCCTTCGTCCGCCCGAACGCCGCGAGGACATCGGCCTTCTTGCCCGCGGTGATCTTCGCGCCCAGACCCTCGATCTTGATCACGCGGATGAACGGGACGAGTAAACCCAGGACCTCCCCCGTCGCGAGCAGCGTCGCGGTGAGGAAGCCGATGCGCAGCAGCTGGCGGCGCTTGACGCGCGAGATCATCCCGCCCTGGACGATCGACGTGTCGTCGTGCGGCCGGATCACGCTCTATCTCCCAACTTCGCCGGGAGAGTCGCTCCGCTCTCGCGGACTCGCTCGTCGCGCCAGAGCCGCTCTCCGCTCGGCTTCTTCATCAGTGCGTCGGCTCGAAGCATTGATGGGTCTCCGGTAGGGCCCACGGCGGGTAGAGGTCCATGCCCGGTCCGCGCATCGAGGTGCCGACGACCGTGAGCACGAGATACGAGGCGACGAATCCGGTGAAGATCGCGATCATCCACTCACGGGTGCCCGCGCCGAACAGGCGTATGCAGAGCTGCACCAGGATCACCGGCAGGACCAGCATCACGCCGATCGGGATGATGTAGTTCGGGATGAGCTCGCTCCCGCCGGGGAAGTTGTGCGTGGCGAAGTTCGCGTACCCCGGCCATCCCGTGACCACGCCGGTCACCGGATCCTTGACCGAGCGGTCGATCTTGATCGTGACGTCGATGAGGATGAGCCCGAAGACGATCGCGGTCGTGAACACCGCAGAGAAGATCGCGCACTTCTTGCCGATCGCGTTGGTGAACCAGTGGCCGATGCCGTCGCGGCTGCGGTCGATGTACGGGATCACGGCCATGAATGTGAGCCAGATCGTCGGCACGATGACGCCGGCGAGGCCCTTGTCCATGTGCAGGAGCAGCTCCTGGAGATTGAGCAGGTACCACGGCGCCTTCGAGGGGTTCGGGGTGCAGTCGATGGTGGAGTGGTCCTGCAGCGGCGCGTTGAAGAGCGCCGAGATCGCGAACAGGCCCAGCGACCAGATCATCGCCGCGATGAACTCGATCACCAGAAGGTGTGGCCAGGTCATGGCCGTGTCCTCGACGCGCTTGTCGACGCGCACGACCGAGTCCTGGCGGACGAACGCCAGCAGCCGGAGTCGCTTCTCCTGGCCGGGGAACGGTTGAGGACCTCTTGGCGTCGTCATCTACAGGGGTCCGGAGATCCCTCCGTCCTTCCGGATTCGCCAGAAGTGGATGGCGATGAGGAACCCGGTCGCGAGCGGCAACGCCACGACGTGCAGGACGTAGAACCGCAGCAATGCGTTCGGCCCAAGCTGGTAGCCACCGAACAGGAGGAACGCGACCTCGTCGCCCACCGCAGGCGTCGCTCGCGCGATCTCGTAGCCGACGGTGACGGCCCAGAGCGCCAGCTGGTCCCAGGGCAGGAGGTAGCCGGTGTACGAGAGGAGGAGCGTGAGCGTGAATAGCAGCGTTCCGACGACCCAGTTGAATTCGCGCGGCGGCTTGTACGAGCCGGTGTAGAAGACGCGGATCATGTGCAGGAAGACGGTGATCACCATGCCGTGCGCTGCCCAGCGGTGCATGTTCCGCAGGAGCTGGCCGAACACGACCACGGTCTCGAGGTCCTTGATGTCCGAGTAGGCCCACTCGGTGGTGGGCCGGTAGTAGAACATCAGCAGCGTCCCGGTCAGGGTGAGCACGAGGAAGAGGAAGAACGACAACCCACCCATGCACCACGTGTAGGGGATGGCAAGAGCGTGTCGACGCACCTTCACCGGGTGCAGGTGCAGGAAGACGTTGGTGAAGACCGCGAGCGACTGGTTCTTGCGCGAGTCCGGGTAGCCGTGGCGGAAGAGCGACTTCCAGACGGTCCCGTTCTTCACCCGCTGCCACATCTGCGCCGGGATCTCGAGCAACTAGTGGACCGCCTCTCGCTCTTTTTCGGGGACGCGGTGGCCATTGTGGCCGTTCGCGCCGTTCACCTGCTTGAAGCCCGCCGCGACCGCCGGGTCGTACATCGGCAGCGGGCGCATCGACTTGCGCGTGCCGACGGTGAGGTCGAGGTGCACCTCATCGTCGAGCGACTCCTTCGGGAGCACGCGGCCGACCGACGGCGTCACGGTGCCGTAGCGGTTCATGGTGATGGCGTCCGTCGGGCAGCGGATGATGCAGAGCGCGCAGCGGATGCAGGCGGTCTCGTCGAGGAAGAAGGCCACGCCCTGCCCCCACTTCTTCGCCTCGGCCACGCCGGGGATCGCGCCGTCGTCGACGACGTCGGACATGTCGACCATGTGGATGACGTCCATCGGGCAGACGTCGACGCAGCCGCCGCAGATGATGCAGAGCTCGCCGACGATCTCGATGTTGAAGTTGCACTTGAGGCAGCGATCGCTCTCGGCGACGGCCTGCGCCTCGGTGTAGCCCTGGTTCACCTCGAGGAAGAGCCCGCGGCGCTCCTTCTTGGCGAGCTTCGGCATCTCCTGGCGCGGGATGCGGTCGTAGTTCACGGACATGTTGTGGTAGATGCGCGCCATCTCGCCTTCGCCGGCGATCTGGCCGACGTTGTCGGGTGTGCTCGACCGGCGCAGCGTGACGACCTCGTGGTACTCGGGGATGTTGACCGCGATCGCCATGGGGTCGAGGAACCGCGCGATCTGCTGCGCCGCGCTGCGGCCCTCGGCCACGGCCTCGATGATCGTGGTCGGCCCGGTGCGGTAATCGCCGGCGATGAAGATCTTCGGTACGGCGGTCTGGAACGTCTCGGCGTCGATCTTCACGTCGCGCCAGCGCTTCACGCGGAACTCCGGGAACTCGCTCAGGAACGTCGTGTCCGGCGCCTGACCGAGCGCGAAGAGGACGGTGTCGCACTCGATCTCGTACTCGGAGCCCGCGATCGGCTCCGCGCTGCGGCGGCCGCTCTTGTCGGGCTCGCCCAGCTTGTTCCGGATGAACTTCACCGCGCGGACGTGGCCCGTCGCGTCGGTGAGGATCTCGACCGGCGACGCGAGATACACGAACTGCATGCCCTCGCGCATGGTCTCGCCGAGCTCTTCCTCGTCAACGACGATCTCGTCGCGTGACCGGCGGTAGACGATGAAGACCTCGTCGGCGCCGAGGCGCCACGACGTCGACGCGCAGTCCATCGCGGTGTAGCCACCGCCGAGCACGACGACGCGCTTCCCCACCTCGAGCGGACGGCCGCGGTACGCGCGCTCGAGGAAGACGATGCCGCCCATGACGCCAGGCGCGTCCTCGCCCGGGACGCCTGGGTAGTTGGGCTCGAAGCACCCCGCGGTGACGAGCACGGCGTCGTACTCGTCGTGGAGCGCGCGGAGCGTGACGTCGCGACCGACGTACGTCGAAAGACGCAGCTCGACGTTCTCGTTGACGATGCCGTTGATGTCGCGGTCGATGACCTCGCGCGGCAGACGGAACGGCGGCACGCCGGCGAGCGCGGTGCCGCCGGCCTGGTCGAGCGCATCGAGGACCGTGACCCCGAAGCCGAGCTTCGAGAGGTCGCTGGCGGCGCCGAGCCCGGCGCACCCTGCGCCGACGATGGCGACCCTGCCGCGCGGCGGACCGAAGACCGGCGACGCCGGCTGCGTGTACGACTTGCCGTCCACCTCGACGTTCTGGTGCGTCCAGTCGGAGAGGAACTTCTTCACGTAGCGGATCGAGAGCGGCTTATCGACCTCTTTGCGGCGGCAGGCCGTCTCACACGGCGCGGCGCAGACCGATCCGCAGATCGAGGCCAGCGGGTTGGGGTCGAGGGCGAGCTCCCAGCCCTTCTCGAACTCGCCGGCGGCAGCAAGGTTCAGGTACCCCCGGCAATTGGTCCGGACGGGGCAGGCTTCCTGACAGGGAATGTTCTCCTGATACCAGGAGGGGCCGACTTCCACGACCTGGTAGAGCTCTCTCACTCGATCTCCCGGCTGCGCCGGGGGACACGCCCCAGCGGTAGGAGCTCGCTCGTCGCGGCAGAGCCGCTCCTCACTCGCGCTTTACGTCTCATCCGGCAGCGTCATGCTACCGACGCGTAGTGGCCAGTCAAACCAGCACGACGATCACCGAGCGCAAGACCCGTCTTGACGGATCGGTCGTTGACTTCGCCTGCGAACCGCTCCATCTCGAGCCCGGCCGGCGGGCCGTCCTGCGCTACGTCTCCGACGCCGATCGGGCGATCGAGGGCACCGATCTGCGTGTGCCCAAAGGCACGGTGACGGTCGCTCACTACTGGATCGACCGTCCGTACAACGTGTACCACCTGCTCATCGACGGCCAGACGCTCGCCTACTACTGCAACGTGGCCGTGGACACGGTCATCGCGACCGACCTCGTGGCCTACACCGACCTCGTCGTCGACGTCGTGCTGCGGACCTCCGGCGCGGCGACGGTGCTGGACGAGGACGAGCTGCCGGACGACCTCGCGCCAGCGCATCGCCTCGCGATCGCGAAGGCGCTCGAGGCGCTGATCACCGATCCGCGCACCCTGATCCGCGAGCTCGAGCGCGAGACGGCGGCGGCCCTGCGTGGCTGACGTCGTCGCGACCGCGATCAGCCGCGAGGAGGCGCGGGCGCGGCTGGTCGCGCGCTTCGCGCGGTGGCCGCGCGCCGGCCTGCGCTGGTCGACGGTGCCGGGCTACGCGGTCGAGATGGACGCGACCGGCTTCGCGGTGCGCTCGCTCCCGCGCCTCACCGGATCGCCGCTCTACGAAGCGGTGGGCCGGTGGCGGCCGGAGGGCGGCGCCGTCGTGGACATCGCGCCGGTGGCCCTCGCATACATGCCCCTCGTGATCATGAACACCTTCTTCGTGGTGGTCGTGTTCGGCACCATCTCGCTCTCGGGCATGCGCGGCAACGTCCTCGGCACGATCGAGGGTGTCAGCTTCTTCGGCGTGATCCTGCTGACGATCGCCTTGCTGACGCAGTTCGCGATCGTCGCGCTGCTCGAATGGCGCGGCGGTCGGGCCGAGCAGGCCGCGCTCCGGGACGTCCTGCGCGAGGTCCTCGGGCCCTGAGCCAGCCCTCACCGCGGGTTGACAGCACGCTGATTAATGTGCAACTATGTGGTTGCACATGGAAACGGACGCGTTCGCGGCCCTGGGCGACCCGACCCGCCGGCAGCTCGTCGCGTGGCTCGCGGCGCGGCCGGCGACGGCCACCGAGCTCGCGTCGCGACTTCCGGTCACGCGCCAGGCGGTGGTGAAGCACCTGGGGATCCTCCAGGACGCCCGGCTCGTCGCGAAGCAGCGTGACGGGCGCGAGGTCCGCTACCGCTTGGACGCGCGGCGGCTCGCGGCAGCGGCTGCGTGGATCGCGACGGTCACGGCGCGCTGGGAGACACGGCTGGCGCGACTGAAGCAGCATCTCGAGGAGGACTGACATGCCCGAACAGCTCGCGGTCGAGGCCAAACACAAGGAGTTCATCCGCGCGTCGCGCGAGAAGGTCTACGACGCGTTCGCGACGACGGAGGGCCTCAACGCCTGGTTCACCGAAGGTGGCCGCGTCGACGCGCGACCGGGCGGCGCAATGCTGCTCCGCTTTGTCGACTGGGGCGCCGACAAGATGAATGCGGAATTCGCGGGACGCGTGCTCGAGGCACGCCGCCCGGAGCGCTTCGTCTTTCAGTGGGGCATCGAGAAGCCCGAGACCACGACGACGGTGGAGTTGACCTTCACGGAACGCGACGGAGGGACGGTCGTGGAGGTGCGCGAACACGGGTTCGTCGACATCCAGAACGCGCTCGGCAACTCCGCCGGCTGGGGCGAGGCATTCACGCTGGCGAAGTTCTGGGTGGAGCGCGGGATCAGCGTCCATCCCCCACGAACACGTAGCTGACGAGGAAGCCGACGATCCCGGCCTGCACCACGATGCCCGTGAGCTCGTGCACGGTCCATCCACTGCCGAACCCGATCACCGCGACCGCGAGGTACAGCGCCCAGTAGAGCGCCGGGAAAGCGATGGCGAAGAGACGCAGCTGGACGACGCGCTCCATCGACGGACGCAGTTGGCGAACGAGCAGGTCACCGATGACGCCCGCCACGATGGCGACGACCATGAACGTGACCTGCGCCTGGATCGAGGCGTGGCCGCGCATGAGGATCATCCCGAAGGCGTTCAGGCCGAGGATCACCGTGAGTGCGCCGAACGGCAGGAGCCCACGCCGGAGGGCCACAAGCGCGACACCGACGATCAGCGCGCTGAAGAGATACACCCCAAGCAGCGCGCGGACGAGCGTGGCGTCGGCCGGGCGCGAACCGGCGCCGATGATCCCCGAGTACGGTCCGGCGAAGAGCGTGAAAAAGGTCATCGCACCGAGCAGGAACGTGAGCGAGATCACCGCGGGCAGCGACGCGACGAGGCCGCCGCGCGCCTGACGTCGGGTGGCCGCGAGGAATGGGCCGCTGGCGATGAGCGCGGCCCCGACGGCGAGGATCATGTGGCTCGGGCTGAGGAGCGCATCGGTGCTGAACTCGATGCCGAAGAGCGTGTGCCAGGTCATGTCGATCACGCCGCCGACGCTGAAGATCAGCACGCCGAGGACGGCACGCTCGTAACCCGCCGGGATCGCGGCGCGCCAGGCGGCGATGTCGCGCCACGGAGCCGTGCGCGAACGGGCGAGGATCACCGGCGCAGCGATGGCGACGGCGCACGCGCCGAAGCCCGAGTAGAAGGCGGCGTGCCAGATGGTCCAGAAGGAATCCGGCAGCCCGTAGCCGTGGGCCCAGCCATCCCAATACAGGCCCGCGCCGAGCCAGAAGGCCGCCGCGATGACGACCCAGTCCTGCCTTATCTCTCGGCTCGACGCCGAGGAGACACGCTCAGGGCTGGTGGTCTCGCTCGTCGCGGGTAAGCCGCTCCTCGCTCGAATCATGCCTACATACGCGCCGCGGCGCGTTCGCGTTCCGCCTGGAGCCAGCGGTCGGCTTCGGCGGGACTCCGGAACCGCAGCTTCACGAGATGGGCGTGCTCGGCGATTCCGAACAGTGCTGTGTAGTTCCGTTTCCGCCGCCGGTAGGTCTTCGCGGCCCACAAAAAGAGCGAGTCGCGCGACAGGAACGCGTTGCGGATCGTCTCGCGGTTCCCGGTGCCGGGCCAGAGCTCCTTGCCATCGCGAATCCGCGCCATCGTACGGCTCCAGAGCCGCGCGAAGATCACCGCGAGCGAGAAGTCCAGCCAGATGATCGTGTCCGCCTGCGCCCACACCAGCTCTCGTACGCCGGCGCCCCCGTAATTCCCATCGATGACCCATGAAGCTGCCGAGATGACGGGCCCGATGCGCTCACGGAATTCCTCCGGCTCGAGGTGCGACCAATCCGGTCCCCAGAACATCGCATCGAGCTCGACGTGTCGAGCGCCGAGGATGGCTGCGAGCTCTCGCGCGAACGTCGTCTTTCCCGTGCCGGTCGAACCGACCACGCTCACTCGGGAGGGACGCGCGCCGCGCAGGTCCATGCGCTCGACGATATCCTCGCCCTGCCCCATGAAGCTCCATGAATACCAGGCGAAGCAGCTGCTCGCGCGCGCGGGCATCGCCGTACCGGAAGGGCGCATCGCGACCACCCCCGAGGAAGCCGAGGCGGCGGCGCGCGCGCTCGGCGGCACCGTCGTGGTGAAGGCGCAGGTGCACGCCGGCGGTCGCGGCAAGGCCGGCGGCATCAAGGTCAGCAAGTCCCCGAACGAGGCGCGCGACGCGGCGAGCGCGATCCTGCACATGAAGATCAAGGGCCTGCGCGTGCGCAAGGTGTACGTCGAGCGCGCCGCGCAGATCGCGAAGGAGCTCTACCTCGGCATCACGCTGGACCGCGACCGCCGCCGCCCGGTGGTCATGCTCTCCACCGTCGGCGGCATGGACATCGAGGACGTCGCCGTTTCGCACCCAGAAGCCATCGCGCGCGGCTGGCCCGACCCTAACCTCGGGCTGCTTCCCTATCAAGCGCGCGCGCTGTGCTTCGAAGCGGGCGTGCCAGCGGAGCAGCGCAATGCAGTGGCCGACATCGCGCAGCGGCTGTACGGCGCGTATGCGAAGACCGACGCGATGCTCATCGAGATCAACCCGCTCTTCATTCAGAGCGACGGCTCGGTCCTGGCCGGCGACGCGAAGCTCGACATCGACGACAACGCCCTCTACCGGCAGACCGAGCTGCGTGATTGGAAGGAAGTGAGCCCCGACGAGGAGGTCGAGGAGCGCGCCCGCGCGCTCGGCTTCTCGTACGTGCAGCTCGACGGCGAGGTCGGGATCATCGGGAACGGCGCGGGCCTGGTGATGGGCACGCTCGACGCGGTGAAGAACGCCGGCGGTCACGCCGCGAACTTCCTCGACGTCGGCGGCGGCGCGAAGGAGGCGGTGGTGAAGGCCGCCCTCGAGATCGTGCTCGCCAATAAGAAGGTGAAGAGCGTCCTGATCAACATCTTCGGGGGCATCACCCGCGGCGACGAGGTGGCCAAGGGCATCCTTTCGGTGATCGCACAGCACCCGCCGGACGTGCCGCTCGTGATCCGGCTGTCCGGCACCGAGGCAGAGGCCGGACGCAGGCTGCTCGTGGGCGCGCCGCTCGAGTCGCGCGCGACGATGGACGAGGCCGCCACCGAGGCGGTACGCCTGGCCGCCGGCGGGAAGACGCACTTCAACTCATGAGCGTGCTCATCGGCCGCGACACGAAGGTGCTGGTGCAGGGCCTCGGCCGCGAGGGCTCCTTCCACGCGGGCCGGATGAGGGAGTACGGCACGAAGGTGGTCGCGGGCACGAAGCCCGGCGCCGGTGGCACGACCGTCGACGGCATCCCGCTGTTCAACACCGTGGCCGAGGCGGTGGACGCGACCGGCGCGAACGCGTCGATCATCTTCGTTCCCGCACCAGGTGCGATGGACGCGATGCTCGAGGCGATCGACAACGAGATCGGCGTCGTGGTCTGCATCACCGAGGGCACGCCGGTGCAGGACATGACCCGCGTCGCTAGCGTCCTGGAACGATCGGCGACGACGCTCATCGGACCGAACTGCCCGGGTCTGATCACGCCGGGCGAGTGCAAGATCGGGATCATGCCCGCGGAGAACTTCAAGCCCGGTCCGGTCGGCTTCGTGTCGCGCTCGGGGACGCTGACGTACGAGATCGCGGACCTTCTCTCGCGCGCGGGTCTCGGTCAGACGACATGTCTCGGCATCGGCGGCGATCCAATCATCGGTCTGCCAACACCTGATGCCGTGCGCCTGCTGAACGAGGATCCGGCGACCCAGGTGATCGTCATCGTCGGCGAGATCGGAGGCAGCGCGGAGGAGCACGCCGCGGAGTACATGCGCGCCTTCGGCAAGAAGCCCGCGGTCGCGTTCATCGCCGGACGCAGCGCGCCGCCCGGGAAGCGCATGGGCCACGCCGGCGCGATCGTGTCAGGGAATCAGGGCACTGCCGAGTCCAAGGTGAAGGCGTTCGAGGCCGCGGGCATCCCCGTCGCGAACGCGCCGAGCGAGATCCCCGCCCTCGTGACGAAGGCGCTCAGAAGCTAAGCACCGCGCGGATCCTCGCTTGTGGCCATCGGCTTGTCGAGCACACGCCGCACCGGGGAGAGATCGATGTGGAACACCTCGCCCGGCGCCCTGAACCCGACCCGGAGGTGGGTGTTGTCGCAGAACGGCTTGTTCGCGGATTGGCCGCAGCGGCAGAGCGTCGCGCGCGGTAGCACCTCGAGCGTGCCGTCCTCGCGGCGTACCTCGATCCGGCCGCGCACCAGCAATGGTCCGTTGCGCATCGGCGTGACCTTCGCGGGCTCGGGACCCTGCTCCTCGGGTCCGCCGTCGAGACGGCGGTACTGCAGCGCTCCGCTCGGGCACTTCTCGACGAGCGCGGCCACGTCGTCCGCGGACGCGGCGTCCGGTGCGATCCAGGGTCGGCGTCCAAGCTCGAACACCACAGGCAGTCCGCGCAGGCACTCGCCGATGTGGACACACTGGCCGAGATCGAACGAGACCTCGATGTTCGCGCCGCGGTAGGTGCGGCGCACGCTAGACCCGCTTCGCGGGAGGCTGCTTCGGCAGAAGCCAGGGCAGCGCTTCGGCCATCGGCTCGACCAGCGCGGCGTATGTCGCGGCATTCACACCGTGCTTCGCGAAGATGCCCAGTCCCGCCCCGAACGCGGCGCGCTCGGCCTTGTGCCCCATCTCGCCGTGCGACGCCTTCCACGCGACGAGCGCGTTGTCCGATTCGGTGAGACCGAAGACGCGACCGCGGAACTCGTCCCATGCGCCGCCCAGGTTCTCGCGCTCGATCGCGGCGAGCGCCGCCTTCTCGGCCCTGTGGTACGGATCGAGCCCGCGCTGCTCGTGACGGTCCCAGCCCCATGCGGCGCGCTCGATGCCGGTGCGGTCGAGGACACGTAGGTCCGATGCGAGCCGCTCGAGGTCCTCGGGACGTGGATGCTGTGCCGTAGGGAAATGGTATGACTCGCCGACCCACCCAGCGCGGTCAGGCGGCCATGTCGCTCACGGCGAGCCCAGCGATCGGCCTGAGCTTGACACGCATCCAGAGCGCGGCAAGCGCGACGAGCAGGCCGAGGACAGCCGAGGTCAGAAGCAACTGAGAGATCGGGGCGGTCTGCACCATCAGCCCGAAATGAGTCGTCTCGTCGCCAGCCATCGGGATCAGGGCGCGAACGCAAGCGATGTGCGCGACCGTGAGGCCGACGAGCCATTCCATCCGCCACCGCAGCGGGTATGCGCGACAGACGGCGACGAGCAACAGCGGAACGGTGATGAGGAGATAGCGGTCGTGGTCCAGTCCACCCAGCGCAGCGAAGACCAGTGTCGAGACGGTGTAGAACGACCATCCGGTCTCGCGGGCGAAGGTGCGGGCGACGGCGATCGGCCGCGCCGCGGCCATCGCGAAGACGATCCCGAACGCGAGGAGCGGCGACAGCAGCAGGCGCATCGCCTGATCGTCGGTGTTCGTGAGTATCTGGTACGCGTTGTACCCCACGAAC
>WNFB01003589.1_pt1 | contig 13687 bp, 17 predicted proteins | sample 5400501 | NCBI WGS metagenome assembly WNFB01 (sample SAMN13153341, study PRJNA577476) | soil metagenome | isolation source: 200 cm saprolite under Douglas fir tree site 2 hole 1 | place: USA:California | collected 2015-04-18
CCTTCAGCGTTTCGGAGGAAAGCCCTTCGGTGAACGGACGCCAGAACAACCCTCGTTGGCCTGGTTGGATGGTGGTTCCGCAGGCCGTTGTCAGCAGCAGTACGGCGAGTACAAGACTCGTCATGGTTGGGCGTGTCATCGCTCTCTCCCGGTACGGCCACGCCAAGCGTGGCGGGTTAGTAACCTGGTGATCGTGTGGGCTAATTGGGCGACCGACCCCTGCGCAGTTCCAGGTGCAGATCGGCGAGCCGGTCCTGTTCGCTTGCAGTTTCTTTGTAGAACTGCACTAAGAGCCGTGTGCTGGTCACCCATTCCGACTCTCGCCCGAACAGCCCTTCATAGACCATCGCGCGATGGGTCAATTCCTCGGCCTGTTGGCGCGACATCGCCGCCTGGTGGCTGTAATAGGATGCAATTGCCCAGTGGTCTTGGCCGGGATCGCGCGAGACGGGGTCCAGGACAGCCCTGGGTCCTCGGGTACAGCCCGACACGAGCAAGACACCGAGGAGGAGGACGAGGACTAGTGGGTGCATCGAGGGCGGTTCTCCTTGCTCCGCAAGGGACACGCGATGGGAGTTCATGCGGGGAAAGCAGTAGCTATGGCCCCGACAAAGTTGGTTGCTAACACTCCTATTATCTCATTCGCTTGCCCTCCAACACAATGTCAGGTCTCTACTTAAAATGAAGGTTGCTCTTCATTGTCTGCATCGTATGGTTCACAATCCTGCTCTTGCGGGGAAAGACGATCCATCGATTTCTCAAGGCCTGTGGAGTATTCTTCCGGCAGGTCCAAAATCAACTGTTATCGGAACTATTCTAGAATTCAGCTCCTCCTTCGTGACCATCTCACTGTGCGGGATTCAATTCACGGTCAGGATTTCCAAGCACCACCGGCCTGTACAAACGTGCTATTGGCCACTGCCAAGCAAAGCTTGCCTGACTCCGAGCTTGGGTACAATGACTCGCAGAAAAAGCTGGGCAGTTTCTCGCTGCCCTTCGTTGTTCGGATGAAACCCGTCGAGATCGCTAACTACTACTGCCCCGAGAAGCAGACGAAGCAGGGGCGTCGCAGGATACCGTTGCGCCTCGGGCTGACCTCGGGCTAGCCGGAGGTCGCCGGGGTTACCGGGACCCGCTGGAAGATGTGCTTTGATTCGCCTATACTTGGCCCTCATCATTGGCGATTGCGCGGGGTTCTCAGGAGAGGCCAGGCTGGAGGCTAGGGCCGTTGGCGTACCTGGTCGGCCCGCAGCGGAACGACCGAGAGAGGGCTTTTCTAGTTTCTTATGCCCTTCTTGACGGTAAAAGGAGATTGGATACTTCCTATTCTATCTTTATTCTGAGAAGCAATTAGGCTTCTCAAGAATAGGAGTTGAAGTGAAGGGGGATTTCGTCGAATTACAATCAATCATTGGTCTTGGCCTCACCCTGGGACGATAAGGATGTCCAGCAAGACTTTTCTCGCTTTGGGGGTCGGGCTTCTCTTAGGCTTCTGGCTGACCCTCAGTGTCGGAGCGGACGATACCGCCCTTGAGCGTCCGGGATACGCGCTCACCACCCTGGACGGCTCAGGCAACGTCGGCCGGTTTAGCTCAGTAACCATTGGAGCCGACGGCCTGGGCCTCATCAGCTCCTTCGACGAAACCAACGGTGACCTCAAGGTGGCCCACTGCTCCAACTTGGCCTGCACCTCCGCGACCCTCACCACCGTGGACCGCGCAGGCAATGTCGGCCAGTACAGCTCAGTGACGATCGGCACCGACGGCCTAGGCCTCATCAGTTATTACGACGCTACCAGCGGCGACCTCAAAGTGGCCCACTGTTCCAACGTGGCCTGTACCGCCGCGACCCTCACTACCGTGGACCGAGCAGGCGATGTCGGCCAGTACAGCTCAGTAACCATTGGAGCCGACGGCCTGGGCCTCATCAGCTACTTCGACGCCACCAACGCCGACCTTAAGGTAGCCCACTGCTCCGACTTGGCCTGCACCTCCGCGACCCTCACAACCCTCACATTTCTCAAAAGCGAGGACAATGACGGTCAGTTCACCTCAGTGACCTCTGCCGGCGGCCGAGGCGTCATCAGCTACTATGACAGCACCGACCAAGTCCTCAAGTTGGCCCTCTGCCCGGACTTGGCCTGTACCGAGGCGACCATCACGACCACCCCGGACCGCGCAGGCAACGTCGGCGAGTACAGCTCAGTGACGATCGGCACCGACGGCCTGGCCCTCATCAGCTACTACGACGCTACCAACGGCGACCTCAAGGTGGCCCATTGCTCCGACTCGGCCTGTACCGCCGCGACCCGCACAACCCTTCAAAGCGAGGACAATGTCGGCCAGTACAGCTCAGTGACCATTGGGACCGACGGCCTGGCCCTCATCAGTTACTACGACGCTACCAACGGCGACCTCAAGGTGGCCTACTGCTCTGACTCGACCTGTACCGAGGCGACCCTCACTACCGTGGACCGCGCAAGCGATGTCGGCCAGTACAGCTCAGTGACGATCGGCACCGACGGCCTGGGCCTCATCAGTTACTACGACGCTTCCAACGGCGACCTCAAGGTGGCCCACTGCTCCGACTCGGCCTGTACCGCCGCGACCCTCACAACCCTGGATGGAGCAGCCAATAACGTAGGCGCACCGTCTTCGATGATTATGGGAGCCGACGGTTTGGGCCTCATCAGTTACTACGACACTACCGACGGCGACCTCAAGGTGGCCCACTGCTCCAACTTGGCCTGCACCGTCGCGACCCGCACAACCCTCCAAAGCGAGGACAATGTCGGCCAGTACAGCTCAGTAACCATCGGCACCGATGGCCTGGGCCTCATCAGTTACTACGACGCCACCAACGGCGACCTCAAGGTGGCCCATTGCTCCGACTCGGCCTGTACCGCCGCGACCCGCACAACCCTCCAAAGCGAGGACAATGTCGGCCAGTACAGCTCAGTAACCATCGGCACCGACGGCCTGGGCCTCATCAGTTACTACGACGCTACCAGCGGCAACCTCAAGGTGGCCCACTGCTCCGACTTGGCCTGTACCGCCGCGACCCGCACCACCGTGGACCGCGGAGGCGATGTCGGCCAGTACAGCTCCGTGACCATCGGGACCGACGGCCTAGGCCTCATCAGTTATTACGACGCGACCAACGGCGACCTCAAGGTGGCCCACTGCTCCGACCTCTTCTGCGTTCCTTATCATCGCCGCCGTTGAGCAAATGGGCATTATGGCGTCACACCATGAAAAAAGGGCGTAACAGAATGACTGCCCGTTGGAAAGAAAAAGTATGGCGCAACTGCGGAAAGGGAAAGTCTGGAAGTCGGGAGCTTTTGAACAAATCTTTCTGTGAAGGCGAGAAAGTGCTCCCCGGATGCGCAGCGCGTGACGGCTGCGGTAAACAGGATCACTCTTATGTTGCTACAGGCATGGCCTGAATGAACCTTTCAGATTGGGTCGCTCTTGCTTGAGCTACCACCGCCTTGCTCGCCACTCTGAAAGCCTTCCTGAATAAAACTTCGTCGCCGCAGAACCCGCATTGTCGTCGCCTTCGTCGAGAGAGACACCTTTCGAGTCCCGCCAGGCAGCTGCTGACGAAGGCAGTTAAGCTCCCTGAGCGGGGGTCGGTGCTGGGTGGTCAACGGCATTTGTTGTTGACCCGCCCGAGAGGGTACGCTGACACCGGCAGAAACTGAGCCTGCCAAGGCGGGAAGAGCATATGCGCGCATGGCTAATGGATTCAGCGGAGGGTGTTGAAAGGCTGCGGCTGGGCGAGGTGGCGGATCCTCGGCCGGGGCCGACACAGGTGCTGCTGAGGATGAGGGTTGCCGCGCTGAACCCGGCCGATGCCTTTCTCGCGCGGGGGATGTATCCGGCCAAGCCGCCGCTGCCCCATATTCTCGGGCGTGACGGCGTGGGTGACGTGGTGACGGTTGGACCTGGCGTGGACAATGTCCGAGTGGGCGAGACCGTGGGCATCCTGCGCTGCGAGGTGGGGGTGGACGTGTGGGGAACTCTCGCTGAGCACGTCGTCGTGCCCATGGAGAGTGTGACCCGAGTTCCCCCCGGCTGGTCTCTCGAAGAGATGGCTGGCGCCCCGTTGGTTTTTCTCACTGCCTGGCAGGCTTTGACGCAGTGGCACGACCCTCCGACGCCTCCGCCCGCGGGGTCTGTCCTCCTCCTGACCGGTGCGTCAGGCGGCGTCGGTGTTGCGTCACTGCTGCTGGGGAAATCGATGAATCTCACCGTGGTGGCCTTGTCACGCAGTGCGGAGAAGGGCGCCAGGTTGAAGATGCTCGGGGCTAATGTCGTGTGTGATCCAACTGACAGCAACCTGGTGGACGCCGTGAAAGCCGCGATCAGTCCGAGGCGGGTGGACCTAGCCGTCGACAGCGTTGGAGGCGAGCTGTTGACGCAGGTGATCGCCCTGCTTGGCTATGGCGGCCGAATCAGCGTGGTCGGCAGGAGCGGAGGGACCGTGCCAGACTTCAACACGGCGAGCCTGTTGTTCCGCCGGATTCGTATCGGCGGAGTCTCGGTTGGAGAATATACGGCTCAGGCAGCGCACACGGCGTGGAGGGAGATTGTGAATCGCCTGGATGCCATGGGGCAGCGGCCGCAGGTGGACACCATTGTCCCGTTCGAAGATGTGAAGACGGGATTCGTGCGATTGGCACGGGGGCCGATGGGAAAGGTGCTGGTGCGCGTGGCGGGCTAAAGGCGGCCTGGCTGCATGCTGTCATTGAGACGGTGCGGTGTTCTGGAGGATCGTCAGCAAGCAGTGAGAATGAGGCATGACTCAACAACCTTCCTAACGCAAAGATTCCTGTGACCTAGCCCCCTTAAACGGGTCCAGATCCTATGTTAGGGTCGGGCCGAAATGGTCAAAAACCTCTCTTATGGTCGAAAGCGGACAAGTCGATTTCTGAAGGATTTTGACTTATCCTCCTAGGGCCGGTCCAAAAATAGTGGTAGGGCTTATACAGAGCCATTTCACAGCTAACGTGCTGTCTACCGTCTCGCGTACCTTTACGCCCAGCCTGTTGGAATCTTCCATCCCATAGAGCCGCTAGTGGACCAGGGCAAGTTATTGATTTGTGGCTCCAGCTTGGACCGACACGCGGGGCTTCATTCTTGCTCAACTGCTCATCCAGGATCTTTGTATGCCCAATGCACAGACGCGAAGAACGGAGGATCCGAGCATGGAACAACCGAAGTCCGCACTTGACCACTATGAACGCGGTCGTGTGCTCAAGCACGCCCAAATGTTCGACCAAGCGCGCGAAGAATTCCAACACGTGGCCGGCAACCCGCAGTATGCCGGGAACGCCCATGTGCAGATCGCTCTGTGCTTGCGGGCGACGGGGCGCTACGACGAAGCCGTCGAGGCATTCCGCCAAGCCCTGGAGGTGGGCACGTACTCCTCCAAAGAAAAAGCGCACATTCTGTATTTCCTGGGACAGACGTTGGAGTCACTCGGCCGATATGCCGAAGCGCTGGAGGCGTATGGCTGGACCAGAAAAGAGGTCCCCGGGTTCCAGGACGTGGCGCAGCGGATTAAGCATCTGCTCGCAGGGGGACGCGGCTTGCTCCCCCGGCGTCGACCGGCCTCCCGTTCCGTGGTCGGAGACATGCTCAAACTTGGGGGGCAACTCACGCCTCAGGTGCTGAGTCTGCTGGGACAGGCCTGGACATCATTCGGCCAGTATGCGGACAGACTGGGGCACCATCGAGGGGACCAAAAACAGAGTCCCAGTTTCCGAGACGTGGGCCACCCGAGTGGAGAGCGAGAGCTCACGCCGACGCGATGCAGTCCACCGGCGTCCAGGGATCGGAAGAGAGACACACGTCGGCACGTTCGCGTCGCAGTCCGATTGCAGAACCACTTTTCATCAAAGGGTCGGAGGGTGGCCGGTGAAGGAGAGCTGCGAGACCTCTCCCCTGGGGGCTGTCGCGTCACGAGTCTAGTGGCCGTCCCCGTGGGAGCAGAGTTGGAGTGTTGTATCTTCTCGCAGGATGCAGGCAACCCGTTCACCATCGAAGGCGCAATGGTACGCTGGAGCCGTCCTCAGGAATTTGGCCTTGCCTTCACCAAGGTACGTCCGGGCGTGCAGCGGCAGATCGCGCAGCTGTGCAGAGAAAGGATACCACTAGGGTAGAAGAGCTTGGGATGACACCAAGCAGTTGTAGTCGGGTGAATACTCTCCCATTACAGGAAAAGCCCAGCGGCATCGAATCGTACTTTCCCCCAGACCCACCCTAAGGGCAAGCGGGCGGGTCGTACCTGACAGTATGGCCTGCCCGGAGCCCCGACTCCTCTCTCACTGCTTTGCCCGATCTTCTAGATGGCCTGGACAGCGGCTGGCTTTCCGGCAGACTCACGTGACGATTTTTCGCCTGCCTAGTCGTTCCGAGCAGTGTTCAAAAACCTCTCTCATGGTCGAGGGCGCAGAAGTCGATTTTTCTAGGGCTTTGACGTATCCTTTCGCCTGTTCCAAAAACAAATATCTTTGAAGCTTGTGCATTTCCCAACCACATAGAAATCCGGATCGTCAATGGATCGAGACCCTAACCCCGTAGACCCGAACAGTCTTACCCAGACGTACGGGACTCTCGTTAATCTTTGGACGTCAGGAGTCCGTGATTACCATAGCTTATTGTCCGATTACTTGACGGCGAACTCCGTCTTTGTCGCTGCGATTGGGTATATCCTTGCCCGCCAACCCACCACGTTTCTCTTTACGTTCTTGGGCATGATTCTGTGCGTATTTGGTATTCTCATGGTCCTGCAAATGGCGATCGTGCTCGGGCGATTTTCGGCCCAAACAGCCCTGTGGGAATGGCAACTTCGAGGCATTGAACTACAAACGAGTTGGACGCAACCGCAGTTATTTACCAGACTCCAGCAGTACCGAGACCACCACCAGTCTCTTGAAGACCACAAGAACGATCCACCGGTCTTACGCCCGATCTGGGCACTCCGTCAACACAGGCAATGGTGGGCCCGTCGCGAGTTCAGCTTTCCCGTATTTTTCGGGATTGCGTATGTCCTCTTCCTGGTGTGGAGTGTGACTCAGCTCTTCGGGTAAACTCCCGAGATGCGACTATCAATCACGACAGTCACCCGACAGTTTCATTAACAGTTGTTTTTGGCCTAGGTGAGTAGATAGCTAACATACCTTACGTTTCACGGGCCGCAAGATGGACAAACGTCAGCATGTCCGCGTTTCAGTCCAATTTCGCAGCCACTTTTCATCGAAGAGTCGGATGGTGGCAGGTGAGGGAGAGCTGCGAGACCTCTCCCCTGGAGGCTGTCGCGTGGCGAGTCCCGTTGCAGTCTCCGTCGGAGCCGAACTGGAGTTTTGCATCTTCCCAGAGGCTGAAGGCAACCCTTTCATCATCGAAGGCGCAACGGTTCGCTGGATCCGCCCCCTGGAATTTGGCCTTGCCTTCACCAAGATACGTCCCGACGTGCAGCAGCTGATACGGCAGCTGTGCAGGTCGTTCCTGTGAGGACATTCTAGAGGCATTACTCCAAATTAATTTGATTTTGACCAGAAGGTGCAACTCAGTTCATCGGGCATATTTTCAAGGTCTTTTTATTGGCGAGTTCATCAAAGTTTTTGGCCCTAGACCCTGCGATAAGAAAAGCAAGGAATTACTCAGGTCCTTGGCGCTTCTACCTGACCAGTACACCGTACCGACCCACTCCGGTATGAATGAAATCACAGTCCCCACCGCTGCGGCTATCCATAGCCATATCCAACTTAAAGACAGCCATCCAAGGACTTTGCCCACAGCGGTTAGCCCAGTCAGCAGATAGAGTGGACCAGTGAACGTGCAATGTACCCGCCTGCAGCGGAGGGCATTTCCGAGGCATAACCCTCCCGCCCAGAAGAATGCTGCAGGCCACAAGGTCTGACGCCAAGGGGGCATCAAAAAGCCAGTTAAAGCAAGGCTCAGTGGGAAAGCCCAGAGGACAAGCCTATTCCTTACCCAATCGGGCCGAACTTGAAGGAATGTTGCTGACGCCGGTGTCTCTGCGTTGCTCATGTTGAGTGAGTCGGACAGCAGGCCTCGGTGTGCTCCTGGGTCTGGCCGGAGAGCAACTCCTTGTAACAGCCATAGGCCTTCAGGGCCCATTCTTCGCCCGGGCAGCCCTGCATGGTCATGGCGACATTCAAAAATTCAATGAGCTCATCCTGTGTGACACCCTGGTCGACGGCCATCTTTACATAGGCACGAATACATGGTTCGCAGCGGATCGCCACTGAAATGGCCATCGCTGTCAAAAGTTTGAACTTGGCCGGTACCTGCCCGTTCTCATACGTCGCCTGCCGGGCCCGCATGATGCCCCCGGTGACCTTGGGACTGAGTCGTCGCAGTTCGGCGAACAGTGAATCGGTGTGGTGGTCACCTTGATCGGTGTTTGTCATGGTCCCCTTTCTTCTTCAACTAAGTGGCCTGGCTTTATAGGTGCTCGTGAGAGTGCTCGCGCCCTCAACAGCTGTAATCAACGCGTTGACAGAGGTTTGCCCCGGCTCACATGTAATAATGGCGCGGGCATCCGAGTAGTCCTGGAAGAAGAACCCCTTCTTTTTGATCTGAAACTCGACCACTTTCACGCCCGGGACCTTTAAGAGCGCCGAACGAATATCCTTCACACAAGCCCCACATGTCATGCCATCAATCTGTAAGGTGAATGTCTGGAGATCCGGCGCTTCCACAGCCCAAGCCACATGCTCGCGATTGTGAACTCCTGGTCCAACCACGAGAAGACCGATGCTAACCAGGGAACCAGCAATTAATAGGATACGTGTCATCATGCTGCGCTCCTAGAACGTCGTGCTAGATACCGACTGCCAACAGATCCGGGAGCAGAATCAGAATAAGGGCTGTGACAGTCGCAACCCACAGGGCGATTTTGAGTGCCTTCGTGGCGCTTGTCGGACACGCCGAGTCCGTTGAGCAGGCCTTCTTTCGCCGGTAGACAGAGAAGAACCCGACTGCCAGAATGAGGAACGTGAGTGCGATAAAGGCCGGCCGATAGGGGACAAGCACTTTCACGTAGCTTGAGGTCGCTCCGGCTCCAAGACCGAGGACCCCCAACATCAAAGGACCAGCACAACACAAGGATGCGAGGAAGGCCGAAACGAGCGAGCCGATGGCCGTCACCCTCACATTCACGTCCCTTCCTCCCTTTACTCATGGATATCTGGTTGACACCGTGTGGGGTCTAGGGCGACCGGCTGTCCAACCGGTCGCCCCTTCCACCGAGACTACGAATCACCCCAATAATCCCTGCACCCGATCCCACACGCTGCAGCCGCTTCGAATGGGCAGAAGCCAAGAGTCTCAACCCAGATGCACATAGACGTGAGCTACTTCCCTTCGCCGAAAGCCTACACCCTGTATCGCGGTACCGAGTCAAGAACTCTGTTTGACCGCTTGCCTCAGCCGCTGCGTCGTTGGTGCGTCCTCCAAGCTCTTTACAATCGGGCACCGATCGCTTGGCTGACCAGCTCTGCAGGTCTGGATCAAGCCTTGCAGGGCCTGAGCGAGCGCCCGGAGGTCCCTGACCTTGGCCGCGACCTGCACCAACTTGGCCTGTGCCTTTCGCCGCACATCCCCGCAGCGGGCGACGGAGCTGACTCGGAGGTTCAGTAACTCAGCGATCTCGTGCAGCGTGAATCCGAGCGTCTGCGCGTTCTTGATGAAATGCAAGCGTCTGAGCGCCTCATCACCGTAGAGCCGGTACCCGGATGGCCTCCTCGCCATAGGGCTCAGGAGTCTTCGTCGCTCGTAATATCTGACCGTTTGAATGTTGACGCCGACTGCCTTCGCGAGCTTTCCGATCGTCAGTGCTGAGGCCATGGCATCACCTTTGGACACACGTTACACCTTGTACCATGGTACCGAGTCAAGTGCTTTGTGGCGGACCGAATAGGGAGGGAACGTTTGCTAGATCGGGCAAGCGTTGGCCGGGGTACGAAGCCTTAACAGTGAAGGCATGAAGAAAGGGAGCGAGAGGAACTGACCTACTAGCAGGTCTCAATATGAATCTGTGCTCAAATTGTGCTCAACGCCACAACACTCCAGCTCACTCAGGCCAACTCCAGCCAAACCTCGATCTTCAGCGAAACCTTGGCCAGAGTGAGCCTGAGCGAGTTCTAGTAGGCCTGAGTGGGATGGTGAAAGCGGTTTCCTAAACCGTTTGTCGTACGTTCAATTCGTATCGGGGGCACCAACCTAAGATCGCTCGTGCCGTAGGCATCTTTATCGCTCTCGCGTCATATCAACCAACGATCCCCCCAGCAACATCGTGTCCATATAATATGCGTGGTTGTACCGCAGGCTCTGCATCGTGTGTTCGCCATGAATGCCACCCACGATCTCCAGCTATGCTAACAGTGGCATCTCCTCTCACCGATAAGGAGTTCAAATACGCTTACCCGCCGCGCACAATTGCGTATACACACCTGAGTAAGCGAACCGTATTAAGAAGAGGCATCCGTGGCGAAGCGAGGCACATCGAACCCAAGAATCCGTTCGGCCAACCCAGGCGTCGTAGAGTACCTCGGACAAAATTTTGTGGGTAAGGGGACGATGACGGATCTCTTTGGCCACGGGATGAAAACTCTCGGCACCTATTTGCAGCCCATACCGACCTGCGCCTCGCGCTCCAGCTATTGGTGGGTGAATCTGCCATACCGATTCAGATCCCTTGCAACTATCTGCGATGGGTATGCCATTTAGAGTTCGGAGTCAAGTTTGGCTCGATGGAGCCAGCGGTTATGCGCAATTCCACGATCTTCAATCGACCATCCAGGGCTCACCACCCATGTCGCAGGCTGCGGGAAAAACTATTCTGGCACGCTCGAACTTCGATGGTCCGCACGTGTGGCGCAACAGGAGAACATTCCCACAGAATAGCTGAGCGAGACCGGCGGGACGGCGAATCGTCATGAATAAATGCGGGCTGCGTCACGTCCCCCTTCATTTGAGGTACCTCTTTTGGGTCTAGCCGACTCAGCGGCGACCCTTTACTCTTGTGACTGGAGAGGCACAGAAGGAGGGCATCATGACCTGTACACGTTGTCAGGGTTGTATGGCGAAAGATCACTTCCTCGATCTCATGGAGAGCGCAGAAAGTATGTGGATGGCGGGCTGGCGCTGCCTCAACTGCGGAAATGTCCTCGACCCCGTGATGGAGCGGAATCGCCTCGGACAGGGAATGGCCGCAGTCGTCTCAAGCGCACGAGTGCCAGGCCATAACAGGATCGGGCTAAAGAACATGTCGATGTCATCGCAGGCCTCGCGGCCTAATCAGCCGGGCCATTAGTCCCTGTGAAATGCTGGAGACACATCGCCCTGCCTCAACTGGCTTCGAGAGCCCTTGTCCGCTTTCCCATGTTTTCTTGCCACGTTGTGGAGGCTGGGCTAGACTTTCTCCACACTTTATGGCACGAGCAAAAACCTCGGAACAGTCCCGCGCGCGCTCCAAAGCCGCCACGATTGAAGAGCTCACCCGTGGCGTCGGAAAGCTCCAGGAGTTCCTCGCACAGGTGGAAGACATTGGCCGAGAAGGCTTCCCCTATCTCGACGCGGCCAGGGCCAGAACAGAGTTGCAATTCCGTGAGTGCATTCGCCGCACATTTGGCGAGAAATCTCCTGAATTCCAGGAGCATCGGCGCCACAGACTTCTCATGGACAGCCCTCAGGACACGCAGCAGAGCGTCACCTTGATCAAGACCCTTATTGCCACGCTTGAGCAAAAGAAATGTGACCTGCAAGGAGGAACTTCTCCCCAACAAACCCCAGTGACGCCGCCGGTTCCACCAAAACCCACGCGCCCACAGATCGCCTTAGTGCCGGCATCGAGCCCGATGGTCCACATGACCATGACGCAATCAGCGCCCGTCACGCCACCGCCAATGACCATGTCCGTTGCCATGACCACGAATCTAGACCTGTCCTCGGCTACTGCAGCACCGAGTCTACCTCCGCCCCCCCTGGCTCCCTCAGCCTCTCCAGGAGGGTCGGCGCCTCCTCTGAGCCCATCCATATCTCGGCCAGAGCCATCGCCGATTTCACCAGCCCCGACCACGACCTCGAAGTCGTACACCCCACCGCAACCGGTGGCTCGGCTCGCCCCGGCGCCCCTGCCACCACAAACTACACAGACCTTGCAGGCGACTTCGTCCCATGCAAGCAGGCCACTTCAGCCACCACGACGTGAACCGGAGCCCATCATGCATCCAATCCCCTCCGCCAGGCCAGAGCACCAGATGCAGGAACCACTTCCCGTCCCTCCGCAGTTGCAGCCGCGTCCCTCGATACCGATCGGCTCCTCCTCGGACCAGGGACCCGCAACGCATTCTCACCAGGCCGGAACGGACCCTGTCGAACGCGTGAAGACACTCTGTTGCCGTTTCCACTCCGTCGCTCGGCAGTTGCGACTCCGTGGGGAATATCGAGCCACATTAAGTGTGGAAGACGAGTTCGACGCGCAAGATCTGCTCCATGCACTCCTACGGATCCAATTCGACAATATCGACACGGATGAATGGACGCCGAGTTATTCAAGCGGAGCTCCGCGCACGACACTCCTGCTGAACGACGGTCGTCTTGCGGTAATCGTCAAGAAAACACGCCCCGGTCTCAACGCCAAAGACCTCACCGACCAACTCCGGATTGACGCAGAACGGTATCGATCCCACGGCCGCTGCACAACGCTCTTGTGCTTTATGTACGACCCCGAGGGCCGTATCGGGAACCCTCGAGGCCTCGAAGCTAGTCTCACGAGCGTGAACGATTCATTTGTTATCGACGTACTTGTCGCCCCGAAATGAGGTTATGAATGAAGAAGGCTAAGCCTGCCGTCGCCAAGCCCCCCTCATCGTCTGTGAGCACTCCCGCATTGACAGAGGCCACAGGCATCCGCTACGTTGGCCAGGACCCCGCTATTTCTGCGGTGCCTTGTACGATTCACGCCCCAGTCGATGGCGGGAGAATCATGTCGGATCGGGCTTACGTGCTCATCAATGTACAGCCGGGACGCACGAGCGATGTGGTTCGGGCTCTGTCCGGAATCAAGCAGATCAAGACCATCGACCCCTGCTGGGGCAAGCCGGATATTATTGTGGTGGTGGAAGTGTCGGACCAGGATGCCCTGACCCAGTTGGTGCTGAGCCGGATTCATGAGATCGACGGCGTCTCACAGACTGACACCCATCTCGTCTATCGATTGAAGGCCAGTAGCGCCAAGTGACCCGCACTCTTCGCGAACTCAGCCTCACCCCCCTCGTCATCTGAGCGTCCGCCTGCGCCGGGCCTTCCATACCCATGAGCCGGACGTGATCGACGTGACGCTCTCGACCCAAGCTGATCTGGTGAAAACGGTGGTCATACATATCCTGATAGAGGGAGGCTACGCCTTGGATCGGAAGGATGACGAGAACCTGACCACCGGCCATCGAGGGAAAATCAGCGGCCCGCAGGACTGTTTGCTCCGACGGCGTCTTGGTACAGGATGAAGTCGTGTGGAAGCGATGGTGACTCCAGCATCTAAGCAGAGCTGTAGACATCGATTGAACGTGCTGTATGAAGGCAAAGACGGGATATTCACCCGGTAGGAAGATTCACCGACCGCGCTCTAAATCCTCTAGCCCGCCTTATTC